>Ga0079224_100003071_pt1 | contig 20764 bp, 18 predicted proteins | sample Stecom2015_FD_80414 | JGI IMG/M metagenome (GOLD analysis project Ga0079224, IMG submission 80414) | Agricultural soil microbial communities from Utah to study Nitrogen management - Steer compost 2015 | ecosystem: Environmental > Terrestrial > Soil > Agricultural land | place: USA: Utah...
CACCTAAGTGCGTAACTTCGGCACGGATTTTATTCCTTACCTCAATTGCTATGGCGCAGAGATTTTTTTGGTTAGCGGCCGCCGTACTTTTTTTGGCCGCGTGCAGTTCCGGCAAAAAGGCCTACGAACGCGGTGATTACTACGAGTCGGTAATGAAGGCGGTTCAACGCCTCCGGCAGAATCCTGGTCACGAAAAATCGCAGGAAACCCTCAAAAACGCCTACCCCCTGGCGGTTGACTTCCTGGCGACGCAGGCACAGAATGAAATTACCTCCAATTCCCCTTACAAGTGGCGGAACGCTATCCAGGCTTACACATCTATTAATAGCATGTATGAGGCGATTCGGCAATGCCCGGGCTGCCTCAAGGTGATACGGAATCCGAAGGAATACTACTCCGAAATCGGCCCTTTGAAGGAAAAAGCCGCCGAGGAAAGCTACAATTCCGGTATTGCCGCCCTTATGAAAGGCACCCGGGAGGACGCCAAGAGAGCCTATTTCCTATTCCAGGAAACCAATCAGTACGTCGAAGGCTACAATGACGTCCTGGAATACATGGACAAGGCCAAATTCCTCGCGACGGTTAAAGTAGTGGTTGAACAAATCCCCGTTCCCGCCAGGTATGACCTGAGCGGGGGCTTTTTCCAGGACCAGATCGAAGAATTTCTGCACCGGAACTACACGGACGACGGCTTTGTGAAGTTTTTCACCCCTGAAGAAGCACAGTCGGTCAACCTGCAGGAAGTTGACCAGATCATGCGCATAGCCTTCGACGATTTCAGCGTGGGCAACGTCCGGATGACGGAACGTGAAGAGACCCTCACCCGCGATAGTGTTAAAATCGGCGAGACCAAGGTTGAGGGCAAAACCATTCCAGTTTATGGCACCGTAAAAGCCAAGCTGACGACCTACAGGAAGGAAGTGGTTTCTACGGGATTGCTCAGCATGGTGATTCTGGATGCCCGCACCGGCGGGGTCCTTACCCACCGCAAGTTTAACGGCCAATACACGTGGGTCAGCAGCTGGGCCCGATTCAATGGCGATGAGCGGGCACTTACCGATGAGCAGCTGGCCCTTTGCAAACTCCGGGAAATGCAGCCACCCGTACCGCAGGAGCTGTTCCTGGAATTCACGCGGCCGATATACAATCAGATCATTCCGGCGATTCGGAGTTTCTACCAGAACTACTGATTAGTGATTTTTGATTTTTGATTTTTTGATTTGGGCCCCGCTGAAACCGGTGTTCGGTTTCGGCAAAGCGTTCATTTCACCGCGCTGCGTCGATTGGGCTTCAAATCACAAATCACAAATCAAAATTCACTAATCACTAATCAAAACCTTTTTCCTCCTGCCGCGGTTTACCATGCAGACACTACCTTAGTGGTATGAAATACTCTTTTGCATCCGCTGTGCTGGTCCTGTTTTTCTTTGGCAGTTCTTGCGGGCAGCGGAATAATCAAACTTCGGTCAACGCTATGTCCAATCAACCAATTCCGGAGGGCAGCCAGCTGGCGACCTTCGGCTCCGGGTGCTTCTGGTGTACGGAAGCGATCTTTCTTGATGTGAAAGGTGTACTGAAAGTTCAGTCGGGCTATTCAGGCGGTACAGTGGAGAATCCTACCTATAAACAGGTATGTACCGGCACCACAGGTCATGCTGAAGTGGTGCAAATCACCTATGATCCATCTGTAATCACCTATGACGAGCTGCTTGAGATTTTCTGGCACACACATGATCCCACCACGCTTAACCGTCAGGGCAATGACGTGGGAACACAATACCGTTCAGTGATCTTCTACCACAATGAAGAGCAGCGAAAGCTTGCAGAACACTACAAGCAGAGGCTGAACGAAGAAAATGTGTTCGGCAAACCGGTTGTAACCGAGATATCACCGTTCAAGGCGTTCTATGTGGCAGAGGACTACCACCAAAACTACTACGCCCTGAACAGTAACGCACCGTACTGCACCTTTGTTATACAACCCAAGGTGGAAAAATTCAGAAAGGTGTTCGCCAACAAGCTGAAGACGGAGAAGCAAACTCAATGAAAAAAAAATTATTCATTAGGTGAAACCTATAAACCAGGTATTCGTTTTCTAAACCAAGAGTAGAGTAATTCTTCTCATAGGTTTAGGTTTAGGTAACAAAAAAGCCCCGAGACGCGGGGCTTTTTTGCTTTGTAGTTTAATTTCCAGATATCCGCTAACGATCTCCTTTCTGTCAAGGCGGAACCTAACTCACCTGGTAAGCTATTTCCATGATCTTTACTACTTCGCCGGAGCGGTTGACGATCGGTGAGAAGCTTGACCTCAGCCGTATGGTTTCTCCGCGCTTGGTCATGCGTACAAAGACGCCCGTCTTGGATATGCCGCCGGCAAGGTCTTTCCAGAAGTGACGGAACTCTTCGCTCATCTTTTCCTCCTTGGTAGCGAAGATGCGCTGGTGTTCTCCCAGAACTTCGTCCTGGTTGTATCCCATCATGTCGAGGTAATTCGCATTGATCCTCGTGATTTTGCCATCGGTATCGTATTCGGCAACCGCCATAGAGGCGTTGATCGCCTGCATCGTACTTTCCGTTTCCGCCTGGCTGCGCTGCATTTCTTCCTGCGTTGCCTGCAGCTCTTCCATGTTCTGACGCATCTCCTCTTCCTGCGCCCGCATTTGCTCGGTCATTTCCTGCGATTCCTCGAGCAGTCGCTGCGTACGTGCGTTCACCTTCACCGAAGAGATCGTGGACGCGATACTTTCGGCGACCTTCTTGACGAACTCTATTTCAAAGTCCTTGAAGACGGCGAAGCTTGCAATCTCAACCACACCAAAGATGTCGTCGTTAACCTTCAAGGGCACGATGAGAATACTGGTCGGGTTGGCATCGCCCAATCCTGAAACGATGCGGATGTAATTGTCAGGAACCTCGGTGAGGTAGATGATATCGCCTTCCTGCCAGGCTTGTCCCGCAAGACCTTCGCCCTTGTGGATCTGATGATTCAGGAATTTCTTCTTATCCCAGGCGTAGCACGCTTTCATCGACATGGTCGGCTCAGCGTCCGAATCCACGTCGTCAGCGATGTAGATGGCGCCCTGGTTGGCGTTCAGGTATTTGACGAGGTTGCGGATGATTTCATCGGCCAGCTTAACCAGATCGTTATTATTGGTACGGAGGATTTCGCCGAAGCGCGCCATCCCCTCGGTAGCCCAGTTGCGCTGCTTGTCTTCTTCGGCCACCTTGGCCAGGTTGTCCCTCATGTTGAGCAGCGCGTTACCCAGCACGTCGTGTTCACTCAGCGGACGGAACTCAGACTTGTAATTGCCCTTCCCGATATTTTCTGCAAACATCGTGGTCTGCTTGAGCCCGTTCACGAGGTTGTCCATGGCGACAGCCATTTCGCCAATCTCGTCGTTGCTGAAATTTTTTTGCTTTTCTTCCACCAGTTCGCCACGACCGAGCTTGACTACTATGTTCTTGAGGAAGTTGACCGGCACTGTGATCGACCGCATCAACAGGTACGTACTCACGACACCCCAACCTATAAACACTGCGGCCAGGATCCACGTGACGTTGCCCAGACTTCGCACGGAACGTATCAACGCCACATCGGACTCGGCTGTGACGGCGTATTGCATCGTCGCTATATGCGAGAGAATTTCGATAATCTCGTTTGACTGGGGAATGACCTGGTTCGCCACTACGTCTTCCGCCAGGAGCTTTGTGACAGGATCTTCGTAGTTATCAAACGACACCAGTTGTTTCATAATCCCTTCCTCCTGGACCTTCAGCACAGCATCAAACTTCTTGAACACGCTGTCCATCAGCATTCGCTGGCTGTCACTCTCCCACAGTGGCATGAGGTCTCGCACTGTGGCAGCGAGTTGGGGATACTCGTTGTTCCGAAGGTTCCGCAGGGCCTGCTTGTCTTCCTCATTGCTTTGGAGGTAGACCCAGTTTGTGGCCAGCATCTTTGAACGGGTTACCAGCGAAATAAAGTCATTGATGGCATTTTGCGACGGGCGGATGATCTCGGAAGAGTGGGTAACCACATCCTGTATCGTAGTTCGCGTGAAGAAGATAATGGCGACGTTAATAATGTACAGGATCATCAGCGCTGCGAAGGCTGCCAATATCTTGTTACCGATCGTCAGGCGAATGCGTGATTTCAATTTCTTCTTTTCCATAGATCTAAATGAGTATGGCAAGTCGCGTGAGCTCTGTGGATACTTTCAGTTTTCTTTTGTTGACTGAAGCCTGATTCAGTTCAAAGGCGAGTCTGCCGTCACGGTCAACAAAGTTGATGTCGCTACCCTTCGCACCGAGTCCAGGTTCTTCAGTGACCACCAACACAGGGCGATCACCAAGAGCAACCAGCATTTCCTCAAGTCGTGCTGATTGTGATACGGGAATCACGAGAATATGACACGACCCGATGTCGCCGGCACCATTGACGCGCGTGACGCGAATGTTGCGATTACCCACCTTCTTCGATTGCGCCATGATTTTCAGTTCTTCTTCGAGGCCGGAATTACCGAGAATCTTGATCTCGAAGTCGCCCGTGGTGGCCGACTCCGGCCAGAGCACATAGCGCGTAAAACTGTACAGGACAACCGCCTTGAGCTTTTCGTTCTGGGAATACCCCGGGGCGACCACCAATGAAAAAAATAGTATCAAAAAGGCGACCTTCTTCATTCGAAAGACGGGTGCAGTGTAGTTCAAAAGCATTCAAAATTATGATAGACCGTCTCCGAAAAAGTGTAATTCCTGCAGGATTTCTCACATGGCTGCAAAAGTTGCCGAAGTAGGAAAAATTTGGGTGTTTTCGCGAATGCTATTTTTGTGATAGTTTCGGCGAAATTTTTCCCTGCATGCAGTACGATGTGCTTATTGTCGGTGGTGGTGTCGTAGGACTGGCCACAGGCTTGCAATTGCTCTCCGGAAACCCCTCGCTAAAAGTCGCCATCCTGGAAAAAGAAGACCGCGTTGGTCGTCACCAGACGGGTAACAACAGCGGTGTTATCCACTCGGGCCTTTACTACAAGCCTGGCAGCCTCAAAGCCCTGAACTGCACCCGGGGATACAATATGCTGATCGAATTCTGCCAGCGCCATAACATCCCGTATGAACTCTGTGGCAAGATCATTATTGCTACTGAAGAACGGGAACTTCCCATGCTGCAAACCCTGTATGAGCGGGGATTGCAGAACGGCCTGAAGCCACTTACCATGCTTTCAGCGGAACAAATCCGCGAATACGAGCCGCATGCGGCTGGTATTCGTGGGATATTCGTGCCGCAGACAGGCATCGTTGACTTCCGCCTCGTCGCGCAAAAGTATGCAGACGTCTTCCAGCAGTCCGGCGGAAGCATCTTCCTCAATGAGAAGGTTATCCGCATTCAGATCAATCAGAGTGTGGCGCATGTGTCGACACAGAACAAAACATACTATGCTAAACTCGTAATTAACTGTGCCGGCCTATACTCGGATAAGATCGCACGGCTTACATCGAAAAACATAGACGTGAAAATCGTCCCCTTCCGGGGTGAATATTACAAGCTGAGGAAGGATAAGGAGTACCTTGTCAAAAACCTTATCTATCCGGTACCCGACCCTGCGTTCCCTTTCCTGGGTGTTCATTTTACCCGAATGGCACGTGGTGGTGTCGAGGCTGGTCCTAACGCTGTGCTGGCATTCAGTCGTGAAGGATACCGGAAAACGGACATCAACCTCGCCGAGCTTGGCGAGACGCTGGCGTGGCCCGGCTTCAGAAAAGTGGCAGCCAAATACTGGCGCACTGGTCTTGGTGAGATGTACCGTTCCTTTTCGAAAGCGGCTTTCACCCGGGCTTTGCAAAAAATGGTGCCCGAAATTCAGGAGTCTGATCTCGTGGAAGGCGGAGCTGGAGTACGCGCACAAGCATGCGACCGCACGGGTGGGCTTGTCGATGATTTCATGATCGTGGAGGAACCTCATGTCATCAATGTATGCAACGCACCTTCGCCGGCAGCGACCTCTTCTCTGTCGATCGGTCTTACCGTCTCTGAACTTGCGCGTAAAAGGCTCTGATCGCTATCCGCGTATCGCAGTAATTTCTATCTCCACGTGATAGCGCGGATCGATGAGACCTTTCACTTGCACCATGGAAGTTGCGGGTTTGATGTCGCGAAAGAATTCACCATGAGCGCGACCGACGTCCTCCCATTGGCTGATGTCTGTAACAAACATGCGTGTGCGAACGACATCGCTCAGGGAAAAGCCAGCACCTTCAAGTACCCTTTGCAGTTTGTTCAGCACAGAGCGTGTCTCTTTATACAGATCCGGAGGATCAGAAAGGTCTTCCTCAGCCGCCACCGTACCCGAAATCTCGAGCTGATTGCCGACCTGCACAGCGCGGGAATATCCAACAAAATCCTCCCATACCGCGCCGCTGGGGATACTTTTTCGAGTTGCCATATGTTTTAGGGTGTAGATTCCGCCATTTTCAAAAGTCGCGGGAATAACAAATCTTTGTAATCCTTAACCGACGATAGCATGAAAGAAATAACGGTTGAAGAGCTCAAAGAACTGAAAGACTCAGGTGCCGACTTCCAGCTGATTGATGTCCGTGAGCCGTATGAGTACGACATCTGCAACCTTGAGGGTGAACTGATCCCCCTCGCGAGTATACCTTCCAATGTCGATCGCATTTCCCGCGACAAGCAGGTAATCGTGTATTGCAGAACAGGCCGTCGCAGTGCCGACGCCATAGCGTGGCTGGAGAACAACCACAAGTTTGACAACCTGTACAATCTCCAGGGTGGCATAATGGAATGGGCTCGGGAAATCGATCCCGACATGGAAACTTACTGATCGGCTACTTAGCGGAGACTTCCAGGGCCTGCTTGATATCGCCGATGATGTCGGTGATGTCTTCCAGTCCTACCGAAACCCGTATGGTGCCCGGGCATATTCCAACTGCCGCACGCTCTTCATCGGTAAGTTTAGAGTGCGTTGTTGAAGCCGGATGGGTGACTATCGTACGCGTGTCGCCTAGATTTGCAGACAGCGACGACATCTTGAGTGAATTAAGAAAATTCCTGCCTCGTTCAATACCGCCCTCCACTTCAAACGTGACAATACCTCCACCGAGCTTCATCTGCTTCCTGGCCAATTCATACTGCGGGTGAGACGGTAAGTGCGGGTACTTCACTGACTTAACACCAGAAATCCCTTCCAGAGCGCGTGCGAGCTGCAGCGCATTCTGACAATGGCGTTCCATGCGGACAGCAAGCGTTTCCAGGCTTTTCGAGAGTACCCATGCATTGAAGGGCGATAACGAAGGCCCTGTATGCCGGGTAAACGTCCTCACCTCTTTTATCAGCTCGCGCGTACCCAGAATCGCACCGGCAATGACTCTACCCTGTCCATCGATAAACTTCGTAGCAGAATGCGTCACGATGTGCGCGCCCCAGCGCGCCGGGTTTTGAAGATATGGCGTTGCAAAGCAGTTGTCGACATTAAGGATGAGATTCCGCTTGCGCGCGAGGGCTCCCAATGCCTCCAGATCAGCTACGTCTAAAGCCGGATTTGACGGAGTCTCCAGGAACAGCATTTTGGTTTCCGGCCGGATCGCTGCCTCCCATTGTTCAATGGGTGCAGTGATATCGACGTAAGAGTGCGTGATGCCAAACCGGGGAAAAATGGAGTTCAAAATCTGATGCGTCGATCCGAAGAGAGAGCGCGATGCAATGATGTGATCGCCCGCACTGAGCAATGCGGCCATGCTGGCAAACATCGCAGCCATTCCGGATGCCGTGGCCACGCCATCCTCGGTGCCCTCCATAGCACAGAGTTTTTCTATGAATTCCGTGGTGTTCGGGTTAGAGAAACGCGAATAGATGTTTCCCGGAATCTCATCGGCGAACATGGCCCTCGCCTGTTCCGCATCATCAAATACGAAGCTTGAGGTCAGGAACACCGGGGTTGAGTGTTCGCGAAATGGAGTTTTTTGTCGTCCTTCCCGTACTGCGCGGGTTTCAAATTTCTGTGATTCGTTCATGTACCTCAGCTTCCAGATATGATTTCAAAACTATGGGTGATGGTGGTCTTTGACATGGTCTCGGCCACCGAGCAATATTTTTCGACCGCCAAACTTACGGCTTTATCAGCTTTATCGTGATCAATGTCGCCATAAAGCTTGAAATGGAGATGTGCTTTTACAAAGGGCGCTGGCACAGCATCTTTTTCACGCTCGCCCGTTATCACTACCTGAAGGTCAGTAAGATTTTGCCGTTGCTTTCGAAGGATGTTGATCACATCAATGGTACTGCATCCACCAAGAGCAGAGAGAAGCAACTGCATGGGGCGCATACCCAGGTGCTGTCCTCCAATATCTGGTGATGCATCGATATGAACGGTGTTGCCCTGTTCATTGGTGGCTTCGAGGTGAAAGGCGTCGTTAAGCCTTCGTAATTCTATTTTCATCATCAGCAAAGTTAGCGATTCTCTTATATGGGATGGCAGACCCGACCAGCATAGCGATCGTGCTTGCTGCGAGTCCGGGAATTAGTGACGGTACACCTATGGGATTCCATTCAAACCAGGCCCAGACGACAATGCCGGCAACCATGGAGAGAAGTGCTCCGAGCGTCGTTGCCTTCCTCCAATACATGCCTGCAGCCATTGGAACGAATAGTGACACCAGGCTCATGATCGAGGATTCGGCGACCAGTTCGTAGATGTTGGACTTCATACAAGCCATCGCTGCGGACGACGCGCCGATCACAACGATGGCGGTGCGTGTCCACCGCAGAAGCGCCCGGTCCGACAGTTTTCCCTTCATAATGGGCTTCACGATGTTCTCGGAAACGATTGCAGAAGGCGCAAGCAATGCGGAGCTCGTCGTGCTCAGCACGGCGCTGAGCAATGCGCCAAAGAAGAGCACCTGTACCGGAAGGGCTGTGTGAGCAAGTACCATGGCAGGTAGAACAAGCTGTGTGTCCGTGGAGTTTCCTTCCGGATAAAGTTGCTGAGCGCAGAGGCTGATGAACAGCGGGAGCATCGCGATGGTCAGATACAAAAGACTTGAATAGTAGCACGACCTTACTGCCACTCGTGCTGACCCGGACGCCATTACACGCTGAAAGACATCCTGAGAGGGTATCGAACCGAGGCCGAGTACCGACCATGCGGCGAGGTAGGTTGCCACGCCGGATGGTGTCACCTCAGGATAAAACCGAAAAGTATCCGGGGGCGCGCTGTCGATAACATGGAAGAAACCTCCCGCCTTCTCATTGACGACCACCGCGAGCACAACAAGACCCACAACGATAACGATAGTTTGGACGAAGTCTGTTATCGATATGGCCCACATACCGCCTACGCAGGTATACAGCGTCACCACAGAAGCGCTGATGACGACGCCCTGCCATAGGGGTAGCCCGGTAATAATATTCAGGATGAGTCCCAGCGCCACAAGCTGACCCCCCGCATAGCCAAAGTAAGACGGCACCATGAACACGCTCGCCACCAACTCAGTCCGCATTCCGAATCGCGCCCGAAAGAAGTCGCCCAGCGTAAGCAGGTTCATGGCATAAAGCCTTCGGGCAAACAGGGCGCCAAAGAGAAACAGGCAAAGGGCGGCGCCAAATGGATCTTCGATCACGGCAAGTAGCCCCCCGTCCAGGAATTCCGACGAAGCGCCGAATACTGTCTCAGAGCCAAACCAAGTGGCAAAGAGCGCTGAGGTGCTAAGCAAAAGAGGAAGGCTTCGACCCGCCAGCATGAAGTCGCGCGACCCCGAAATCCGTCGCGAAGCCCACACGCCCAACGCGACCGTGAGTATCAGGTAGACTATGACCGATGCAAGTAACAAGGGGCAAGGCTGACAGTGTGCCTGCAAAAATAAGGGCGATGGTCAACGGGACAAGGAATTGAATGAGAAGGGCGGGCGATCAGGAAAGTCCTAAAATGAAAATCCCCCGAAATCCTGGATCACGGGGGATAATCATTGTCTATAGTTGGCTTTAATCTTATTTCAAATGTATAGAATACGCCTCAATTCCGTTTCATCGAATCGACCATGCGATGAATATGCGGTTAAGTGGCTATTAGGCGGGGCGAAAGGGTGAAGGCAATGGCGTGCCAAAAATGAAAATCCCCCTAAGTACTCGACTAAGGGGGATAGTCATGTCTATAGTTGGCTTTAATCTGCTGTAAAAGTAAACAAAAACCGCAATTCCGCAACCGATTGATTGAAATTTCTATCATTTTGGAGCTGACGACTCCTTCCCTTGCCCGGGAAAGGTCGTCCGGCGGGCGATGTCATAGCTCGCGTAAAGCAGTAACGCCAGGAAGATGGCGGCGATGATGAGAAAGATTTTCTTTTGCCTGCTCATGCCCATCGTGGCCTAAATGTACGCCAAAATCCTGTCCGACAGGCTGACGTTATCGGCGAGTATTTCGTAGAACTGATCCTTGTTGAAGCGAAGTGCCACCAGATCGGTTTGCGCTACAATCAAGTTTGTATTCAGGAATGATGGCTGCGATAACATTTCACCGACAAACTGGCCTTCGCGGAAGATCGCTTTCACCTCTCCCCGTTCGTAATATTTGACCGAACCCGATACGATGACGAGGAAATCATTGTTTCTCGTCGTATCAAGCGTTAGCGACGCGCCTTTCGGAAGTCTGATCTCGGAGCTGATGTCCGCGAGGTACGACAGCGTAATGCCGTTCGTGTCTTCAAAGACGGGGATGCGCTGGTAGAACAAAACCTTTTCGAACGTCGTCATCCGCGTGCCACGCAGGATGAGCTCATCAAGTTCGCGCTTTTTGGCAGCCCCGAGCCGCGGCGTATGCTGGAAGTATTCGTCCGGGTTGATCTGGTACAAGGCCCAGGCGGCGATCTCGCAGATCAGGTTGTCGGGATTGAACAACTGTGCGATGAGATCGAGATTGAAATCCTCTATGCGTTGCGTTCCGATCTGGAAGAGAATGCATGCTTTCGTCCACCGATTGGCCTGGGTAAAATCCCGGTTGATCATAAACTTGAGAACGAGCTTCGAGTTCAGCTTCACGCGCGGATAGAAGGCATCAAGGCGGTGAATTCGCTCATTGTCCGTAAGGTCATCCAGCACAGGTATTACCCTTTGTTTCAATTGATCCGAAAGGAATACGTCAAGCAGCTCGACGGCATACGTGATGCCTTCGCTCGTCCCGCTGTCGATGTTTTCCTTGACGAGCTGTATGGAGCGCGTGTCGTACAACATCGCAAGCAACATGTAGATGTGCTCGATATCGCTTTGAATTTCCCAACGCAGCGACTTCTTGATCTGGTCGGCAAACCCTTCGTCGCCCACTTCCTGTATGGCGCTGAGGTTCCAGCGGATGTCGGCAATATCGGCTTCGATGGCGTGTTTGATACGGGTAATCTGGGAAATACCGGCCTTGAATCCTGCTTCACCCAGCGACAGCAGCACCTGCGAAACGATCACCTTATCGGGATAGTCGATCTTGCTCCAAAGCATGTCCTTAGCCTTCTGGCCACCGATACGACCCATCACCTGAACCAGTCTCAGCATGACCTGGGTTGGCTGGCCACTGCGGTAGAAGGCTGCCTCAAGAGCAGGAAGCGTCGGCGCCCCGATCAGTACCAGGGCGTTCATAGCCTGGCTGCTGAACTCGGGGTCCGCCAGGTTATCAATGAGGGCGTTAATGACTTCGTGGTTGTACTTTTTGGTCGCGGTCTTTATTGCGGTGTTACGCACTTTGGGTTCCTGATCGGAGAGCAACTCCACCAGGAAACGCATACCATCGTCCAGCGATGTGTGAAGCAGTAGTTCAGCAGCGTAATGGCGATCGTCAGGATCCGCCGACCGCGACAACTTTTGCACGCGAGCGCGGGTGATGTCTCCTCCGTTTTCAAGGATCATCCGCAGGTCGGACTTGCTCAGAACATTCCGCGATTCATTGCCGGGTATATTGTCGCTGGCGCGAATGACATAACGGTCCGACACGGAAAGACCTTTGTATTCATTCATTCGTTCCTGGGCGTACTGCCGCGCGGCCTCATCAGGATTTCTCAGCAACGTATTGATCCACGCAGGGACATTCGCAGAGTTTATCTTTTCGAGAAGACGGAAAGAAAACACAGCCTTGGAAGCTTCGGGCTTCTGCAGCATTTCTTCCAGCCGTGACGTCACGCGGGCAAAGCCTTTTTCAAGCTTGTCCTGTTGCAGATCGGAGCTTTCCAGTTTGGCACGAATCTGTGACCTGTACCCATTATACATCTTGTGGACCACGAAGTAGTAAAGTACTACCATTACGAGCAACAGTGCTACGACGTGGATGACCTTGATGAAGGGCAGAAAGGCGATTCCAAAAATCAGCAAGCCTGCAAAGAACCGTGCACCCTCGTTGACGATACCTTCCACCTTCGTCTGAATGTTGAACCGGATGCGGCTGTCGAGCGGAATGAAAAACAGTTTGAAAACGGGGTTCTCAAGCGAATCGCGCAGCGTCCAGTTGAACATGCGCCCGATCGCTATGAAGAGGAAGAAGAAAACAAATCCCGCGGGCGATGTGTCCTTTTCAAATCCCATAGTCACGCCGGTCAGCAGCGACGCGACTGAGAAAATCCCTACGATGGTAGGCAACAGGAAGAGTGCGATACGAAGACCGTAGTTACTGATGATCCTGTTGTTGGCGAATGTCTGCATGAGAAGACTGAGCGCGTACACCGAACCCGTAAAGAAGGCGTTGAAGTTGGTGAGCTCACGCTCTTCAGGGTACTGTTGTTTGATGAGCTGCTGGAATGCATACTGGCTGAACACATACGTGATCATCGACACAAACAGGAACAGCGAAAGCAGCATCACGTACGGATTCTTTATGAGCTTGCTCACGCGCGTCTCGTCGCGCACAACGCGACCAAACTCGCGTGGGTTATCCTTGGCAAGCGTAAAGCCCGTGGTTATGATGACCATCAGCGCAAGACATACGAGGATGCTTCCTGCGCAGAACAACAGGTAGTCTGAGGTTCGGGGAATGAGTCTGTAGGTCAAGGGGATTGAGAAGGTAGCGACGATAGCGGCTATGAGTTGTCCGGTATCGATCCAGCCGATGATGCGTTTGGACTGTCTGAAGTTGAACAGCCTGCCAAATATACCCCAGAAGCTGAGCAGCAGAACCGCCGTGATGGGACCGGTCATGCAGTACATGGTGAACAGCAAGCCATCCCGGAAGTCCTCACTTCCGTATTCGAGCAATAAGTAAACGCTGATGGTGAAGAGCAGGATAAGGAGTACGCTGGTCAGCACCAGGGTGCTGAACCTGATGTAGTTCTGAAACAGGGTGAACAGTGCCGTAGTGATCAATCCCAGTCCGCCGGCTACGAGGAAAGCCTCATCGAGATAGCGTGCCAGGCGGTTCAGAAAAAGCGAGTCTGCCGTAACCTGGTAGGTAGCGATAAAGGCTCCCATGAAGAACCCGGTGCAGAGCATCAGTACTACCTGCCTGCGTTCAGCGTCTCGCCGAAGGGAACCTAAGAATCGACCTATCATAGTTCACCGGAAGAATCAAATATAGCGCAATGCCACCTGCCGGCTTTCGGCGAAAACCGGTCGTACATTGCATGGGTTATTTGTGCCGGGAATCAGCGTGTTGTGGAGTCGGACGGGGCTTTAACTCCGTCCTGCTTGTCATATTCCTCGTTGAGGCCGCGGATCACGTCGCTGGTGATGTCAAGAGAGTCGCCTGCGAACAGTACATCGCTCGTCGGGTCAAACTTCAGGACGATATGAAGGCCATGGGTCTGCCCGTATTTCTTTAAAAAGGCGGTGACGCGGTCGTAAAGCTCCTTGTTGAGTTTGGACTCTTCAGCCATAAGCTCCTGGGTGAGCGACTGCTCGTACAGCCGCAGGTTTTGCTGCTTTCTCTGGAGGTCTTCCTCAACGGCCCGCACCTGGGAGAGCGTCATGTTGCCCACGTTCCGTTGGTAGTTATTGATTTCATTTTGGAGTCCTTCCGTCCGGGCGCGGTACTCCTGCTCCATTTTTTTCGTCTTTTCCTCCAATTCCTTGCGTTTGACGTCAAGGTATTTGTAGTGTTTCAACACGGAATCGGCGTTGATGAAGGCGATGAGCGGTTTCTCCCCGGATGTCAATGCGGACCCACCCTGACCAGAGTTGGAACTGTTCGAAAAATGCAGGAAGTAAAGGATGGCGACGGCAACAAGAAGAACGCCGTTGAGGGCCAGGGATAGATTTTTCATTCGGTTTAAGTTTGAGTAGCCGCAAATATAACCATACTATGGAAATTGAGGTTTTAATGACCCCATAGGGTGGTCTCCGTCGGGTAAGAAAGTCGCTGTCGCAGGTGCAGACGCAGATCGTCTACGATCGTTCACATTCTGCCTCTGCCCCTATTCCCGATACCATCCGGCATACATCGGGTAATTCATCGCCGTACGCCGGATCGTCTCCCTCATCTCCTCCCCGATGTCCTTCAATTTCCGGGCGGGCATGCCTCCGTAGATACTGCCCGGTTCAACCTTAGTACCTCCAAGAACCACTGCTCCCGCGGCAATCACCGAGTTCTCGCCGATCTCGGCGTGATCCATGATTATGGCGCCCATACCAATCAGGACGTTGTCGCCCACCGTGCAGCCATGAACAATTGCGCCATGGGCAATGGAGACATTGTTTCCGATCACGACCCGGGCCTTCTGGTAGGTGCAGTGAATAATCGCCCCGTCCTGGATGTTCGTGTTATTGCCAATCGTTATGGAGTGCACATCACCCCGAACCACTGCGTTGTACCAAACAGTACAGTTGTCGCCCATAACCACCTCGCCCACCACGACGGCGGTTTCTGCCAGAAAGCAGTTTTGGCCAAAGCGCGGTGTGAATCCCCTTACGGAACGGATCAATGCCATATCGTGTTATTTTTCTGCCAATCTAGCACATCCCGGAATTTTTATTATCTACCCACGCAAAGGGTAAAACTGCCTGACAAGATGTCACGGCGAAAGACTAAAAGTTTGTATTTTTGCGTCCCTGAAGTGTGTTTTTATGGAGGATTTGCTGGGAGATATTGGATTATATGAGGCGGCCCCCGAAGCTGCCCCTGGGGTGACCCGGGAGACCCACACCGGAAAACAGCGCAAGCTTTACATCGAGAGTTACGGTTGCCAGATGAACTTCTCCGACAGCGAGATCGTGGCCTCCATACTCGCTAAGGAAGGTTTTGATACGACTTCCGACATCAATAAAGCCGACGTCGTCTTCCTGAACACGTGTGCCATCCGGGAAAAGGCGGAACAAACCGTCCGGAACCGGCTCGACCACATCCAGGGGCTCAAGAAAAAGAGACCGGGCATGCTGGTTGGCGTTCTTGGCTGCATGGCTGAGCGCCTGAAGGCCCAGCTGCTGGAGGAGGAACAGCTCGTAGACCTCGTGGCAGGCCCGGATTCATATCGCGACTTGCCCCGGCTGATCGGTGAGGCCGATGAGGGTGGACGCGCCGTAAACACATTTCTCTCGCGGGAAGAAACGTATGCCGACATCAGTCCGGTTCGATTGAACTCGAATGGCGTTACCGCCTTCATTTCGATCATGCGGGGTTGCGACAACATGTGCACCTTCTGCGTAGTGCCCTTCACGCGCGGACGCGAGCGCAGTCGCGATCCTGAATCCATCGTTTCGGAAGCAACCAAACTTTTCGAAAGCGGATACCGGGAAGTGACGCTCCTGGGTCAGAATGTCGACTCTTACAAGTGGTCACCGGAGGCAAACGCCAAATCGAGAATCGAAAAAGGCAATGCATCCGAGGTGGTGACATTTGCCCATCTGCTGGAACGCGTTGCACGGATTCATCCCGACCTGCGCGTGCGATTTTCGACGTCGCACCCGAAGGACATCACGGATGATGTGTTGTATACGATGGCGCGGTACGAAAATATCTGCAAATACATCCATCTTCCCGTTCAGAGCGGAAGCACGCGGATACTCGAGATGATGAATCGCGGCTATACGCGCGAATGGTATCTGGAAAAGATCAGAAGAATCCGTGAGATTTTGGGAGAAGACTGCGGCTTGTCGTCGGACTTCATCGCAGGATTTTGCAGCGAGACCGAAGAGGATCATCGCGATACGCTGACCCTCATGGATGCCGTACGCTTCGACTTCGCCTATATGTTCGCCTACTCAGAGCGTCCGGGCACGCCTGCTGCGAAGAGATTCGCAGATGATGTGCCGGCGGAAACAAAAAAGCAACGGCTGAACGAGATTATCGCGAAGCAATCCGCTCACGGTCTCGAACGCAATCGCGCTGATGTGGGCAAAACGTTCACCGTGCTGGTTGAAGGGCCGTCGAAACGGTCGGAAGAATTCCTCCAGGGTAGAAACTCCGCAAATAAAGTTGTGGTGTTTCCGAGAAAGAATTTTGTGAAAGGTGAATATGTCCAGGTGCGAGTTGAACACTGCACCGGGGCGACGCTTATTGGAAATGCGGTTTGACTATGACGATCACAGATGCTGACATACAGAGTGTAAAACAAAGATTCGGCATTATCGGCAACTCGCCGTTGCTGAACAATGCGGTTAGGGTAGCGATGCAGGTGGCCCCGACTGACATGTCGGTGCTTATCACAGGAGAAAGCGGAAGTGGTAAAGAATCGTTTTCCAAGATTATCCACTACCTCAGCCCACGCAAACACGGACAGTTCATTGCCATCAACTGCGGATCGATTCCCGAGGGAACTATCGACTCGGAGTTGTTTGGACACGAAAAAGGATCTTTTACAGGTGCATACGATTCACGGAAGGGCTATTTTGAAGTAACCAACGGAGGTACCATCTTCCTGGATGAAATCGGCGAAATGCCGCTGGGTACGCAAGCAAGACTGCTGCGCGTTCTGGAAAACGGTGAATTCATCCGTGTGGGTTCATCGAAGGTGCTTAAGACGGACGTCCGCGTCGTTGCGGCGACGAATATCAACCTCATGCAAAAGGTTGAAGAAGGAAAATTCCGTATCGACCTGTACTACAGGTTGAGCACGGTGCCCATTTACGTCCCTCCTCTCCGGGATCGCGGCAGCGATATCGATTTGTTGTTCCGCAAGTTTGCGGGCGACTTCGCCGAAAAATATCGCGTTAAGCCGGTGACGCTTACCGATGATGCGCGGGAGCTCCTGCTTCAATATCGCTTCCCGGGCAACATTCGGCAGTTGAAAAACCTGGTGGAACAGATTTCAGTGTTGTCGACAGGCGACCGCGTTATCGACGCAGCCACGTTGAAGCAATATCTTCCGCAGGAAAGCAATCTTCCCGCCCTCTTACCTTCATCGGCTGCAGAAAAAGATGCGATCAGCGAACGCGACCTTCTTTACAAAGTGCTCTTCGACATGAAGCGCGACATGGTGGACCTGAAGAAGCTCGTTCTCGATATCTACAACAACCAGGGCAAAGGCGGCCAGCTTGTGAAAGACCATCCGCAGCTTTTCGATGGCATCGAGCACGAAGCGCATAAGAGTGCCCCGGAACCCGTTTTGCTCAAGGTGCATGCGAACCCGGTAGAGCAGGAAGAGATTCAGGACATAACTCACGAAACAGAAGACGACGATTCACTATCGATCGAAAAGAAAGAACGCGAGTTGATCGTGCGGGCTCTCCGCAAAAACAACAACAAGCGCAAGTACGCCGCGCGCGACCTCGGTATATCGGAGCGTACTCTCTACCGAAAAATAAAACAGTATGACCTTGAGTAAACTTTGGTCTGCTGTTGCGCTGCTCACACTCGCCGCAGTTCTGGGCGGATGCGGTGTGTATTCGTTCACCGGCGGAGGAACGCAGGCTAGCACGATTACTATTGAAGATATTTACAATAATGCAGATATGGGTCCTGCCAATATGGGACAGGACTTTACCAATGCATTGAAAAATTACTTTGTGCAGAACACAAAGCTCTCGGTCGTTCGGGAAGGCGGCGAACTTCAGATGAGTGGTGAAATAACCGGGTACAGGCTGAGTCAGATCGCACCGGTGGCAACGGGTCAACCTGATGACTATAATCCGGCATCAATGACCCGACTTACCATCACCGTCAGGATTTCTTACACTGATACCACTGACGAAACGAAGAGCTTTCGAGACAAGACTTTTTCCTTCTATAAGGACTTCCCGAACGACCAAAATCTGAGCGATGTAGAGGACGCTTATGTCAGAGAAATATTTGAGCGACTGGTTAACGACATATTCAACGCCTCGGTTGCCAATTGGTGATTTTTGCCCTATTTTTAGAAGTCATGCAAACCAAAAACCAGTTCATTAAGATCCTCCACGGTTACCTGAGCAGTACAGAGGAAGATGCCTGGCAGATACAGGCGCTGAAGGAAGCGTATCCGTACAGTCAGGTGTTACATGTACTGGCCGCGCGACTGAGCAAAGATCATCATCTTCCAACCGAGCAGGCAGATCTGCAACGTGCTGCAGTACATGCAGGTGATCGCGCCGTGCTTAAGGACATCATGACACGCATACACACGCCGCGCGTAACCGAGGGCGACATACCCGCCGCCGCACCCGTTGGTGAGGTAGTGGAAGAGCATGCAGTCGCCGAGGATGTAATGAACGAGTTGAATCGCTTGCATGAATTGCGACAAAATTTTGAGAATCTCTTTGAAGCAGAATCGGCGCGCATCGCTGAAGCTCAGGCTGAAGCGCAAACAGAAGAAGTTACATCAACTGAACCAGAACAACCTGAAACGCCACCTGTCGCAACAGAACCTAAGAAGCCCAGGGGGCGTGTAGGGCGCAAGCCGGGCAGAGCCAAGGCGCAACGCATCATCGAACTCGCGCGTGCGCTCAACGCGCAGCATCAACAGCAGGCCGCAAGTGCAGAAAGCGAGCAGCCGAAGAAGAGTTCGGGTCAAAAAAAAAACGCCGCAAGTCCGGATGACCTGATCCTTGACGCCATTGAGCAGTCAAAAAAAAAACTCGCTCCGGCAAGTGAACGGCAACAGGAGCAGCTCGAGATCATAGATGAATTCATTAACGCGAGTCCATCGATCTCCAGCATTCGAAGCAGGGCCGCTGCCGTCTCCAATGATGACCTGAGCCAGGTCAAGGCCGGGGAATTCGGTGACCACCTCGTCAGTGAGACCCTTGTCGAAATTCTTGTTAACCAGGGTAAGAAGGAACGCGCCATTGAGGTGCTTAAGAAGCTCATTTGGAAGTTCCCGCAAAAAAAGGCTTACTTTGCAGCGCAGATCGAAGACCTAAGAAAATAGACCATGTACGAGCTTATCCTTGGCATAATCATTTTCCTGGCAATACTCCTGGTACTCATCATCCTGGCCCAGAATGCCAAGGGTGGCGGCCTCAGCAGCCAGTTTGGTGGCAGCGGCGCCAGCAACATCATTGGGGTCAAGAAGACCGGCGACCTGCTGGAAAAACTGACCTGGGCATTTGCCATCGGTATTATGGTCCTCACCCTTTCGGCCAGCTTCATTCTGCCTACTTCCAATCAGGCACCGAGGAATGAAATCCTCGAGGATGCCGGACAGCAGGGCAGCCCTGGCCTGGTGCCTCCCATGCCGACGCCCGATCAGGGAGAGCCTACGGCTCCTGCCGACTCAGCGGGCAATTGATCATACTCCGGGATTGCTTTCCGCCTCGTGAAGCCGTGACAGGTGCTTTACGAACAGCCGCTTTGCCACTGGCATAAGCGTTTCTGTGAATGGAAACTTCATTCGCGAAAGGATGAGGTATGTCGCCGGATTGGGCATGTCTTTCCATCGCGCCAGCAGATCAAGCTTAATGCGTTCATAGGTATAGAGCGGCTTTTTCTGAACGCTTTCGATGAATTCCGTATTCAGGCTTCGCAGTTGTTCCTGGCTGTCTTCGTAAAAGCTGATTTGATACCGGTAGACGTTCGTTTCTTTTTCCGGTGGCTGCGTTACGAACAGATATCCCTCCCGGGCGTACAGCGGAGTGACCCCCACGGGGGAAATCTCGCACTGCGATTCAACATAATCGTAGATTATCGTGCCTTCCTGCAGTGATTCCTTGATGCGAGGAATGGCAAACGCGATGATTTCGTCAAGTTCAGCCATCACCTCGTCGTCCTCGATGAGCTTGCGGTACGACAGTTCCAGGCGACGGAATTCCTCGAGCGATAGTTCTTTGGGGAACGACTCCCGCAGGAGCGCTTTGTTTTCCCGGATCGCCAGGGCATTCCGGTAGTGGAATACGAGATCAGACAGGAACGGGTACAGTTCAGTTTTTCCAAAGGATTCACTCACCGTCTTGAGGTACGCCAGCAGGATGTACTTCTTGTACTCAAAATCGATTAATCCCTGCGTTAACCAGTCTTTTGGCAATTGCATAACCCAGAAACCATTATTCCATACTCTACCAAAATAACACGAAAAGACCAGATTGGGACACCGGTAATCCCTAAGCCGACGTGGTATCCTCTGCTCCTCCTTGTGAAAAACGCAGTTTTCATGCCAGAAAGGGCCGAAAAATGTCATGTCAGAATTACTTATCGCTTCTGACAACCTGCCATTTTCGAAGCGTGTCTGAAGGTCGGTTGAGCCAATAATATCCCACAAAAACTGCCATTTTGTAGCAAAATTGTGCTTTCTTGCATGCCCTTTCACATTGGCACAAAAAATGAGTGCCGCTGTGGCAGAACTCAAAAAATTTGTTCAACCAAAACTTCCATTACGTATATGGCGAAAATCAATTTCAAACCGAACGAGGACCGGGTTCTTGTTGAGCCGGCCGAGGCTGAGG
>Ga0079224_100003072_pt1 | contig 20764 bp, 15 predicted proteins | sample Stecom2015_FD_80414 | JGI IMG/M metagenome (GOLD analysis project Ga0079224, IMG submission 80414) | Agricultural soil microbial communities from Utah to study Nitrogen management - Steer compost 2015 | ecosystem: Environmental > Terrestrial > Soil > Agricultural land | place: USA: Utah...
CCTGATCGGCTCGGGCCACCGCGCCCAGATGTACCTCGACGCGATCGCCGGCCCCCATGCCGACGTCGCCGAGCTGGTCGCGCTGATCGACGTGAACCCCGCGCGCCGCGAGTTCCACCGCGACCGCGTCCCGGCCTTCGCCGGGGTGCGCCTCGGCGGGCCCGAGGAGCTCGAGGCGATCATCGAGCAGGAGCAGGTGGAGCGGGTGATCGTCACGAGCGTCGACCGCCTGCACGCCGAGCACGTCGTCCGATCCCTGGACGCGGGCGCCGACGTGGTGGTCGAGAAGCCGCTGACCATCGACGCCGAGAGCGCACAGTCGATCCAGGCCGCGATCGACCGCACCGGACGCTGCGTGGTGGTGACCTTCAACTACCGCTACAGCCCCCGCAACACCGCGCTGAAGCAGGTCATCGCCTCCGGCGAGATCGGCGAGGTGGTCTCGGCGACCTTCGAATGGGTGCTGGACACCCAGCACGGCGCCGACTACTTCCGCCGCTGGCACCGCGACAAGACCAGTTCCGGGGGCCTGTTCGTGCACAAGGCCGCCCACCACTTCGACCTCGTGAACTGGTGGCTGGACGACGTGCCCACCCGCGTCTACGCCCGCGGCGGCCTGCGCTTCTACGGGGCCGACGCCGCCCGGGAGCGCGGCCGCGAGGAGCTGCCCGCGCGCGGCACCCACGACGGGTCGCACGACCCCTTCGAGCTGGACCTGCGCTCCGACGAGCGGCTGGAGGCGCTGTACCTCCGCGCCGAGGAGCACGACGGCTACCTGCGCGATCGCTCCGTCTTCGACGCCGGGATCTCCATCGAGGACAACCTCACCGCGATCGTCGACTACGCCCGCGGGGCCGTGCTCACCTACGCGCTGAACGCCCACAGCCCCTGGGAGGGCTACCGGGTGGCGCTGAACGGCACCGCCGGCCGCGCCGAGCTCGAGGTGGTCGAGCGGGCCGAGGTCATCGCGCGGGACGAGGACGGCCGGGCGCATGTCGATCCGAGCGCGGTCGCGGTCACCGGCGAGGACTCCGGGGTGCGCGAGCGCGGCGAGCGCCTCGTGGTCCAGACCCACTTCGGCCCCGCCCGCGAGGTCGAGATCGTCACCGGCGAGGGCGGGCACGGCGGCGGCGATGCGCTGCTGCTGCGCGACGTGTTCGTCGGCCCCGACGAGGACCCGCTGGGCCGCGCCTCCGACCACCTCGACGGGATGCGCGCGATCGCCGTCGGGATCAGCGGCAACGCCTCGCTCGCCGGCGGCGCCCCGGTCGACGTGGCCGCGACCATGGGGGTGCCGCTCGAGGAGCGCGACCCGCAGCCCGAGGCGGCCCTGCGATGAGCAGCCCCGCGACCGGGACCCATCCCGCTGCCGGGACCGACCGTGCGAGGGGGACCGACCGTGCGACCGGGGCCGACCGGGAGACCGGGTCCGTCCCCGCTGCGGGGTCCGCCTCCGCCACGGCGGCCGCCGCGCCGGTCGGCACGTCGACCGCCGGCGCACCGGTGCGCATCGCGCTGATCGGCACCCGCGGCTTCGGCCGGGTGCACCTGGAGAACCTCGAGCGGCTGCGCGAGGTGGGTCGGGCCGAGCTGATCGGCGTCGTCGACCTGCACGAGCCGCCCGCGGCCGTGCAGGGGATCTGGCATCGCGACCTCGCCGCCCTGCTCGCCGCTCACGTCGGCGCCCCGCCGGAGGTGGTCGTGATCGCCACCCCGATCGACACCCACCTCCCGCTCGCGCTGCAGGCCCTCGAGGCGGGCGCGCACGTGTACCTCGAGAAGCCGCCCGTGCCCGCGCTCGCCGACCACGCGGTGCTCGAACGGGCCGCGGAGGCCGCGGGCCGCGTCGTGCAGATCGGCTTCCAGGCCCGCGGCGGCGCCGGGGTGGACGAGCTGCGGGAGCTCGTCGCCGCCGGCGAGCTCGGCGAGATCGACACCGTGCGCGTCCACGGCGCCTGGTCCCGCGACCGCGCCTACTACCGCCGCTCGCCCTGGGCAGGACGCCGCCGCCTGGACGGGCGCCGCGTCGCCGACGGGGTCGCCACCAACCCGCTCGCCCACGGCGTGCACGCGGGCCTCGTCGTCGCCGGCATCGACCGGCTCGAGGACATCGCCGCCGTCACCACCGAGCTGCGCCGCGCCCACGACGACATCGAGGCGGACGACACCGCCTTCGTGCGCATCGACCCGGTCCGCGGTGCGGCGGACGCCGACCTCGGCGAGGACACCCCGTCGCACGCCGACCCGACCTGCGAGGACACCGGGGCGTCCCGCCCGCGGCCTGCGGTCGTCTGCGCCCTGACCACCACTGCACCCGTCCAGGGCGCGCCGTGGATCGAGGTCGTCGGCACCGGGGGCGCCGCCCGGCTCTCCTATACCGAGGACGTCCTGCGCCGCACCGCCCCCGACGGCACCGTCACCGAGACCCGGCACGAGCGCACCGACCTGGTCGAGAACCTGCTCGCCCACGTGCGCGACCCCGAAGTCCCGCTGCTGTGCCCTCTGGCCGCGACCGCGCCCTTCAGCGCCGTGCTCGAGGCGATCCAGACCGCGCCCGATCCCGCGCCCATCGCCCCCGAGCACGTGACCTGGCTCGGCGAGGGAGAGGCCGCCCGGCCCGTCGTCGACGGGATCGAGGAGGCGCTGACCGCCGCGCTCGAGACCGGCGCGCCCTTCAGCCGCAGCGGCGCGACCTGGGCCCACGAGGACGCCATCGCGACCTGGCACCCGTCGGCCGCGGTGCCCGAGCCGTCGGCCGCACCGCCACGCCCGTCGGCGACGCATGCCGACCCCACGACCACCACCGGATCCCGCGCCGACGGCCGGGACGCTCTCGACGAGGAGACACGCTCATGACCCTGCGCACCGACCACCTCGAGGCGGACGTGCTCCGCACCGCCGACGGCAGCACCCTGCAGGTCCGCGCCGCCGACGCCGCCCGTCTCGCCCCCTTCGAGGGCGAGGCCCGCCCCGACGGCGACGGTCACCTGCTCACCGGCCCGCTCTCGCCCGCCAACGCCGCCGCGCTGCGCGAGGCCTTCCCCGTGCTGCGACCCCGCCCGATCGGGGACACCCGCACCTCCGTCGGCACCGGGGACCGTCTGGGCCTGGCCACCGCCGGACAGGCCCGCGCCTTCCGCGACCAGGGCGCCGGCCTCGCCCCCGTGCTCGCCCAGCAGTCGATCCGCGAGATGGACCGGCTGGGCCGCGACGCCCTCTCCGTGATCGACGAGGCGACCTTCGGCTGCCTCGAGGAGGGGTGGGACGGCGGCTACGGCGCGGACTGCGACCACATCAAGACCACCGAGGGCATCGACCGCGGCCTCGCCGCCGGGTTCGTGACCTTCACCCTCGACCCCGGCGACCACGTCGTCGACGTGACCGGCGGGATCACCGAGGGGCAGCTCGCCGAGGTGCCCTGGGAGACGCTCGGCGACGACCTCGAGTCGCTGCGCGCCCGCTACGTCGGCACCGTCCTCGACCTGGGCGGGAGCCGGATCGAGATCACCCGCGAGGCGATCGACACCGCGGCCGTGAAATACGGCGCGGCCGTCGCCGAGGCCGCGCGGCTGTTCCGCCACCTGCAGGGCAGCGCCCGCCACGAGGTCGAGGCCGAGATCGCGGTGGACGAGACGGCCTGGCTGACCACCTTCGTGGAGCACCACTACATGGCCGGCGAGCTCGCGCGCCTCGGCGTGGAGTGGTTCAGCTTCGCGCCCCGCTACGTCGACGGCTTCGAGAAGGGTGTGGAGTTCCTCGGCGACGAGGACGAGCTGCGCGAGAACCTCACCGCCCACCACGCGATCTCCCGCCTCCACGGCGGGTACAAGATCTCCCTGCACTCCGGCTCGGACAAGTTCTCGATCTACCCCCTCGCCGTCGCCGCGACGGACGGGCACGTGCACCTGAAGACCTCTGGCACCAGCTACCTCTGCGCCCTCGAGGTCGTCGCCCGCCACGACCCCGAGCTGCTGGCACAGATCTGGGACATCTCCCGCGCCGCCTACGCCCGCTCCCGCGCCTCCTACCAGGTCTCCGCCCACGAGGACCGCACCCCCGAGACCTTGGAGGGGGTCGACACCGCCGCGCTGATCGCCGCCTCCGACTCACGGCAGATCCTCCACGTCGGCTACGGCGACTCCCTGGTCGCGACCGACGCACAGGGGGTCGTGCTCGGCGAGCGCCTGCACCGCGTCCTCGAGGCCCATCACGCCGAATACAGCGAGGTGCTCGCCGCGCACATCGGCCGCCACCTCGCCCCCTTCGCCGCCGCGGCGGGGGAGCAGGCGCGTGAGAAGCAGACCGAGGGCGAGAGGGCCGACGCCGTCGGCGTGGGCTGAGAAAGGACGGTCGGGCCGCGGCCGGGGCCGCGGACAGCAGCCGGAGCCGTCGGCCGACCCCGTCGGACGATGGCCGGCCCGGCCGACGGGGCCGGCCCACCCCGGCCGGTCGGCCCCTCCGCTCGGTCGGAGCATCCGGTCGGCCGGTGCGCCCGACCGCGCGGTCGCACGGGGCAACCGGCGGAGAGCGGTCCCCGACGGGCCGCTCGGGGAAGATCATGGACGGACCCGTGCGTGCGTCCGGGACGGAGCAGCAGGGAGGAGGACGGGATGAGAGTGACGCTGCGCGACGTCGCGGAGCAGGCCGGGGTGTCGGTCGCGACGGTCTCCCGCGCCCTGAGCCGCCCCGAGATGGTCAGCGACGAGGCCCGTGACCGGATCCAGGAGATCTCCCTCCAGCTCGGCTACCGCTCCTCCCGCGAGGCGCGCGAGATCGCGCCCGGCAGCGCCGGGACCCTCGGCGTGATAGTCCCCGACCTGCTGAACCCCTTCTACCCGGCGCTGCTCAAGGGCGCCCAGGCCCGGGCCCGTGAGCACGGCCTGCACCTGCTGCTGGCCGATGCGGAGGAGGCGCCCGACGGCGAGCTGCCGCTCGTGCAGACCCTCGCCCCGCAGGTCGACGGGATCCTGCTGTGCTCCAGCCGGATGAGCGAGAGCGACCTCGAGGCGGCCTCCGGTCTGACCCGGCTGTGCCTGGTCAACCGTCGCCACCGGGACCTGTCGGCCGTCTCCTTCGACGCGCTGAGCGGGGTGCGGGCCGCGGTGCGGCACCTGGCCGCGCTCGGCCACCGCCGGATCGGCTACGTCGGCGGCCCCCGCGCGAGCCGCTCCGAGGCCGAGCGCCGCACCGCCCTCGAGCAGGTCGGGGCCGAGCTGGCGGTCGAGATCGTGGACGTCGGCCACTTCCCGCCCGGCATCCAGGGCGGGGTCTCCGCCGCGGAGCCGCTGCTGCTGCGCGACCTGAGCGCGGCGCTCGCCTACAACGACGTCCTCGCCCTCGGACTGATCTCCGGGCTGCGCACCCTCGGCTTCACCGTCCCGGGCGACGTCTCGGTGGTGGGCTGGGACGACATCGAGTACGCGGCCGTGTCCAGCCCGGCACTGAGCACCGTGCGGGTGCCGCGCCACCGCATCGGCGCGCTCGGGATCGACGCGCTCGTCGCCCCCGACGGGGCCGTCACCGAGCAGCGGCTCGAGACCCGCTTCGTGCCGAGGGACTCCACCGCGCGCCGCGGCGGGGCCGTGCAGGAGCGACCGCAGCAGGACCCCGAGGGACAGCGAGCCTGAGCCCCGCAGGGAGGCAGGACGGACTCCGCCGCAGGGACGCGGAGCGACGCAGATTACAGTGGGGCGACCTGCACGGACCGTCGGACCGGCTGCAGGAGTGCTCCAGGAGGGAACAGACCATGGCGCGGACGGCGGCCAGCATCAAGGACGTGGCCCGGGAGGCCGGGGTGTCGATCGGCACCGTCTCGAACGTGCTGAACCGCCCCGACATCGTCTCCCCGGAGCGGCGGGACCGGGTGCTCGAGGCGATCCGCACCCTCGGCTACGTCCGCAACGACGCCGCGAGGCAGCTCAAGCTGGGCCGCTCCTCGACTGTCGGCGCGATCGTGCTGGACATGGGCAACCCCTTCTACGCCCAGCTCGTCGGCGGGATCGAGGCCGCCGCGGAGGCGTCCTCCCTCGCCGTGATCTCCGGCAGCACCGGCAACCGTGAGCAGCGCGAGCAGCTCTACCTCTCCCTCTTCGAGGAGCAGCGAGTGCGGGGGATCCTGCTCGCCTCGACCGGGGCGACCGAGGAGCTGATCGAGCAGATCCGCGAACGCGGCACGCCGGTGGTCCTGGTGGAACGCGAGCGCGCCTCGACCGGCGGCTCCTCCGTGAGCGTCGACGACTTCGCCGGCGGGGAGATCGCGGTGCGCCACCTCACCGGGCTCGGCCGTCGACGGATCGGCGTGGTCGCGGCCCGGCAGGACCTGCGCCAGGTCAGGGCGCGTCTGGACGGGGCACGCGCCGCCGCCGAGGCCGCCGGCGCCTCCCTCGAGGTGATCGAGGCCGAGGGCCTCACCGTGCTCGCCGGCCGCGCCGCGGGGGAGGAGGTCGTCGCCCGCCCTCGCGCCGAGCGGCCCGATGCGCTGTTCTGCGTGAACGACCTGCTCGCGGTCGGGGCGCTGCAGGCCTTCGCCTTCCGGCACCAGGTCGCCGTGCCCGAGGAGATCGCGCTGGTGGGCTATGACGACATCGCCTTCGCCCGCTCGACCGTGGTGCCGCTGACCTCGGTCTCCCAGCCCGCAGAGCTCATGGGCCGCACCGCGCTCGCCCTCCTGGAGGAGGAGATCCTCGACCCCGATGCGCCCCGCCGGCACGTCTCCTTCCGCCCGAGCCTCGTGGAGCGGGAGTCGACGCTGGGCTGAGCGGCTCCGGCCGACGGACGACGCAGGCGCTCCGTACACTTCCGACATGGAGACCGCGATCCTCGACGTCACCGCGTGGGCGGTGCGCGAGGAGGAATGGCTGGGCGACCAGGAGAAACTGTGGCTCCGAGAGCCGGGAGGCGGCGGGCCGTCGTGGCTGTTCAAACCGTCGCGGGTGACGATGCTGCCCGGGCGCGGTGACGCTCCGGACCGGCAGTTCACCTGGTTCGACGCCCAATCCGAACTGATCGCCGTCGAACTGGCCGAGCTCATCGACGTCCCGACCGCGCAAGTGCGAATCGCGCGACGCTCCGGGGAGTCTGGGAGCATCTCCGCGAACGTAGTGCCGTACGACGGCGAGCTCCAGAGCGGGGATGTGTTCCTCTCCGGACTCCCTGGACTCGAGTACGTCCCCGTCGTGGTGCGGTCGAGGAACCGCACAGGCCATCACCTGGACGGGATCGAGCGTGTGCTGAGAGGCAAGGCCGGTCCCCGCGACTCCGACGGGTATGGCGCCTGCGAGGTGTTCGCGGGCTTCCTCGTGCTCGACGCCTGGATCGGCAACACGGACCGGCACGCGGAGAACTGGGCCTTGATCGTCGAGGGCGCCGAATCTCGGCTCGCGCCGAGCTTCGATCACGGCAGTGCACTCGGTTCCGGCCGAGATGAGGCCTTCCTCCGGCGCACGGACCCGCGTGAGTTCGCCCGCGGAGCCATGGCGCAGAAGTTCGATCAGGGGAAGAATGTCTCCTTGGTGGCCCTCGCTCAGGATGCGGAGCTTCGATGGGGCGGGGACTGGATCAATCGCCTGGCCGAGGTGGACGAGGACGCTGTGCAGGACATCGTCGCATCGGCGCTTGGACTGTCGGACCTCAGACGTACATTCATCTGCCGCATGCTCGAGGAGAACAGAAGGAGGCTGATGTCGGGATGACTGTCATCGCGCCGGCTCCGTCCATGCGGGTGGAGCCGCATGTCGACGGCGCCCACTCCTTCCTGGTGACGAGACGGGAGCGGTCGAGCGGTCGTTACGAGAGGCTCGGCGTGCTCACGGAGGTCTCCGACGGCTGGGACTTCCGTTACTTCCGAGACGTCTTCCAGAACGAGCGGACCATCGCTCTGCCGGGTATTCCACTGACCGACTCGGTGATCCACTCAGAGCACTTGTTCCCCCTGTTCGCACAGAGGGTGGTGTCCCCCCGTCGTCCGGATCGACCCCGGATCCTCGCAATGCTCGGGCTGGACGAGTCGGCCACGGCCTTCGAGATCCTCGCCCACAACGGCGGTAGGCGTCTCGGAGACACCATCGAGCTGATTCAACTGCCTCGTACGCACCAGGGCGGCGGCGAGAGCATGCAGTTCCTCGTCCACGGGATGCGCTATCGCAGTGAGGCCGAGCAGTCTGCGGTCGATGCTCTGGCTGTCGGGGACGAGCTGCTGCTCGTCCCCGAGCCGGACAACCCAGTCGACACGGGGGCGCTCCTGGTGGTCACGACAGGGGGCGCAGCACTGGGGTGGGTCCCAGCGCCGTTGCTCCCCCTCCTGGCCGCCGGAGCTGAGATGACGGCATCGGTGGCACACGTGAACAGCTCTCAGGCTCCGCCGCACCAGCGCTTGCTCGTGGAGCTGCGGGGCGATCTCGCCGTGCCCGAGGTCTTCAGCTCGCCTTCGTGGAGACTCGTGGATTGACCGCATAGCGACGGCGCGGACGCGCGGAGCCCCGCCAAAGCACTGCACGGTGCCGGCGGGGCTCCTGGTTCCGGGTCAGAACGTGTGGTGGCCTCCCGTGACGGTGCGGGTCTCGCCGCTGGGCAGGACGACCTCGGTCTCGACGCCGTCCGGGACGGTGATCTCGAGCGCGAAGCCGCCGTCGGCCGTGGTCCAGGAGACCTCGATGCGGCCGGACGCCGAGTCGTAGGCGCCCTTGGCCCAGTCGATGCCGGGGCCCGGGGTGGGCTGGATCCGGATCCGGCGGTAGCCGGGCTCCGCGGCGCGGATGCCGAGGACGACCTGGTAGACCCAGTCCGCGACCGCACCGAGCGCGTAGTGGTTGAAGCTCGTCATCTCGCCGGGGTTGATCGAGCCGTCCGGCAGCATCGAGTCCCAGCGCTCCCAGATCGTGGTCGCCCCCATCGAGACGGGGTAGAGCCACGAAGGGCAGCCCTCCTCGAGCAGCAGTCGGTAGGCGTCCTCGACGTGCCCGGTCTCCGAGAGAGCCCAGGTGACGAAGGGGGTGCCGGCGAACCCGGTGGAGACCTTGTAGTCCGCCTCCCGCACCACCTCGGCCAGCCGCGCCGCGGACTTCTCGCGGACGGTCGGCTCCAGCAGGTCGAAGGAGATCGCGAGGGCGTACACCGTCGCGCAGTCCGAGCGGATGATCCCGTCCTCGCCCACGTACTCCGCGGTGAAGGCGGTCAGGGTGCGGTCGGCGAGGGCCTGCCAGCGCTCGGCGCCCTCGGCCTCGCCGATCAGCCGCGCGGTCTCCGCCGCGAAGCGGGCCGAGCGGATCAGGCACGCGGTCGCGACGACGGCCTTGTCGGCCTTCGCATCGGCCGCGGCCTCCGGCGGAGCGTCCGGATCGAGCCAGTCGCCGAACTGGAAGCCCTGGTCCCACAGCCCGCTCGGGGACAGGGCACGCTCGACGGACTCCAGGTGCAGGACCATGCCGGGGTAGTGCGCGCGCAGCCGGTCGAGGTCGCCGTAGGCGTTCCAGAGGGCCTCGGCGACCCACACGGCGGCGTCGCCCCAGATGGCGGTGGGGACCTCCTTCGGCTCGCCCTCGCTGAAGGGGTCGGAGCCGTTCTTCCTCAGCTTGAGGATGTCGGGGACCACGAAGGGCACGAAGCTCAGCGGCGGCAGCTCCGTCTCGGCACGCACGTCCAGCAGCCAGTTGTGGAGGAAGTCGTTCACGTCGAACTGGTAGGCGGCGGTCGCGGCGTAGGCGGCGATGTCGCCGGTCCAGCCTAGGCGCTCATCGCGCTGCGGGCAGTCGGTGGGCACGGCGAGGAAGTTGCCGCGCTGGGACCAGATCGAGTTGCTGATCAGCTGGTTCACCCCGGCATGGGAGCTCTCGAACCAGCCCGTGCGCTCGATCGCGGAGTGGACCACGACCGCCTCGACGTCCTCTGCGGTCAGGTCGCCCGGCCAGCCGGTGATCTCCGCGTAGCGGAAGCCGTGGAAGGTGAGGGTCGGCTCGAAGGTCTCCCCCGCCGGGTCGCCGGCCAGGGTGATCGAGTCCGTCGCCTTCGCGGTGCGCAGCGGGCGGGTGCCGAGCTCCTCGTTCTCGAGCACCTCCGCGTGTCGCAGGGTGATCTCGGTGCCTGCGGGGCCGGTGACGGTGAAGCGCAGCCAGCCCACCAGGTTCTGCCCGAAGTCCAGCAGCGTCTTCCCTGACGGAGAGGTCCAGATCTTCTCCGGGCGGAGCGCCTCGTAGCGGCGGATCAGCGGAGAGGTCTGCTCGATGAGCGTGTCGCGGTCGATCTCGGTGACCTGCACGGGGCTCGGGGTGCCGGGCTCGAGCCGACGATCCTCGTGCTGGCCCTGGTAGATCGTCGCCGAGGTGGTCGTGGATGCGGTGGCGGTCCAGGACTCGTCGGTGACCAGGCGCTGGATGGAGCCGTCCTCGAAGGTGATCTCGAGGGCTGCGAGGAAGGCGTTCTCCTCGCCGTAGTTTGCGTTCGCGTCGCCGAATCCGAAGTCGCCGTTCCACCAGCCGCGGCCCAGCAGCACGGACAGCTGGACGTCGTCCTCCCCGGCGCGCACCTGCTCGGTGACGTCGAAGCGCTGGACCTGCAGGCGGGACTCGTAGACGGTCCAGCCGGGGTTGAACACGGACTCGGTGGCGGCGGAGCCGTTGATGCTCGCCTCGTAGACGCCGTGCGCGGTAGCGAGCAGCTCGGCCCGGGCGACTTGCGCCGAGGGCTGGTCGAGGGCGGCCTCGGTCGCGAGGACCGGGGCGCGGCCGTCGACCGGAGCCGCGGTGATCGCTTGGGCGTCCTGCAGCGCGTCGCTCACGACGGCGGGGACTGCGGTGGTGGCGGTCATGGGTGGGTCACCTCTCCTGGATGGGATCAATACTGGTGGTGCGTGAATGGGGGACTGTCAGCTGTGCGGACCGCGGGCGGCGTCGACGCGGTCGTGCCGGTCGGGTTCCGAGACGCCGCGGGGATCACCGAACGAAGTGGACGAGTGGTCTGTGGTTCGAGAGTCTGAAACGGCGGCGTCCTCCTGGGAGAAGGCGTCGAGACGCGGTCTGCGGAACCCGGCCCAGCCGCAGGCCAGGCCGACCGCGACGACTGCCGCGATGAGGAAGTAGGCCAGGCCGGGCGTGTGCATGAGGGTGGGCGTGAACAGTGCGACGGCGGCGGCGACGACGCGGGCCACGGCGATCACGTAGCCCTGCACGGTGGAGCGCAGCAGGGTCGGGAATGACTCCTGGGACCAGACCTTCATGATCGCCTCGAACGCGAAGGCGCCGCCGATCGCGTTGAAGAAGCTCTGGGCGATCCAGGGCACGATCGTGAAGCCGAAGAGCACAGGGATCAGGTAGGAACCGGCCAGCAGCACCGCCCCGACCGCGTAAGCCCGCATCCGCCACGGGGTGTCGACCACGCGCATGAATCCCCAGGCGCCCAACATCCCGATCCCGAGCATCACGATGCCGAGGGCGGACTGCATCTGGACGCTGAGCCCGACGACGTTCACGCCGATGTATGTCCCGAACTGCCCTCCGGTGTTGGCGCCGATGTTGGTGAGCGTGTAGAAGCCGACGATCGCGAGGAACGGGACGAGGAGCGTACGGTCGCGCAGCACATCGAGGATCCCGGTGCGGCGGGCTCGGAGCGTGTCGGCGCCGGCGCGGCGTTCCCGCCGTGCGGTCGACCATGCCGCGGACTCGGGCACGCTCAGCCTCGCGATCATCACCACCAGGGCGACGACGGCGACGTGCGCGAACATGATCTGCCCGCCGAGCCGTCCGAGACTGCCGGCGATGATTCCCGCGACGTTCGCACCGATGATTCCGCCGAACCAGAGGATCTGCGAGAAGCCGACGAGCTTCCCGCGGTGGTGGTCCGCTGCCGCCTCGGAGATCGAGGCGAGGGAGACGGGGAGATCGGCGCCGGTGCCCAGACCCATGAGGATCATGCCGGCGAGCAGGGCGCCGAAGCCGGGCGCGAGGATCAGCAGCAGCGCTCCGAGCGCGATCATCGCCATCGTGCAGAGGAAGACGGTGCGGCGGCCGAAGCGATCGCCCAGGCTGCCACCGGTGAACGCACCGGCGGCGATGCTCAGCGTGAGAGCGGCGGAGAGGATGCCGATCTGGCTCTCGGTGATGCCGATGCTGTGCTGGTACAGCACGAGCGCGGTGCCCGAGCTGACGATCGCCGCGGCGTCGATGTACGAGGCCATCCCGCAGATGATCGCCACCCACCAGGGGCTGGGGGGAGCTTTCACAGATGCAGCTGATCGCACGCAGTTCTCCTTCGAACGTGTGGGCATGCCCGAGAGCGGGTCGACGATGCCTGAGGTCGCACCATATGAATGAAACGACTCAACGAACCTAGCACCCTCGAGGCGGGGCGACAAGGGTGGAGATCGGGATGGTTCGCAGTCCGTGGCGCCGTCCGCTCGCGGCCGTCCCGTCATGGCGGGTGCCACCAGGGGCTTCCCCGTAGCTCATGCCGTTTCTCCAGGTGAGCGGCGTGCGGTGCGGCCGAGTGGTGTGTGATGCGCGGCCGGCGAGTCGGGCATATCGCCCGTCGTGAACGGAAGGCGATTGCCGGCGTCGGGGTGGGTGAAGCCTCGATGCACCTTCGATAACGAGGTGGTGTCGAAGCATTGACAGTCGCCGTGGGTCTGCTTACTCTGACCGCACCTTGGAGCGTTTCAAAACGCTCGGGATGGGCCTCCAGGACGGCGGACCCAGTGGCTTACAACGAAGTAGGTGGAGAACCCATGGCTATCTCGCGACGTTCATTCCTGGCCGCCACAGGAGCGGCGACCTCCGTCATCGCGATCACCGGCTGCGGCGGGGGCGGCGGCGGTGGTGGGGGAGGAACGGTGACGTTCCTGGTGGACAACAACCCCAACAACATCGCCGCCTCCGAGTCCCTCATCGCGGCCTTCAACGAGGCACATGCCGACTACGAGTTCACGATGGAGACCCGCCCCGGGGGCACCGAGGGTGACAACCTGGTCAAGACGCGGCTCAGCACGCAGGACATGCCGGATGCCTTCTCCTACAACTCAGGCTCCCTTTTCCAGGCGATCCGCCCCGCGCAGAATCTTCTGGACCTCTCCGACCAGCCGTGGGTCTCTCGGCTCGCGGAGAGCTTCCCGGACTCCGTCTCCGCGGACGGGAAGATCTACGGGGTGCCTCACGGCGGCTCGAACTCGGGCGGCATCTGGTACCACAAGCCCACCTACGAGGAGCTCGGCCTCGAGGTCCCGCTGACCTGGGACGAGTTCATCGCCAATGCCGAGGCGGCGCAGTCCGCCGGGAAGCACGGTGTCATCCAGAGCTACGGCGAGACCTACACCTCGCAGTTCCTGGTGCTGGCCGATTTCCACAACGTCGCGACGGCGAACCCGGACTTCGCCGAGCAGTACACCGCCAACGAGGTCGGCTTCGCCGACGATCCCACGGCCTTCAAGTCCTTCGAGCACGTCGAGCAGATCACGAAGGAGGGGCTGGTCAACGAGGACTACGTCTCCACCACGCTCGAGCAGGCCCTCGCGTACCTCGCCACCGGCGAGGGCACCCACTACCCCTTCTTCGCGAGCGGCATCTCCGAGATCGAGGCGAATCATCCCGATCAGCTCGAGGACGTCGGCTTCTTCGCCCTGCCGGGGGACGATGCCGCGACGAACGGGCTGACCGTCTGGCTGCCCAACGGGATCTACATCCCCGGCACCGCCGAGAACCCGGACGCGGCCAAGGCCTTCCTCGCCTTCGTGGCGAGCGCCGAGGGTCTCGCCGCGATGGCAGAGGGCGCCCAGCCCACCGGCCCGTACATGGTCACCGACGTCCCGCTGCCGGATGACGTCCCCACGGCCATCCGGGAGCTGCAGAAGTACTTCGACACCGAGGGGGCGACCACGCCCGCTCTCGAGTTCGTCTCCCCGGTGAAGGGCCCGAACCTGGAGAACATCCTCATCGAGCTCGGGACCGGGTCGATCGATGCGAAGACCGCCGCGCAGCGCTACGACCAGGATGTCGAGAAGCAGGCCCAGCAGCTCGGCCTCGAGGGATGGTGAGCCGATGACCGCCGCCGTCAGGACGGAGCTCCGCGCCGTGCCCGCCGAGCGGGAGAACGGGGAGCGCAGACGCAGCAACTACCTGGCCAAGGCCTACCCCCTCTGGTACTACCTGCCGGCGGGTCTGCTCTTCCTGGTGTTCTTCGCGATCCCGACCTTCGCCTCGTTCTTCTTCAGCCTCACCCGCTGGAGCCTGTTCGACTGGGAGTTCATCGGCTTCGAGAACTTCCGCCAGTTCCTCTCCGAGCCCCAGCTCATCGGCTCCCTGCGGAACACCGTGGTCTACGCCTTCCTCACGAGCGGGGCGAAGGTCGTGCTGGGAATGGCGCTCGGCCTCCTGCTGACCTCCCAGATCCGGGCACGCGGGCTCCTGCGCTCGCTGGTCTTCTTCCCGGTGCTGGTCTCGACGATCGGCGTGGGCGTCATGTTCACGACGATGATGCATCCGAGCGACGGGCTCATCAACACAGCCCTTGCCGTGGTCGGTGTCGAGGGCCCCAAGTGGCTCGCGGATCCGCAGCTCGCACTGATCTCCGTCGCGCTCGTCGACATCTGGAAGGGCGTCGGGCTCGCGACTGTCATCTACATGGCGGGCATCGTGGCCGTGCCGGCCGAGTACTACGAAGCCGCGCGTGTGGACGGGGCGGGGGCGTGGAGCACCTTCCGGCGCATCACTCTTCCGCTGATCCGCCCGGCGACCTTCACCGTCATCACCCTCTCGCTGATCGGAGGACTGCGGAGCTTCGACCTGATCTGGGCGATGACCAGCGGCGGCCCCGGCTTCGCGTCCGACGTGATCGCCTCGGTCGTCTACAAGCAGTACCAGGCCGGCTTCTACGGCCTCTCCACCGCGGGCAACGTCGTGATGTTCCTGGTCGTGATGCTGATCGTGGTGCCCCTGAACTACTTCATGCGCAAGGCGGAGGTCGACCAGTGAGGAATCGCATCCGGGTCAATCTGGTCAGCGCGCTGACGTTGATCCTCTTCGTCGTCGTGTTCGTCGTGCCGTTCCTGCTGGTCCTGGTCAACGCCGTGAAGGACAGACAGGAGGCATCTCAGCTGAACCTCGCGCTGCCCACCTCGTTCCATCTGGTCGAGAACCTCCGCGAGGTGTTCCAGGCGCGGAACTACATGCTCGTCACCGCCATGGTGAACAGCACGATCCTCACGGTCGCGAGCGTGACGGGCATGGTGATCGTCGCCGCGATGGTGGGTTTCGTGCTCCAGCGGCGCGCCAGCCGGATCAACGGCTTCGTCAACGCCGCGGTGCTCATGGGCCTGATCGTCCCGCCGGCGGTCGTGCCGACCATCTGGGTGCTGCAGTCCATCGGCCTGTTCAAGACTCTGCCCGGCCTGATACTCGTGGAGATCACCTTCGGCATCTCGTTCTGCGTGCTCCTCTTCCGCGCCTTCATGTCGACGGTGCCCAAGGAGCTGGACGAGGCGGCGATCATCGATGGCTGCGGTCCGCTGAGGCTCTTCTTCCAGGTGATCCTTCCGCTGCTGAAGCCCACCGTCGTCACGGTGATCGTGGTGCAGTCGGTCGCGGTGTTCAACGACTTCGTCCACCCGCTGTACTTCCTGCCCGGCGAGGAGAACGCGACCGTGCAGCTGACGCTCTACAACTTCATGAGCCAGTACTCCACGCAGTGGAACCTGCTGTTCATGAACATCCTGCTCATCACGATCCCGCCGCTGATCGTGTTCCTGTTCTTCAACCGGCAGATCGTGGCGGGCATGACGTCAGGGGCTGTGAAGGGCTGACCGTCCGTGCAGTCGACCGACGCCGAGCACGGAAGGGCGCGTCAGCAGGGCCCGCCGTCCGGGAGCATCTCGCCGTCAGCCGGCGACGGACTCCTCGGAGGCGGGCTCGCCGCCGTCCTCCGCCCACTGCGCGAGCACGCGATCGCGGGCCCGGTTCAGGTGCTCGGCGAGCGCGGCGCGCGCGGTCTCCACGTCCCCGGCCTCGATCGCGGCGATGATCGCGTCGTGCTCGGCCACGACGGTGGTGGGCGTCGTCCGACGATGTGCGGAGTACTTCCCCATGGTCAGGTGGATCTCGCCGGCGATCAGCTCGTACATCCGCCGCAGTCGCTCGCTGCGCACCCCGTCCACGAGCGCGCCGTGAAAGTCGATGTCGTACCGCACCTGGTCCGCGAAATCGTCGCGGGCCACGGCGGTGCGCATCGCGTCCTGGGCGCGCTGCATCTCGAGGGGGAGCTCCTGGGCGGTCGCCAGGTGGCTGACGGCGGCGGACTCGAAGGTGACCCGGCTGAAGAAGAGATCCCCGAGCTCGGCCCGGTCGAGCACGGGCACCACGGCGGAGCGGTGCGCGGGCCGGCGCAGCAGGCCCAGGCCGGTCAGGCGTTCGAGGGTGGACTTCGCCGTCGGGCGCGCCACGCCGTACTCGTCGGCGACCCGCTGCTCGGTGACCTTCTCGCCCGGAGCGATGTCGCCGTTGATGATCCGGGTGCGCAGGGACTCGAACAGCGCCTCGGTCAGTGAGGCCGGGCCGAGCTTGAACTGCTGGTGGGTGCTGGACATGAGTGGTCCCCTAGCTCTCCGTGCTGCCTGCTCGAACATTCCTCCGTGATTGTCCGACAGGTTCTCGCACCTGACATCATGACAGTCGAGCGGGGTTGGTGCTGCCCTCCAGCCAACCCAGCGTGAGGGCGGTCTCCTTCGTGGGCTTGTACTCCGCGGCCACCGACCCCCGATATCCGGCTCGGCGCAGCGCTGCGCCGATCGCGGGCAGGTCGAGAGTGCCGCTGCCGGGCTCGCCTCGACCAGGGGTGTCTGCGAGCTGGACGTGGCCGATGCTCTCGGCGTGCGCGACGGCGGCCGAGGGGATGTCCACGTCGTTCATGCCGAGGTGGAAGGTGTCCAGCAGAAGGGCGAGCTCGGTACGACCCACCTTCTCGATCAGGGAGAGGGCATCCTCGACCGTCTCGAGCGGATAGTTGCCATTGAGCCCTCTGGCCAGCGGCTCGACCAGGATCGTCCCGCCTGCCGCGCTCACCGCCTCTGCCGCGAGGCGGTACGAGGAGACCGCGTGCTCCTCCTGCGCTCCTCGCTCGAGGTCGGGATCGAGGCGCCCGTGCAGCAGGTTGAAGGCGCGGCATCCGGTCTCCTCGGCGATCCGCAGCAGTGGCGGGAGCGCGCGCTCGAGCTCGTCCGCACGATCCGGAAGGCAGGCGATGCCGCGCTCACCGGACGCCATGTCGCCGGCGAACACGTTCATGCCCGTCAGGCGCACGCCCGCCGCGTCGATCACGCCGAGGAGGTCGTCGACCTCGCGGTCGGTCGGGTCGGGCGCGGCGAAGGGCCACCAGGACTCCACCGTGTCGAAGCCGTGCGCCGCCGCGGCGCCGAAGCGGTCGAGATAGGGGTGCTCGGTGAAGAGCAGGGACAGGTTCGCGCTGACTTCGTATCCGCACCAGTTCATGTCAGAACCTTGCCACACTCTGCTAGACATGTCATTCTGTATGACAATCTACCGATGGAGTGGCGATGGCGATCAACGATGTTCTGCCCACGACGACCGCAGTCGAGCGCGACCCGCAGTGGTACCGCACTGCGACCCGCTGGACCCAGCTGACCTTCACCGACGACGACCCCGAGCGGTACGACGTCGACTTCTGGATCGACACCATGAAGCGCACCCGCTCCAACGCGCTGTGCCTGAGCGCCGGCGGCTACATGGCCTTCTATCCCACGCAGATCCCTTTCCATCACCGCAGCGCCCACCTCGGGGACCGCGACTCCTTCGGTGAGCTGGTCGAGGCGGCTCGCGGCCTCGGCATGCACGTGATGGCCCGCGTCGACCCCCACGCCGTCCATCAGGACGCGGCCGACGCCCACCCGGAGTGGCTGGCCTACGACATCGAGGGCCGCCCTCTCGAGCACGAGTCGCTGCCGGGACTGTGGTGGACCGACCCCACGAGCACGTACCACACGGAGTTCACCACCGAGATCGCACTGGAGATCGTGCGCGAGTACGACATCGACGCCGTCTTCGCGAACCGATGGGAGGGGCCGCCGCGGGTGCTCTACGGCGAGACCACCTCGAAGCGCTTCCGCGCCGATGCCGGCCACGAGCTGCCGCGCGAATCCGACCCGCACGATCCGGCCTGGCCAGCCTACGCGGCCTGGCGCAGCCGGAAGCTCAGCGAGCTCGTGGTGCGCTGGGACGACGCCGTCCGCTCGCTCAAGCCGCACGTCCGCTTCATCCCCAACCGCGGCGCGGCCCTGACCCGCGACCTCGTCCCGGAGCTCGTCGAGGATCGCTACCCGATGTTCTTCGTCGACAAGCAGGGCCGCTCAGGCGACGAGGCGACCTGGATGCCCGGCCGTATCGGCAAGCGCGCACGCGGCCTGTTCCCCGACCGTCCCGTCGCCCTGATCACCTCCGTCGGCCCCGAGGACCACGTGCTGCGCTGGAAGGACTCGGTCGCGGACCCGAACGAGACCCGCGGCCTCATCGTCGACGGCTTCGCCCACGGTGCGCTTCCCTGGTTCACGAAGTTCAAGGCGGAGTGCTTCGACGATCGCTGGGTCGCTCCGATGGTCGAGGCCTTCGGGCTCCATGAGCGCTTCGAGCAGGCGGTCGGTCATCTCCGGCCGACGGCGGAGGTCGTGCTGCTGGACAGTCATCGCCCCAACGGTCACAGCCCGATGGCCTCCTACCTGAATCGCTCCACCCATGAGGACGGCGTCTACCAGGCTCTCGTCGAGGCACGGATCCCGTTCGAGTACATCGCCGAGGAGGCGCTGAGCGAGGAGCGCCTGGACGGCGTCCGCGTGGTGGTCCTCCCGGGCAACGGGGCGCTCGGCGCGGCGACCGTCGGGATGCTCGAGCGCTTCGTCGGCGACGGCGGCAGCGTGATCGCCCTGTTCGACTCCGGCGTCACCGACGCCGAGGACGGTCGTCGCGAGATCGCGCTCGGCCAGCTGCTCGGCGTGCGCCTCGAGCAGGACGTGCGCGGCCCCCTGAAGAACAAGTACATGTCCCTCGCTCCGGATCATCCGCTGACCCGCGGCTACGACGGCGCCCAGCGCATCCTCGCCGGGGCGCATGTGCTCGGGGTCAGCGCCGCAGAGGATGCCGAGGTCGCCTTCGAGTTCGTGCCCGACTATCCCGACCTGCCCATGGAGGAGGTCTACCCGCGACCCGGCGAGGCTCTCCCCGCCGTCGTCACCCGCGTCCACCCCGGCGGAGGTCGGACGGTGCACATCGCCTTCGACCTCGGTGAGGTGTACTGGCGCGCGCTCCAGTCCGATCACGCCCGACTCCTCGCGAACGCGGTCGGCTGGACGCTGGGGGAGCAGCCCCCGGCGGTCGCCGTGGACGGCCCCGGTCTGGTCGACGTCGCCGTGCGCGAGGGCGCGGGCGAGATCACCGTGACCCTCGTGAACCTCACGAACCCGAAGGCGATGCGCGGGCCGCGCAGCCAGACGCTCCCGCTTGCAGGACAGGAGGTGAGCGTGCGGGTCCCCGACGGGATGTCCGCCGCCTCCGTGCGCTGCCTCTACGCAGAGACCGAGCCCGCGGTGCGGCAGGAGGACGGCCTGCTCCGCGTCCAGGTCCCGCCGATCCACGATCTCGAGACCGTCCACATCCACTGGTCGCCGGCCGGTGACCGCAGCACGGGAGGAGAGGCATGAACATCGGATTCATCGGACTGGGCGTCATGGGGCTGCCCATGGCCGCGAACCTCGTCGAGGCGGGGCACACGCTGCGCGTCCACCGCGTCAAGGAGCGCTCCCGCTCCCTCGTCGACGCCGGTGCGATCGCCGCGGCCTCCCCCGCGGAGGCTGCCGCAGGGGCCGAGGTCGTGATCCTCATGCTCCCCGACTCCCCGGACGTCGAGGGCGTGCTCACCGGTGCCGACGGAGTGCTCGGCGCGCTCGAGCAGGGCGCGATCGTGCTCGACATGAGCTCGATCTCCCCGGCGGTCACCCGGGACCTGGCCGGCCGGACCCGCGAGGTCGGGGGCCGCTATGTCGACGCCCCCGTCTCCGGCGGGGAGGTCGGCGCCCGGGAGGGGACGCTGACGGTCTTCGTCGGCGGCGAGTCCGCGGACGTCGCCGGCGTGATGCCGCTGCTCGAGGTGATGGGCGGGCGGATCACCCACATGGGGCCGGTCGGCTCGGGCCAGGTCACCAAGGTCGCCAACCAGGTGATCGTCGGCCTCACCATCCAGGCCGTCGCCGAGGGGCTCGCCCTCGCCGAGGCCTCCGGGATCGATCCGGACGCCGTGCGCGAGGCCCTCGACGGCGGGTTCGCGACCTCGCGCATCCTCGAGCTCCACGGCGCCCGCATGGCCGCCCGGGACTTCTCCCCGGGCTTCCGGACCCGGCTGCACCGCAAGGACCTCGGCCTCGCGCTCGGCCTCGCCGAGGAGCTCCGCGTCGAGACCCCGGGCACCGCCGAGGTCGCGGCGCGGATGGACGCGCTGATCGACGCCGACGGCGGCGAGCTCGACCATTCGGCGCTGTTCCGCTCGCTCCGCGAGGCGACCTCATGACCGTGCAGTGGTGGCACCACCCCTTCCGCACCTTCCAGACGAACCTGCGCGAGATCGACGCCGGACTCGACGTCGAGGCGACGCTCGAGGCGATACAGGCCCATGGGGCCGACACCTGGCTGCTCAGCGTCGGCGGCATCATCGCCAACCATCCCAGCTCCCTGGCCTCCCAGACCGTCAATCCCGCGCTCGCCGAGCGGCCCTCCGGCGACCTGGTCGGCGA
>Ga0079224_100003073_pt1 | contig 20763 bp, 17 predicted proteins | sample Stecom2015_FD_80414 | JGI IMG/M metagenome (GOLD analysis project Ga0079224, IMG submission 80414) | Agricultural soil microbial communities from Utah to study Nitrogen management - Steer compost 2015 | ecosystem: Environmental > Terrestrial > Soil > Agricultural land | place: USA: Utah...
CCCGTGCTGTTCCCCGCTTATTTTCCTGCGGAAGCCGCAAGGACCCGGGTGCAGCATATCTTGTTTGGAAACTCCAACCAGGGATCGGGAAATTTCATCAATCCATACGCCGACATGGTCAAGGGATACAAAGACTGGACCCGTTCGAATATGCTGGCCCAGTTTGAGCTGAAGCAGGATTTCGGATGGGTTGTTCCAGGCCTATCGGCAAGAGCGATGGGGAACGCCCAACGCTATTCCTATTACGATGTGTCCCGGTTTTATAACCCGTTTTACTACCAGGCGGGCGGTTACGATCCTAGGACAGGTACATACAGCCTGGCCTTGATGAACGAGGGGGAAGCAACGGAATACCTGGGCTATAACGAAGGAGCAAAAGACATTACGGCCACGGTGTACATCGAAGCCGCCGTAAATTACAACCGGACCTTTGCCGAAACGCACGATGTGAGCGGTATGCTGGTCTATATCAGGAGAAATTCGCTGGTGGCGAACGCCGGTGATCTGCAACGGTCGCTGCCTTTCCGGAATGAAGGGGTGTCCGGACGGTTTACCTACGGTTACGACGATCGTTATCTGGCTGAATTCAATTTCGGTTACAACGGATCGGAGCGCTTCCATCAATCCGAACGCTTTGGTTTTTTCCCTTCCGTGGGCGTGGGCTGGTACGTCAGCAACGAGAAGTTCTGGGAGCCCATGCTGTCCAGTGTCCACAAGCTGAAGCTCAGAGCAACCTATGGACTGGTGGGAAATGACGCCATCGGCGGCCCGGAGGATCGCTTCTTTTATCTCTCCAACGTGAACCTGAATCAGGAAGCCAATGGCGCCCGGTTCGGAACAAATTTTAACTACATCCGCCCAGGGGTGAGCATCAGCCGGTACCCGAATGAACGCATCACCTGGGAAACGGACCGGCAACTCAACGTAGGGGTCGAATTGGGGTTATTCAATGATTTCGAGATCATTGCGGAGTACTTTACCCGCCACCGAAGCAATATCCTGATGACCCGCGCCTCCATCCCCACCACCATGGGCCTGCAGGCCGACGTGCGGGCAAACGTAGGGGAGGCGAAGTCAGGCGGGGTTGATTTTTCGCTCGATTATAACAAGATCTTCACCCAGCAATTCTGGCTGCAGGGCCGTGTGAATTTTACCTATGCATCCAGCGAGTTCACCGCTTACGAGGAGCCCGACTACCGGGAAACCTACAAATCGCACATTGGCCATTCGCTGAGCCAGCAATGGGGTCTGATCGCCGAGCGGCTTTTTGTGGACGATTACGAGGTGGCCAATTCGCCCCGTCAGAATTACGGCGAATACCGGGGAGGGGATATCAAGTATCACGACGTGAATGGCGATGGGCAGATCACCAACCTGGACCAGGTCCCGCTTGGCTTCCCGACAGACCCCGAGATCATCTACGGGTTTGGTTTTTCGGCAGGATATCGAAGCTTCGACTTTTCGGCTTTCTTCCAGGGTTCAGCCCGTTCCTCGTTTTGGATTGATCCCTATGCAACGGCACCCTTTGTTTCCTACCGGTATTACGATGGCGAGCTTTCAGATTACTCCCTGCAAAACCAATTGCTGAAGGCGTACGCCGACAATCATTGGTCGGAATCCAATCGGAACCTGCATGCCCTTTGGCCCCGGCTGAGCAGTACCATCATTGAGAACAACGTGCAACGAAACAGCTGGTTTATGCGGAACGGAAGTTTCCTGCGGCTTAAGTCGGTGGAACTGGGGTATAGTATCCCCCGCGATTACCTTTCCCGGTGGAAAATTCAAAATGTGCGTATTTATGTCAGTGGCACCAATGTGCTGACCTTCAGCAGGTTCAAGCTTTGGGATCCGGAAATGGCGGGCAACGGACTTAGTTATCCCGTACAAAAGGTATTTAACATTGGCGTTCAAGTTGGTTTCTGATCGAAAAAATTATGAAGCACTGCAAACTAATTATCCTGACTGGGGCCCTTGGATTGCTTGGCTCCTGCAATAATTATCTGGACGTCATTCCGGATAATGTGGCGACCATCGATAACGCCTTTACCATGCGTTCGGAGGCCGAGAAATACCTGTTTACCTGTTATTCTTATCTACCCAGCGAAGGCGATCCGCAGTGGAATCCGGCCTTTGTGGCCGGCGACGAGTTCTGGCAGTTTTACCCGGTGACGAACTTTAACGGGAATTCCCTGGAGATCGCCCGCGGAAATCAGAACATCGTGGACCCCTACCTGAACTATTGGGACGGGCTGCAGGGCGGGAAACCCCTGTTTGTGGCCCTGCGGGACTGCAATATTTTCCTGGAAAATATCGACAAGGTCATCGATCTGGAACCTTACATGAAGGTCCGGTGGATAGCGGAGGTTAAATTTCTGAAAGCCTACTTTCACTTCTGGCTGCTCCGGCTGTATGGCCCCATTCCGATTATCCGCGAAAACATGCCCATTTCCAGCTCAGTCGATGAAGTAAAGGTCGCCCGCGAACCCGTTGATTCGGTAGTGAATTATATCGTCAGCCTGTTGGATGAAGCGGCAGTCGACCTGCCTGCCGTAGTTCCTGATCTTACTTCTGAGCGGGGACGGGTTACCAGCCTGGCCGCACGAAGCATAAAAGCACGGGTTTTGACGCTTGCCGCCAGCCCCTTGTTCAACGGTAACAGCGATTTTTCAAATTACCGCAATGCCGATGGTACGGAACTTTTCAGCTCCACCGTGGATCCGCAAAAATGGCAACGCGCCGCCGAAGCTTGCCGGGAGGCCATCGAAGCCTGTCATGCGGCGGGCCTGAAACTCTATTATTTTCCTTCCACCTTATACGACATTTCCGAAACAACGCGGACCAAAATGAACATCCGCAACAGCATCGGGGAGCGGTGGAATGATGAACTGATCTGGGGCTCAAGCAACAGCACGGCACATTACATTCAACGTCTGTGCATGGCCCGGATTGATCCCAGCCGCCTCATCAACGAGCAGGCCCTGGGCCAATTGGCCCCCACCATGCGCATGGCGGAGTTGTTTTACAGTAAGAACGGCGTTCCCATCACCGAAGACAAGACCTGGGAATACGCCAACCGGTATCAACTTCGGACAGCAACGGCAGAAGACAAATACAATCTGAAAGAAGGCTACGAGACGGCGGCCCTGCATTTCGACCGCGAGCCCCGCTTTTACGCAGACTTGGCATTTGACGGCGCGATTTGGTACGGACAGGGGAAATACGATGACGAGGACCCCTGGCATGTGGAAGCGAAAATGGACCAAACCTCTGCGCGCAAAGGAGTGGGCCGTTATTCCATTACCGGGTACTTTGCCAAGAAGCTGGTTAACTGGAACTTTATTATACAGGATGGCCAGGACCTCAGTGTGGAAGAATACCCCTGGCCCATCATGCGGTTGGCCGACCTTTATCTTTTGTATGCCGAAGCATTGAACGAACTCAACGGTCCGGGACCGGAAGTTTATTCCTGGTTGAATCTGGTAAGGGAACGGGCCGGTTTGCCCACGGTCGAAGATTCCTGGAGCACCTGGTCCAGGCTGCCCGACAAATACACCACCCAGGAAGGCCTTCGCGAGATCATCCACCGGGAACGGCTCATTGAGTTGGCTTTTGAAGGGCATCGTTACTGGGATCTTCGGCGGTGGAAACAGGCTGCAGACGCCTTCAATGGCCCGGTGCTTGGCTGGGATGTGGAACAGACCGAGGCAGCACGATACTACCGGCCGCGGGTCCTGTTCAAGCAGGTTTTCAGAGCCCCCCGGGATTATTTCTGGCCCATAAGAGAGCACAATATCGTGGTAAACAGAAATCTGGTACAAAGCCAGGGTTGGTAACAGAAAGCAATGAGAAAATTATGAATGCACATCGAATTTTGATCGCGTTCCTCGGCGTGGTGCTGCTGTGCAGTGGCTGCAAAGAGGATACCCTCAACCCGCCGGTGGAAAAGGACAAGGTAGCCCCGGGACCTGTATCCAACCTCAAGGTGGAAAACCTGCCCGGAGCGGCCCGGATCACCTATACCCTACCCAAGGATAAGGACTTACTGTATGTGAAAGCCGAATTCGAAGCGAAACCGGGTGTGCTGAGTGAAAGCAAGGGATCGTTGTATACCAATTCAGTTCTTGTGGAAGGGTTCGGTGACACCGGAACCTACGAGGTCCGGCTGTATGCGGTAGACCGAAGCGAAAACCGATCGGAACCCGTTTCGGTACAGGTAAGTCCGCAAACCCCGCCCATTCAGGAAGTTTTCAACACCCTCACGGTATCGGCCGATTTTGGCGGAGCCAATATCCAATTTGAAAATACACACGAAGCAAGCATTGCCGTAGTCGTTCTGACCTACGATTCGCTGGGAAGTTTCGTGCCTGTGGAAACCTTTTATACGAAGCTCGATAAAGGCAGTTTTTCGGTCAGAGGGTTCGATACGTTGGAAAGAGACTTTGGAATTTATGTCCGGGACCGGTGGAATAATCTGACAGACACCCTCCATGCGGTCTTGTCCCCACTTTACGAAACGCATCTCGACAAGGGTGGGTTCAGCGAGGTCCGTTTGCCCACCGATGAGCCCTCGGCCTGGGGCTGGGTAATGCCCAATTTATGGGATGGGGACGCGGGAACGGGTTTCCACACGGACAACGGGGGGCCCAGTCCGCAGTGGTTTACCTTCGATTTGGGCATGGAGGCGAAACTGAGCCGGTTCAAGATCCTACAGCGTCCGGATACCTGGATTTTCACGCACGGCAATCCGCGTCAATTCGAATTATGGGGCTCAACCAGTCCCCCTTCCAACGGAAGCTGGGACAACTGGGTGAAGCTGGTGGAATGCGAATCGGTGAAACCCTCCGGATTGCCTCCCGGTTCAAATTCGCAGGACGACGTGGACGCCGCCGCCAGGGGAGAGGAGTTCAATGTCCCGATTGAGGCCCCTTCGGTACGGTACATCCGTTTTAAAACCATCCGGAACTGGGCAGGTAGCGGGTTTGTACACTTTATGGAAATTGACTTCTGGGGAAGTCCCGTGGAGTAGGTGCCCGGGATCTGTTAAAAGAATATGACAATGAAGCGACAATCTGATCATTTGCCCCTGATGCTTGCCGGACTGATGATGGCCTTGGCATCCTGTTCGAAAATGGATGAGTACAAGCAATACATGTCCGAGGGCGAAACCCGGTACGTGGGACGGGCCGATTCGGCGATCGCCTATCCGGGAAAAAACCGTATTCTGTTATCCTGGCTACTGATTTCCGATCCGAATATTACCCGGTGTAAGGTATATTGGGACAACCGGGCGGATTCCGCTGAGATTTCGGTGGAAAAAACCGGCGGCATCGATACGATTTATCTGATGCTTGAAAATATGGAGGAACGAACCTATAATTTTGAACTATTCACTTACGATGACGATGGGAATTCCTCGGTGCCCGTGTATGAAACCGGTGCGGCTTACGGCGAAAAATACCAGTCTGTACTATTGCCCCGTCTGATCAGCGAAGCATGGTATCGGAACGACACGGCTGTCATTACGCTGGGTGCGCCCGGAAACGACCTGTATGGTACGCAACTGCTGTACGTCACCGGGTCTGGCGAAACCGCGGAGGTCTTGGTGGAACCCGGTCAGGATGTATTGCTGCTTACCGATTTCAAGAAAGGCGCCTCCTTTCGCTACCGAACCCTCTATCTGCCCGATTCACTGGCCATTGACACCTTTTACACCGATTTTCTGGAAGAAGAGCTGTTGTACGAAATGGACCGCTCGAAATGGACCATCAGCGGGTTTTCTTCCGAAGAAGCTGAGGGCGAAGGAGCGCACAACGGCCGCGCGGTCCATGCGATTGATAACAATCCGGAAACATTCTGGCACACGCAGTGGCAAGGGACTCAGCCGGGACCACCGCATTTTATCGCATTTGACCTGGGTGCAGCGGAGACGGTCAACGGCTTGTATTTTGAACCCCGGCAAGGGTCCGGTTCAGGAAACGCAAAGGATATCCGAATCGAGTGGAGCCTGGATGGTCTTGCCTGGACTGAAGCGGGGAACTACGCATTGCCCAACGATCCGGGGAGGCATGTAGTTTTCCTCGAATCGGTCGTTGAAGCCCGGTATCTGAAAGTCACGGTGGACAGTTCGCACGGGGACCAGATGTCCACGTTTTTTGCGGAAGTAGGCGCCTTTTAGTTAGTTTGATTTCTTTCGATCGCGATAACCGAATACTTTTTTGAGCAGGTCGGTGCCTCGATGCAGCGGGTTTTCCCGGATCTTTTTCTCCTCCTGGGCAATAGACAGAAACAGGCCGTTCAGGGCCCGGTCGGTCACGTAGCCATCCAGGTCGGGATTGACTTTTTTAGTCATGGGGAGCTGGTTGTACCGGGTAAATACCTGATTCCAGAGCGTGGCCGCGTTTACCTCCTGGAGCCGTTCGCGGATAATGGGACGGAATGCGCGGGTGAGCTGGGCCGAGGTAGTGCGTTCCAGGTAGCGCGTGGCGGCATCGTCGGCTCCAAACAGAATATCCATGGCATCGCGAACGGTCATTTGCCGGATGGCCTCCATAAAAATGGGCTTTGCTGCTGCCGAGGCGCTCTCAGCCGCCCGGTTAAGCCGGAGGATCAGGTCGTCGCAGAGCTTGTCAAAGCCAAGGGACCGGAGTGTCTGTTCGGCTTGCCGGGCTTCTTCCGGAAAGAGGATCTTTACAGCCGGATTGCCAAAAAATCCGTTTTCTTTGGAGAGGGTTTCGGTGCCCTTTCCCGTTCCGGCTTCCAATGCCTGTTTGAGGGCCCGCGCCACGTCCTGTTCACTGGGATCCCCCTGGCCGTATACCGCTCCGCTGACATCGCGGAGAATTGCCTCGCCGGTGGTTCCGCATCCGGTCAAAACACACAAAAAGAGAAAAAGCAATTTTTTCACGCACGCCCCCTCATCAGTTTCCGGTCAACCGACCATCGGCCGGCGCCTGAACTAACCAGCGCCAGGGACATGGCCAGTACAAGCAGATGGTATTCATACCCTTCGCCCGGGTTTTCACCATTCCAGTTCATAAAAAAGCCCTGACCCGCATGGGCAAACAGAATGATCCCAACAAATAATCCGAACATGCATAAAGCGGTTATCCGGGTATAAAGGCCGATCAATAGGAGGAGAGGCCCCAGAAATTCAATCAACATGACCAGTATTACAACAAAAGCAGGTAAACCGGCGCCGGTGGTCATCCCGTCCAGTGTTGCCTGGAATCCGCCACCGCCGAACCAGCCAAGTACTTTTTGTGCGCCATGGGGGAAAATTACGATTGCCAGTCCCAGCCGAAGGATAAATGCCGCCAGGCTGTCGTTTGTTTTGATTAAACCTTGTGCCATGATGAAACTTTTATCTGTTAGTTCTTTTCAACGGCCCGATAAATAAGTAAAAGAATCACCGAACCGGCAACCGCAAGCAGAAAATTCTGGAAGTTGAATTCCCTGATGCCCTCTCCGAGACCTAGCTGGGTTCCTATCCAGCCACCCAAAACGGCTCCTGCGATTCCCAACAGAATAGTTACGAGGCATCCTCCCGGATCTTCACCGGGCATGATCCACTTGGCAATAGCACCGGCTATCAGACCAAAAATAATCCAGGATAAAATTCCCATCGCATTCGATTTTTAATCTGTAATAATTTTTCAATAGGAATATAGCGATTTTTTAATAAAACAAGGAAAGTCGCCGATTTATTTTTGATGAAATGGATTATTTGGGATAATTTCAAGTCAAAATAACTGTTATAAAAATATGGACAAGTTATCAGTGATCGGGAAAATAGGGACCATTCTTTCTGACCTTAAAGCGCAACAGGAATATTTCGAGCAGAATCTGCATTCCATGAATGAAGTGGAGGTGGAGCTTTTTGCCGCCAGCGCGACCTATCTGGCGGAATATGCCAAGGTTCTGAAGAAATTTCCGGTGAACCGTACCGGAACACCGCCGGCGGCTGTCCAGGCAAATGCTGCCGAACCCCTTACGCGCCCTAGCGGTTCCGGGGTGGAGGAGGAATTCACAGAGGATACAAAAAAAATACATCAACCGGGTGCTTCCCAGGCGCAAAAGCTGAATATCCGGGAAGAGCCGTTAACCGGCCAGCTTCTGGATCTGGCCGAGGCGCCTACGGAAACCGGACCGGATGAAAGCGCACCTGTCCAGGATGTACCCCTAGCAAGCACCGCAGGCCAAGGGGCGTCTGCCGGAAGCGGGCTTTCGGAAAGCGCGGGCGATCGGTTTCCCGACCCGGTCGCACCTGCATCGTCACCCGATGCATCCTTTACTACCGGGCCGGAAATCAGGTCGCAGGAAATCCCATCCGCAACTCCGCCCGGGGAGGAGTCATCCGCTCCAGGCACAGCGCCGGCACCGGATCCGGAGCTCCCGAAGGAAGCGCCCCGGCGGATCAGTTTGAACGAGCGTTTCAGTGAAAAAAGGGGTACGCTTTACGAACGGATCATATCGCAGAAATTCCGTCCAGCCACATCCGCTCCGGTTCCGGAGCAACCCCCGGCGCCGGATCAGCCCCAGCGGGCGGAGCAACCGTTGCGCTTCGAGCAGCCCGCGGCTTCGCCGTCCCCAGACCAGCCTGAGGGGGCTCCGATCACGAATCTGGGCCGGAGCATCGGAATCAACGAACGGTATTATTTTATCAAGACCCTTTTTCAGAACGATAAAGTGGCCTTTGACCAGGCAATTACCCGGATAGACATGTGTCATTCGTTAGGCGAGGCGCTTGAGTACACCAATCGCTCGCTGGCTGGGAAGTACAATTGGAGCAAAAAGGAGGAAGACGCCCGCAAGTTTTATGATCTGCTGAAACGGCGGTTTATCTGATCGCTCCCATCCGGTTCGCGTCCAGCTTCACCAGGATAAACAGTAAAATGGTAAATCCCCAGAGGGAGGAGCCACCGTAGCTCAACAGGGGCAGGGGAATCCCGATCACGGGCACCAGCCCGATGGTCATGCCCACATTGATGATCAGGTGCACGAAAATGATTGACGCTACCCCGTAACCGTATATCCGGGTGAAGGCGGCCCGTTGCCGTTCCGCTACGTGGACAATGCGAAGCAACAGCGCCACGTACAGACCAATGACCAGGGTGCTTCCCAGGAAGCCCCATTCCTCACCGATGGTGCAGAAAATAAAGTCGGTGCTTTGTTCGGGAACAAAATTGTATTTGGTTTGCGTGCCTTTCAGAAAGCCCTTCCCCAGCAGCCTGCCCGAACCGATTGCAATCTTTGACTGGTTCAGGTTGTATCCTACGCCCCGTAAATCAATGTCGTCTTTCAGCAAAACTTCAATCCGGCTTCTTTGGTGCGGCTGCAATACCTCGTAAAACAGGTAATTGGTAGCAAAAATAAACGCGAGCGAAATGACCAGCCCCAGGCTGAGCATCGTGATCAGTTTCCGCCGTTTTCGGAGCCGGTAAATCAGCAAGCCCCCACCGGCCAGCAGGAACAGGGCCAGGTAAACCGGCTCGATGACCAAGGCGAGAATAAACAGGGTGGTCAGGACCACGCCGATAATCAGCACAAAAGAAGAAAGTCCTTCCCGGTAGAGCACCAAAATAAACGCGCTGAAGATAAGCGCGGAACCGGCATCTTTCTGCAAAAGGATCAGTCCAACCGGAATACCGATGATCAGGAAACTCAGGAACCGGGTATTCATATCCTGCATTCGAATGTTGTTTCCGCTCAGGAAACGCGCCAGGGCCAATGCAGTCGCTACTTTGGCAAACTCCGACGGCTGCAGTCTGAAATCACCGATGGCAATCCATGCCTGATTCCCACCCACCGAGGTCCCGATCAGCAACACCAGGATGAGGAGGAGAATGGTCAGTCCGTAAAAGCCGAAGGCGAAGGTACTGAAGAACTTCGAGTCCAATAAGAGAATTACCGCGATGATCACGAAGGAACTGAGGATCCAGAGCAGCTGCTTGCCGTAATTCCGGCTCAGGTCCAGGATGCTCTGATGATCCGCGTCATACACCGCGGCATAGATATTTATCCAGCCGATCAGCACCAGACATAGGTACAGGAAGATCGTAAGCCAGTCCACATTGTGGAATACGCTACGGGTCTTTTGTGGGCTTCCTGGATGCATCAAGGCCTAGTTTTGTGTCTTTCTTTCCGGAAGCAGATTCGCTTCCAGAATGCGGTTAATATAATAATCCGGACGGGTAATCGTGTCCCGAAGGTATTTTTCAATCATCAGACTGGCAATGGGGCCTGCCCAGGTAGATCCGTAGCCCGCGTTCTCCACCACCACGGCAATGGCGATCTTGGGATTCTCCCGGGGAGCGAAGGCCGTGAAAATGGAATGATCTTTTCCATGTGGATTCTGGGCGGTGCCGGTCTTACCACAAATCCGGATCCCTTCAATGCGGGAATACACCCCTGTCCCGCCCGGTTCAAACACCCGTTCCATCCCGTCATGGACCGCTTCGAAATGCCGCTCATCGATGCCGGTTTCCATTTTCGTGGTGAATTCAGGACGGACATATTGTTCGTCGCCGATGGATTTGACCAGGTGCGGCCGGTAATAATATCCTTTGTTTGCGATCGCGGCCATCATGTTGGCCAGCTGCAAAGGAGTAGTCCCCAGCTCCCCCTGTCCAATGGCAAGGGAAATGATATTGGAGGAGCGCCAGCGTCCGCTGCCGTAAAGATCGTCGTAATAACTGGCCTCCTTCAGGATGCCGGTTGCTTCGTAGGGCAGTTCAATTCTGCTTGATACACCCAGGCCGAAATTTTCCAGATAAGTTCTCCAGCGCTTATAGGCATCCGATGCGGAAGCCGCCTGCGGGTTGTGATCGATTAGCCGGGCGAATTCGTGGCAGTACCAGGCATTGCAGGAGCCCTGAATGGATTGTGCAATATTCAAGGGCGGGTGATTGTGCGTGCAACGGACCGTAAGACGTCCCATCCGGTAACCGCCGTAACATGGAAAGCGGGAATCGGGTGTTACGATTCCCTCCTGCAGGCCAATCAACGCCATAAGTGGTTTGAACGTGGAACCCGGTGGATACTGCGCCTGGGTGGGACGGATAAAAAGCGGATTGTTTTCATTCCGCAGCAGCTTCATGTAGTTGTTTCCCCGGGTACGGCCCACCAATAAATTGGGGTCATAGGACGGGCTGCTCACAAAAGCAAGAATCTCCCCGGTTGCCGGCTCGATGGCCACCACACTGCCTACCTTGTTCTGCATGAGGGCTTCACCCAATTGCTGAAGCTCCAGGTCAAGGGAGGAGACCAGGGGTTCCCCGGCCACGGCGGCGGTGTCGAAGCGGCCATCCTGAAAACTCCCCATGGGGCGGTTGAATGCATCCACCAATTCGAAGTAAACCCCCCGGTGCCCCCGGATCACCTCCTCGTACGCCCTTTCGATGCCGCTGCGGCCAATGTAATCGCCCTGCCGGTAAAAATTATTGGAACGCTTGATATCGGCTTCGGTCACCTCGTCCACGTAACCCAGGACGTGGGCTGCCACGTTGTGGGGATAGTTCCGGACGGTCCGGTTCTGGACAAAAAAGCCGGGAAACTGATAAAGCGCTTCCTGAAGCGAGGCGTACACCGTATCGGATAATTGCTTTTCAAAGAGAGAGGCTTTGTGGTAGGAGTATTTTTTGGCGCGGTCCAGCTTACGGGCGAAGTCTTCTTTACTGATATTGATCAGCTTGCAGAGCTCCAGCGTATCAAAGGGTCGCATGTCTTTGGGGATGACCATCAGGTCGTATACAGGCTGGTTCTGGACCAGAATGTTGTTGTTGCGGTCTACAATAATGCCCCGCGCCGGATAAACCACATTCCGCCGAAGTACATTATCCTCTGCAGACAGCCGGTACTGTGTATCCAGCACCTGCATATAGAATAGCCGGGCCACCAGAATAAGGGCAGCCGCGATGATGATTCCCTGAATAACGTATTTTCTCTCGAAGTATGCGTTCACACCTAAATTATCGTATCAAGTAGCAGGTGCTACGTGTTTTTTCTGTTGCGTTTACCGGTAAACAAATATTGACTTAAAATGATTAGGAATATTGTAAAAACCGCACTGGAAATCGCTTTAACGGAAGAGATCAGAAACTCACTCAGTCGAAAGACTTCCAGGTTGAATAAGATCAGATGATGTACAAGGACCAATACGGAACTGTAAATCAAAAACCAGCGCAAGCCCATGTCCTTGATGCCGGGCTCAACGGCCATTTCATAGCCGTCCCGGGGTGTGATGGTGCGCAGCAGCAGGATCCTGCAAAAAGCCAGCACAGTGCAGGCCGCGGCATGCATGCCGGGGGAATTGGAAAACATGTCGACCGATAAACCCAGCAGAAACGATAGTACGAATAGCAGAAAATTGGATATTTGCAAGGGCAGCAGCAGGATGAACAGGATGTAAAACCAGGGAATAGCCAGATTGTAGAGGCTGAAATTCTTCAGGAACAATACCTGGAATAGTACCAGGACAAAAAAACGGACGATATTTAGGATAAACAGCCTGATCATTGCTCCAGTTTCTCCTCCAGTTGTTCCTGCTCCTGCTGGAATTTGTTAACTACGATATATGCATATCGGAGTTGCTGAAAGCGGGTGCCCAGCTCCACATCGATCTCCAGAAAACTTTTGGTTCCTCCCCGTTTGACATCCACCACCGTGCCTACCGGCGTGCCCTCCGGAAAGAGGGAGAAGCCGGTGGTGACCACTTTTTCGCCCTTGCTGACCGGAACGTGCGTGGGGACGTCTTCCAGTGACGCGATCAGGGGGGTCTCACCGGGCCAGACGAGCGACCCGATGTTGTCGGACGAATCCAGTTTTACGCTAACCCGGACGTCTTTATGCAGAATAGAGTAGGCGGTGGAAAAATGCGGCGAAACGTCCTTGATGATGCCGGCGATCCCATGTGGCCCAATCACACCCATGCCGCGCTGCACCCCGTCAGCCGAGCCCCTGTTCAGGGTCATCCAGTTGTTGCGGTAGGTAACCGTATTGTTGACCACTTTGGCGGTAATGTAGGTGTATTGCTGAAGGTGTGTGGTATCGTTTACCGTAACCCGGGTCGTGTCGGCATCGTAAAACGCATTTTCCATCATCCCGCGGAGTCTTGCATTCTCCATAGCCAGGCTGTCATTCACTTTCCCAAGCATCAGGTAGCGGCTTATCTGGTCTGCCTTGCTGTAAATGGTCCCGGCGATCTGGTTGGCAGAATTGACTACGCTTGCTTTCTGGTAGCGGTTATTTTGAACCAGCAGCACAAGTGCCGCGCTTTCAAAGAAAATAAAAAGGAAAAATGCGTTATTTCTAATTATGAACAGCCAGAGATTACGCATTTACTAAACGGTTACATGTTTTGCAGCCTTGCTTATTGCATCAGGAAACGGAAGTTGCCAATATTTTTCAATGCGATGCCGGTTCCACGCACCACGGCGCGAAGCGGATCTTCGGCAATGTGTACGGGAAGCTTCGTCTTCGACTGGATCCGTTTGTCCAGGCCACGCAGCAAAGCCCCCCCGCCGGTTAAGTAAATTCCGGTCTGATAGATATCTGCCGAGAGCTCCGGCGGAGTGATTTCCAAGGCTTTCAGAATCGCTTCTTCTATTTTCGAAATGGATTTGTCCAGGCAATGAGCTACCTCCGTGTAGGAAACAAGGATCTGTTTGGGCACCCCGGTCATGAGGTCTCTCCCCTGGACGGCGAAATCCGAAGGAGGATCCTGCAGTTCAGTCAGGGCCGAACCCACTTCGATTTTGATCTTCTCCGCTGTCCTTTCACCGATCAGGATGTTGTGCTGGCGGCGCATGTAGTTGACGATATCGGCGTCGAAATTATCTCCCGCTACCCGGATGGACTGGTCGCAGACGATTCCTCCCAGGGCAATGACCGCGATCTCGGTGGTGCCCCCGCCTATGTCAATGATCATATTCCCCATGGGCTCCTCCACGTCGATGCCAATCCCGATTGCCGCCGCCATGGGCTCGTGGATCATATACACCTCCTTTGCACCCGCCATTTCGGCGGAATCCCGTACGGCCCGCTTTTCCACCTCCGTGATTCCGGAGGGGATACAGATCACCAGCCGGAGCGATGGGAACATCCACCCCCGGCCACCGTTGATCATTTTGATGAAGCCGCGGATCATGTGTTCGGCCGCGTCAAAGTCGGCGATTACCCCATCTTTCAGCGGACGGATCGTTTTGATGTTTTCGTGGGTTTTCCCGTCCATGAGCAGGGCCTGCTTTCCCAGGGCGATGATTTTTCCGGTCCGGCGGTCTATAGCAACAATGGAGGGTTCATCCACTACTACTTTGTCGTTATGTATGATGAGGGTATTGGCGGTTCCAAGGTCAATGGCGATTTCTTGGGTCAGGAAATTAAACAATCCCATATATTGCTGCTATAATTTTCCGGTTTTGATGATTTGATCTAAATTATTCCGCTAATTTACAAAAAAAGCGCTGACTCGTCCGTTAATTCAATGTTTAAAATGACGGACCCCGGTGACGACCATTGCAAGACCTGATTTATTGCAATAATCGATCGAATCCTGGTCCCGGATGGAACCGCCGGGCTGTAATACAGCCGTTATTCCCGCCTGATGCGCAATTTCCACGCAATCAGGAAACGGAAAGAACGCATCGGAAGCCATGACGGCACCCTCCAGGTCGAACCCAAAACTTCCTGCTTTATCGATGGCTTGTTTCAGCGCGTCCACCCGGGAAGTCTGGCCAACCCCACTGGCCAGGAGCTGGTTCCCCTTTACTAACACGATCGTATTCGATTTCGTATGTTTTACCAGCTTATTTGCAAAAAAAAGATCGTTCAGCTCCGATTCCGTGGGGCTTTTTTCCGTGACGGTTTTCATGTCCGCTGGTCCCTCCATGGCCAGGTCACGGTCTTGTTCAATCACGCCGTTCAGCAGGCTGCGGAACTGTTTCCGGGGTAAGTCGATCGGATGCTGCTGCAGAATGATCCGGGTTTTCTTTGCCCGCAGGGTTTCCACGGCATCCTCATCGTATGCCGGCGCAATGAGCACTTCATAAAAAAGCTCACTGATTGCCGTTGCCGTCTGATTGTCCACTTTCCGGTTACAGATCAGTATGCCGCCGAAGGCCGAAACCGGATCGCAGGCCAATGCATCGGTCCAGGCTTCCAGCAAGGTTTCGCGCGTGGCCACGCCGCATGCGTTGTTATGCTTCAGGATCGCAAACGTGGGGCCATCTTCCTGGAATTCCTCCATCAGGGAAACCGCGGCGTCTACATCGACCAGGTTATTGTAGGATAATTCCTTTCCGTTTATTTTCAGGAACATCTCATCCAGCTTTCCGTAAAAGGTACCTTGCTGGTGTGGATTTTCGCCGTACCGCAGTTGCTGGGCCGTCTGCAGGCTTTCCTTGAAAACCGGCAGGGGGTCGTCCTGATTGAAATACCGGAAAATCGCCGTATCGTAATGCGAACTGACGTTAAAAGCCCGTTTTGCCAGTTCCCTGCGTTGCTCCAACGAAATTGCTCCATCCTGCGCTTTCAAAAGCGTCTCCAGATGACCGTACTCGTTGCGCGAGGCCACGATGGTCACATCCCGGTAGTTTTTCGCGGCCGCTCTGATCAGGGAAATGCCTCCGATATCTATTTTTTCTATAATGTCCTGTTCTCCCGCTCCCGAAGCCACCGTTTCTTCAAACGGATAAAGATCCACAATCACCAGGTCAACCGGGGGGATCTCATATTGCTGCAATTGCGCGGCATCCTCCGGATGATCCCTCCGGGCCAGGATCCCGCCGAAAATCTTGGGGTGAAGCGTTTTGACGCGTCCGCCCAGGATGGACGGATAGGAAGTGAGCTGCTCCACCGGCTGTACATCCACACCCAGCTCCCGGATAAATCGCTCGGTTCCGCCGGTGGAATAAATGGTTACTCCCGATCCGCCGAGGAGACGGACCAGAGGTTCGAGATTGTCTTTGTAATAAACTGAAATTAAGGCGCTTTTAATTTTTACAGGATGGTTCATGGATGTCAAAAATTCAAAGCGCAAGTTTAGGAAAAAATCAGCGATATTTCAGTATCCCCACACAAGTAGTTCGGATCGGGTGGCCTGCGTTCCGCCTGACGCTCGCTCCCTATTGTCCGCTGCCGGCGACCAGCTTCTGTATTATGCGCGGATAATGTAAATGTTCGAGCTGCTGGGCTTTGTAACGGATCATATCCAGGTTGTCATCTGGCTCGATTTTGAAGTGAGCCTGGTAAATGATGTCTCCTGAATCGTATACCTCGTTTACGTAATGGATCGTAATACCCGATTCGGTTTCACCGGCATCCATGACCGCCCGGTGAACGAAATCCCCATACATGCCTTTCCCGCCATATTTGGGAAGTAGCGCGGGGTGGATATTGATTATCCGCCGTGGAAAAGCCTCCAGCAGATTTTGCGGAATCAGCCACAGGAACCCGGCCAGCACCACCAGGTCAATCTGCAGATTCTGAAGCAGCGTAACGATCCGGTCGGTACGGTAAAACTCCTCCCGGTCAAACACATGGGTGGGTATTTCATGATTGTCGGCCCGTTCCAGCACGAAGGCATCCGGACGGTTGGAAAGTATGATGGCGACTTCGGCTTCCTTATTTTCGTTAAAATGCTCAATGATCCGTTGCGCATTTGACCCCGAACCCGAAGCGAAAATGGCAATGCGTTTAGTTTTCGTCATATCCTGCAAAAATAGCAAACAAAAAGCAGGCCAGCAGCAAGCGATGCCCGCTTACCGGAATCGGGGAAAAATAGTACTTTTATTGATATGTTCTATTCCATGCCCATGGGGAAAATACGAAGGATGGCCGCATGCCTGTGCTTGTTGAGTACGTTTCCGCTTTCCGCGCTGGGCCAGCCGGCGCGCGATGCCTATCGGAGCGGACGGCTTATTTATCCGCTCGATGATAAACCCACGCCCGAATGCCATGCCTCCACCCTGGCGGAGACCCCGCAGGGGCTGGTGGTGGCGTTTTTTGCGGGAACCTATGAACGGCATCCCGACGTGGGGATCCGGGTATCGCGTTTGGTTGACGGTGTGTGGACGCCTCCTGTAGAAGTAGCAAACGGCGTACAGGATGATTCGCTTCGCTATCCCTGTTGGAATCCCGTGTTGTTCCAGCCTGCGGACGGCCCGTTGATGTTGTTTTACAAGGTCGGACCCAGCCCCAGTTCGTGGTGGGGTATGCGCATCACCTCGGACGATGGAGGCAAAACCTGGTCTGCTCCCCAAAAGCTGGGAGAAAATGAAAAAATCGGCCATCTGATCGGGCCGGTGAAAAATAAGCCGGTTCAGCTGGAGGACGGCACCCTGATCTGTCCTTCGAGTACGGAAGTGGAGGTGGCTTCGGCAGATGTCCGGTGGATGGTTCATCTGGAAGTCAGCCGCGACAACGGCGATAGCTGGGAAGTGATTGGACCCCTTAACGACGGCATTGCTTTTGACGCCATTCAACCCAGTATATTAACCTATCCGGACGGCCGCCTTCAGCTGCTTTGCCGTACCCGGCAGGACGTAATTGCCCAAAGCTGGTCGGCCGATGGAGGCAAAACCTGGAGTGAAATGACTGCCACAATGCTTCCCAACCCCGACTCGGGAACCGATGCCGTGACGCTTCGGGATGGACGGCAACTTCTGGTTTACAATCATACCACAAAGCAATCACCGCCACCCAACAACCGCAACATGCTGAACGTTGCGATATCAACCGATGGGCTGGAATGGACCCGGGTGATGACACTTGAGAACGAACCCCACCGCGCAGGCTATTCCTATCCCGCCGTCATCCAAACCTCCGATGGGCTTGTACACATCACCTATACTTATTGGAGGGAATCCATCAAGCACGTTGTCCTTGATCCGGATAAGCTCTGAGGGCTGCCGGGAGGGCCATCACAGATTCCCGCGTAGGCCTTGTTCCCGTTCGATCGCCTCAAAAAGGGCCTTGAAGTTTCCTTTTCCAAACGAGGTAGCTCCCTTGCGTTGAATAATCTCATAGAAAACCGTAGGCCGGTCCTGAACCGGCTTGGTAAAGATTTGCAGCAGATAACCCTCCGGATCCCGGTCGACCAGGATATTGAGCGCGCCAAGTGATTCCATGTCTTCCGGTATGGTTCCTACACGCGCATGCATGTCTTCATAATAGCTGGGCGGCACCTGAAGAAATTCGACACCCCGCCTGCGCAACTCGGATACGGTTGAAATGATGTCGTCGGTGGCCTGGGCAAGATGCTGTACCCCCGCATCGTGATAAAACTCCAGGTATTCTTCAATCTGGGATTTTTTCCTTCCGGCAGCCGGTTCGTTGATGGGGAACTTGATATAGCCGCTTCCGCCGGAGACAACCTTCGACATCAGGGACGTGTATTCGGTGGAAATATCCTGGTCATCGAAGGTGATCAGAAGTTTAAAACCCATGACCTGTTCGTAAAAGCGGACCCATTTATCCATCTCGCCCAAGGGGACATTGCCTACGCAATGGTCAATGTGCCTGAGTCCCACCGGCGGACTCATCCGGGGACGGTTAACTTTCCGGAAACCGGGCAGGAACGGTCCCTGATAATTTTTCCTTTCCACGAAGGTATGGATGGTGCTTCCGTAGGTCCGGATGGAGGAGAGCTGTACCTCGCCGTGGCTGTCCTTCAGCCGGTAAGGCTCGGTCACCGGTTTGGCGCCCCGTTGGACAGTCTGCTTGAATGCATCCGAGGCGCTTTCCACTTCCAGCGCGATGGTTTTCACCCCATCGCCGTGTATGCGGACATGCTCCGATATTTCACTGTTGGGCTCCAGGGAGCTGGTCAGAACCAGTCGGATCTTCCCCTGTTCCAGCAGGTAGGATGCCTTGCCGCGCGTGCCGGTTTCGGGTCCGGAATAGGCGGCCAGACGGTATCCAAACGCCTGCTGGTAATAGTATGCGGCTTGTTTCGCGTTTCCCACATACAGTTCAATGTGGTCGGTGCCACGCAAAGGCAAAAAATCGGTGGGGTCCTTTATGGGTTGTTTGTCTGTTGTAGGTTCCATTGATTGTAAAAGTTTGGTTTTGAAAGCTTAGTCTGTCCAGGATTTGTAGTACGCGGGGTCTTCGATTTTCAGCGCTTCCTCGGTGATCATGAGTGGGTGAAACGGATCGATCATGACCGCCAGTTCATTGGTCGCCTCTTTGCCCAGGCTGTTTTCCACGGCGCCCGGATGTGGCCCATGGGGGATGCCTGCGGGATGCAGCGTAAGCTGCCCCTTTTTCACCCCGCCGCGGCTCATGAAATCGCCGCCCACATAATACAGCACTTCATCCGAATCCACGTTGCTGTGATTGTAAGGTGCGGGAACGGCCTGGGGATGGTAGTCGTATTTCCTCGGACAGAATGAGCATACGACAAAACGGTCCGCTTCAAAGGTCTGGTGCACCGGAGGCGGCTGATGGAGGCGGCCCGTAATGGGTTCGAAATCGTGGATGGAAAGCCCCCAGGGGTAGTGGAATCCGTCCCATCCTACAAAGTCGAAGGGGTGCGCGCCATACACGTAAGGATAAACAAGACCCTGCTTCTTGATCAGAATCCTGAAATCTCCCTTTTCCGCATGGGTCTGAAGATTGTCGGGCCGTTTGATATCCCGTTCACAGTAGGGGGCGTGTTCGGCCAGCTGGCCGTGGGCGTTCCGGTACCGCGCGGGGGTGCGTGCCGGGCTCGATGATTCGATAATCAGGAGGCGGTTTGCCGGGTTATCGAAATGGAAACAATGGGTGATGCCTCGGGGGATCACCAGGTAATCGCCGGGTTGGAACGGAAGCTCCCCGAAGCCGGTTTCGAGCCGCCCGCTCCCCTGGTGGACGAATACGATCTCGTCTGCCTGGCTGTTTTTGTAAAAATAATCGCGCATGGATTGCGTCGGCGCGGCCAGGGACAGCTGCAGGTCCTGGTTTACCAGCACCGGCTTCCGGCTTTGCAGGTAATCCGCTTCCGGCGGAATATCGAAGCCGCTCAGGCGCAGGTGGCGCAGGTGCTTCCCGCGTGCGATCGCCGGTTCAACCGAAAAAGGTTTTCCCGTTTCCTTGACCAGGGTGGGGGGATGGCAATGATAAACCAAGGAATAGGTTCCGGAAAATCCCCGGGTGGACACCAGTTCTTCGGCGTACAAGGTTCCGTCCGCTTGACGGAATACGGTATGACGTTTACGGGGTATGACCCCGAGTTGGTGGTAAATAGGCATAACTCCAGATTTTGGTGCTTAGGACCGATACAGGGAAACCGACCGGGATGGCGTACAATCCAAACCGGCATCGGGTATCATGAAGAGGGGGTGTGTTCCCGGCTAATACCGGGCCAGTATAATATGGGAAATGAGCGCACGGCAGAGCACGGTCATTCCGGGAATAACAGGTCTTTTCATGTTTATTAATTGGTAAGGCCAAGGTAAGGGAAAAACCAGAAATTTCATAGCTTTGGCCAACCAATCTCTAAACATGTATGAAACTCGTATCCTATTTCGACGGACAGCGGGAACATCTCGGCGTATTCATCGACGACAAAATTTACAACCTGCACGACTGTGATCCGGCGATTCCCGATCGCATGAACGAATTGCTGTGGGGTGGCAAGGCCCTGATGGAACAGGCCGGGAATATCACAGCCCGCATTCAGGAGGGAAGCATTCCTGCCCAACCGGCAAGCGCTTACCGGTTGTTGGCCCCGGTACCCCATCCATCTTCCTGCCGGGACGGGTATGCTTTCCGCCAGCATGTAGC
>Ga0079224_100003074_pt1 | contig 20763 bp, 16 predicted proteins | sample Stecom2015_FD_80414 | JGI IMG/M metagenome (GOLD analysis project Ga0079224, IMG submission 80414) | Agricultural soil microbial communities from Utah to study Nitrogen management - Steer compost 2015 | ecosystem: Environmental > Terrestrial > Soil > Agricultural land | place: USA: Utah...
ACGGGATCGATCGAGGATGATGGCCGGCAGGAACGTGTCCTTGCGCGGCCTGCGCTTTTTCTGTGTCGCAGGACGCCGCCTGAGCTTCAGGCGCGCGGCCGAGGAGCTGTTCGTCTCCACGTCCGCGGTCAGCCACCAGATCAGGAGCCTCGAGCGCGAGCTCGAAGTGGCGCTGTTCGTACGCAAGCCGAGCGCGCTCGAGCTGACCGAGGAGGGCGCACGGTTGTTCGCGGAAGTCGATCCCCTGATCCGGCGCATCGATGCGGTCACGCGCGGATTCTCCCGCCGGGTCGGCCGGCGCTCGTTGCGCATTTCCGTGCAGCCGTTCTTCGCGAGCGAGATGTTCGTGCCGCGACTGCCGGAGTTCACCCAGGCACATCCGGGTTTCGACCTGCACGTCGACACCAGTGACGAAAGCTCGGAGCGTCACCCGTCCGAGTTCGACGTCTCCGTCCGGCTGTTTCGCGTGCCGCCGCCCGGATTCCATGCGGAGCGCCTGCTGCCGCTCGCGCTCGTTCCAGCGGCCTCGGCCGATTTCGCGGGGCGCTGGGCGTTCGACGAAGGCGAGTTCCCGATCATCGTGCACACGCGCCGCGCGGGCGCCTGGCGCGAATGGGCGGCATCCGCCGGGCGCCCCCCGCTGAAGCCCCGTCACGTGCTCAAGCTGGATTCGATGATCGCGGTAGCGCGCGCCGCCGAGCGGGGGCTGGGCGCCGCGCTCGTACCCGTCCCGCTGAGCGACGCCTGGTTCCGCTCGGGCAGCCTCGTCAGGCTTTCGGAGCACACGCTTCTCACGCGCAGCGGTTACTACTTCGTGTGCCGCCACGAGGACCTGCAGCGGGAGGACGTGCGTGCGCTGCGGGAGTGGATGTTACGAACGTTCGGTTGCGGTCATGAAAAAAGCTCAACATGAGCTCGAGTTTTACGCGTTTGCCGAACGTGCCTCTCCGCAATTAGCGTGAGCACCGACGCAACGATGCGTCCGGATCGACACTTCCATGAGGAGCAACTGTCATGACGACGACGAAAAATGCATCACGCCTCGGCGGCAGGATCGGCGTGTGCCTCCTGGTGCTGGCTGCGGGTACGGTGGATCGCGACGCGTTGGCCGGGCAGCAGCAACCCCTTCCCTACGTCATGACCGTCATTCGCGACCAGGCGGAGGGTGAGCGCATGCTCGCGGGAGAGTACGAAAGCGCGATCCAGAAGCTGACCGCATCGAACGACGGGCCGGCCGGCTTCGCCGCACGCAACAACCTGTGTGTTGCTCTCACGAAGACCGGCCAGCTCGCGGCGGCGCTCGAGGCGTGTGACGCGGCGCTCGAACAAGCACCCCCGCCGGGCTCCATCGTGCAGTTCTACGAGCGTGGCAAGCGCTACGACGGGCGTGCGGTTGCGCTGGCGAACCGCGGCGTGGCGCGCGCGATCAGCGGGGATGAAGCGGGTGCGCGCCGCGACTTCCAGGAAGCTGCGCGCCTCGGCCGCTACCTGGAAGCGCCGGCCGTGAACCTCGCGCTCCTGGACGGCGACGAGGCTGCGGCGGCGACGGCCGCGGCGCGCTAGCCCCTGTCGGACATCCGCAGGAAGCGGATGGCGCCGGTCGCCGACCCCGATTTCCCCCCGGGGACGGCGACCGGCCCTTTTTTTAGGCGCCGCGGCGGGCGCCGCAAGGGGGTACGGCCGCGGCTTCACGGCGGGAGCGGGGCGTAGCGACCGTCCTCGCGCAGCTCCGTCTCGACGGGTCGGACCTCGATCGTGCCGATCTGGGCGGAGGGCCAGCGTGAGGCGATCTGGATCGCCTCGTTCAGGTCGGCGGCCTCGAGCAGGAAAAAGCCCCCGAGTTGCTCCTTCGTCTCGGTGAAGGGGCCGTCGGTGGTCGCCAGCATGCCGTTACGTATGCGCAGCGAGACCCCTTCCCTGGCGCTCTTCAGCGCTTCCGTCGCCAGCAGGTGCCCGCTTGCGCGCAGCGAGTCGACGTAGTCGAGGGTGGCCCTGCGGAGCTCATCCCATTCTTCGCGCGTGAGCGCATCGAGCGTCGCTTCATCTTCCCACGCGAGGCACAGGTATTTCACGTCGGGCTCCTTTTTGTATCGGTCAACGCGGGCGCGAGCTCGTTGCCCGCACCCCCTGGTCGACCGGGAACCCGCCGGATCGACAGCGTCCGGGAGGCCGGGATACCGCTCAGACCGGCTCGCCGGCCCGGCTCGCGAACCAGCTATCGGCCGTGAGCATCTCCAGCGCCGAAAAGTACTCGCGGTTCTCCGCCGACGAAAGGTCTTCGGGATCCTCTATGCGGCGGATGTATCGCCCCAGCACCGACCCGATCGCGCGGATCGCGTCCTGCCGCGACAGGCCGTTGTCGCGCAGGCGCACGAACGCGGCCTTGACCGGTGTCACCTGCCGCGCGAGCTGCGTCTCGATGATTGCATGCACGCGGGCATGCACTTCGAGCGATCCGCCGTAGCCGCCGACGCGCGAGTAATACTCCTCGACCAGCCGCTTGCGCTCGTCGGGCTCGAGGGCGAGCCATTCCTCGGCCGGAGGCGGATGTTCCGGGTCGTACTCCTGCATGCGGTGCCTCGTCACGGACGGAGCAGCACCTTGACGGCGCCGTCGTGCTTGCCGCGGAACATCCGGTAACCTTCCGGCGCCTCGTCCAGGGGCAGCCGGTGGGTCGCGAGGTCGCCGACGTTCAGGGGATCCGCGCCGTCGGCCAGCAGGGGCATGATGGCGTCGATCCAGCGCTTGACGTTCGCCTGCCCCATGCGGACCTGGATCTGCTTGTCGAACAGGGTCAGCATCGGCAGGGGATCGAGCATGCCGCCGTACACCCCGACGATCGAGAGCGTGCCGCCGCGGCGTACCGCGTCGATCGCGCCCACGAGCGCCGCCAGGCGGTCGACACCGGCCTTGCGCAGCAGCGTCTCGGCGAGCTTGTCCGGCAACAGCCGGGTCATCTGGTGCGTGAAGCCTGTGATCGGCGAGCCGTGCGCCTCCATGCCGACCGCGTCGATGACGGCGTCCGGGCCGCGGCCCTGCGTCATGTCACGGAGGCGATCGCCGATCGGCTCGTCGTCCTCGAGGTGCAGCACCTCGATGCCGTTCCGGCGCGCCATCTCGAGCCGCTCCGGCACGCGGTCGATCGCGATCACGCGCGCCCCTCGATGGCGCGCAATGCGCGCGCTCATCTGGCCGATCGGTCCGAGGCCGAAGACCGCCACGCTGCCGCCGTCGGGGATCGCGGCGTATTCGACGGCCTGCCAGGCGGTCGGCAGGACGTCGGAAAGATAGATGAAGCGCTCATCGTCGCCGCCGTCCGCGGGTACCTTGATCGGGATGAAATCCGCGTGCGGGACCCTGAGGTACTCGGCCTGGCCTCCCGGCACCTGCCCGTACAGCTTCGTGTAGCCGAACAGCGCGGCGCCGCAGCCGTACTCGCGCACCTGGGTCGTCTCGCACTGCGAGTAGAGGCCCCGGTCGCACATGAAGCAGCGGCCGCAGCTGATGGTGAACGGAATCACCACGCGATCGCCGACCGCGATGTTCGTGATTGCCGGCCCCACCTCCTCGACGATGCCCATGGGTTCGTGACCCATGATGTCGCCCGGCTCCATGAGCGGGCCCAGTACGCCGTAGAGGTGCAGGTCGGAGCCGCAGATCGCGGTCGTCGTGATGCGCACGATCGCGTCGTTGTCCTCGACGAGGCGCGGGTCGGGTACGCGGTCGACGCGCACGTCCTCGCGATCGTGCCACACAACCGCTTTCATGGGATGCGTCAGCCGCCGGCTAGTGCTGGCGCTGGACGAGCTTGTTGAAATTCGAGACCTCGCCTGCCGCGGTGCGTTCCTGGTACACCAGCTCGAGGTCGGACTCGTCGAACTTGCGGAAGAACTCGTTCCAGGAGATCTCCTCGAGCTCCTCCTCCCCGCTGTAGCCGGGAAAATCGAGGCGCAGGATTCCCGGATCGCCGCCGCTTCCGGTGCGCTTCACGCGGGTCGGCCGCGCGTTCCGTTCTTCCGCCCATTTGCGGATCGTGTCGTGGTCGGCCGTTCGCCGGGTGCTTTGCTGCTGTGCCATCGCTGCAACTCCTTTTCGCGTGCGGAAGGCCGGGGTGCAAGTTGCATGCCACGGGCGTTGCGGGGGTAATTCCCCGCGGTGCGATCAGCGGCTGAACGATTTACAAAGGCGCAGGAAAAATTGCCGCGACCGTCAGGCGCCGTGCGATCGCGCAGACACGTCCTCGAACAGGCGCAGGAAGTTGCCGCCGAGGACGCGGGCGACATCCGGTTCCGGCAGGCCGCGGTGGAGCAGCGCGGCCGCCAGCAGCGGGAAATCCGCGTAGTCGGTGATCACGGGCCGGTAGTTGGCGTCGAGGTCCGAGCCGATGGCGACGTGCTCGGCGCCCACGGCGTTCACCAGCGCGAGCACCTGCTCGGTGAAGTCGGCGAGCGATTCGCTGCCGATGCCCGCGGGCCAGGCGCCGATCACGCCGCCGGCCTCGGTCACGGTGAGTGCGTGCTCGCGCGTGATGAAGCGTGGCGAGCTCGCGGCGCCGGTGTCCAGGTTGCTGTGCGACAAGAGGACCGGCGCGGCCGACGCCGCCACGACGTCCCGCACGGTGGCAAAGCTCGCGTGCGCCACGTCGATGATCATGCCGAGCCGGTTCATGTCGCGAACGATCGCCTGGCCGAAAGGCGTCAGCCCCCCGTGCACCGGGGGCGAGGTCTGCGCGTCGCCGAGCTCGTTGACCCGGTAATGCACGAGCGTGATCGCACGCATCCCGGCCGCATGCGCTTCCGCCACCCGCTCGGCCCTGCCTTCGAGGAAGTCCGCGCCTTCGGAGGCCAGGAGCAGCGCGGGTGTCCCCGCCGCGTGGGCGGCCCGGAGGTCGTCCGGGCCGAGGGCGAGCGGCAGGGTGCCGTCTTCGACCAGCCCGCGGACGCGCGCGAGCTGCCGGTGAAAATCGCGCCACGCCTCGCCCGGCGCGAGCTCGCGCGTGACCGTGAGGCCGCCTTGCGCGAACCCGAGTACCGCGAAGTCCGCCACGAGCGCCAGCAGGCCGCCCGTGACGCCCGCCGCCTGCATGTCCCGCAGGCGCTCGGCCTCGAAGCCGTCGCGCAGGAACCGAAGCAGCAGGTTGTCCGGCTCCGCCCCGGCGAGAAACGAGCGGCCGGGATGCGCGTGGACGTCGACGACCGGGTGCTCGCGCACGAGGGCCGCGCCGCGCTCGACGAGCGCCGGCGGGATGTCCATGCCGAGAGGAGGCTTGCGCAGCCGCGGCCAGACGAGGGCGCCCGATGCGGCGGCGATGCCGGCCGCAATCCCTCCCATGAGCGCTACCCGCCGCGTGAACCTACTCACGGCGCGGCTGCACGTCGCAGAGCTCGGACAGGTAGTCCAGGTGCGCTTCCAGCGCGGCCCGGGCGGCGCCAGGGTCGCGGGTTCTTAGCGCGTCCACGATCCGGCGATGGTTGTCGAGCAGGCGCTCGAGCGAGCCGCTTTCCGCGATGCGGTAGCGCATCGCCGTGCTCAGGATGTCGAGGCTCGTCACGGCGCGGGTGAGGATGGGATTGTCGACCGCGCTCTCGATGATGTCGCGGAACTCCTCGGCGAGCTCGTTGATGACCGCCATGTCGACTTCCCCGGCCGCGGCGTCCACGCAGGCGGCGAACCGCTCGAGGTTTGCCTCCAGCTTCCCGATCATCGCCGCATCCACGCGGGGTGCGACGAACGAGAGGATCGCGCCCTCGATGACGCGGCGCGCCTCGAGCACGGTGGCGATGTCGTGCCGGTCCAGCGCCAGGAACGAGTGCAAGGGCCCGAGCAGGGTATCGGGCTGCAGCTCGGAGACGAACACGCCGCCGCCATGGCGGATGTCGAGCACGTCAAGCAGCTTGAGCGCCCGCAGCGCCTCCCGCAGCGTCGGGCGGCCGACCCTGAACTTCGCCGCGAGCACGCGCTCGGCGGGCAGCCGGTCTCCCGGCTTCAGCTCCCCGCGTTTGATGAGGTCCGCGATCTGGCGCACGATCTGCTCGGCCAGCGCCTCGCGCGGCACCAGGGGCTCGATGTTGAGCGGCCGGTCGGTCATGAGTGTGCCCCCGCCACGTTGACTCTTGCGAACGACTGGTCATACCATTTTGCCATTGTAGCGGTGGCCTGTGGGGGAGCAAATGAGCCGTCGGCGCAGCAGGGAAAGAACCAGGGATACGGCGGCGCACCGCCGGTGGCGGTTGGCCGGTGCCTCTGGTGCCGTCGCGGCATGCCTGGCGGCACCGGGCGCGGTGCTCGCGCAGGACGCGACGGTCGAGGAGATCGTGGTCACCGCGCAGAAGCGCACCGAGCGCCTGCGCGACGTGCCGGTGTCGATCTCGGTGTTCAGCGACGAGGCGATCGAGCAGACCGGCGTGCGCGAGCTCAAGGAGATGGCGGGCTACATCCCGAACATCCAGATCTCGCAGGGCAACGACTTCCGCTCGACGGTGACGATCCGCGGCGTCGGCGCGCAGAGCCGTAACATCGGCTTCGATTCGCGCGTTGGGGTGTACGTCGACGGCGTGTACGTCGGCATGTCGCCGGCGATCAACCAGGAGCTCCTGAACCTCGAGCGCATCGAGGTGCTGCGCGGCCCGCAGGGCACGCTGTTCGGCAAGAACACGGTCGCGGGAGCCATCAATCTCGTGACGAAGAAGCCGGCCGACGAGCTCTTCGGGCGTGTTACCGGCGACTTCGGCAACATGGATTACACCGAGATCAAGGCGCTGCTGAACGTGCCCTTCAGCGACACGGTGAGCGGCGCGTTCGCCGTGTCGAAAGCGGACCGCGACGGCTACGTGCGCAACATCGTGACCGGCAACGACCTGATGGAGCGCGACGTGCTCGCGTACCGCGCGCAGCTCCGCATCCAGGCGAGCGAGCGCCTCGAGATCAACGCTTCTTTCGACGGCCTCGAGAGCGACGGCCTGATCCTGATCGGCGATCCCATCACCGACATGCTCGCGATGCAGCCGGTGCAGGTCGCGCCTGAGCTCGGGGTCGTCGCCTTCAATTTCGACCCGTTCGATCGCCGCGACATCTACGGCGGACACCTCGATCTCGACTACGAGCTCGGCAACGGCTTCACGCTGAAGAGCATCACCGGCTACCGCACCACCGACGCGGTCTACAGCAACGCGACCGATTACTCGCCGGTGGACATCGTCTCGATCGAGTACTCGGACGACTACGACGTGCTGTCGCAGGAGCTCCAGCTCATCTCGCCGGACGAGGGCGCGTTCACCTGGGTCGCCGGACTCTATTACTACCGGCAGGATGCGAACACCACGCGCGACGTGGTGCTCGGCGCGGATTTCGTCGACGCCTTCGTCGGTCCCCTGTACGCCTCGGGGCAGGTATCACCTCCGCTGCCCCCGCCACCGACGCTGCCGAACGATGTCGTTGCGACGCTGCTCGGCTTCGGCCCCCCGGGCTCGAAGGTGTTCAACACCGGCGAGGTCCGGACGCGCAGCTACGCCGCGTACTTCAATGCGAGCTGGCAGCTCGCCGAGCGCTGGAAGCTCGGCTTCGGCGCCCGTTATTCCACCGAGGACAAGGACGTCAACTGGCTGCTCGACGGCCGCAACTCGGGTATCTTCTTCATCGGCTCGACGGGACTGGATCCGGCGAACCCGTCGCCGCTGGTCAACGACCGAACTGACGATTTCTTTGCCCCGGCGGTGAGCCTGACGTACGCGCTCACCGACGACACGAACGTGTATGCCCGCTACGCCGCGGGCTACAAGAGCGGCGGCTTCAACCTGGACTACATCAACGCCGACGAGCTCGCCGCGAACCAGGGACTCGAGTTCGACAAGGAGACCGTCGACAGCTTCGAAATCGGCCTCAAGGGCAATTACCTCGACGGCCGCCTGCTGCTCAACGTCGCCGCGTTCATCGCCAACTACGACGATTACCAGGTGAACCAGTTCGTCGACCTGGGCGGCGGCCGCACCTCGATTCGCATCAACAACGCCGCGAAGGTCGAGACGAGCGGGCTGGAAGCGGAAGCGAGCTGGCGTGTGACCGACAACTTCACGCTGCAGGCTTCGCTCGGCCTCCTGGACGCGACCTTCGACAGCTTCCCCGGCGGCGGCACGGCCGGCGCCGACGTATCCGGCAACGACCTGCCGAACGCGCCGGATACGACCGCGTCGCTGGCCGGCACCTGGTACCGGAGCGTGCCCGCCCTGCAATCCACGTTGCTCGTGCGCGGCGACGTCACCTACGCCAGCGAGTACTTCTCGGGCGCGAACAACGACACCGAGATTCCGTACAACAGCGCGTTTCCGGGTACGATTCCCTACGGGCAGCTTCCGGAGCGCACCGAGGTGAACGCGCGCATCGGACTGATGGCGGACAGCGAGATCTGGGAGGTCTACCTCTGGGGACGCAACCTGACCGACGAGACCGATCCGCAGGACGAGCTCCGCGACTTCTTCGGTACCGTGGCGAAGCTGCCCGGCATGCCGCGGACTTACGGCATCGAGGTGGCCTGGAACTTCCGGTGAGGGCCCGGCACGCGATGGGCGCGCGGCACATCGCCGCCGCGCTGGCCGCGCTCGCCGCCGCGCTGGCCGGCTGCACGGCAGTCCCCGACGCCGCCGCACCCGCGACCGCTGCGCCGGCGGCAGCGGGGACCGGGTCGGCGCACGCCGTCGTCGAGGTCCGGCGAACCCCGTACGGGATCGCGCACATCGAAGCGCCGGATTACGCCTCGCTCGCCTACGGCGTCGCGTACGCGCATGCCGAGGACAACGTGTGCCAGACGGCCGACCACCTCGTCACGATCCGCGGCGAGCGCTCCGCGTGGTTCGGGCCGGAAGCGCGGGGCCTGCTGGGGCTCAGGCCGCTGCCGAACGCCGTCATCGACACGTTCGTCCGCGCGCACATGGACGATGCCGCGCTCGCGCGGGCGCAGGCGGCGCTGGGCGACGAGGCCCAGCAGCTCATGCGCGGCTACGTCGCGGGCTACAACCGCTTCCTCGAGGATCACGGCGCGAACCTCCCCGCGGAATGCGCGGGGCAGCCGTGGGTACGGCCGATGACGGCCGCGGATTACCTCCGCATGCAGGAGCTGACGATGGTGCAGCTCGGGATCGCGCTGTTCGCTGATGCGATGTTCGGCGCGGCTCCGCCGTCGGGCGAGGCGACGCTGGAGCCGCCCCCCGACGTGGCCGCGGCCGTACGCGCGCTCGAGCGTTACGGCTTCGACGAGCCGCGGCTCGGCTCCAACGGCTGGGCCTTTGGCGCGGAGGTCACGGACAACGGGCGCGGGGTGATGCTCGGCAACCCGCATTTCCCGTGGGAGGGCGTCAACCGCTTCTGGCAGATGCACCTGACGATCCCGGGCACCCTCGACGTGATGGGCGCCGCCATCGGCCACAGCCCGGTCGTGCAGATCGGCTTCAACGCCGACGTTGCCTGGACGCACACCGTCTCCACCGGCAAACGCTTCACGCTGCACGAGCTCGAGCTCGTGCCGGGCGAGCCCACGGCGTACGTCGTGGATGGCGAGCGGGTGGCGATGCAGCCCGGGCACGTGACCTACGAGGTGCGAACCGGGGACGGCACGCTCGTCGAGCGCGAGCACACCGTCTGGAAGACACGTTACGGCCCGGTGATCGTCATGCCCGACGCGGGCCTGAACTGGAGCGACACCCGGGCCTACGCGCTCAAGGACGTGAACACGCGCAACCTGCGCGCGATCGAGATCTGGATCGGCTTCAATCGGGCCGACGGCGTCGGGGCGATGCGAACGGTGCTCGGCCGGCTCGGCGTGCCGTGGGTGAACACGATCGCCGCGGACCGGCACGGCTCCGTGCTGTACGCCGACGTGGCCGCCGTGCCCGACGTGGACGCGGAGCATCTCGCGCGTTGCCGCCCGTCGGATCGCGCCGCGGCGCTGTTCGATGCGGCAGGGCTCGTGGTGCTGGACGGCTCGCGCTCCGACTGCGACTGGCGGCGCGATCCCGCCTCGCCCGTCCCGGGGCTCATCCCCATTGAGCGTACGCCGGTGGCCGTGCGCCGCGACTGGGTGCAGAACAGCAACGACAGCTTCTGGCTCAGCAATCCGGACATCGACTGGCCGGCGTTCTCGCCGCTGATCGGCGGCGTCGACCAGCGGCAGAGCCTGCGCACCCGATCCGGGCTCCGTACGATCCGCGAGCGCCTCGCGGGCTCGGACGGCATCGCGGATCACGGCAGGGTCGGCATCGGGGAAGTGCAGGCGATGCTGTTCGCGAACCGCAACCACGCGGCGGAGGTGGTCCTGGACGACCTGCTGGCGCTGTGCGCGGACGAGAGCGGCGCACGGCGGGACGCCTGCGACGTGCTCGCCGCCTGGGATCGCCGCGCGGAGCTCGATTCCCGCGGCGCACACCTGTTCCGCGAGTGGTGGCGCGTTGCGCGCGGCATCGGGAACGTGTGGCGCGTGCCGTTCGATCCTGCCCGGCCGGAGATCACGCCGGCAGGCCTCAACACGCAGGACCCGGCGGTGCGCGAGCGCCTGCTGGCGGCGCTCGACGGTGCCGTCGCCACCGTGCGCGGCGCCGGGTTCGGCCTCGACGCGCGCCTCGGCGACGTGCAGCACAAGACGTTCCCGGACGGCCCGGTCGGGCTGCACGGCGGCCCGGAATTCGAGGGCGTGCTGAACAAGCTCGAGACGCGCCCGGCCGCGCTCACGGCCGGCGGCTACGAGGTCGAGTGGGGCAGCAGCTACATCCAGGCCGTGACCTTCGACGACCGCGGGCCGGTGGCCGAGGCCATCCTGACCTACGGGCAGTCGCCGCACGCGTCCTCCCCGCACGCCTTCGATCAGCTCGCGCTGTACGTCGAGGAGGAATGGCTGCCGCTGCCCTTCCACCGCGAAGACGTCGCCGCCGCCACCGTGGGCGAGCCGCTGCGCCTGACCGTCCCGCCCCTGTAGAAACGAGCAGCGCTCGCGACCGCCTGTAGTCCGGGCTCGCCAGCCTGGGCCTCGCACGCGGCCGAGAGGGCCCCCACCCGCCGCTCCATCGCCGCCCCACCTCGCTGGCGCGTTCGCTCGCGAGCGACGCTCGCTCCTGCGGGGCCATCGTGCCAGCCGTCGCAACGCGCCCCGGCGGCGGTTACGGCCGGGGTGGTGCGCCTGGCCCGGCAAGCCGATGCCACCGGTCGCCGGGCCCGCGCCCCCGGTCGCCGGGCCCGTGCCATCCCGGTTCGAGCCCGGGTCCTCTCGCTCGCGTATTCCGCGCCCGCTGCTACACTCCGAATGCAAGACCCTTGCAGTACCCCTCGGCCGGCCGGCCGCAAGCATCCGGCGTTACTGCCCCGTCGTCGCCAGCAGGCGCGCGCTTGCCGTGCGTGCTGCCCCCGCGACGCAACCCCCGGGGGCGACGCCATTCCCTCCATGCCCGTGTCGGCCAGCCAGACGTTCTTCCCCCATCCTTCGCTTCGGGAGTAATGCCATGAAACTCGTGTTTCGTTCGTTGTTGTTCTCCGCTTCGCTGCCCGTCCTGCTCGCCGGCCCGTCCGCCGTCGCCCAGGACGACGACGACGATGACGACGTGCCGCCCATGGGTCTCGTTGCCACCGTGCTCGATTCCGCAAGCCGCTACAGCGATCCCTCCGCCGCCATGGAAGACGGCTACGTGCCGCTGCCGAGCTGCGTGAGCGGGCCCGAGGAGGGCGCCATGGGCGTGCACTTCGCGAACGAAGCGCTCCTGGCCGACGGCGCGCTCGACGCCACGCAGCCGGAGCTGATCGTCTACGAGCCGCAGCCGAACGGCGAGTTCAAGCTCATCGCGGTCGAGTACCTCGTGTTCGCGGAGGACTGGGATGCCGCGAACGATGCCCCCCCGGTGCTCGAGGGGCAGCACTTCCACCTCATCGGCGAGCCCAATCGCCTCGGGCTGCCGGCGTTCTACGAGCTGCACGTCTGGGCGTTCGAGGAGAACCCCCATGGCATGTTCGTCGACTGGAACCCGGAAGTGACCTGCGAGCATTTCGATCCGGCCGAGTAGGGGCAGGAGGCTGCGCCGGCACCGCGGCGATTTCCGCGGTGCCGGTGCTGCGCTAGGATGAAAAGGCGTTCCGCGTCCGTGCGGGGGTTCGATGCGTCCTGTCCTGCTTCTCCTGGCCGCCGTCCTGGCGCTGCCCGCCGTGGTGCGGGCGGAGGGCCCGCTCGTGCTGCAGTCCGATTTCGGCACGCGCGACGGCGCGGTCGCCGCGATGAAGGGCGTCGCGGCGAGCGTGTCCACCGACGTCGCGATCCACGACCTCACGCACGAGATCCCCCCGTACGACATCTGGGAAGGCGCGCTCCGGCTCGCCCAGGCCGCGCCTTACTGGCCGCGCGGCACGGTGTTCGTTTCCGTCGTCGATCCGGGCGTCGGCACCGACCGCAAGTCGATCGTGATGCGCTCGAAATCCGGCCATTACTTCGTCACGCCCGACAACGGAACCCTCACCTTCGTGGCGAAGGAGCTCGGGATCGATGCCGTGCGGGAGATCGACGAGGCGGTGAACCGCCGCGCCGGCTCCGAACAGTCGTACACGTTTCACGGCCGCGACGTCTACGCGTATACCGGCGCCAGGCTCGCGGCAGGCGTGATCACGTTCGAGGAGGTGGGTCGCTCGCTGCCGGCCAGGGTCGTCACGATTCCTCACCAGGAGGCGGCCTGGGAGGACGGCGTGCTGCGCGGGCACATCCCGTTGCTCGACGTCCGCTACGGCAACGTGTGGACGAACATCGACCGGGAGACGTTTGCGCGCCTGGGGCTCGCCGTCGGTGAGCGCGCCCGCGTCGTCATCCGGCACGAGGGCAAGCCCGTGTACACGGGAAGCGTGCCCTATCACCCGACCTTCGGTTCCGTCGCCCAAGGGGAGCCGCTGCTTTATCTCAACAGCCTCGGCAACGTGTCTCTTGCCATCAACCAGGGCAGCTTCGCGGAGGAGCACGGTATCGGCTCGGGCGCCGGCTGGACGATCGAGATCAGGAGCGACGATGAGCACTAAAGCGTGGATCGCGGCGGCAGTCGGCGCGGGCGCCGTCATCGCGCCGCTCGGCGGCGCAGCCCAGCAGGCGGCCCGGCAGGACGAGATCGTCGTGGTGGGCACACGCGGGGATGCGCGCAGCGCGCTGGAGAGTCCCGTGCCCGTGGACGTCATCGACGCGGGCCAGATCGCGCGCGTGGAGTCGCTCGGCGGCGAGCTCGGGGAGCTGCTGCAGGAGCTCGCCCCCTCGTTCAACTTCCCGCGGCAGTCGAACTCCGGCGCGGCGGATCACGTGCGTGCCGCGCAGCTCCGCGGGATGAGCCCGGACCACGTGCTGGTGCTGGTGAATGGCAAGCGGCAGCACACCGCCGCCGTCGTTGCGCTCGATTCGAAGATCGGGCTCGGCACCAACCCGTTCGACTTCAACACCATTCCCTTGAGCGCGATCGAGCGCATCGAGATCCTGCGCGACGGCGCGGGCGCGCAGTACGGCTCCGACGCGATCGCGGGCGTGATCAACATCGTGCTGAAGAGCGGAGAGGGCGGCGGCGCCACGGCATCTTACGGCTTGCACCGGACGGACTTCGACCCGATCGACGACACGATCACCGACGGGCATACGTGGTCCGCCTCGGTCGACTACGGGTTGCCGGTCGGTGCGGAGGGCAACGTGCATTTCGGCGCCGAGTACCGCGACCGCTCGCCCACGAATCGCGCCGGCATCGGCGCGCTGCCGTTCTTCGAGGAGCAGACGCCCGCGAACCTCGCGCTCGATCCCGCGCGCGTGTTCGCCCCGGGCGACGGCGGTTCCGAGGACCTCTACCTCTGGTACAACCTCACGCTGCCGCTCGGCGGGCGCGGTTTCTACTCGTTCGCCCGCTTCGCGAGCCGCGACTCCGAGGGCACCGGCTTCTTCCGCTACCCGGACGGCTTCACCAGCAACCCGGCGGTGCACCCGAACGGGTTCCGGCCGATCACGCTGGGGGAAAACCGCGACTTCTCGTTCACCGCCGGCCTCGAGGGCCACGACTTCGACACCGATTGGGATCTGAGCGTCACCGTCGGGCAGAACGATTTCGACTCCGGCGTCACGAATTCCGCGAACCCATCGATGGGCGCGGAGAGCCCGACTTCCTTCCACCTCGGCAACTTCACGTTCACGCAGACCACCGTGAACGCCGATTTCGTGCGCCCGTTCGAGATCGCCGGGCTCGCACGGCCCTTGAGCTTCGCCTACGGCGCGGAGCTCCGGTTCGAGAACTACGAGACGGGCGCGGGCGACCCCGCGTCCTACGAGCCGGGGCCGGTGTTCGCCGACGTCGGCGCACAGGCCGGGCCCGGACTGTCGGCCGAGAGCGTCGTGGACGTCGATCGCTTCGTCTGGTCGCTGTACGCGGACTTGGAAGCGGAGCTCACGGAGGCGCTGGACGTCGGCGCGGCCGTGCGCTACGAGGACTACGACGACTTCGGCGATGCGCTCACGGGCAAGCTCACCGCGCGCTTCGAGGTGAACGAGACCGTCGCGCTGCGCGCCGCCGCGGGCACGAGCTTTCGCGCGCCGTCGCTCGCCCAGACCGGGTTCGAATCCTCGACGATCAACTTCGGCGAGGGAGGGCAGCTCACGCAGTTCCGGCATCTCCGCGTTTCGCATCCGGATGCGATCGCGAACGGGGCGACGCCGCTCAAGGAAGAGGAATCGGTGAACTTGAGTGCCGGTGTGATCGTGACGCCGGCCGACGACGTCAGCATTACGCTGGACTTCTTCCGGATCGACGTCGACGACCGCGTGACGTTCGTCTCGCCGGGCAACAACGTCACGTTCTTCTCGAACCGCGTGGACACCGAAACGACCGGCTTCGACGTGGTGGCGAGCGGCGGAATGGAGCTATGGGGCGGTACGCTCGGGTGGCAGGCCGCGTACAACCGCTCCGAGACGGACGTGAAGAACCCCGAGGTGCTGGGCGCCGAGGACCTGAACACGATCGAGACGGCGCCGCCCAGGGACAAGATCATCCTCTCCGGCGTGTGGGACCTCGACCGCTGGTCGTTCCTCCTGCGCGCCACGCGCTTCGGCGAGACCACGCGCGTGTTCGATTTCGGCGGCGGCTTCCCGCCGCCGCAGACCTACGGTGCCAAGTGGTCGATCGACGCGGAGATCGAGGCGAGCCTCACGGACGCGTGGACCGTCGCGATCGGCGCCGACAACCTGCTGGACGAGTACCCGGATCCGTCGAGTCCCGACATCGCATTCTTCGGCCACCTCCCGTACGACGTCCTGTCGCCGATCGGGATGAACGGCCGATTCTGGTACATTCGCAGCTCCTACGACTTCGACGCCCCCTGAGGGCGCAGGGCGACGGATGAAACGCGCCAGAAGGCACGAGGCGACGCTGACTTTCCTCGGCGCCGCCGGCCACGTCACGGGCTCGTGTTACCTGCTCGAAACGCCGCGGGCGCGCCTGCTGCTCGAGTGCGGGCAGGTGCAGGGCACCCGCCAGGAGGAGGAGCGCAACCGCGAGCCGCTGCCGCTCGACCGGATCGACGCCGTGGTGCTGAGCCATGCTCACATCGATCATTCGGGCCGGTTGCCCCTGCTCTGGCGCCAGGGCTACCGCGGACCCGTGTACACGCACGATGCGACCCGCGCACTGTGCGACATCATGCTGCTCGACTCGGCGTACCTGCACGAGCGGGACGCCGAGTACGAGAACGTCAAGCGGGCCCGCAAGGGGCTGCCACCGATCCAGCCGCTGTACACCCGCGCAGACGCGGAGGCGGCGCTCGGGTTGTTCCGGAGCGTGCCCTACGACGAGCGACGCGAGATCCTGCCGGGCATCGAGATCCGGCTGTCGGACGCCGGGCACATCCTGGGGTCGGCGATCGTCGAGGTCTGGATCAGCGGTAACGGCGGGACGCGAAAGCTCGTGTTCAGCGGCGATCTCGGCTTCCGGGAAGCGCCGGTCATGGACGAGCCGACACGCATCCCGGACGCGGACGTCGTGCTGATGGAGAGCACGTACGGGGATCGCGACCACCGGCCCTTTGCCGAGACGCTCGAGGAGCTGAAGGGCATCTTCCTGGAAGCCGCGGAGCACGGTGGCAACGTCCTGATCCCCGCGTTCGCGGTCGGCCGCAGCCAGGACCTGCTGTACCTGATGGCGCAGCATTTCGACGAGTGGCAGATCGGGCGCTGGCGCGTGTTCCTCGACAGCCCCATGGCGATCGACGCGACGCGCGTGTACGCCCAGTACCGGCACCTGTACTCGGCGAAGCTCTTCGATCCTGCCGACAAAAAGCCGATCCTGCCGAACATCGAGGCGTCCCGCACGGCCGCCGACTCGATGCGCATCAACGACATCAGCTCCGGCGCCATCGTGATCGCCGGCAGCGGCATGTGCAACGGCGGGCGCATCCTGCACCACCTGAAGCACAACCTGTGGCGGCCGGAGTGTCACGTCGTGCTGGTCGGTTACCAGGCGGAGGGCACGCTCGGGCGCAAGCTGGTGGACGGTGCGGAGTACGTGCGCCTGTGGCAGGAGGCCATCCGCGTGCAGGCGCGCATCCATACCGTCGGCGGGCTCTCCGCGCACGCCGGCCAGTCGGGCCTGCTCGAGTGGTACGGCGCCTTCAACGGCCGCCCGCCCGTGCACCTCGTGCACGGCGAGGAGCACGCCCGTGGCGCGCTCGCCGGCGCGCTCCGCGAGCGCTACGGCGCCGAGGTTCACCGCCCGAAGCTCGGCACCGTCCTCCGCCTGTAGGAGGGATGCTCGCTCCTACGGGAGGGCGTGGGCGGCGGGGGCCGAGGTTTCCGCCTGCCGCTGCTCCTGCTGGAGGCGCCACATGTGCGCGTAGTAGCCGCCTGCCTCGAGCAGCTCGGCGTGGCGGCCGCGCTCGACGATGCGACCGCCATCCATCACGAGGATCTGGTCCGCGTTCATGACCGTCGACAGCCGGTGCGCGATGATGAGCGTCGTGCGCCCGACCTGGATGCGGTCGAGCTCCGCCTGGATGGATTTCTCCGACTGGGAGTCGAGCGCGGAGGTGGCCTCGTCGAAGATCAGGATCGCTGGGTTCTTGAGCAGCGCCCGGGCGATCGCGACGCGCTGCTTCTCGCCGCCCGAGAGCTTGAGCCCCCGTTCGCCGACTTCGGTGTCGTAGCCGTCCGGCATCGCCATGATGAAGTCGTGGATGTGCGCCGCGCGCGCGGCACGCTCGACCTCTTCGCGCGTCGCGTCCGTGCGGCCGTAGCGGATGTTGTAGAAGATGGTGTCGTTGAACAGCACCGTGTCCTGCGGCACGATCGCGATCGCGGCGCGCAGCGAAGCCTGGGTATAGTCGCGGATGTCGCGCCCGTCGATCGTGATGCGACCCTCGTCCACGTCGTAGAAGCGGTACAGCAGGCGCGTCAGCGTCGATTTGCCCGATCCCGAGTGCCCGACCACCGCCACCGTGCCGCCGGCGGGAATCTCGAAATCGACACCGTGCAGGATGCGCCGGCGCGGGTCGTAGCCGAAATGCACGTTCTCGAAGCGCACGGTCGGCCGCGTGACCGACAGCACTTCGGCACCCGGCCGGTCCTGCACGTCCTGCCGCTCGTCGAGCAGGCCGAACAGGCGCTCCATGTTGGTCAGCGCCTGCTTCACCTCGCGGTACACCATGCCGAGCAGGAACAGCGGCGCCGAGAGCTGCAGCAGGTAGGCGTTCACGAGGACGAGGTCGCCGATGGTGAGTGTCCCCGCGGTGACGCCCGCGGCCGCGCGCCACATCATCGCCGTCACGCCCAGCGCGATGAAGATCGTCTGGCCGAGGTTGAGCACGGCGAGGGTCGTCTGTGCCTTCACCGTCGCGTTCTCGAGGTGCCGGAGGTTGTCGTCGTAACGGCGCGCCTCGTGCTCCTCGTTGTTGAAGTACTTGACGGTCTCGTAGTTCAGCAGCGAGTCCACCGCGCGCTCGTTCGCCTTCGTGTCGGCCTCGACGGCGGCGCGGTAGTAGCGGGTCCGCCACTCGGTGATGGCGAAGGTCCAGATCGCGTAGGCGACGAGCGTGCCGAGCGTGATGAACGCGAAGCCCCAGTCGTACGCCCACACGAGCACCACGGTGACGAGGATCACCTCGACCGCGGTCGGGAAGATCGTGTACAGCGTCCAGTCGAGCAGGTCGGAGACCGCGGTGCCGCCGCGCTCGACGTCGCGCGCGACTCCGCCGGTCCGCCGGCCGAGGTGGAAGCGCAGGCTGAGCCCGTGGAGGTGGCGGAACACCTCGAGGGTGATCTGCCGCGAGGCGCGCGCCATGACGCGCGCGAACACGACCTGCCGCAATTCCGTGAACAAGGTGACGCTGACGCGGGCGGCGCCGTAGGCGAGAAGCAGCGCGACCGGCATCACGAGCAGGTTCGGCTCGACGTTGAGCTGGTCGACGATCTCCTTCAGGAAGAACGGCACCGCCAGGTTGGCGAGCTTCGCCGCGATGACGAGGAGCAGGGCGAGGGTGATGCGCCCGATGTACGGCTTGAGGTAGGGCACCAGGTCGCCGATGACGGCGAGGTCGCCCTTGGCGCCCGCGGCACGGTCGACCGGCGCGACGGTGTCGTCGCGCTCGTCGGCGGCGACCGCGCCGCCGCCAGGTGTCGTATCGTCCGACGTCACGGCGTGGATCCGGGTCCTGGTGAAGGGAAATGGGTGCGGGCTGTTCCGCCGCTATTGTATCGAAATCCGGGGGCCGCCCCGGAGGCCCCGGCCGCCGTACCCGGTCCGAACGGGAAACACGCGCCCCGGCGGGTCGTTCTCCCGCCGGAGGCGTCAGGCCGTGCCGCTCGGGTCGCGGGTGACTGAGCCGCAGGCCGGTCCGGTTCGCAGCCGCCGCGGCTATAATCGGCGGCAGCAACGGCCGCGAACCGGCGCACGAGACGCCGGGCGGCGGGGGACGCCAGATGCTCCAGCGACGCAGCGACTCGACGCGCCTCGAGGCTTTCTCGGACGGCGTGTTCGCGTTCGCCGCCACGCTCCTCGTCGTGTCGCTCGAAGTGCCGAACAGCTTTTCCGAGCTGCTCGCCGATCTGTCCGGGATGGGCGCGTTCGCGCTCGGCTTTCTCGCGCTGGTACTGCTCTGGGCGGTCCACAACGCCTATTTCCGTCGTTACGCGCTGGAAGACGGCTGGACGATTGCCTTGAATGCCTGTCTTCTGTTCGTGATCCTGTTCTACGTGTTCCCGCTCAAGTTCGTCGCGGCGGGCCTGAGCGGCTACGTGTTCCGCCTCGGCGACTACACGCGCCTGCCGACGATTGCCTCGCTCGAGGAGCTCGCGACGCTGTTCCTCCTGTACAGCCTCGGTTTCGTGCTGATCTTCACGTTCGTGAGCCTGATGTACCGGCACGCGACCCGCCGCGCCGGGGTGCTCGGCCTCGGCCCCGGGGAGCTGCATGAAGCGCACTTCCTGAAGCGCCACTACGGCGTGTTCGTGCTGGTCGGTCTATCGTCGATGCTGCTCGCCTGGCTCGAAATCGGCGTCGCGTTCGGCCTGCCCGGCTGGATCTACGCGCTCCTCGGCCCCGCCTGCTGGGCGCACGGTGCATGGAGCAACCGCCGCCGCCCCGCGTAGGAGCGAACGGACCTTACGGCAAGCTCGCGCGCAGCGCGCGTGCTTCCCTGGTGATCGGATGGTCCTGCCCGAGGCCGTTGGCGAGCGAGACGAGCGCCCGCTCGAGATCGGCCGCCGCCCCCGCAACGTTGCCCTGCATCCGGCGAGCCTTGGCGCGCAGCAGCAGGAACTGGCCGATGTCGCCGCTCAAAGCGGGATCGCGGGCGATGTCGAGAAACACGTCGCAGGCGTCGCTCGCGTACCGTTCCGCGCTGGCTGCATCGCCGTCGTCGAGCGCGAGCTGTGCCGCGGTGTGCAGGATGCTCGTGAGCCCCGGCGCGTCCTTCCGTTGCGGGTAGCCGGCACGCGCGAGCGCCGCCTCTACCGCCGCCCGTGCCGCCGCATGGTCGCCGTCGTGAAACCGGTTGCGTGCGCGAGCCAGCGCCAGCTCTTCGAGCAGTCTTGCATTCGCCCCCGGGTCGTCGTCGTAAACCGCCTCCGCATCCGCCAGGTGCTGCTCGGCTTCCGCCGTGCGTCCCATCCGGCCGAGGGTGATGCCGATCATCAGGTCGAACTGCGCCAGGAAGCGGGTGTTGCCGGCTGCCGCGGCGGCCTCGCGCCCGGCCTTGAACAGCGCGAGTGCCTCTTCGTAGCGACCGAGGCGCAACAGCGTGTTGGCGTAATGCCCGCGGGCACCGACGAGGATGTGTCCCGCGGAGTCGAGCTGGTCGAGACGCGCGAGTGCCTGCTGCTGTGCGCCCGCCGCTTCGACCAGCTCGCCCATCCGGCTCAGGATGGCCGCACGGTTCAGGAGGTAGATCACCTTGTCGATGGTGCCCCCGCGCCCGATGCGGTCCATGGTATCGAGCAGCTCGGCGTTCATGGCCAGCGCGTCGTCCACGCGGTCGGCCTTGTAGTACTGCTCGGACAGGTCGTTGAGCAGCAACGCGCGCGCCGCCCCATCCGGCATCGGGCTCGTCGCCAGCGACGCGAGCGCAGCCTCGAGCGCCGCGATCGCGCCCTCCCGGTCACCTTCCGCTTCGCGCGCCAGCGCCTCGGCCCGCCAGCACTCCTCGCGTATGTCCCATGGCGGGTCGGAGAGGGCGGCGAGCGCCTCCCGCCCGCTCGCGAGATTCCTGGCCGCCGCCGCGACGTCGGCCGGCCGCTGCACGCGTGCC
>Ga0079224_100003075_pt1 | contig 20761 bp, 10 predicted proteins | sample Stecom2015_FD_80414 | JGI IMG/M metagenome (GOLD analysis project Ga0079224, IMG submission 80414) | Agricultural soil microbial communities from Utah to study Nitrogen management - Steer compost 2015 | ecosystem: Environmental > Terrestrial > Soil > Agricultural land | place: USA: Utah...
ACTTTGATGATTTTGCGTGGAGCTACGGCGGCGGCGGCGGATTTCTCATTCAGCTTAGTTCAAGTGATGATCCGGATGATGAAGTATCTGGTGTGTTTCTTGATTTGAAAGCAAGATACATCTTTGGCTCTGAAGCTGAATATCTGAAAGAAGGATCTATAATTTTAAGTGAGGATAAAAGATCATACACCACCGTTCCTTCAAAATCTAAAACTGATCTGCTTACAGTTCACGCTGGTGTTGTTGTACAATTTAATTCTCTGTTTGCAAGATAATATTTCCTTTTAAACCTCCGGAGTTTCCTGCTTTAACTTCGGAGGTTAATTCACTCCGCAAATTTTATATGGCGCTGGCAAGCCGCAAATTCGTCAATCTCCTCAAATTTATCTTCCATTTCTTTTCAGTATATTTAAGAAAAGAATTCATTTTACTTTCAGTAATTAGGAGAGAATTGAATGCCCGGGACAAAGAATAAAACAGACGAACTTGCGATAAATACAATAAGATTTTTAGCAGTTGATGGAGTACAAAAAGCTAAATCCGGTCATCCGGGAATGCCGATGGCCTGCGCACCTATTGGTTATCTTTTATACTCAAAAATAATGAGGCATAATCCTTCCAATCCTAAATGGACAAACAGGGATAGGTTTGTTCTTTCAGCTGGACACGGAAGTATGCTTCTCTACTCCCTGCTTCATTTGTCAGGTTACGATCTTCCTCTTGAACAGCTTAAACAATTCAGGCAATGGGGAAGCATTACACCGGGACACCCGGAATATGGCTTGACTCCCGGAGTGGAGACCACAACCGGACCTTTGGGACAGGGGTTTGCAAATGCTGTTGGGATGGCTATTGAACAGGCTTATCTCTCCGCTCGTTTTAATAAAGATGACATAAAAATTATTGATCATTTTATTTACGGGATTTGCAGTGATGGTGATTTAATGGAAGGTGTATCTCATGAAGCGGCATCACTTGCAGGGCATCTTAAACTCCGCAACCTTATTTTCTTTTATGATAATAACAGCATAACAATTGACGGCTCAACATCACTCGCATTCTCAGAAGATGTTGGAAAAAGATTTGAAGCATATCACTGGCATGTTCAATACCTTGAAGATGTTAATGATCTTGATGCAATTGAAACAGCGATTAAAAATGCGCAGGAAGCTGATGCACCATCAATAATTGTAACAACAACTCATATCGGTTACGGAAGCCCCAACAAACAGGATACAGCAGAAGCGCATGGTTCACCGCTTGGTGAGGATGAAGTTAAACTCACAAAGAAAAATCTCGGCTGGCCTGAGGATTCATCATTCTTAATTCCTGTTGAAGTTGCTGATCTTTTTGCTTCGGTAAAAGAAAAAGGCGCACAGCTTGAAAATGAGTGGAAGAATAAACTTGAAGAATACACAAAGAAATATCCCGAAGATGCAAAATTATTTACGGCAATGATAAACAATGAATTGGGAGATGGATGGAAAACAAAACTTCCTGTTTTTCCGGATGATGGAAAGAAAATGGCAACACGCGCAGCTTCCGGAAAAGTTTTAAATGCTATTGCTGCATCACTCCCCGGTTTAATAGGCGGCTCGGCCGATCTCGCTCCATCAAACAATACAATGCTGAAAGATTATCCGGCTTTCTCTGCTGAAAATCATGCAGGCAGAAATTTCCACTTTGGCGTACGCGAACATGGAATGGCAAGCATTCTTAACGGCATGGCTCTTTACGGCGGTGTAATTCCTTACGGCGGCACATTCCTCATCTTTTCTGATTACCTCCGCCCCGCCTTGCGCCTGGGCTCTTTAACAGGTGTAAGACCGATTTATGTTTTTACACATGACAGTATCGGACTTGGAGAAGATGGTCCTACTCATCAGCCGGTTGAACATCTGTCATCATTGAGAGCAATACCGCATCTCGTGGTTATCCGTCCCGCAGATGCAAATGAAACAGCTTACGCATGGCGCGCAGCTATTGAGCATAAAGGAAGTCCCGTTGCGCTCGCATTAACCCGGCAAGGTCTGCCTGTACTCGATCAAAATAAATATCCTTCTGCACAGGGATTGCTGAAAGGCGCATACATTTTAAAAGACAGCAGTGAAAAACCTGAACTGATTCTTTTGGCTTCCGGCTCTGAAGTTTCTGTTACAATCAGCGCTGCCGAACTGCTGGAAAGTGAAGGCATAAAGGTTAGAGTTGTAAGCTTCCCGAGCTGGGAATTATTTGAAGCACAGGATGATCATTATAAAGAAACAGTGCTTCCATCAGATGTTTGGGCGCGTGTAGCAGTTGAAGCAGGAGTTAAACAAGGCTGGGAAAAATATGTCGGCTCTCTCGGCGCTTACGTTACAATAGAATCATTCGGCCATTCGGCACCGGAAAAAATTGTGATGGAAAAATTCGGCTTTACACCGCAGAACATTGCAGAAACAGCAAAACAGGTTTTAAAAAATCTAAAATGATTTTTTAAGATTAATTTAATTCTTATCAAACCTCCAAAGCAGCTTTGGAGGTTTTTATTTTTCATTTTATATGGGATTAAATTATGAACAAAAAAATGAGACCGGTACATCCGGGAGAAGTACTTCTTGAAGAATTTTTAAAACCGATGGAAATCAGCCAATATAGATTAGCACAAGATATTAATGAACCTGCATGAAGAATAAATGAAATAGTTTTAGGCAAAAGATCAATAACAGCAGATACTGCATTAAGATTATCTGTATATTTTGGCTTTTCTGAAAAATTTTGGTTAAACCTGCAAATGAGATACAATTTGGAAATTGAAAAAGACAGGCCGAAAGATAGACTGAAAAAAGAAGTAAAGAGATTGCAGAAAGCCAATTGATCAACAGAAAACAAGATTTCCAAAGCACAAGCCAGATAGATGCTGTAGATAAGCAGATAGACAAACTCGTTTACCAGCTTTACGGCTTAACTGAAGAGGAAATAAAAATTGTAGAGGGAGAATGATATTGAATCCCTTCACAGCCAGCAAAAACGGAATCTTCCAATCTCCAAATCCTGCAATTTTGCAACCTGCAATCATGTAATACAGATAGAAAATCAAATTTCCGAACTAAAGAATCCCATTTCCCAAATATCTTTCCCCATTTCTTAATTATCGTGCGTCATTTCTGAAATATCATATAACATTTCCTGATTCTCGTGAATCATTTCCAAAGTTTTGTGTCTCATTTCCAAACTGCAAGGTAGATTTCTGAAATACAAAATGCTATTTCTGAATTGCAGAATATGATTTCTAAAATGTATAATATGATTTCCGAAGTATCGCAGCTTATTTCTGATTTGCAGAGTGATTTTCCATATTAACTAATCTCATTTCCCAAGTGTAAAACTCTGTTTCCGAAATACAAAACATGATTCCCGGAATGTAATACATGATTACCGAAGCGCCAAAGACGATTTCCGAAAAAGAAAACCGGAATCATTCATTGTTAATTCTAAATTGTTCATTATTAGCTATGCATAGTTAATTATTAAATGTTATTTTTGATTCAAAAAAAAAGATCAAAAAATGATTAAGACAATTATTTATATCATCCTCTTCTCAGCGGTGTTATGCAATGCGCAAAACACAGGTTTAAAATTGATTCCCGTTGACGGCACCGGCATCAGAGTTTACGGTTTATATTTTTTTGATTACTCCAATCCCCTGTTTCAGCGTCTGGATGATTCAACAAAATACCGTGAGAAAATATGGGAGTTGAGCAAACTTCCTGCAGGCGCACGTGTAAGATTTAAAACCAATTCAACAAAATTATTCTTCCCCCTTAAAAATCTTACTTCATACGCATGGAAAAATACTTCACTAATTGGCTGGGGCGGATGCGATGTTTATATAAACAACAAATACTTTATTTCAATTACTTATGATAATGTTGATACGCTTGATCTGAAAGAACTGGCTGACGGCAGTAAAATAAATTCTGTGGATCTTTATCTCCCCAACTATGGCACAGCAGCAATTACTCAGGTGGGAATTGATTCCTCCGCACAGATACTTCCGCCGGATGATTATGATGATGTAATTCTTTTTTACGGCACAAGCATAACGCAGGGCGCTTCTGCTGATCGTGCATCCAATTCATTTCCCGCACTTATCTCAAGAGAGCTTAACGCCGATTTTTACAACTTCGGATTTTCAGGTAATGGTAAAGGTGAGGAAGAAATTCAAAATACTTTATCATCAATTGAAGCTGATCTTTATGTGCTGAAATATTCACTCCAGGCTGATAACGGAAATACAACAAAACAAAATCTTATTGATTTTGTTACAAAGATAAAAACCAAACATCCTGATGCGGCAGTATTAATTATTTCAGCTTTTCACCATACACCGGAAGAATACAATCCTTCAGTCAGAGAGAACACAAAACAGCGCCGTGATGATTTTTTTACCGCCTATAATGAACTGAAGAATACTTACAGCAGAATTTATTTTGAAGATGGTTTAAATCTTATTGGTCCGGATGATGATGATACACTTGCAGATGGAGTTCATCCGAACACATACGGATTTAAACTGGCAGCGCAGCGCATCCTTCCGCTGATAAGAAATATCTTACAAAAGTAAGCAGCAGTTAATCAGTGTATTTTTTTCTGCATGATAGAAATTTCTATCACATTACTTTTTCGGGAACGGCATTTCCTCCATCCATTACAAATTTCCAGTTTCCATCTTCCTGCCGTTTCCATATTGTAAAATATACTCCTTGAACTTCCGGCTGCTCACCATTTTTACTTTTTAAAATCCATGTGCCAAAAGTATAACCAAGATCACCTGATTCAGAGACATCTGCTTTCAACGGTTCCCATGTTAAAACCGGGGCATCTTCTGCGGGAAAATTTTTGAAATCCTCCTCAAGTTCTTTTTTACTCATTACCGGTATCTGGTTATTCCTGAGTTTTATTACGCTGTCTGCCGCATAATACAGAAACGCAGCAGGCATTCCCTTTTCTTCAGACATTTTTGAAAAAGCTTTTTCAACTTCAATTATTTGCTCATGGTACTCATCCTTATTTACGATTGATGACCCGCATGATGAAAACAAAAATGCTGTCAGGCAAAACATTGCCGGGAGAAATAATTTCATTTTTACCTCTGTAATTTGCTGCGTTAAAATTACATCAGCCAATCAACCAAATCACCTCAATTTTTCATTTTAGTTTTATTACATCTGTTAACAGCTTTGTGAGTAAAGAAATATGGATACGAAAAGAAATTCTTTACCTTACTAAAAGGAGGCAGCAGATTGAAAACAGATTTAAATAACAGATTGTTTGAGTACGAAAAATACACGGGTCCTGAAGCTATTGAACGCATACTTTTAAAATCAAAAAGTCTGCAGGACTTTCATCTCGTTTGTGTTAATTCAACTTATTACGGAGGCGGTGTGGCTGAGCTGCTTTCATCGCTCGTAATACTGTTTAATAATGCAGGAATAACAGCAGGCTGGCGTGTTATTCAGGGCTCACCTGATTTTTTTAACATCACAAAAAAAATGCACAACGCACTTCAGGGAGCGGAGATAAATTTATCAAGGCTAAAGAAAGATATATATGAAGCAGTAATCGAAGAAAATGTTTTGCGGAATCATATTGATCATGATTTTGTAATTATTCATGATCCCCAGCCGCTGCCGATGATAAATTATTACCGCAAACGCGGGCCGTGGGTTTGGCGCTGTCATGTCGATCTTACTTCTCCAAACAAGGAGTTGTGGAATTATCTCCGCTCTTACATTGAAAAATATGATGCTGCAGTTTTTACTTTAAAAGAATATAAACAGGATTTATCAATACCCCAGTTATTTTTTGAACCATGCATTGATCCTTTCAGCATTAAAAACCGGGAATTAAATGAATCAGAAATTAATGACCGCCTTTCACATTATGACATTCCAACCGATCTGCCGATAGTTGTGCAGATATCAAGATTTGACAAATGGAAAGATCCCGAAGGCGTAATAAAAGCATTTAAACTTGCGCGCAAAGAAGTTGATGCAACTCTCGTTCTGCTTGGCAACGTTGCAACTGATGATCCGGAAGGTGAAGAGGTTTACAGCAATCTTATTGATGAACGGGATGAAAGAATTATTATTCTGAGTAAACAGGATTCATCACTCGTTAACGCACTTCAAAGAAAGGCTGCTGTTGTTCTGCAGAAATCGATCAGGGAAGGATTTGGTTTAACAGTTACGGAAGCAATGTGGAAAGGCGCTGCAGTTGTTGGCGGAAATGCCGGCGGAATAAAACATCAGATAGTTAACGGAGAAAATGGATTTCTTGTTTCCTCAATTGAAGAAACTGCAGAACGAATAGTGCAGTTAATAAAAGATAAAAAGTTAAGAGAGAAACTCGGTATAAATGCAAAGGAATCTGTTAAGAAAAAATATCTGCTCTCTTCCTACCTGGAAAAATATCTCGACCTGATTAATTCTTTCAGTGCAAGTTTCAGATTAAAACTTTTTTAGATACAAAATTTTATGGAAAGTTAAATCCACAAAATGTTCATCTGTTAACTTGCATCACTTAATGATTTTCCTCAATGGAGATTAAATCCAAAAAATTTATATAGAATGTTAAAGATAAGTGAACTATCCTTCTGAAAGACCGTGTGAAAAAAGTGTTCAGAGCCGGCTGGTATTTTTATTTAAATATAAAGGAGTTGTTATGTTGAGAAGTGCAAAGGAAATAGAGGGTTATAAAATTTCAGCAAAGGATGATGAAATCGGCAAAGTTTATGATTTCTTTTTTGATGATAAAACCTGGACGATCCGTTACATAGCCGTAGATACCGGAACATGGCTGCCCGGCAGAAGAGTAATTATCTCACCAGACTCATTTGGTAAAGCGGATTGGAATGCTGAAATTCTTCCTGTTGATCTTACAAAAAAACAGGTTGAAGATAGTCCTGAAATTGATGAACATCAGCCGCTTGAAAGACAAAAAGAACTTGAACTTACGCAGTATTACGGCTGGCCAAATTACTGGACGGGAATTGGCGGTCCCGCTGTTGGCGCAATTCCGCCGGCCGCTGCAATTCCCGAAAGAAATGTTGATGCTGAAATTACCCGTGATGATAATGAAAAACAGGACAGTAATCTTCATAGCATCAAATCAATAATTAATTATAATATTGAAGCTGCAGATGACAGCATAGGGCATGTAGAAGATTTTATACTTGATGATTCAAACTGGACTATTCACTATATTGTAGTTGATACAAGAAACTGGCTGCCGGGCGGAAAGAAAGTAATTCTTTCCCCGCATTGGATTAAAAAAATGGATTGGGCTGATTCAAGAATGTATGTTGATCTTACAAAAGAACAAATTAAAAACAGCCCGGAATGGAATCCTGATAATCCTCTTGAACGGGATTATGAAACAAAACTGCACGAGCATTACGGCAAAAAAATCTACTGGTAAATAAATGGAAAACAGGGAATCGTATTACGGGCGGATGAAAAAAGCTCTTGATGAACTGAATGAAAAAATCAGCGCGCTTGAAAGCAAAATTAAAGAAGCGGCAGCGGATTTATCTGTAAAGTATAAACCCGAGCTTGATGAATTAAAAAAATTACGCCGGCAGGTTGAGGAAAAACTGCAGGAATTTCGCGATCCTGCAAAAACTGCGTTTAAAGATATTATTGCAGGGTTTGATAAAGCAGCATCTGAATTAAATTCCGCTTTACGGAAGGCTTATTCTAGATTTAATGAAGATAAATCAAACGGAACGTGATTTGCAGCTATGAATTTATTAATTATTTGTTCAATTTTGATATATATATAAGCAATAATGCAGGATCAGATAAACTTTTTTTTAAATGCATTAAAAAAATTAAATTTTCCGTTGAAAATTATCGTTTAATGATATTATATTAAAACCTGAATTTAATAATTCCTCTCAACCATAATTAAGTACTACGATGCCCAAAGTAAACCTGACTAATAAGCCTATTGAAGAGCAGATCAGAATAGTAAAGGATTACCTGATCCGCCGATCGCAGCACAAGAATCAGCCGGAAATTTCTGTTACTCATCTCGTCAACAGGTTCAAACACAATCGGCTTATAAGCGATAAAGCTAAAGCCAATCATTTCACAAAACTGCTTAAGCAGGCACAGCAGCAGTTCAAAAAAAGAAATCCTGATTCAAAAGTGCAGGAATAATTCCGGCAATTTGAAAGAGAGCAAATTCATCAGAACTCTACTTTAACAGTACGATTTTGCGTATCTTCGTCGAGTTTCCTGCTTTTAAAACAATAAAATAAATTCCGCTCGATAAGCTGAATTCCGCTTCATTAGCGTCCAGGCGGTAATCATAATAACCTGCTGTTTTAAATTCATCCACAAGTGAAGCTACCTTTGAACCGAGCGAATTGTAAAGTATCATTGATACCATTCCATCCTGCGGCAGGGCATATTTTATAGTGGTTGATGGATTGAATGGATTCGGGAAATTCTGCAGCAGATTAAATTCATCCGGAACAGCGTTAGAAATAAAACTGCCTGCGGATGTTTTTCCAAGATGCAGATTAGGATTGTAAAACGGGTCATCCGTTATAAGGATTTGATCAACCCACAACGTTAATCCCGGCTCCCTTCCTGAAATTGAAAATGTTACAGCTCCCGCGTTAATTGATCCAAGGTTTATTCCTGTACCGGAGTAACCATCCCAATGCCATATATCATATTTGCTGTCATCATCTCCAAGAATGAATTGATTCCCGTTAAAATTAAAGAAGAAGGAATTCAATCCGCCGGAACTGTAGTAAAACATTCTTGCCCATGCATAATAAACAGTTGTTTTCGGCAGATCAACAGTGAATGAAACGCCGCCGTTTGTTCCGGAAAAATAAACTGCGCGGGAATTTTTCATTCCACTTTTACTTCCGAGTTTTGCATCGCCTGTTCGTGTTCCGTTAATTGCATTTATCAAAACCAGAACAGGAGGATCATCTGAATTGCCGGTTGTAAATTTATTGTAATTACTCCACCCGCTTTCCGCTGAAAGATTTACTCCCCTTACTCTCCACCAATATTCAGTGCTGTATTGAAGGCTGCTGATTGTTATTGTTGTATCGGTTAATGCTGAATCAGCAATTAAAATTGTATTGAACAAACTATCACCTGATAATTGAAATATATATTTTTGCGCACCGATTGATTTGCCCCATTTAAATGTAATTTCCGTTAGCGTATTCATTTGATTATTTATTGGAGATAATTTTTCCGGTGCAGATGGCGCATCAGCAATTGCATCTTCATCACTTTTTAAGATAAATCCTTCCGGGAGAAAATTCCTGTCATTCGTTACAAGCAGTTGATCAACCCAGAGAGTTAATCCCGGTTCACGTGCCGTTATTACTAATGTGTTCTGCCCTTTATTTAATACACCAAGATTTATCCTGCTGCCGTTGCTGCCATCCCAATGCCATACATTATATTTGCCGTCATCATCTCCAAGTACAAACTTGTTTCCATTTCCGTTTATGTAAAATGAATTTTTCTCACCTGTACTGTAATAAAACATCCTTGCCCAAACATAGTATGTTCCTGTTTTTGGAATGTTAATATTATATGAAGCACTGCCAGCCGTTCCCTGGAAGTAAAGCGGCTTTGCACTTAGTGATCCTGTTTTGTTGCCAAGTTTTGCATCACCAGCAAATGTTCCATCCATTGCGCTGATTAAAATCCGGTACTTTACTTCATCTTCACTGCTTACCGTTGTAAAACTTCTTGCTACGCTCCAATCACTTTCAAATCCTGAATTTCTCGATTTCAATCTCCACCAGTATTTTGTGTTGAATGAAAGTGAAGCAGCCGTTATTACAGTATCAGTAATACTTGAATCTGCTGAGAAAATATTTTCAAAAGAACTATCCGCACTTAATTGAAAAGCATAAGACTGCACACCAATTAATTTTCCCCATTTGAATGTAACTTCCAGAGGCATATCAACCTGATTATTTTCCGGCATTAAAAGAACCGGTGGAGATGGAGGTTCAGGCAATGCATCTTCACTGCTTTTTAGTATAAATCCTTCCGGAAGAAAATTCCTGTCATTTGTTACAAGCAGTTGATCAACCCAGAGAGTCAATCCGGGTTCCCGTGCTGTTATTATTATTGTATGCTGTCCTTCATCCAAAACTCCGAGATTTATTTTCCTGCCGTTGCTGCCATCCCAATGCCATACATTATATTTGCCGTCATCGTCCCCAAGTATGAATTTGTTTCCGCTGCCGTTTATAAAGAATGAATTCTTTCCGCCGGAGCTGTAGTAAAACAATCTTGCCCAAAGATAATATGTTCCTGTTTCGGGAATGTTTATTGTGTAATAAGCGCCGCCGTTCATTCCTTCAAAGTATAAAGGTCTTGCGCTTATTGAGCCGGTTTTATTGCCGAGCTTTGCATCACCGGTTAATGTTCCGTTCATTGTGCTGATGAGAAATTGAGTAACGGTAGTAAAACTCCAAACCTCGCTCCAATCACTTTCCCCATCATTATTTATTGATTTTATTCTCCAGTAATATTTTGTATTTGAATTTAATTGAGGGAAGAAGTAAAAATTTTCCGTCAGCTGATCATTCCTGAAAAATAGATTTGTGAATGAACTATCTTCTGATATTTCAAAAATGTAACGGCTTGCTCTTGATACATTAGACCATTCAAATGTAAAAGCGAGTGAGATATCAATTGAAGTATTCTGCGGAGAAATAAGCTCAGCCGGCTGCGGAGCTTCAGGCAGTGCACCTGTATTCAGCACCTGCCAGTTTATTTCTGATGTATCTTTTGAATTGAAAACAAGTGCGGTAATAATGTAGTTTCGTTCATCGGGATTATTATTATTGAAAACAAAGAATGAATCATTTCCTGCAGGAATATCATTTACAAGCCATTGATAATTTTTCTGTTCACCGTAAGGATCTTCTGCATAAACTGAAAATGTAAAAGAAGCATTTATGCTCAGCTCAGTATAACGTTCATTTACCTGCATCGGCTGATTATTGATTGTAACATTCTTAACAAAAGACGGAGACCATGAAACTATTTCCGGAGGAAATCTATCCGCTAAAAATTTACTAATAACATTTGTTGTAATTTTTGTTACAGCCGGATCGAGTCCTAAACCTTCAACCCAATCAACAGTTGAAGCATTAAATAAAGCTCCTCCATTTTTGGTATGATAAATTCCCATCGTGGCAAATCTCATTGCGCCGTCATTTGTAGCAGGAGAAATTCCAAGTATTCTGAAATTTTTTGGAGTCATATCTGTTCCTGTAACAACAGGAACGCCGCTTACCCAGTTAAACAGAGCGCCGTCTGTTTCATATCCAACAATCGTTGTTGAATATCCGAACTCCTTTCCTTCTTTTAAATTTGTTCCGCGGTAAACCCAGTGATGAGTGTTGTATGCAGCATAATCGCCATATCCTTCTGATGCCATCAGCAAACCGTTAACATTTACATATCCGGCATTTCGGTAACTTACTCCGGTAAGAATATTTTCCGGATAATTTAAGGGCGGTGAACTCCAGCTTACAGTTACAAGAGAATCAGCAACTCCATTTAATGGATCTGCAAACTGATCTTTATAGCACACCATTGTATTGCCATTATCTTCATATCGCACCTGCCACCAGCAGGTGTTGCCGGAAAGTATCATCACCTTTCCGCCGTTTGAAATATAATTTTCAAATTGAAGCCGTTCCGGGCGTGACCAGTATTCACTATGCCCTGCCGTAATTACAAGGTCATAATTACTTAGCAAATCCGGATTTGCATAAACATCATAATTAACAGCAAACTCCATATTTATATTATTTGAATATGCCCAGCTAATGAGTTTGTCTTCCAGAAAATTATAATCCGGAAAACCATCTGCAGCGGCTGAAGGGCGGAGAAATGAAACTTTATATGAACGTACATTATTGCTCGAACGGTTATCGTAAATACTTTTGCCGCCAAAGTTATTATAGGCATTCCATGTATTTTGATTAATTACCATAAGAATATTTGAATGAGTTCCCGGAACCGGTTCCCTTACAAAAAACAGAATTTCTCTTGTACCATTTGAAACCGGAAATCTCGCTTTGTAAACTCCTGGCTGCCATGATTCGGGAATTATAAACCGGTATGTCTCATTCCACTGGCAGCCATACCAGTATGAACTGTCTCCGATTCCCTGTGCAGCACCTTCTATTCCATCAATAATTTGTATGAGATGAAGCTGCTGATCACGCTTATAAATTGATAGTGAAAACGGATTAACTTTTGTTGAGATGTAAAAGATTATCTCCTCACCTTTTGTAACAGTCATTTTATTTGAGTATCCGCTTTCCACTATCTGAAGCGGTGCAGCAGAAGTTGTAAAATTCCAGATATCAGACCATGAACTTTGATTGCCTTCATTTGAACTTTTTACCCGCCAGTAATATTTTGTATTCCGGGAAAAGTTTGAAATTATTTTAAATGTATCAGCAGTAATTTCATCACTAAATAGTGAATTGAAAGAAACATCTGTTGATATTTGCAGATTGTAATTATCCGCCGATGCCGCAGAGAACCATTTGAAGGTTAGAACTGTATCTAAATTGGCTGCATTGTTTGCAGGATTTGAAAGAACAGGTGCTGTAATCTCAGGAAGTATAGTTGTGAAATTCCAAACTTCAGACCAATCACTTTCACCATCTGAATTTTTTGCTCTTACTCTCCAATAATATTTTGTGGAATACTGAAGCGATGAAATCGATAATGTTGTATCTCCGGAAATTGAATCTGAAATTACAATTGATGTGAATAATGAATCTTCTGATAATTCAACATAATATGTTTCTGCTGTTTCTGAGTTTAGCCAGACAAGATCAACATTCAGCGGTTGATTGATTGAATTATTTGCTGGTGAAAATAATTCAGGTGCTGCTGGCGGAACCGGAATAACAGGTTCTTCTTCTGTTTGAAAATTCCAAACTTCAGACCAATCACCTTCACCATCTGAATTTTTTGCTCTTACTCTCCAATAATATTTTGTGGAATACTGAAGCGATGAAATCGATAATGTTGTATCTCCTTCTGTTGAATCTGAAATTACAATTGATGTGAATAATGAATCTTCTGATAATTCAATGTAATATGTTTCTGCTGTTTCTGAATTTAGCCAGACAAGATCAACATTCGGTTGATTGATTGAATTATTTGCTGGTGAAAATAATTCAGGTGCTGCTGGCGGAACCGGAATAGCAGGATTAGCTTCTGTTTTAAAACTCCACACTTCTGAATATTTATTCCTGTCCTTTATTCTCCAATAATATTGTGTTTCAAATTCAAGTCCGCTTACCCTAAAGGTTGTATCTGCAACAGAAGTACTTACAATTGTAACAGCAAACTGCGGATCAGTTGAAAGCTGTACATTATACCTGTTCCGGTTTGGTGTATTGTACCAGATTAAATCAACAACTAACGGATTTCCAACTGAATTGTTCTGCGGTGAGAATAGAACCGGCTCTCCGGCAGGGAAAAATGAATCATCCAGATTTAACGCAGCGGAGCCTGATATTCCCTCTGAAAAAGAATTGTAAAAAAACATGATACAAATCAGCGAAGCTATCCTGCCTACCCTGTGCACCATACGCCCTCCATTTTTTTACATTCAACTTGCCCATTATCATATTATTTCTAAGTACTGGTGGAAATATAATGCTCTGCAGCATCATTAAAGCAAATGTGATTTTCACAACCTGAATTGTTTTATCTTAAATCACAAATCCTTTTTTTGGAATTGATTTTTGTAAACAAGTTAAGCTGGAGAATATTTGATGTAAGGCTGGAAACAAAATAAAAACAGCCGGCATTTAAAAACACCGGCTGTTTATTTATGATTCTTGTGAGGAAAGGAAGAACACAAGAAAATTATTTTAACAAGATCATTTTTCTTGTCTGAATAAATTCACCGGCTTCAATTCTGTAGATATATGTGCCGCTGGATAAGCCCTGCCTGCCTGAAGACAGATTGGATTCATCAAAATTAATTTCATAACTACCGGGTGCTTTTTCACCATTAATTAATTCTGCAACTTCATTGCCAAGAATATCAAACACCTTTAATGATACAAATGATTTTTCTGCTATAGAAAATCTTATTGTTGTTGCAGGATTAAAAGGATTAGGATAATTCTGGCTTAATTCAAACTGCTGCGGCACATTAGAAATATTTTCATCCTGATTGCCTTCAGTAGTTTTACCAAGCGCAGTATTCGGATTATAATCCGGATCATCTGTAAGAATTATCTGATCAACCCACAAAGTTAAGCCGGGTTCTCTTGCAGATATTCTCAAATAATATTTTAGCGCTTCAAGCCTGCCAAGATCAATTTTAGATCCTTTGCTTCCATCCCAGTGCCATTGATCATATTTTGAATCATCATCACCAAGCACTTGCTGTATTCCATTTACAGTAATGTAGAATGAATTTTTCTGTCCTGAACTATAATAAAACATTCTTGCCCACGCATACCAGTTTCCGGCGCGTGGAATATCAACAGTGAATAAAACACTTCCATTGCTTTCCCTGAAATAAACCGCACGTTCGCAGTTCATTCCGTTTTTTGTGCCAAGACCAGCGCCGCCGGATAAAGTACCTTCCATTGCATTTAAAAGAATTGGTTTTGATGATGGTACAGGTTGAAGTGTTGATACTTCACCATCCGGAGAATAATTTGGATCATCAGTTAATACAATCTGATCAACCCACAAAGTTAAACCGGGCTCTCTTGCAGATATACGTAAATCATATTTTGCCGCTTTAAGTTTGCCGAGATTTATTTTCGTTCCTTTGTAACCATCCCAGTGCCATTTATCATACTTGGAATCATCATCTCCAAGAACCTGCTGATTACCATTCAGGGTCATGAAGAATGAATTTTTCTGTCCCGAACTGTAATAGAACATTCTTGCAAATGCATACCATGTTCCTTCACGCGGAATATCAACTGAATATAACGCACTTCCGTCAATGGATTTGAAATAAAGTGCGCGTTCATTATTCATTCCTGTTTTGCTTCCAAGTCCTGCACCGCCGGATAATTTTCCATCCATTGCATTAATTAAGATTGGCTGTGAAGGAACAGAAGGTGTTTCAATTTTATCTTCAGCCTTGTTATCTGTTGGAACATAATCCGGATTATTTGTAAGCACAACCTGATCAACCCAAAGAGTTAAGCCGGGTTCTCTTGCTGAAACAATTAAGGTCTGATTGCCCGATTCAAGATAGCCAAGATTTATCTTGCTGCCCTTGTAACCATCCCAATGCCATTGATTATATTTTGTATCATCATCGCCAAGTATTTGTTTATTTCCTTTTATTGAGATATAAAAAGAATTTTTCTCCCCGGAGCTGTAATAAAACATTCTTGCGTAAGCACACCATGTTCCGGCTTTTGGAATATTTACATTGAATGTTGCAGCACCGTTATCAGATTTAAAGTAAACGGCTCTTTCATTTAACATACCGTTTTTACTTCCCAATCCGGCACCGCCTGATAAAGTTCCGGTTAATGCGTTTATAAGAATAACATCATTTCCCGGCTCTTCAGTTTTTGATGTTGGAATAAACTCAAATGCTCCGATATCCGGAACACCATTTAATAATCTTCCAAGAAGATCATTCACCACACCAATAACAGCGCCGCCGTCTATTGCAGGTGATGTTGGTTTTAAGGTGAAATCTCCTGATCATGGATTGTTAAACTGCGGATCAGCATTTTTTGAATATTTATCAAACTCAGGATGTGCTTTTCTCCACTGATCAAATGTCATTTGCCCGTTGTAGCTATCGTTAGCAACAATTGATCTTTCAGAATAAATAATGTTGTTATCAAGCTGGTGCCCCCAGGTATTAGTTTTATTATTATAAACTAATGCATATCCTTCCCTGGCAGAAAAGATGATATTGTTTTTAATGATATTATTATGTCCGTTCATTCCGAAATAAATTTCAGCATGGATATTGGCGCCTTTATCATTGCCATTATAATTTTTATAATAAGTATTGTTAAATACCTGGTTATTATCAGCCGATTCAACCCCGCCGTTTAATGCTGTAATTGTTGTTCCGGCATCATTCCCGTATATAAGATTGTAGTATATCTTACAGTTGTTTGCATTCCATATATAAATACCTTTACTGTAATTGTTGTACACTATATTCCTGTACACTTCAACCCTGTTTGCATTATAATCCATTGAAATACCGCTTGCATCAGGACTGTTCGGTACTTTAAGGGCGCGGTTGCTGTGAACAATATTCTCATAGCAGTACCATTTCATATATGGTTTTTTAGGATCGGTCCCGGCGCGCACACCATCATTAAAATGAATACCGCTTGCCTGTGTTCCGTTTCCGCCAACATCTCCGCCAAGCCTGTTTGCATAGCATACAGTGTTTTTGTAAACATAGCCTTTGCCGCCTATTCCATCCTCACCTCTTGTTTTGTAAGCTGAAATTCCGGCTTGTCCGGGATATTCAATTGTGTTCTCGTAAATATAAATTTCATCTCCCGAGCGAGTATTAGAAACAACTGCTATTCCGTGGCTGCCGGGATGATAAATGTAATTTTTATAAACTTTTGTTTTTCCGCTTACATCAACAAGACGAATAGCATATGCATACGCACCTGTATTGTTTTCATTTTCTGTTGATGAATGATAAATCTTGTTATCATGAATTTCTGAGTTTGAGCCAGAAACAAGTATTGCAACAAAACCAGCCCAGTTCTGATCAGCAAGATCATTACCTGTATTTTTTCCGAAAGTACAATTCTTAACTACATTATTGGTTCCGTCCATTACAACACCCGCACGTGCACTATTTTCAGCATCAGTCCACTGAAGGAAATCAATATTATCTATTGTAACTCCGGATGCATTTGATGTAAAGTGAACAGCATTGTGAGCAGTTTTTTCAACCTGCAAATCTTTTACAACAATATTCTTTGCATTTATATAAACTGCATTATATCTGATTGCGGCTTCAATTCCGGGTGATTTATAATTTGATGGATTATTTACTGAATATATATAAAGTTTTTTTCCTGAAGAATCATAATACCAATCGCGTTCTGATTTTAAGGAAGAAAGGGAGGATTTTTCATTTCCTCTTATATTATTAAAAAATATTTGTTCAGGGTAATTGCTTAACGATACTTTCCAGATATAACCTGAGTGAACCACAAATCCGGTTTGAAGATTTGAACCGCTTATTACCGGTTTGCTGCCTGTACCGTATGAACCAAAAGTTACCGGAACACCGGCTAAACCTGAAGAAAGAACATTAAGCTGTTCTCTCCAGACGCTTCCGGACTTAAATAAAATATTATCACCCGGCAAAAATTTTGCTGAATTGACTTTTGCAATTGTCTTCCAGGCTGAAGATGCACTGAGACCTGAATTAGAATCATTTCCGTTTTGGCTGTCAACATAATAAACAGCCGCATCAAGGTTTGAAAAAAGAAAAACAACCAGGAGTGTTAGGAGATACAAATGTTTCATCGAAGAACTGACCCTTTCTATAATTAATTTCAGTTCCCAAATTAGTTACCATAAAAAACGGAGTGTATAGGGAAATACCCTAAATACACCTGGTAAATACCTTAGAAAACCTTAATTACCCTGGAGAAATCAGTATGAAAAAGACTCACGCATTTTAACCGGAACAGCAAATAATTTTTACTGGAAGAGGAAGTGTAATTTACAATTGTATTTTCCTGAATAATCCTGAATCAATTCCCCGATTCGCGGAGAGCTGCCCGGGGATAAATAATCATTCACAAAATTGAAGAGCAAAATGCCCGTTAAACACGGGCACTTTATAAAAAGAACATGAACTTACTTTAACAAATTCATTTTTTTGGTTTGAACAAAATCATTAGTTCGCAGTTGATAGATGTAAATTCCGCTCGAAAGTTCAGCCGCATTAAAATTCACCTCATAATAACCTGGTGATTTTATTTCATCTACAAGCGTGGCTACTTCTGCACCAAGAATATCAAACACCTTTAATGAGACTCTTGCTGCTTCAGGTACTGCATATTTAATTGTTGTGGACGGATTAAACGGATTCGGATAATTCTGGCTTACCTCAAATTCCGTTGGTAAAATTTCCGCCTGGTTTGTTTCGTTATTATCATTTCCGGAAGATTGTTTAGCCAGGGCTGATGGGCTGTAATTCGGATCATCCGTTAAAATAATCTGATCAATCCACAACGTTGTGCCGGGTTCTCTTGCAGAAATTCTGAGATAATATTGTGCAGCCTTAAGTGTTCCAAGAACAACCTTCGAACCTCTGTAACCATCCCAATGCCATTCATCATAACGATTATCATCATCACCCAGAACCTGCCTGTTACCATTGATAGTGATATAGAAAGAGTTTTTCTTACCTGAACTGTAATAGAACATCCTTGCAATTGCGTACCATGTTCCCTCCTTCGGTATATCCACTTTAAAGAGAACACTTCCATCACTCTGGCTGAAATAAACTGCACGCTGATTAATCATTCCGGTTTTACTGCCAAGCCCCGCACCGCCGGATCTTTCACCATCCATTGCATTAATAAGAATTGCAGTAGATGAAGATGATGAACCTGATTTTGAAGGTGAACCATCATCAGACGGATAGTAATTAGGATTATTTGTGAGAATAATTTCATCTACCCATAAAGTTAATCCCGGTTCTCTTGCAGATATTCTTAAATAATATTGTGAAGCTTTAAGATTACCAAGATAAACTTTTGATCCTTTTGAGCCATCCCAATGCCACTTATCATACCTGCTGTCATCATCACCCAAAACCTGCCTGTTTCCATCCAAAGTGATGTAGAATGAATTTTTCTTTCCGGAGCTGTAATAGAACATTCTTGCAATTGCATACCAGTTGCCGGCTTTTGGAATGTTAACCTTGTACAATGCACTTCCATTACTTGAAGAAAAATAAAGTGCGCGGTTATTAAGCATTCCGGTTTTACTGCCGAGCCCTGCACCGCCGGATAAACTTCCATCCATAGCTTTAATAACAATAACATCGCCATCACTGCTGCTGCCGCCGTTATCATTACTTGTTGCGGATGAACCATATTCAAAAGCGCCAATATCCGGGAGCCCGCTTAATACTCTTCCAAGCAAATCAGAAGTAAGATTAAGCAAGGTTCCGGCATTTATTGCAGGTGAATTTGATTTCAAACTAAAATTGCCTGAGGAAGGATCACCAAATTGCGGATCAGCATTTTTTGAATTTCTATCCCACGTACTGTGAGTTGACCTCCACTGGCTGAATGTTAACTGCCCTTTGTATGTATCATTGGCAACAATGCTTCTTTCAGAATAGATAATATTATTATCAAGAACATGCCCGCCGGTATTGGTGCGGTTATATATGTATGCATAACCTTCTTTAGCAGCGTAAAGAATATTATTCTTGAATGTGTTATTTTTTCCATTCATCCCAAAATAAATTTCAGCATGAATGTTCTGCCCTTTACCGTTTCCATTGTAATTCTTGTAATAAGTATTATTGTAAATCTGATTGTTATCTGCAGATTCAACTCCGCCTGCTAATGCAGTAACTGTTGTACCGGCATCATTACCGTAAATTAAATTATAATAGATTTTACAGTTATTGGCATTCCATATATAAATACCTTTGCTGTAATTATTATAAACTATGTTTCTGAATACCTCCACATTATTTGCATTATAATCCATCGAGATACCGCTTGCATCTGGACTATTAGGCAGTTTAAGTGAACGGTTATCGTGAACTTTATTTTCATAGCAGTACCATTTCATGTAAGGTTTGTTAGGATCTGTTCCTGATCTTACGCCATTATTAAAATGAATACCGCTTGCCTGAGTGCCATTGCTTCCAACATCACCGCCAAGACGGTTTGCAAAACTTACTTCATTCCTGTAAACATAACCCCTGCCGCCAACGCCATCATCTCCTCTTGTTTTATATAAGGAAATACCTGCCTGGCCGGGATATTCAATTTCATTATCAAAAATGTGAATCTCATCTCCGGAGCGGGTATTTGTAGTAACCTGTATTGCGTGGCTTCCGGTGTGGTAAATATAGTTTTTAGAAATTTTTGTATTTCCGCCTGTTGAAATAACTTTTATTCCAACTGCGTAATATCCGTTGCTGTTTTCGTTTTCTGTAGAAGTATGATATATTTTATTATTTGTAACTGAATTTGATTTGCCGTTAATAATTATACCGGCAAAACCAGCCCAGCCCTGGTCTGCAATATCATTCCCGGTTTTCTTGCCGAGTGTTGAATTTTTAACTTCGCTGTAGCTGCCATCAATTGTTACCGCACCCTGAACAGCGTTTGGAAGATCAGACCATTGATAAAATGTACAGTTATCTACAACTACACCAATTGAGCCGGAAGAAATTTCAATTCCGCTGTCTTCCACTTTTTCAACCTGAATATCCTCGATGGTTATATAATCTCCGGTTATGAAGATTCCCCATCTTCTTTCAGATGTGTGAAGTGCACCTAACGGATTTTCATGTGAATAAACGTAGAGATAATTGGAACACCAATACCAGTTTTTATCAGAATCAACGCGCGATAAATAATGCTCACGCGTTCCTCGTGCGCCGTTAAAGACAACCTGCTGCCGCAATGAGACATATTTTTTCCAAATATTCCCGCTGTGCCATACAAAAC
>Ga0079224_100003076_pt1 | contig 20760 bp, 17 predicted proteins | sample Stecom2015_FD_80414 | JGI IMG/M metagenome (GOLD analysis project Ga0079224, IMG submission 80414) | Agricultural soil microbial communities from Utah to study Nitrogen management - Steer compost 2015 | ecosystem: Environmental > Terrestrial > Soil > Agricultural land | place: USA: Utah...
CCCAATCGTCGTCCCAGTCCTCGTCCTCGTCCCAGTCGTCCTCATCGAAGTCATCCTCATCGAAGTCGTCCTCATCGAAGTCGTCATCGTCGAATCCGACCAGGACGTCTTCCTCCTCCCAGACGAGGAGCGAGTTCCGACTCAGTACGTCCGCCATCGAGGGCCCTCCTTGCCAGGCGATCTCGCCGTGGAGACCGAAAAGCATGGGATTGAAAGTACGACGCGCCCAAAGTACACGAAAGCGGTTCCGTGTCAAGGGGATTCCGGGTCCTTTCCGGGTCACCCCGCCCTACGGGCGGCCTTCTTCCTTTCGTGGGCCTTAAGGTGGCGCTTTCGCAGCCGGATCGCGCCGGGCGTAACCTCGACGAGTTCGTCATCGGCGATGAACTCGAGCGCCGCTTCGAGGGTGAGTCGGCGCGGGGGTTCGAGGAGGATGTTCTCATCGGAGCCCGCGGCCCGGATGTTGGTCAGTTTCTTCCCCCGGGTGACGTTGACCTCCATGTCTCCGGCGCGAGCGTTCTCGCCGACGATCATCCCTTCGTAGACCTCGACGCCCGGTCCGATGAAGAGGGTCGCGCGGTCCTGGAGGTTGAAGAGGGCGTAGGCGACGGAGACTCCGTCGACCATGCTGACGAGGACGCCGCGCTCGCGGCTCCGGATCGTGCCGGCCCAGGGTCCGTATCCGGCGAAGCGGTGGTGGAGCGTGCCTTCGCCGCGGGTGTCGGTCATGAACTCGGTCTGGTACCCGAAGAGTCCCCGGGCGGGGATCCGGTAGACGAGCCTGACGAGTCCGGCGTCGGCCTCGCCCGCGCGCCCGCCCGCGTTCCTCATCTCCAGCATTTCGCCCTTGCGTGCGCCGAGCGTCTCGATGACGACGCCGACGAAGGCCTCGGGGACGTCGATGATGACCTCTTCGTAGGGCTCGAGGAGTTCGCCGTCGGGACCGCGGCGCGTGATGACTCGTGGCCTCGAGACCGCGAACTCGTACCCTTCGCGCCGCATCGTCTCCATGAGGATCCCGAGGTGGAGCTCCCCTCGACCCGAGACGGTGAAGGTGTCGGGGGAGTCGGTGTCCTCGACCCGGAGCGCGACGTTGCGCTCGAGCTCCCGGTAGAGGCGCTCGCGGAGCTGCCGGCTCGTGACGAAGCGGCCTTCGCGCCCGGCGAAGGGGGACGTGTTGACGACGAAGTCGACGGAGACCGTCGGCTCCTCGATCGCGATCCCCTCGAGCGACTCCGGGTGCTCGGGGTCGGCGATGGTCGCGCCGATCCCCACGCCGTCGAGCCCGGCCAGGGCGACGATGTCGCCTGCGCCGGCCTCGGCGACCTCGAATCGCCTGAGCCCGTCGAAGGCGTAGAGCTTCGCCACCTTCCCGGGGCGGGCGCTCGGCTCGCCGGTCGATCCCTCGGCCTGTTCCGCGGGGAGCGGGGCGAGGAGGGTGACCGCGTCACCGACCCGGACCGTGCCCCGCTCGATCCGCCCGATCGCGAGCCTGCCGAGGTACGGGGAGTGGTCGAGCGTGGAGACGAGCATCTGGAACGGGCCGGCCGTGTCGCCCGGAGGCGGCGGGACCGTCTCGAGGATCGTCTCGAAGAGCGGCCGCAGGTCGCGGCGCGGGTCGTCCAGCTCCCGGACCGCGAAGCCCTCCCGGGCCGCGGCGTAGAGGAACGGTGCGTCGAGCTGCGCCTCGTCGGCCTCGAGTTCGAGGAAGAGCTCGAGGACCTCGTCGTGGACCCGGAGCGGCTCCGCATCCGAACGGTCGATCTTGTTGATGACGACGATCGGCTGGAGCCCCAGGGAGAGCGCCTTCCGCGTCACGAACCGCGTCTGCGGCATCGGGCCTTCGGCCGCGTCGACGAGGAGGATCACCCCGTCCACCATCCGGAGGATGCGCTCCACCTCGCCGCCGAAGTCCGCGTGACCCGGCGTGTCCACGATGTTGATCTTGTGTTCGCCCCACCGGACCGCGGTGTTCTTGGCCAGGATCGTGATCCCTCGCTCGCGCTCGAGCGGGTTCGAATCCATGACCCGCTCCTCGACCACCTGATGCTCCCGGAACACGCCGGCCTGTCTGAGCATCTGGTCGACCAGCGTGGTCTTGCCGTGGTCCACGTGGGCAATGATCGCGATGTTCCGAATCATCGAGCTTCCCGGTCCGCCTCCATCGGGCGGACGCCGTTTCCGGATCCAAAAGACGCCGGGCCCCCATCGGACCCGGCGCGGCCCTCGAACCTAGCGGGATCAGGGTGTTCCCTCAAGCGGGCGCCCGGGGCCGGGGCGGCCTCCGGGCCCGGGATCGGCGAAGGCCGCGTCGGGCGGGATGACCCAGATCCATTCCTGATCGACCTCGAAGGTCCGGGGCGGGAGCCGATAGACGGCGCCGGCCTCGTTGCGGGCCGAGAGCACGATCGGCTCCCCGGCGAGGACGGGTGCGACGCTGGCGGTCTCGAGCGGAGGGACGACCCCGACGCCGATCGTCCGCTCCGGCGTACCCGGTGCGTGGAACGCGATCCAGAGCCGCTCCGCCGTCCGGTTCTCGACGGTGATCGTCGCCAGCGCGGCACGACGCACGCCCTCGCCCGGCGCAGGCACGCGCGCCCCGTCCCTCGAACCCATCGCGCACGCCGGGACCGCGAGCGTGGCGAGGAGGATGAGGAGCCGTCCCGTCCATCTGAACATCATCGTTTCCATGCCGCCATCGATCAGGGGAGGCCGGGTCGCCGTCCACACGTCCGGTGGATCTACCCGCGAGACCGGGGCTTGCTCCACCGCGCCGGGGATCGGGCGGCGCGGTCCGATATCGGAGGGGGACTACCCGGGCTCCGCCAGCGCCTCCAGGACCGCGACGACCTCCTCGGTCGAGCGCGCCCACGCGGTCGCGGCGGTGTCCGGCGGCGGAGCCGGGGCGACGACGACGCCGTCTCCCCTCCCCCGCAGCGCACGGAACGCGTCTTCGTCGGTCCGGTCGTCCCCGATGAAGATCGCGACGACGCCGGTACCCGCCCCCGCCTCGAGGGCGGCAAGGATGAACCGGGTCGCCCGGCCCTTGTCCCAGTCGACGTCGGGCCGGACCTCGACGACGGCCTTGCCTTCGGTGACCTTCACGCCCTCGCGCCCCTCGCAGGCGGCCCGTGCGACGACCCTCACCCGCTCGGCTTCCTCCCGGCGCGCGACCCGCCGGTAGTGGACGCTCAGCGTCAGCCCCTTGTCCTCGATCTCGACGCCCTCGATCGAGGAGAGTCGTTTCCGGAGCAACTCCGCGCACGCCGCGATCCGCCGCCTCGACGCGGCCGCCCCCTCGTGGACCCGCTGGACCCCGGGCCCCTCGATCTCCAGGCCGTGGTTCCCGCCGTAATAGATCTCCTCCAGCCCGACCCGGGCCCGAAGGTCCTCCAGCGCGCGTCCGCTGATGATGGCGACATCGGTGTCCGGCCTCGCCGCGAGCCGCTCCAGAGCCGCGCGCGTCGCGGGCGGCAGCGCCGCCCGTCCGGGGTCCTCGACGATCGGGGCGAGCGTGCCGTCGAAGTCCAGCGCGACCAGCATCCTGCCCGCGCGCCGCCGCGCCGTCTGCCAGGACTCGATCCGGTCCAACGCGAAAGGGAGCGGCATCTCGGATTCCGTGGGGATCGACTCTCTCGGACCGAATCCGGCGCGGGGCGGGGCCGCAGCCACCGCATCGGCCGTTCATCCGCACACCTCCGCCTGCGCCGGAGCCCTGCTTCGCTTTGATGCACGTCAAGATCGGGGCCGGCCCGCCGCGCGGCAACACACGCGTCCGTTGCCCGTGCACGGGGCAGCGGTTAAGTTCAATGAGAATCCATCGTTATGGGCTCGCAACCATCGATGAGACAATGCGTTTGATCGTCTACACCCTCCTCGGGGGGCTCTCGTTCCTACTCTACGGATGCAGCAGTTCGACCCTGGCCCTCGGTGACGCGACCAGCGTCGTCGTCATCGCGCCCGATTCGGTCTGGGACGCGGTGGAGGATTCCGTGCGTGCCGTGCTGGAGTCCCGGGTCTACACGGTGCGGGACGAGCGCATGTTCGATCTGACGCACGTCGCGCCGACGGATCCCGACTGGGGCCGGCTCCGGGTCTGGAAGCAGGTTCTCGTGATCGGGCGCCCGGACGATCCGTGGGTCCAGCCCGCGCTTCCCCGGACGCTGCCGGCCGATGGGGAGCTGATCGAGTCGCAGGACGTCTGGGCGCGGGGCCAGACGGTAGCCGTCCTCACGGTGCCGGACGAAGCCGCCGCCGCCGACCGGACGCTGGAGATGCTCCCGGAGCTGAAGGAGTTCTTCACCCGCCGGTACCTCGAATACGTCCGCAGTCGGATGTTCACCAGTGGCGCGGACACCGCTCTCCGCACCATGCTCCGGGACGAAGCCGGCTTTTCGGTCCTCGTTCCGAACATCTACGAATGGAGGCGCGAGGGCGAATCGATCTACCGGTTCGCGAACACGAACATCACGGGCGGCAGGATCGACCGCTCGGTCCTGGTCACCTGGCGGGACGGCGCCGACCGGGCGCCGACCGTCGACGAGCTCCTCGACTGGCGTGATGAGATCGCCCGGACGCTCTACCCGTGGGAGCAGGTGGCGGACCGGGAGCGCATCGACAGCCGCGCACTCGACGGCGCCTCCGCCGGATCGATCGAGGTCAACGGCGCGTGGACCGGAACGGACCCGGACTTCCCGATGGGCGGCCCGTTCCTCTCCCGGGCCGTCGTGTGCCCGGAACAGGATCGCGTCTACCTGATCGACGCCTGGCTGTATGCGCCCTCGCGGGGGAAGTACGAGTACGTCCTCCAGCTCGAGACGATCCTGAATTCGTTCGACTGCGAGTCCTGACGGAATGTCGTTCGTCCACCTCCACACGCACAGCGAATACTCGCTCCTCGACGGCGCGAACCGGCTCGACGACCTGGTCCGCCGCGCGGAGGAGTTCGAAATGCCGGCGCTCGCGCTGACCGACCACGGCTGCATATTCGGCTCGTGGGAGTTCCACCGCATCGCCTCGCGCACCAGCGTCAAGCCGATCCTCGGGATGGAGGCGTACGTCGCGCCGGGCGACCGCCGCGACCGGACGCTCGCCCGCGGGCAGCGCCCGTACTACCACCTCGTCCTCCTGGCCCGGGACCTCGTCGGATACCACAACCTGGTCCGGCTCTCGTCGATCGGGTACCTGGACGGCTTCTACCACCGCCCCCGGATCGACCGGGAAGTCCTCGCCCGGTACTCCGAGGGGATCATCGTCACCTCCGCGTGCATCGCCGGCGAAGTCGCGCAGCACCTGCTCGACGACCGCTGGGACGAGGCACGGGAGGCCGCGGCCTGGTACGCGAACCTCTTCGACGGACGCTACTACCTGGAAGTCCAGGCGCACGACACGCCCGGCCAGGCCGAGCTCAACGACCGCATCTTCCGACTCGCCGACGAGCTCGGGCTCCCCGTCGTCGCGACGAACGACGCGCACTTCCTCCGCTCCGAGGACCACGACGCGCACGATGTCCTCCTCTGCATCGGACTCGGTCGCGACCGCGACGACGAGAACCGGATGCGCTACGATCAGGGGCTCTACTTCAAGAGCCCGGAGGAGATGGCCGCGCGGTTCCCCGGACGGCCCGACGTCATCGAGAACACCCTCGCGATCGCCGACGCCGTCGACGTCAGCTTCAGCAGGCAGTATCACGTCCCGACCTTCCCCCTCCCCGAGGACGTGCCCGACGAGAAGACGCTCCTGCGGAAGCTCGCCTTCGAACGCGCGGAACGGATCTACGGCGAGCCGCTCCCGGACTCGATCCGCGAACGGCTCGAATACGAACTCAGCGTCATCAGCAACGAGCGCGCCGACTACGCCGGGTACTTCCTCATCGTCCAGGACTTCATCAACTGGGCGAAGGACAACGGCATCCCGGTCGGGCCGGGCCGAGGATCGGCCGCAGGGTCCCTCGTCGCCTACGTCCTCGGGATCACCGACGTCGACCCGATCCGGTTCGACCTCCTCTTCGAGCGCTTCCTGAACCCCGACCGCGTGTCGATGCCCGACATCGACATCGACTTCTGCTACGAACGGCGCGGGGAGGTCATCGAGTACGTCCGGCAGAAGTACGGCAGGGAGTCCGTCGGGCAGATCATCACCTTCGGGACCATGAAGTCGAGGGCCGTCATCCGCGACGTCGGACGCGTGCTCGGCTTCGAACCCGCCGAGACCGACCGGCTCGCCAAGCTCGTGCCCAACTCTCCCGGCTTCTCCATGACCGTCGCCGAGGCGATCCAGAAGGTGCCGGAACTCCGCGAACTCGCACAGTCCGACGCGCGCGTCCGCAAGCTGCTCGACTACGCACAGGTCCTCGAAGGGCTCTCCCGGCACGCCAGCGTGCACGCCGCCGGGATCGTCATCGCGCCCGGCCCGCTCCACGAGTACGTCCCGGTCTGCACCCAGCCCTCCCGCGGCGCCGGCGGCAACGGCACCGACGAGAGCATCCTCGTGACCCAATGGGACATGATCGCCATCGAGCAGGCGGGGATGCTGAAGATGGACTTCCTCGGGCTGAAGACGCTGACGGTGATCTACGATGCCGCCCGCGCGGTCCGGGAGCGTCACGGTTCGCTCCGCCACCCGGTGACGGGCGAGGAGTACGAGCGGATCGAGGATGTCCCGCTCGACGATGCGGCGGTCTACGAGATGCTGGCGCGTGGGGGGACGACGGGCGTCTTCCAGTTCGAGTCGTCGCTCGCGACGGAGAAGCTGCGTGCGATGCGTTGCGACCGTTTCGAGGACCTGGTCGCGACGAACGCGCTGATCCGTCCGGGCCCGCTGGACAGCGGGATGACGGACGTCTACATCCGTCGCAAGCTCGGGCGAGAGCCGGTGCGGTACCCGCATCCGAAGCTGCATGAGGTCCTGGAGTCGACGTACGGCGTCATCACGTACCAGGAGCAGCTGATGCGGATCGCGCAGGTCCTGGCCGGCTTCACGCTGGCCGAAGCGGACGTGCTGCGGAAGGCGGTCGGCAAGAAGGACGCGGAGCTGATCCGCCAGGAGCTGGAGAAGTTCACGTCCCGCGCCGTCGCGAACGGCGTGGACGCGAAGACGGCGGGCGAGATCGCGGAGCAGATCGAGACCTTCGGTCGATACGGCTTCAACCGTTCGCACAGCGTGGCGTACGCGCTCCTGAGCTATCAGACGGCGTGGTTGAAGCGCTACTATCCGGCCGAGTTCATGGCGGCGCTCCTTTCGTCGGTGGTGGACAAAACCGATGATGTCGTCAAGTTTATCGGGGAGTGTCGCGAGCTCGGGCGCTACATCCCGGAGCTCCCGAACGGACTCGAGGTCCTGCCGCCGGATGTGAACGAGTCCGGCTGGAAGTTCACGGCGGTCTCGGGCACGCAGATCCGGTTCGGGCTGGGCGCGATCCGGGGCGTGGGCGAGGCGGCGGTCCGCACGATCCTGGACGCCCGGTCGCGCGACGGCGCGTTCCGCTCGCTCTTCGATCTGGTCGACCGGATCGACCTGCGCGTGGCGGGTCGCCGGACGCTCGAAGCGCTGATCACGGCCGGCGCGTGTGACTCGTTGTCGCCCGCGGCCACGTCCGGCGCGGCGAACCGGGCGCAGCTCCTGGCCGGCCTCGAGGGCGCGTTCCGCGAGGCGCAGCTCCGCGCCTCGGAGCGCGAGGCGGGCCAGGGCTCGCTCTTCGATGCGCTGGGCGGCGGCCCCGACCCGGCGCCGGAGTTGCGCCCGGAGCCGGTCCTCCCGGATGTCGAGCCGTGGAGCGAGGCCGAGCGCCTCGCCCGCGAGAAGGAGATCCTGGGCTTCTTCATCAGCGGCCATCCGCTGGAGAAGTTCCGTGAGGAGGTCCGGCTCTTCGACCATGTGAACACGGGCAACCTCCGTGACTTCCGTGATCAGAAGGTCGAGCTCGCGTGTGTGGTCACGGCGATCGACCGGCAGATCTCGCGTCGCACCGGGGGCGAGTGGGGCCGGCTCACGGTCGAGGACTTCCACGGTACCGCGACGGTCCTGGCTTTCGGCGAGGTCTGGGAGCGGTACCGTCACACGCTGGCCCAGGACAGCGCGGTCCTCCTGGTGGGGACCGTATCGGGCCGGGACCGTGACGAGGATGCGCCGCCGCTCTTCCTGGACGAGGTCCACCCTCTGGAGGGGATCCGGGACAGCGGCCTCGTCGGGCTCGAGCTGTCGCTCCTCCCCGGCGACCCGGAGTCGGTCGCGAAGGCGACGCTCGCCTTCCGGGCGAGCCCGGGCCCGGCGCCGATCTTCGTGGAGTGGCGCCCGCCGCCGGGGCGGGAGGGGAACGGGAAGTCGGGGCGGGAAGGCGGATCGAGGTTCCGGTCCCGGAGTATCAAGGTGACGCCGAGTGACGGGCTCCTCGAGGAGCTTCGTTCGCTCTTCGGGATGGAGCACGTACGATTGGTGAAATTATGAGGAGCGGGTTGGGATGAGCGCTCCCCGTCTGGATTTCGAACAGGGCATTGCGGAGCTGGAGGAGCAGATCGCGCGTCTGCAGGAGCTCGCTCGCCAGCGGGGCCTGAACGTGGGGCGCGAGATCGAACTCCTCGAGGGCAAGCTCGAGGAGCTCAAGCGGGAGACGTATCGGGACCTCTCGCCGATCGAGCGCGTCCAGCTCGCGAGGCACCCTGCCCGGCCGTACACGCTGGACTACATCGCCCGGGCGTTCACGGATTTCATCGAACTCCACGGCGACCGTGCGTTCCGGGACGACGAGGCGATCGTGGGCGGCTGGGCGCGGCTGGACGGGCGCACCGTCATGGTCATCGGCCATCAGAAGGGCCGGGACATGAAGGAGAACCTGCGCCGCAACTTCGGGATGCCTCACCCCGAAGGCTACCGCAAGGCGCTGCGGCTCATGCGGCTCGCCGAGAAGTTCGGTCACCCGGTCATCACGCTGATCGACACGCCCGGCGCGTACCCCGGGATCGGCGCCGAGGAGCGAGGCCAGGCCGAGGCGATCGCCGTCAATCTGAGGGAGATGGCCAGGCTGCGCGTGCCGACGATCTCGGTCGTGATCGGCGAAGGCGGGAGCGGCGGCGCCCTGGCGCTGGGCGTGACCGACCGGATCCTGATGTTCGAGAACGCGGTCTACAGCGTGATCTCGCCGGAGGGGTGCGCCGCGATCCTCTGGAAGACGAACGAGGCGCGGGACAAGGCCGCTGCCGCGCTCAAGGTGACCGCGGCCGACCTGGCCTCGCTCGGCGTGATTGACGAGGTCCTGCCCGAGCCGACCGGCGGCGCCCAGAACGATCCCGAGGCCGCGGCCAATGCGCTCGCCGAGGCGCTGACCCGGCACCTGGCCGAGCTGGTCGAGCTCGATCCCGAGGCCCTGATCCACGGCCGGCTCGAGAAGTACGGGCGCATGGGCGAGTGGACGGTGGCCGGGAGGTAACGGCCCGACGTACCCGGGCCGCCGCGACGGGTACACGAGAAGGGAGGGCCTGCCATGGCCCAGATCGTTGAAGTCCGCTTCAAGGGGAATCGCCGCGAGTACTTCGGTGCGGAGAGCGACGCGATCCGCCCGAACCAGTACGTCGTCGTCGAGGCCGACCGGGGCGAGGACCTCGGCCGGGTCACGGCGACCGGCGCGATCGCGGAGCGGAAGTGCAATTCCTGCTCGACCGGGTGCGCCGCGCCCGTGCCGGAGCGGAGGGTGCTCCGCCTCGCGCGGGCTGACGAGATCGAGCGGCTTCGGAGCCTGCGTGCCGATGAGGAACGGGTCCGCAGGCTCACCCGCGAGCGGGTCCAGCACTTCGGCCTCAAGATGAAGGTCACCGAGGCGGAGTGGCAGTTTGACCGGAACAAGCTGACGATCTACTTCACCGCGGAGCGCCGGGTCGATTTCCGGGAGCTGGTCCGTGATCTGGCACGCACCTTCCGCACCCGGATCGAGTTGCGACAGGTCGGCGTCCGCGACGAGGCGGCGCTGCTCGGCGGCGTCGGGCGGTGCGGGCGCGAGCTCTGCTGCTCGACGTGGCTGCGGGAGCTCAAGCCCGTGAGCCTGCAGCTCGCGAAGGACCAGCGGCTCTCGCTCAACCCCGCCCAGATCTCGGGGTGCTGCGGCCGCCTGATGTGCTGCCTCACGTACGAGCACGAGTCGTATCTCCACGCGAGGCGCAAGTTCCCACGCGAGGGCAAGACGGTGGTGACCTCGCTCGGCCGGGAGAAGGTGGTCAGCGTGGACATCTGGCGGGAGCGGGTGCATCTGCGGGCCGAGGACGGGAGCCGGCGCACGGTCGATCTTGCGGACCTCCGCGCCGAAGTCGCACGCGCGGCCGCTGAGGGGGAAGGGGTCAGGAGGGGACGACCGAAATGAGCGTGAGCAAACGTTTCTACGTCACCACGGCGATCGATTATGCGAACGGCCCGCCCCACATGGGCCACGCTTTCGAGAAGATCGGCGCGGACGCGATGGTCCGCTATCACCATCGCAAGGGCGAGGCGGTCCACTTCGTCATCGGGATGGATGAGCACGGCCTCAAGGTCCTGCAGAGCGCAGAGGCCGCGGGCATCACGCCCGGCGAGTGGGTCGACCGGATCGCCGGCCTCTTCCGCGATGCGTGGGACCGCCTCGGGATCCGGAACGACGACTTCATCCGGACGACGGAGCCCCGCCACTACAAGGCGGTCGCGAGCCTGATCGAACGGCTCGACGCCGCGGGCGACCTGTACCGCGGGACGTACGCCGGGTACTACTGTGTGGGGTGCGAGGCGTTCAAGCGCGAGGACGAGCTGGTCCCCGCCGCCGGCGAGGATGCCGGCTCCGCGCTCCGGTGCCCGCTGCACCCGGCGCTCAACATCACGTGGATGGAGGAGGAGAACTGGTTCTTCCGCCTCTCGCGCTACCAGGACCGGCTCCTCCAGCTCCTGGACGAGCGGCCGGAGTTCGTGCAGCCCGAGGGTCGCCGCAACGAGATCCGCCGGGTCATCGAGGAAGGACTCGACGACATCTCCGTCTCCCGCTCCCGGCTGCCGTGGGGCGTGCCGTGGCCGGGCGACCCCGACCAGACGGTCTACGTCTGGATCGACGCGCTCACGAACTACCTGTCCGCCGTCGGTTTCCCGGACCCGTCGTATCGGGATGCCTGGCCCGCGGACTACCACGTGGTCGGGAAGGACATCACGCGCTTCCACTGCATCTACTGGCCGGCGATGCTGATGAGCGCGGGGCTCGAGCTGCCTCGCACCGTCTGGGCCCACGGATGGGTCACCCTCGGAGACCGCAAGCTCTCGAAGACCGCAGGCGTGAGCGTCGAGCTGAACGACGCGATCGAGAGGCACGGGCCGGACGCGCTCCGCTTCTACCTCCTCCGGGAGGTGCCGTGGAACGGAGACGGCGAGTTCTCGTGGGAACGCTTCGACGAGCGGTACAACGCCGACCTGGCGAACAACCTCGGGAACCTGGCGAACCGGACGCTGTCGATGATCGAACGCTACCGTGACGGCATCATCCCCGCCGCGACCAAGGGGACCCGTCTCGACGAGGAGTTCGATCGTGCGCTCGCTCGGTACCGATCCACGATGGACGCCAACCTCCTCCACCTCGGCGCCGCCGCCGCCTTCGAGCTGGCCGACACGACGAACGCCTTCGTCGGCGAGCGCGCGCCGTGGGTCCAGGCCCGCGACCCGGAGCAGGCGAGCGCGCTCGACGCGACCCTCGCCGCGCTGGCGCGCGCCGTCGTCATCCTGGCCACGATGCTCGAACCCTTCATGCCCCGGAAGATGACGGAACTCGCCCGACGTTTCGGGCTGCCGGAAGTGCCGCTCCTCGATGAGCTGAAGACGCTCGACCTCGCGGGTCGCCGCGTCGAGCGTGGCGACGTCCTCTTCCCGAGGGCGACCCCGTAATCATTTCCCGTGACGCGAAAGTTCTGCGGGGCGACGGCCGATAGGCCGTCGCCCCTTTTTTCCTCATATCCTTTCGTGTCAACCACTTGACGAGCCGCGCCCGCCGGGTACGCGCTTTGCCGCACAGGCAGCCGGTTTTTCGAGACTTGACACCAACCTTCGGGCCGTGGTAACGTGGCGGCCCAACCCCCTGCAACGACGTGGCACTGGGGCGGGGTCTTCGGAGCTAGCTTCGTCTCTGCACACTTGCCGCGCGTCTGACACCCGAAAGGCGAGATGGCTCGACGGCACTGGACGCTACTGATCCTCGGGGATGATCACGCCCCCGTGCGTCAATTCACATTGTCGCGGGAGCTGATCCGCATCGGTATCGGGGGCGTGCTCCTGGTCGCCGCCGTCCTGATCTCGCTCGCGACCAGCTTCTTCGTGCGCGAGAGTCAACGACATCGAGCGGCGAAGCTCGCGGAGGAGAACGCGCTCCTGATCGCCGAGGTCCAGACGATCCGGGACCAGATGGCGACGCTCGAGGAGACGTTGAACGAGCTCTCGGACCGGGACGAGAAGTTCCGGCTGATCGCGGGGCTCGAGCCGATCTCGGAGGATGTGCGGCTTGCCGGGATCGGCGGCCCGGGGACGGCGACGCTGACGGCGAGTGCGCTGTATCGGACTTCGCCGGAAACGGGCGAGCTGGCGTTCTCGACGGCATACGATTTGAATGGGATGCTGCGTCGCGCCCGCCTCCTCGCCGAGAGCTGGCGGGAGGCGACGGACGAGCTGGAGGCCGCGTACGAGCGCCTCGAGGCGACGCCGTCGATCCTGCCCGCGCAGGGGTACCTGTCGAGCGGCTTCAACCGTGCCCGCTGGCACCCGATCCTGAACCGGGCGCGGCCGCACGAAGGGATCGACATCGCCGCGCCGCATGGGACGCCGATCCATGCGGCCGCGAAAGGGCGGGTCACCTTCGCGGGCAGGAACGGCGACTACGGCCTGATGGTCGAGATCGACCATGGCCACGGCTACGTGACGCGTTACGCGCACGCTTCCCGGATCGTGGTCCGGAAGGGCGAGATGGTCGAGCGCTGGCAGAAGATCGCCGAAGTCGGGAGCACCGGGTTGTCCGTCGGGCCCCACCTGCACTACGAGGTCCTGCACAACGGGCGGCCGACGGACCCGCGGAACTTCCTTTACGACACCTCGCGCATACGGGACTGAGCCGGTATCCGCGGCCCTGAGGGTCGCACGACGTCGACGAGGGCGCCCGGGAGGGCGCCCTTTCTTCATCGGGTGCGATGTGCGGTTGGGCGACGCTCACGGCATTTCTCTTCCTGCCGCAGTTGGCTCACCCCTTGCCCGACGTGCCTCTCGGGCCGCTCGTCGTCCATGAACCGCGCGGCGGTCCGCGGGTGATCCACCACCCGCTGCGCGGCTCGCCGCTCGTCGCGTTGAGGCTCTCGGTCCCGGTCACCGAGCCGGCGGGGTAGGCGGGCGCGTCGCGCACGCTGCAGGAGCTCCTCCGCGATCGGCTCGAGCGGGGCGCGGAGCCGCTCGGCGCGCTGGCCGAGCTCTCGCACTCGCCCGGCCACGCCGTCTACTCCCTGGTCGGTCCCGTGGACGAACTGGACGCGATGGCCGAACTGCTCCGTGACGCGGTCGGCCCCCCTCCCCTCGCGCCCGGGCAGGTCCGAGCCGCGAAGGCCCGGGTCGAGCGGGCGGGCCATGCCTTGTCCGAACTCCCGGACCGGCGGGTCCGCGCCGACCTCTGGTCGTCCCTCTTCCCGGGCGCCCCGGCGGGCGGAGCGAACGCGGTCCCCGGCCCGCTCGCGTCATCGCACCTGGAGTGGCTCTGGCGGCGCTTCTATCGCCCGTCGGCGATGTCGGTCGTGGTCGTGGGCGAGGTCCCCGACACCGTGATCCGGTCGATCTTCGCCGATTGGCCGACGCCGCCCGAACCCGGCCCGCCGCCATCCCTGCGGCCGGTGCAGGGCGGGACGGCCGAGGTGCAGACGAACGCGGCGTGGGTGGGGCTCGGGCGGGCGGCTCGCACCGGCGAGTCCGGCGCGCTCGCCGCCGCGGCCGAACTCGTCGCGGCGCGGCTCCGGGCCGGGGGGATCGCCGCCGCGGAGGCCGAGGTCTGGTGGGGGCCGGGCCGGACCGCGCTCGTCGTCCTCGGCTCGGCGCTGCCCGACGCACCCGCGGCCTCGCCGGAGTCCATCCGTGCGACAATCGCCGACCTGGCCGCCGACGTGACCGCCGATCTCGTCGCCGAGGCCCAGCGCACGCTACGCAGGCGCCTGCTCTACCAGGCGAGGACGGCGCGCGGGCTCGCCGCCGTGATCGGGACCTTTCACGAGCGGACGGGCGCGCCGGACGGCGCGGCACGCTTCCTCGACGCGCTGGACCGCGTCGACGCGAAGGCCGTCGGCCGCATCCTCCGCGCCCTCGTCGAACGGCCTGACGCCGTGCTCGAGATCGGCCCGCAATGACCGCCCTGCTCCGCGCGTTCGGCCCCACGGGGCACGGCGCCCGACCGCAGCGGCGAGAGGCGCCAGCAGGCGCGCGACTCGGCCGGCTCGCCGTCCGCTGCGCGATCCTCGCGCTCTCGGTCCACACACCGGCGGTCGCCCAGAGCAGGATCGCGGTCCTGGAGGAGCCGGACGGCTCTGCCGTCGCGGTCTCCATCGCACTGAACGCCGGGACGAGCTGGGAGCTCGACTTCGAGGCCGGGCTCACCCACCTCGCGGCCCGCGCCATCGCGGAAGAGGTCCGCCCCGCACTGGACGCACTCGGCGGGCGCATCGCGGTCGAATGCCGGTCCGCCGCCACGGTGTTCACCCTCCTGCTGCCGCCGGAGAACTGGGCCCAGGGCGTCGACCGATTCCTCCGCGCGCTCTTCGGCGCGTCCGTCAGCGAAGGGGCCGTGGAACGGGGCCGCGAACGCCTGCTCCGCTCCTTCGATGCCCGGGCCGGCGCCTTCCCGCACGAACTCAACCTCGCCGTGACGCGCGCGCTTTTCGGCGATGAGCACCGCTGGGCACGGCCCGTGTGCGGGCGCGCCGACGCACTCGCGCGCCACGACGCCGAGGAGGTGCGCCGCCTGATGCGCTCGCGGTTCCAGCCGACTCGGGCTGCGGCCGCCGTCGCAGGGCCGGTCACGACGGCCGAAGCGCGAACGGTCCTCCTCCATGCGCTCGGCGAGGATGTCCTCCCGGTCCTCGTGCCGGCACCGGCGAGCGGGACGGGCCGCGGCGCGATCCACGTCATCCGACCCACGGTGACGACGTGGATCGGACTCGCCTTCCCCTTCCCGAGGGACGCGGATCCCGAAGCGCTCAGGCTCCTGGCGTTCCGGATCCGGGAAGCGTTTCGCCCCTCGTTCCAGCGGCCCGATGTCTTCGATGCCGGGGCGACGGTCGAACAGCACGGCGATGGCGGCTGGCTCCAGGTCGTGCTCGTCACCGCACCGGAACGTGCGGAGGACTACGCGAACGACGTCATCGCCCTTGTGCGCCGAGCCGCCAGTGAGCCGCTGCCACGCGCCGAATTCGAAGACTTGCGGCGCCGCTACCGCGGCCGCCGGCTGCTCGAGCTCGAGACGCCCGAGGCGCGGGCGAGGAATGCGGCGCTCCAGCTGTATTTCGAGCAGCGGTTCCGGCTGCCGTCCGAATCGATTGCCGCCCTGACTCGCCGGCGGCTGCAGCGCGCCGCCGCGGCCCTCGGACGCCCGGCCGTCGCCGTCCTGGGGCCCGAATGAGGCCGGATCGGGCGCCGATGTCTTGATCCTGCGGCGACAACGCTTTAGTTTGCGCTGGATCCGCAACCTCATCATCCGGAGAATCGTCGATGAAACGACTGCTGATGGTCCTCGTTACGGCGAGCGGGGCTGGGCTCCTCGGCGCGTGTGGCAGCGGGGAAGTCGTCGTCATGGCGGAAGGACCCGGTCGCGAGGGCGAGACGATCGCACTCCCCGACCTGGTCGTCCAACTGCTCCCCTATGATCGCGACGCGATCTTCGACTCCCTCGCCGCGGCCTACCCCGAGCCGGAGCCCCAAATTCCGGATACGCTGATCAAGCTGCAGGAGGCGATGGCCGCCGCGCAGGAGGAGTGGCACAACGCCGAGCAGGAGTGGATCGCACTCCGCGACAGCCTCAAGTCGCTGAGCGATCGGATGCAGGGGCTCAGCCGCGCCCAGGCCGAGTACGTGGTCATGTTCCGCGACTTCGAGGCGCTGGAACCGAGGGTCCAGCGCGCGGAGCGTGTGAGCAAGGAAGCGTTCGACCGGTTCGAGCAGTTGCAGCGCGACATCGTCGCCCAGTCCCAGGCGATCAAGATCCAGATCGAGGAGTGGGAAGACCGCGCCTTCGCACCGATCGACTCGATCATCCCGGCGCTCCTGAAGGAGCTCGGTCGCGATATCGTCGTCGACACGACGGACGCGACGGGACGGGCGCCGTTCCGGGTCAAGCCCGGGAAGTGGTGGGTCCACGCCCGCTACGACCTCCCCTTCCACGAGCTCTACTGGAACATCCCGGTCGAGGTGAAGCGCGGCGAGCCGCTCGAGGTCCGGTTGACGCCCGACAACGCCGAGAGGCGGCGCAAGCTGTAGCGTACTCGCGTCGTCGTCCGGAGGCGCTGTCCCGTGCGCGGCCGGCCCGGTTCCTCCGGGCCGGCCGCATCACAATGTGCCACTGCGAGGCAGGAGGGTGAGGGGAGATGGCAGCGACGGGTGAGGTCACCGGGGCGGAAACGGCGCTCACGCTGAGCATCGACGGCGACGGCGTCGCCTGGCTCGTCTTCGATGTGCCGGGCAGCCGGGTCAACATCCTGAGCACGCCCGTCATGGCACAGCTCGACGCCGCCCTGGCCGAGGTCGAGGAGGGCGTCGCGACCGGCCGGATCAAGGCGCTCGTGGTCCGGAGCGGGAAGCCGGCCACCTTCATCGCGGGCGCCGACATCGAGGAGATCCGTGCGATCACCGATGTGGCCGAGGCCGAGCGTGGCTCGCGGGAGGGGCAGCGCATCTTCCGGCGGATCGAGCGACTCGCGATCCCGAGCATCGCGGCGATCGACGGGGCCTGCATGGGGGGAGGCACCGAACTCGCGCTCGCCTGCACCTACCGGCTCGCGAGCGACCGACCGGAGACGCGGATCGGGCTCCCGGAGGTCCGGCTCGGGATCATCCCCGGATTCGGCGGGACGGTGAGGCTGCCCCGCCTCGTCGGGCTGCGCGCCGCGATCGAATTGATCGTGACAGGCCGGGCGATCCCGGCGAAGCAGGCCGAGAGGATCGGGCTCGTCGACGAAGCCGTCCCTGCCCCCCTCCTCGAGGACCGCGCCCGGCGCTTCGCATGGGAGCGGATCGACCGCGGCCCGCTCCGCCCGCCGCGCCGCAAGCGGCTCGGCGACCGGCTGCTGGACGAGACGGCGCCGGGCCGGAGGCTCGTACTCTGGCAGGCGAGGAAGCGCGTCCTCGCGGAGACGAAGGGGCACTACCCCGCCCCGCTCGTCGCGCTCGACACGATCGCGGCGACGCTGAACCTCCCCCTGGACCCGGCGTTCGAACGCGAGGCCGCGGCCGTCGCCCGGCTCATCACCTCCGACGTATCGAAGAACCTGGTCCACGTCTTCTACCTGATGGAGGACGCGAAGAAGGCGCGCCCCCCGGCCGACGCCCGTCCGGTCGAGCGCGTCGGCGTCCTCGGCGCCGGCGTCATGGGCGGCGGGATCGCACAGCTCCTCGCCTACCGCGGGATCCCCGTACGGCTGAAGGACATTCGGTCCGAAGCGATCTCGCTCGGGCTCGCCCACGCCCGGGAGGTCTTCGACGGCGCCGTCCATAGAAGGCGGATGGACCGCAGGGACGCCGAGCTCGGGATGAGCCGGATCGCACCGACGCTCGACTACTCGGGCTTCGGCTCCGTCGACCTCGTGATCGAGGCCGTCGTCGAGAGGATGGACGTGAAGCAACAGGTCCTCCGCGAGGCGGAGGCCGAAGTGCCCGAGACCGCGATCCTCGCGTCCAACACGTCGTCGCTCTCGATCTCCGTGATGCAGGGCGCGCTCGCGCGGCCCGAGAACTTCTGCGGACTGCACTTCTTCAACCCGGTCCATCGGATGCCGCTCGTCGAGATCGTGCGCGGCGCCGCGACGTCGGACGAGACGGTGGCGACGGTCTTCGATCTGGCCAGACGTTTGCAGAAGACGCCCGTCATCGTGAACGACGGCCCCGGATTCCTCGTCAACCGCCTCCTCGCGCCGTACCTGAACGAGGCGGGCTGGCTCCTCGCGGAGGGCGCCGGGATCCGCGAGATCGACCGCGCGCTCCTGGATTTCGGGATGCCGATGGGCCCCCTCCGCCTGCTCGACGAGGTCGGGCTCGACGTCTCGCGTCACGCGGCCGCCGTCCTCTACGAGGCCTTCGGCGACCGGCTCCGCCCGGCGCCGCCCCTGCTGAAGCTGGGAGAGACCTCGCGCCTCGGCCGGAAGGGCGGGCTCGGGTTCTACCGCTACGAGGACGGGAAGGAAGTCGGTCCGGACGACTCGATCTACGCCGAACTCGGCGAGAGCATCCCCGCCGAGCGTCGTCAGATCCCGGCCGGGACGATCCAGGAGCGGTGCATCCTCGTCATGATCAACGAGGCTGCACGCGCGCTGGAGGACGGGATCGTCTCGAGCCCGGGCGACGTCGACCTGGCCATGATCACCGGGACCGGCTTCCCGCCCTTCAGGGGCGGGCTGCTCCGCTACGCGGATCGCCTCTCCCTCCCGACGATCGTCGAGCGGCTCGAGGCGCTCGAACAGATGCACGGCGTGCGGTTCCAGCCGGCGCCGGTCCTCCGTGACAGGGCCTCGGCCGGCCGCGGGTTCTATGACTGACGCGCCGCTCGCCCGGATCCGGTACCATCGGCCGCCCGACCGGGAGGACCTCTTCGCGCAGTCGATCGTCCACCGGTCGGACACCGTGGTCGTCACCTATCAGCCCCGGACCCCGCTGCGCCGCCCCGTCGTCATCGAAGGGGAGGTCGTCCTCGAGGATGCGGCGCCCGCGATCTGGTTCACCTTCCCCGGCAAGTGGTACGACATCGGCCGCTTCCACCGGGCCGACGGGACTTTCACCGGGATCTACACGAACCTGCTGACCCCGGTCAGGTTCCTGGCTCCGGACGCGTGGTCCACGACCGACCTCTTCCTCGACCTCTGGCAGGGGACGGACGGCGACCCCATCCTCCTCGACGAGGATGAATTCCGCGAGGCGGTCGACCAGGGGTGGATCGACCGTGCGACCGCCGAGATCGCGGACGCGGAGGCGCGACGCATCCTCGATCTCGCGAGGCGGAACGCCTGGCCGCCCCCGCCGGTAGATGAGTGGACGCTCGAGCGGATCGAGGCGCTGGGCTGAGACCGCCACCCACGTGCGGACACGGATTCGTTGCATGGAGCCGTTCACGCTACGATGCCGCCCATCGGGCCGGCGTCGGCGGCGCGAGACCCGTCGGGCCGCCCTCCTCGTCGCGATCGCGATCCTGGCCCTTGCGCCGCCCGGGCAGGCGCAGGGCACGGACCCCATCGAGCGGGCCGCGGCCAGCCGCGCCAGGGGACGGGAAGACGCGCCCGTCCTCGTCTACGAGATCGCGGACTTCCAGTGCCCCTTTTGCGCGCGCTTCTCCCGCGAGGTCTTCCCTCGGCTCGACAGCGCGTACGTCCAGGAGGGCGACGTCCAGTGGGTCTTCGTCAACCTGCCGCTCCCGAACCACCCCCGGGCATGGGCGGCGGCGGAAGCCGCCCTCTGCGCGGGCGCCGTCGCCGACGCGTTCTGGACCCTGCACGACCGCCTCTTCAACGGCCGGGACGAATGGTCGGAGGCGCCGGACCCGCTCGAGGTCTTCATGCGCTACGCCGAGGAAGCAGGGATCCCGATCGAGCCGTTCCGGGAGTGCATCGTCACCGACCTCGTCGCCCCGCTCCTCCTCAAGGACATCATCTTCGCGGCCTCGTCACGGCTCAGCGGGACGCCGACCTTCGTGATCGACCAGGAACGCGTCATCGTCGGGCACCGCAGCTACGAGGAGTGGCAGGAGATCCTGGGCGAGGCACTCAGAAAAAAGGCGAAGCGGCCGTAACGACCGCTCCGCAGGATTCAACGTCCGGGCGAGAAGCCGGTCGGGGCGGCGATGCGTCCGGGCCAGGGGCACGGTATCGGGCCGCCGCCCGGGGGCCCGTCACCCGCCCGTCGCCTCCGGATCCACCACGTACGCCGCGACGAGGCGCCGCACATCGACGTACACGCCGCCGGTGATCCCGGGCTCCTCGCGCAACGCATCGATCAACCGCTCGTGCCGCTCCAGGACCGCGGACGGCAGTTCCACCACCAGATCGTGAAAGGACCCGCGGTCCGCGAAGACCATGCGGACGGAGACCCTCCCGTTCCGACCCATACGTTCAACGACTCCCCGGCCGACGCAGTTCGGCCAGCGTGAAGAGGAAGATCAGCGTGGCCAGGATGGCCGAGACCACACACCAGCGGCACCACGCCCGGATGACGAACGCCTCGAGCGCCGTCAGATAGGCGGAGAAGGCGAAGGCGATCGAGCCCAGCGCAACCAGCAGGTACCCGATCCTTCGGTCCCGTGCGAACCGCGGCGCGGTCCCGGCGAGCGCGACGCCGAGGAGCGCGCCGTACCCCCCCACGCCCCAGAGCGGGACCGGGAGCCCGAGGAAGTCGGACCACCGGGACGCCTGCACCGTGGCACACTCGCCCGAGCCGCACACCATCGACCCGATCCAGCCGAGCTTGTACAGCAACATGTAGAGGGCGACGAAGACGCCGACCAGCGAGAGGAGCGCGATCGCCATCCGGTTCAGCGGCGGCGCCACCGGCTCA
>Ga0079224_100003077_pt1 | contig 20754 bp, 16 predicted proteins | sample Stecom2015_FD_80414 | JGI IMG/M metagenome (GOLD analysis project Ga0079224, IMG submission 80414) | Agricultural soil microbial communities from Utah to study Nitrogen management - Steer compost 2015 | ecosystem: Environmental > Terrestrial > Soil > Agricultural land | place: USA: Utah...
ATCAAGGAACTGGTCATCGATGAAGAATATGCCAGATCGAAATTTGACAAGTCAAAATTCAAGCGGCTTCAAGTCGCTTAATCTCAGAAACCCTGCTTCATCCGAGGCAGGGTTTTTATTTTTCATAGAGAATCCAAGAGCAGCTTTGCAGCGGCCTCCGAAGCACTCCCCTTTCCTATTCTCTCCTCGATCAAATCATAACCCTGGAGCATTTCTCCCTTGTAGACCACATTCGAAAAGATCAGATTCAACTCGGCTCGGATCTTCTCTACAGAAAAGTCGTTTTGAATCAGTTCCTTGACGACCTCCTTGCCTGCGATAAGGTTTACCAAGGAGATAAAAGGAACCCGGATCAGATTTTTGGCAATCATATAAGAAACCGGTGAAGTCTTATAAACTACGATCTGAGGGACTCTAAACAGCGCCGTCTCCAGCGTCGCAGTGCCCGAAGTCACCACGGCAGCCGTGGCATGACTGAGCAGATCATATGTCTGATTGAACACCACTTTCAATCCAGCACTGCGAGCGGGCGCATATACCGTCTCAGGCAGGCTATCTACACCAGCGATGACGAACTGTGCATTGGGAAACTCTTTTACTAAGGCGAGCATCTTGTCCAGCATATTTTGAATCTCCTGCTTTCTGCTGCCAGGAAGCAGCGCGATGATGGGTTGATAGCTCAACTCATTCTTCTGAAAGAAAAAATCATGTGAGGCAAACTTCTGGATTTCGTCCAAAAGCGGATTGCCGACATAATGGACCTTCATGTCGAACTTCTCAAAAAACTCAGGCTCAAATGGGAGGATCGAATAAATCTGATCGCAAATTGCTTTCAACTTTAGAGCCCGTTTTTGATTCCAGGCCCAAACCTTTGGAGGAATATAGTAGTGAACCGGTATGCCGTGTTCTTTTGCAAAAGCCCCGATCTTCATATTGAACCCGCCGTAGTCCACCAGAATCAACGCATCTGGACGATAGGTCAACAAGTCCTTCTTTACCAGTTGGAGATACTTGATGACTTTACGAAAGCCCAACACCACTTCCAGAAAACCCATCAAGGCCACGTCTGAATAGTCGACGGCAAGCTCTACTCCCGCTTCCTGCGAATAGCGTCCTCCCATACCTCTAAACTCCGCAGAATCATCCAGTGACTTGATCGCTGACACTAAATTGGAGGCATGTAAATCGCCCGATCGCTCGCCTGATATGATGTAGATTCTTTTCAAATTTGCTGGGTAAGTGGTGAACAGTAAGTGGTAAGTAGTTTGGTCCAGCTCAGCTTCTTTCCTTTTGTAAACAGAAAAGCTCAGCCTTGTTTATCATTGAATAAGTTGAATTTATTTGGATCACATCTTGCACAGATTGCATCATGAATCTCAGAGGGGACTAGATTGCAGTCATGCGCGACTTCCATCCAATGCTTCGTTTCGTACTGCTTCGCGTCAGCGTCGGTCAACTTACTGACAAAATGATTAATGTATCTCCTTTTCGCCCAACAATCCGCGATTTGTGCTCCGATTGACCGGGAAGATCTACGGATTTGATCTGTCAGGGAAAATTTTTCTTCCACGGGAAAATTCCTGGAAATCTGACAGACTTCACTTGCCAATTCTCCGGACAGTTTATAAACCTCCAATTCGAAGTAAAATTTCACAAATGCCATAAAAAATTGGAGCTTAAAACAATTACTATTTACCACTCACAACTTATAAAAAAATCATTCCCCAAAGTACTCCACAAAATTTCTCGGAGTCTCGTACAAGGTCAGCTTATTCAGGCCTCCAAACTTGGTAATCTCTTTCACCGCGGGCTCCAGGATCTTCCAGAATTCCATGACTAAGATCTCACAGCTGGCCAGTTTACCCTGCATAAAGTCAACGTCCACGTTAAGGTTTTTATGGTCGACCTTGTCGATGACCAGTCTTCGGATCAAGGTACTCAACTCCTTCAGATCGACCACAAAGCCAGTCTCCGGATCAGGAAGACCCTTCACGGTCACGATGAGCTCGAAGTTATGGCCATGCCAGTTGACATTGGCGCACGGTCCGAATACCTCGAAATTCTTTTCGTCAGACCAGTTAGGGTTCCAAAGCTTGTGGGCGGCGTTGAAGTGTTCTTTGCGGGAGATGTAAATCATCGGCTTTTGAAATTCGCTGCAAAGTTAGGCAAAAGAATACGGATAAGAAATCTCAAAGCGTGATTCAAGGTTCCCGGACATCCACCCGACAGAAAAGGATCGATTGATACAGCGCCAAGTGGGCAATGAATAACGAGGATCGGCCACCAATAACGCACATCGAATGACTAATATCGAATGTCGAATAACGAATATCGAATTGCGAAGTGTACCTAGAAACAACGGATCAATAGTTAATATTGCATCAAACCGATTGAAAAGGATCGACGGATACAGGGCCTGCCGGGTACGAATAACGAAGATCGGCCATCAATAACGCACATCGAATGAACAATGTCGAATGTCGAATATCGAATTGCGAAGTGTATCTAGGAACAGCGGATCAATAGCTAAGCTAATACGGCATCAACCCGACTAAAAAGGAGCAACTGAATGGGGCCTTCCGGGTAAGAATAACCAAGAACCGCCCACCAATAACACACATCGAATGAACAATGTCGAATAACGAATATCGAATTGCGAAGTGTACCTAGGTGTCGAATTACTGATAACTAATAACCAGTAACAAATAACCAGACTCAATCCGAGTTCGATCCAAACAACCACCTAGTACCCAAGCACGGCTACGCGCTCAGCTTTCGGTAGCTAAAGAATTTTGATTGTAATCCGCCGATTGAGGGCTTGATTCTCGGGTGACGAATTAGGAACCATGGGCGATTTATCTCCTTGTCCCTCCACGAGAACCCGGCCCGGATGTAGCCCCTGATCTACCAAGAATGACTGGACACTTTTTGCGCGTCGCAGACTCAGGGTTTGATTGTAGGCTGCACTGCCCACATTGTCGGTATGGCCGGTAATTAAGATGTTGACGTTTGGATTCTCCTGCAAGAACTTCAGCAACCTCTTCAACGAAGTCATCGATTCCGGCTTCAAATCGTACTGATCAAATTCAAAAAACACGTTTTCGAACACAAACTCTTCCCCTGGCCCGACTGGTACGAGCTCGACCTTGAGGTCCTTGACATTTTGAATCTTGTCTCGCTCCACATTATAGATCTTCGGCAAGTATCCCTTTTTCTCTACGTAAAGTCCCGATACGGCATTCTCGGGGTAGAGCATCATAAACTTCCCCGTCTTGCCATCCGACTGGAATTGGTAGAGCGTGCTATCATTTGTCAACGATACCAGAGACAGGGTCGCATCCACCGGTTGTCCTGTCTTGGCATTGAAGACTTTTCCTTCGGTGACTGTGAGGTTTTCCCCCAAATAGATCTCCTTGGGGAATTTAAACCGATAGAGTAGCGAGCGATCCTTTTGCTCAGACTCTGTCGTCAATTCGGTATAATAGGCATATTCCTTCTGCGCGGTGATGAAAAGCGCGACCTGATCCAGCTGATCGTTGATGGGCAAGCCCAAGTTTTCAGGTTTCTGAAACTCTCCATCTATCACTCTCGAAAGGAAGATATCCATGCCTCCAAAACCCTGATGCCCGTCGGATGCGAAAAAAAGAATCTCGTTGTTGAAAAACATAAAGGGCGAGATCTCATCCTTGCTCGTATTCACCGCCTTGCCCAAATTCTTAGCCTCAGACCAGCTTCCATCATGCTGTCTAACACTATACCAGATGTCATTTCCCCCGAATCCTCCTCTTCGATTTGAAGAAAAAAACAAAATCCTGCCATCTGCAGACAAGGTCGGCTGTGAATCCCAAGATCTGGAATTTACCTTGGTTCCCATGTTCTTCGGACGCTCCCAGACGCCGTTCACTTTGTACGCGACATACAGATCACAGCTTCCCTGCGAATCTGGGGCATCGCAGGACGTGAAAATCAGGATATTCCCGTCTGCAGTGACCGAGCAGGTGCCCTCATTATAAGGCGAATTGATGGTCTGGGCTATACTTTTTGGCTCGGTCCAACCTCCCTCACCATCAGCAAACGATGTAAAAATGTCCTCCTTATCCAAGTTTCCGGTGCCATCTCTTTTAGTAAATAGAATTTGCTCTCCGTCGGCCGTCAAAACAGGGAAATACTGGAGTTTGAACTCGTTCAGCGGTGATTCGAGCATTTCCTTTTCGATCGACCGGATGTCTCCAAGCTGCGAACCCAAGAAGTCCATCTGGCTTTGCATCTCGGTATAGTAAACGGACTTTTTAAACGCTTCATCAATGAGCGGATCGACCTCCTGAAACTGACGAAACGCTTCGGTAAACTTACCCTGCTTTAGCAGAAGATTCGAAAAAAGCCAGCCAAAATCCGCCGCGTGCTTTGCTGTCGCGTTTTTCCCCGACAGTCTGGACTTCCCTGCCATGGCCATCTTCTCAGCTTCATCCAGGCGTCCATGAGTGATCAGCAGTTGAGAAGCTTTGATATAAGCCTCTAGAAAAGACGGTTCTCTGTTGATCGCAGCCCGATATTTGGAGATCGCTTCCCCATATTGTCTGGAAAGGGTCAACTCCTCTCCTTCCTGATACAATTTGATCGCCTTGCCGTCTATGATGGAATAAGTCTGTGCCTCGACACGAAGCAGCATGAAAAAAGCAAAAACGAACAGAAAAACAGGGCGCATGGACTCAGGGGATGTCCATAAATTTATGTGTTTGGAGAGATATTTTCCAATTCGGGCGATTTTTAACGTATTCGACAATCTCGGGAGTGAATCTTGCGGCCTTGCTCCATTCGGGCTGGAGACGAAGTTCGCAGAGCGGATTGATCTTGGCAGCATGCTCTTCTGCGAACGCAAAGTCTGCCTTATTGAAAACGACTACCTTCAACTCATCCGCAACTTTGTAGATGCTCGGATGCGGCTTTTTAAATTTTTTGGGAGAAAAGCAAACCCAGTCAAAGTCGCCGGAAAAAGGATGCGCGCCGGAAGTTTCGATATTGGTGGTAAATCCTTTTTCTTTCAAAAGAGCGGTTAAAGGCCCCAAATCGTACATCAAAGGCTCTCCCCCCGTGATCACCGCCAACCGCCCTGGATGAACCAAAGCATCCTCCACGATTTGTTCGATAGGCAAAACAGGCCACTTGGCTGCTCCCCAACTTTCCTTGACGTCACACCAGACGCAACCGACATCACAGCCTCCCAAGCGGATAAAATACGCCGGATAGCCCGTAAATCTGCCTTCTCCCTGGATGGTGTAAAAAGCCTCCATGACTGGAAGCTGAAGTCCTGCGGCCACGAGCTCTTGAGTCGTTGACCCGGTCAGTTGTTGCGTGTTCATGAATTTTTGGTAAAGCGGGAGATTCCACCGCTGGGTGATTTGATAGGGCAAAGGTAAGGATTGGAATATTGAAAAATTCAAAAATTGGAAAATTGACATTCCCGACGCCTCAATTTTCCAATCTTGCAATGTTTCAATTTTTTAATTCTTTAGACATCACCACCCGATAATCCTCCATGCTACCTTTATCCATCACCAATTGCTACAAAACATCACATGTACTTACAAATATTTACAATTTTAAAAATCATCAAACAGTCCGCCAACTCGATTTCTCCATCAGGAAGGAAAAAAGGATTCAAGGATTTATAACCAATTACTCCTTTTTCAATATTAATATTGGATAATATTGAGATCAAAACACCTTCTCGATGAACAAAAATATATTCTTTCTCTGGAACAAACTGAAACCTAGAATTCCATAGCTCTTTTCCAATCTCCCTGCCAGTGACAACCGATCCAGGAATAATGGAATTTGAAGTTCCGTCATCCATATAGCCTCCCTCCATTTCAAAAGCGTAATACCTTCCCTTATCAGACGAATCGATAACAATTGCGTGGCAGGGCAAGAATGCTAAAAAATCTTCATTTAAAACACTGGCAAGAATTCGTTTCGATCGTTTTTTCCTATCAAAGGGATTAACTTCAATATTTTTCCGCCGTTCAAATCGATTCTAGAATCTAATGGCTTTTTTATAAAAAAACTCCCCCCCGAATCGACTGCCATAGTTGAATTCCTATTCCAAATATCTCCCACCGTTACTCCCAGACCTGCAATAACCTTTGACACTATTTTAGGAGAAAGCTCCTCTTTGTCAAAATATTGATAAAGCTGCTGCCTTGACACGCCAACACTATCAGCAATTTTAGAAATGCTTTCAGACTGGCCATTTACCCAACTTCTCAATGACTTTCCGTCATATTTTTGCTCGGAAGATTGTTGTCCATTATTTCTCATTGTATTTGTCATTTAAAGTACAAATCAAGCATATCGACATATTTTGACATTTACAATAATTAGAAATGTATTTACAAATAATTACAAATCTATCTGCATTACCACCCGATAATCCTCCACACCGCCTTTAGTGAGGACATCGATGATCCTGAACCCTCTATTGAGCCCAAAGCTGATCATGGCAGGAAAGCGGTTTCGGGTTTTGAAATAAATGGACCGAAACCCCCTTTCTCTTGCCCAACTCTCCTGAAATTCTGCCAAGGCATCAGCGATCCCATGCTTTCTGAATTCAGGCCTTACTCCACCCATCCAAGAATAAAACACATCCGCTGTGTCGGTTTGATAGCCGACCTTGAAGCCCAAGAGCTCTCCTTCTTTTTCCGCCACCAATGCCAAGGACAGCCGGTGCTTCAGCCGCTCGGCGTAAAACTCCAAAGAAGTCCTCCCCGGAAACTCCGGGATGCGCTCATGCACCCAAAGAAGTTCGGTGGGAGAAGCCTCTCTTATATGAAAGGAAAAGGGAGAAGCCATATTTTATAAAAGTTGGAAGTACGCTTTACGAACTATGAGGTTTTGCTGACCGTCAGTCCAAAATTTCAGAGGTGAGCTTTTCGAATATAGGATTGGATCTAAATTTTTCACGTATTTCGTCTCTCCTACTTCGTATTTAATCCTTCGTGACCGTCGGATAAGTCACTCCCAGCTGCTCTAAATACGTATCGTACTTGGTTTCGTCGTAGTAATACTTCTCCAACTCAGGACGGAAGCGCTTCATGATGTCTGTATTCAGGTAGATCGGAGCCGGATCGTCTTTCGTGATCATGGGCTTGTAGGTCTCCTCTTTGGTTTGGACGTTTTTAAAATAATCCCAGGCTTGATCCACCAACTCCGGCTTCAGCAGAAAGTCAAGAATTGTCATCGCCTCAGCCTTCGCCCCAGCAGTCACGCCCTTGTGCGCGATCGGAGTTGCCATGGCAATCGCGTTGCTCCAGTGGTGTCCCGGAAGTCCGGGAATGTTAGAAGGGAACCGCAGCGTCACCGTTGGCACTACCCATGACACATCTCCGATATCATCGGAGCCTCCAGAGACTGGCTCCCTCACCGGCAAGCCTAGCGTGTCAAGCTTGGTCGGCAATCCCTCTTCTTTAGACCCTTGTACTTTTTGGGCTGCTTTGGCTAATGTCTGATCCTTCTCATCCCACTCCGGCAAGCCCACCTTCAGGATATTCTGATACATCGTCTCGGCAATGGTCTTGTTGAAATGTCTGGGCCACGCAGTCCCTACGACCTTGGAGTTCATAGTCGTGCCGGTCATCAGCGCTGCGCCCTTGGCGATATCATTGGCCTGAGCGTACATCTCCATGATTCCATCGTACTTCACATCCCTGAAATAATACCAGATCGATGCCTGGGAAGGGACGACATTGGGTTGATCTCCCCCGTCCGTGATGACGGAGTGTGAGCGCTTGAGCGGATGCAGATGCTCCCGCTTATAGTTCCAGCCTATATTCATCAACTCGACGGCATCCGCCGCACTTTTCCCTCTCCAAGGTGCCCCCGCAGAATGGGCGGCATCTCCCGAGAAGGTGTACTCCACCGAAATCAGTCCGGTACCGGAAGTCTGACCGTAACTTACGCCTAAGTTATTGCCAACGTGGGTGAAGATACAGATATCCACCCCTTCAAATTTCCCATCCCTCGCAAACCATGCCTTGGCAGCAACCAGCTCCTCCGCAATCCCCGGCCACAGGATCAACGTACCGCCGATATTCTCCCGCTCCATGATCTTCTTCACCGCCAAAGCAGCCGTGATATTCAGCGGAATCCCCGCATTGTGCCCTTCTCCGTGACCCGGCGCGCCCTCCACGATGGGCTTATGATAGGATACGCCCGGGTATTGCGAAGCTTTCGGAATGTTGTCCACGTCTGAGCCCAAAGCGATCACGGGCCCATCCCCGTTTTTCCAAGTGGCAAACCAGGCCGTAGGAATCCCCGAGACGCCACGCTCGATGGCAAAGCCATTTTGTTCCAGAATTCCTGTCAGGTATTTGGAGGATTCAACTTCCTGAAAGCCTAGCTCCGCAAAGCTGAAGATCTTGTCCACCATGACCTGGCTTTGCTTGTGATTGGCCTGCACGATTTCGGCCGCTTCGGTCTTTAAGGCTTCGATTTGCTTGGATGTGTATTTTTTCTGGGGAAAAGCTGAGAGGCAAACCCCTCCGGCTAAGACTAGGGATAAAAGAATTTTCTTTCTCATAAGGTTGGTTGGTTAGGTTTTGGAAAATACAAAAAAGCCCCAACTGTCTGATACAAAAATGATCAGTGGCTAAAAGCAGGATTTGGGAGGAATTGGAAATTTGGCTACCAAAGCCGCCTGATTTTTCTATTTTTGCAGGCATTCAGTCAAAAAATCAAGAATATTCTAATCATGGCGGACTATAATTTCCGGGAAATCGAGCAGAAGTGGCAAAGCTATTGGAAAGAGAGTGGCACTTTCAAAGCCGAAGTTGACCCAAATCGACCCAAGTTTTATTCCCTGGACATGTTTCCCTACCCTTCCGGAGCTGGACTTCATGTCGGCCATCCCTTGGGATACATCGCTTCTGACATCGTCAGCAGGTTCAAAGCACTGAAGGGCTTCAATGTCCTGCACCCGATGGGCTACGATTCGTTCGGCTTGCCAGCTGAACAGTACGCTATCCAGACTGGTCAACATCCTGCCATCACAACCGAGCAAAACATCGCCCGATATACAGAGCAACTCAAGAACATCGGTTTTGCTTTTGACTGGGACCGCGAAGTGAGAACCTCTGATCCGGCTTATTATAAGTGGACGCAGTGGATCTTTATGCAGCTTTTCAACAGCTACTACGACCAAGATGCAAATAAGGCCCTTCCGATCGCTTCCTTGATTTCACGCTTTGAAACTCTTGGCAACAAGCAAGTGAAGGCAGTATGTGACGAAGACACTACAACTTTCACCGCTGAAGACTGGAAGGCTTTTTCAGAAAAGGAAAAGCAGGAAATGCTCTTGAAATACCGTTTGACTTTCTTGGCAGAAACCACAGTCAACTGGTGTGCGGCGCTGGGAACGGTACTTTCCAACGACGAAGTGAAGGACGGCTTCTCCGAAAGAGGCGGTCATCCTGTCGAACGGAAAAAGATGATGCAATGGTCCATGCGGATCACAGCTTACGCCGACCGCTTGCTCCAGGGCTTGGAGAGGGTAGATTGGTCTGAGCCGATCAAAGAGATGCAGCGCAACTGGATAGGCAAGTCCATCGGAGCTGAAGTTGTTTTTCAGGTGAAAGACTCGTCAGAGACCATCAAAGTATTCACCACCCGTGTCGACACGATCTACGGTGTTACCTATCTGGCTTTGGCGCCTGAAAGCGAGCTGGCCGCGGCATTGATCACGGAAGACCAGCGAGCAACAGTCGAAGCCTATATCCAAGTTGCTAAAAACCGCTCTGAGCGTGAGCGCATGAGCGACGTCAAAACCATCTCTGGCGCCTTCACCGGATCGTATGCGATCAATCCTTTCAATGGAGAAGAAATTCAAGTTTGGGTGGCAGACTATGTATTGGCAGGTTACGGTACGGGAGCGGTAATGGCTGTGCCGGCCCACGACGAGCGGGATTACAACTTTGCGAAGCACTTCGGCTTGGAAATCCGCCAAGTCATCGACGGCTCCATGGAAAACGGATCCTTCGCCGGAAAAGGCGGCTTGATCATCAACTCGGGAATGATCTCCAATCTTTACATGAAAGACGCGATGGCGAAAGCCATTGGATTTCTGGAAGAAAAAGGCATAGGGAAAGGCAAGATCCAGTTCAGGATGCGTGATGCCATCTTCACCCGGCAGCGCTATTGGGGTGAACCGCTCCCAGTATATTTCAAAGACGGATTACCCTACTTGATTGACGATAAAGACCTTCCGCTCGTCTTGCCGGAAGTTGACAAATATTTACCTACTGAAGACGGAGAACCGCCCCTTGGCCGGGCAAAAGACTGGACTTACAAGACCGCAGACGGTGAGTTTCCTCTGGAAATGTCCACCATGCCGGGTTGGGCCGGATCGAGCTGGTATTTCTTCCGGTACATGGATCCGAAAAATGAGGAGAGCTTCGCAGACAAAGCGAAGACCGATTATTGGGGTGCGGTGGATTTGTACATCGGCGGCTCTGAGCATGCGACAGGACACTTGTTGTATTCCCGCTTCTGGACAAAATTCCTACATGACATCGGAGTGGTTCATATCGACGAGCCTTTTCAGAAGATGATCAACCAAGGGATGATCCAGGGAAGATCCAACTTTGTCTATCGTCAAAAAGGCACCAACACCTTTGTTTCGCACGGATTGAAAGACCAATACGACACCTCTGCCATGCATGTGGACGTGAATATTGTATACAACGATCAGCTTAACTTGGAGAAATTCAAGGCTTGGAGACCGGATCTTGCCAATGCCGAATTCATCCTCGAAGATGGCAAATACCACTGCGGAGCAGAAGTGGAGAAAATGTCCAAGTCAAAATACAATGTGGTCAATCCCGACGACATCATCGAGCGGTACGGTGCCGATACGCTGAGATTATACGAGATGTTCCTCGGCCCCTTGGAGCAATTCAAGCCCTGGAATACCAACGGAATCGACGGAGTATACAAGTTCCTGAGAAGACTCTGGAACCTGTATCACTCCAACTCTGGCGAGTTTCAGGTGTCGGACGCGAAACCTAGCAAAGAAGAATACAAGGCGCTACACAAGGCCATCAGAAAGATGGAAGAAGACATGGCAAATCACTCCTTCAACACTTCCGTGTCCAGCTTTATGATCTGCGTCAACGAGCTTACCGCCTTAAAGTCCAACAAGCGAGGAATTCTTGAACCGTTGGCCATCTTGGTTTCACCTTATGCACCGCATATCGCAGAGGAACTTTGGAGTTTGCTCGGGCACGAGGAATCGATCACCAAAGCCACCTTTCCTGAATTCAAAGAAGAACACCTTGTCGAAAGCAACTTCGAGTATCCTGTGATGATCAACGGGAAAATGCGGGCAAAGCTTAATCTTTCCCTTTCCCTGTCGGTTCCCGAGATCGAGAAAGAAGCCTTGGCTGACGAGACAGTACAAAAGTGGCTCGAGGGAAAAGCTCCGAAAAAGATCATTATCGTACCGGGTAAGATTGTGAATCTGGTAGTGTAACCCAAACTACCCTCTTCCAAAGGCTCAATCTCTTACCGATTGAGCCTTTTTTGTGTTAACTTGATTGAGCTTATATTTGAAAGTGAATCTGATCCAGAAACATATCGGCGCAGCCCGTCTTCCAGTTTTCAAGTTGGGAATAGAAAAACTTCCAGAGGCAAAATGATCCTCTATACCTATCCTGTGCGGACGGCCTTTACGGACCGAGATATCGAGATGATCAGCCCAGAGATGAAGATCAAGGCGCTCGAATTCACCCAGAGCCCCACAAAACTCCCTTTCTATTTCATCCTTCAGTTTTTCCAACTGCTCTGGCACCTCCCGGCTACGACTCAATACCTCTGCTTTTTTGGAGGCTATCACTCCGTCTTGCCTGTTTGGTTCGGAAAAAAGTTCCGAAAAAAGTGCATCATTCAGGCAGGTGGCACCGATTGTATCAACATGCCGGAGATCGGCTACGGCAACTTCCGGAAAAAATGGTTGCGAAAAGCCACCGTCTATTCGTTCAAAAACTGCAGCCTTATACTACCTGTAGCTGAAGCGCTCATCGAGCAGGACTACCGCTACGATCCGAAGATTTCAACCAAGCAAGGCCTACGAAACCTGATACGCGGCCTGACTACTCCTATCCAAGTCGTCCCCAACGGCTTCGATACCGATTTTTGGAAGGATCTGAAAAAAGACAGGCATCCACGAAGCTTCATTTCTGTAGCTACCGGAACGTCCAAAACTTCGCGTGCCATCATCAAAGGGTACGATCTGATCGAGAAACTGGCAGAGACCCATCCCGATTGGTCCTTCACTTTGGTGGGAGATCCTCGCTATCGTTCAGCTCATGTAAACATCCGCGTGCTCGACAGACTTAGCCGCATACAGCTACTTGAATTGTATAATACCCACCGGTTTTACCTGCAGCTCTCTACATCAGAGGGATTTCCGAACGCCCTAGGTGAAGCGATGGCATGTGGCTGTATTCCGATTGGATCCGCCGTTGGAGCGATCCCTGAGATCATCGGAGACACGGGTGTCATCCTGAGAACAAAGGATTTGAATCAACTGGAGAACGCATTGAGGAATGTTTTCGCCTCCGATCTGGCGGCGCTCCAAGCCCAAGCCGCAGATCGCATTCTTAGGAAGTTCAATTTTTCTTCGAGGAAGACACTATTGATCGACAGCTTGAGGAGTTGACGAGCCGGCCCGCTGAATGTTATCTTGGTGTTATCCAAATTCTGTTCTCGATTCCTCTCTTACACCTCCCTACTCGGCTTTTACTGAAATGTTTTTTGAAAGAATATTTCGAAAAAAGAAGAAAATACACAATAGTTCCCGGAATGAGAGCTCCATCAAGAACAATGGAAATCAAAACATTTGTTAAGGATTCGTTGTTTTGTGCCCTAAAATCAAAATCTTCTGCGGGCCGATATTTAAGAAAACAAAAAACCATATTTCAAAGTTTTTGTGTTTTTAGAAACCAAATAGTAATCTTTTTAAACCGGTTTTGGACCTTCTTACAAAACCATGAAAAAATTGAGCATAAAAAAAGGGAGCCTTTTAAAAAATAGGCTCCCGTTCAGGGTTTATTGTCAATGGATTAAAACCATATAAACTTTGGCAAAGCACTGGGTTGAGTTGTTTTTCTGTTTGCAAAAGTTTCCTAAACCTATCAAAATCAAATAAACAATCAAAATATCAGTACTAAATTTCTTAAAATATTTTTAAACGGTTTCTGGACGACTTTTGCACATCACAAGAACCGACCGCCGCGTCAGATTTCGTACCATGATAAGACGAACGGGTGACAAATCCCGTGATATTCTCACACTTCAAGCCACCAGCATGGATCCGTCTCAAGTTTTCATCTTAGTTCTATCCACCGCGGATAAAAAAATTGCCTTTCCTCACATTCTGCCAAGAAAGCTACATCCAGCCTCTTCAACCGGAAGTATTGCAGATGGTTTGGGTTGAATAATAATTATCGCGCGATGAATTCATCCTCAACGATCTCTTGAACATCTTCATTTGATCTTTTAGAAAAAAGGTAAGCTTGGCGTGTCAGCCAAGGTTTCCAAGCATCGGTTCATTGTTGTGCGTTTTAGCTATATTCATCGGCAAAAGCGCTGTCAATGAAAAAAATTCTCCTTACGCTGGGGATTATCGCCGTCCTCTACCTCATAGGAATCAATACCGTCCCACAAATTGTCGAAGCAAGACGCAACCCCGTAAAACTCCCCGGCCCATACGAGATTTCGCCGGAAGCTCAGGCACTGTACGACCGACTGGATTTCATCGCTGATCTTCACTGCGATGCGTTGCTTTGGGGCAGAGATCTTAATCAGAGAGGAGATCGCGGACATGTAGATTTCCCCAGAATGCGAGAAGTGAATGTAGCGATGGAGATGTTTACCATCGTTTCCAAATCGCCCGCTGGGCAAAACATGGAAAGCAACACCGGGGACTCGTTCGACAACATCACGCCATTGACGATCGCAAAAGGAGAAGGCCCGTGGAACTGGCTTAGTCTGATCAACAGGACATTATCCCAATCGGAAAACCTGAAAGAGTTTGTTGCCAGGGAGGGACAAAAAGCAGTTTTTATCTCCTCCAAAGCCGACTTCGAAAAATTGATTGACGCCCGAAAAGAAGACACGAATGTAATAGGTGCGATGCTGGGAATTGAAGGCGGACATGCGCTGGAAGGAAGGCTGGAGAATATAGAACGGGCGTACGAGGCTGGCGTCCGGATGATCGGACCCACACACTTTTTCGACAATGAATTTGGAGGCTCTGCTCATGGACAAAACGGTGCGGGGCTTACTGATTTCGGAGTTGCCGCCGTGAAGCGCATGAACGAACTGGGCATCTTCGTTGATTTGGCCCACGCGTCTCCTGCGATCGTAGAAGATGTCTTGAACCATTCGTCCGATCCCGTCATCGTTTCCCATACGGGCGTCCGAGCGGTCTTGGATTCGCAACGCAACCTCAACAATGAGCAGATCCAAAGAATTGCGGCTAATGGAGGCATTATCGGAATCGCATTTTTTGACATGGCCGTAGGTGAACCCGAGTTGCCCAACATCATCGCATCGATCAAGCACGTCCGCGACCTGGTAGGGATTGAATATGTTGCGCTGGGCTCCGACTACGATGGCGCTGTGGCGGTCCCTTTCGATATCACCGGCCTTCCGCTCATCGTAGAGGGCTTGATGAACGCAGGTTTCACCGAAGGGGAAATACGTGCTGTAATGGGAGAAAATGTTAAACAATTTTTCATACGAAACCTGAGATAGTCCACGGAGGAAGCGTCCCTTGAGACGTAGCAAGTAACGAAGAGCGGTTTCACAGGCTAGCACTTCGGCTCACTTCAGACACACAAACCGTTAAGGATCGAAGCGTCAACGGAACTGTCACTTTGGAATTCCGGAAGTGCCGATGACTTTTTCCTGGTCGAGACATGAAAACTAATTTTTACCTAATTGATCAATGGATACAATCGAAGATGTCCTGATCCAGATGGATCAAATCGTAAGCGAGTGCAAAGACCGACAGTCTAGAGTCGGATATTTTGCCATATTATATCGACAGGTTACCCGAAGGGTCAGGGACGGGATTCTCGCTGGAGAGTTTGAGGACAACCCTAGAATGGAGCAACTGGACGTACATTTTGCGAAGCGCTTCATCGATGCTTACACACAGTGGACTAATGGCCAAGCCTCGACAGAAAGCTGGAGACTGGCTTTTGAAGCGAGCAAAAGTCCCGGCCACCTGGTCCTTCAGCATCTCTTCTTTGGAATCAACGCCCACATCAATCTCGACTTGGGAATCGCCGCTTCTGAGACGATGAAGGACTTGCCATTGGGCGGCATTCAGGGCGATTTTAACCGGATCAACGAGCTCCTCGCGGAGTTAGTGGACGGTGTCAAAAATAATATTAGCGTAGTCTCTCCCATCTTTGGCTGGCTGATTCCCCTAGCGAATGGAAGAGACGAGCTGTTTCTCAACTTTTCAATCCAAGTGGCCCGGAACGGAGCCTGGAAGTATGCGGGGGAGTATCATGCAGATACTAACAAGAGCTTCCAGATAGAAGACCGGGATAGAAATATTTCCAAACTGGCACAAAAACTAATCAGCCCTGGAAGATTCCTGGCTTTGCTGGTCAAGATCGTGGGCTTTGCCGAATGGAAATCCGTCAGCCGAACGATGGACCAGCTCGATATAGTCGCTAAGCGGGCAATCAGCTAGCTGATTTTCCAATCCCAGCACGCCACTTAACGAAGCTATCTTTTTTGCGCAGCAAGCCACTCCATGATACTGACAGGTCTCCCGTCGAGTAAAACCGGGGAGCCGTCAACGTCCGTTCGGGCGAGATTGGCATGAGAATATATCCAAGACCAATGGCCCGGATAGCGATAGTCCTTACCGCCATAAAACCCGGTGATGTCGGTGACATGGTCGTAGTAAGAGAATATTACATCTTTCGCCCCAGCCTGCTTCAGTCGTTCATATAGCGGCACGACGGTCTCTTCAGGCTTGGTCGTGTTGTCGTCTTTGGAATGCACAAACCACATTGGCACGTTTTTAATCTTTTGAATCTCCTGATCTGAGATAAACTCCGAGTTATAAGCCAAAGCACTGATGTATCCCGCCGCGAAATAATCGGGATTTTGAAGAATCAGTTTCAAGGACATATAGCCACCGTTGGAGCATCCCCCGACATAAATCCGCGATGGATCTACTTTCGGATTGGCGCGTACGTAGTCCTTGATCAAGTCCATCAACGCTTGGTTGTAGATGTCATTCGTCTCGCCCCGCGTCATGCCATCGGGCCCTTGCATCCAAAAAGTCGGCGCCTGCGGAACCAAGACGAATGTCCCTTTTCCAAATAAGGCTTGGATCTCATCCGAAGCGTAATTTGCTGCACGATTGCCCAGCAAAGGAATCGTAGGATCGATACCTCCCTCACCGCCTCCATGTAGCCAAATGATCAGCGGAGCTTTCTCATCGGCTATTTTGGGAGAAAAGGAAGCATATGACAGGGTCATGCTGTCATTATACTTAAACTTCCCTGTCAAGTCAAACCTGTCAACCAGGGGCATCAAGCGACCGGACTCAGTTTCCCAAACTTTCCCAGAAGTAGAATTGACAACGTTCAGTTGGTAATCAATCCATACGTTTCCCAATCTCGGAAAATACTGAATCGGTGAACCGATGGCATCAACAGGGCTGACGCTCAAGACAAGTGTAACGTACTGACCACCTTCGGCCCGGCTTCCGTTTTCGTCAGAAACGTAGGCATAGACAACATTTCTGTTGCCTGTTGAATTTTCGCCGGTGATATCTCCCTGGGTCGATTTTCTGGTCGCGGTCACGGAGAAGTCTGAAGCTTTAATTGCGGAGACCGATTCTCCCATACTCAGGACAACCTTATTGACAGCCGGCCCCCAGTCGAATCCTTCGATGACCAGCTTATACTCGCCAGCAAATGGTTGTATTGACTCCGTTTTCATAGGTAAGGGAAGGGCTTTCGCGTCCAGCAACAAAGCGAACGCAAGAAAGGGCAGCAAAAAAAGCAGTTTTACTTTTTTCATGGGTATCTATCTTGGGTTGAGTTTCGATTCGGAAAAGATAAAAGATAGCTAATCGACTCAATATGTTGCTTTTATTTTATTTGGACGGCTCTAACTCTATCATCGGCTCCAGATGAATGAGAAGCAGGACAGCACTCCTAATCACTTAAAATTCCTCTCAGCGTTTCCGCGTGATGTATCTCTTTCTTCCAATATGGGCCAGTGTTCATATGTTCTTTGTCAATCGATTGAGGAGACCGATGATCGGGTAGCGTGTGAGTTCAAGACGACTACGGGCGTATATCCAACATTGCGGTTTCAGAAAAATCTGCCGGAAAAATACCGTAGCACTAGCCCTATTTTGTCCATTCCCAGTTTAAAATTTATCTGGATATCGGCTGAAACTTGCACTATTGCAAAATCAGGGAGATCACACAACCCGTCCACAACAAAAAGCCGATAAATTTTCGGTAAATTGATCAAAAAATAAAGTATCACATAAACCCAAGATTTCCGAAACATTAAGCTTTAACAAATCATGCTTCAGAACATCAGCCGAAAAGAATTTTTGGCACAAATGGGACTCTTGAGCACCTCTGCTCTATTTTTCAACTCATGCGATTTCAATTCGCTTCGGAAGGGCGGCATGGAAGGCGTCCCTCCAGTTATTGACAGTCCTCTGGAATCCGAAGATATTTTCGCCTATATCCAAAGAACCATGGGCCAGCCAGACCTGACACTTTATAGACAAATAGTTGGTGCTGCCAACGAGTTCAAAGAGGGTGATCAGACGCTTGGCATCGCGGCGGAATCCCAGTCCTCGCGCGAAAATGCCCGGACACTTTTGGCAAATACAGCGATTGGCGAACTGAAGGCAAACAGTCTTTTCACAGACGATCTCTACGAGCTGATCGTAGAAAAGACATCCGAAAACACCGAGCTTGATACCTGGTCCATTGGCGAACTGAAGACATTCCTTCTCACTCAAACAGAAGCACAGATCAAGGCGATCATGCCCTCCTTGACTAGCGACGTGATCGCCTGCGTGGTCAAGCTCATGGACAACGACGAGTTGATCCAAGTCGGCCAGAAAGTGTTCAACCCCCTCCCTGGGACGCAAATCGGCAGCAAGGGATATATGAGCGCAAGAGTTCAGCCCAACTCACCAACTGATGACCCGGTCGACATCGCGTGGCAGGTCTTTGACGCGTGGTCCTACGGTGTGGGCGACTTGGTATTGGGAACCAATCCTGTCTCCAGCGACCCCAAATCGGTAGCCGAAATTGAAAAGGCACTCTACGACATCATCACGACTTTTGGTCTGGAAAAAACGATCTCTAACTGTGTGCTCTCGCACATTGATGTGCAGGCGGAAGCCGAAAAGATCTATCCGGGTACATCGGGAATCTGGTTTCAAAGCATTGCTGGCACGGTAAAAGCCAACCAAACCTTTGATGTGTCGATAGACAAGATGCTGGCCCACATGGAAAGCCGAACCGGCAAATTCGGACTATACGCCGAGACCGGGCAGGGTGCGGACTTCACCAACGGACACGGGGAGGGCTTCGACATGGTGGTGCATGAGTCACGCAAATATGGTTTTGTCCGAGCCCTGCAGGGGAAGCTTTCCGAAGGAAAAAGCCCAGAGGACACTCCATGGGTACATGTGAACGATGTAGCCGGATTCATCGGACCGGAGGTATTCAAGACCAAAGAGCAACTCGTCCGCTGCTGTCTCGAAGACACGGTGATGGGCAAATTGCACGGACTGACCATCGGCCTGGACGTCTGCTCCACCCTCCACATGGACGTGTCGCTGGATGATCTAGACTGGTGCATCGAGCAGATCATGCCTGTCAACCCGGCTTATCTGATGGCTTTGCCTACCAAAAACGATCCTATGCTCAGCTATCTGACGACAGGATTTTACAATCATGTGAAAATTCGGGAGCAGTTTGGTTACAAGATCAACGACGCGATGTGGGATTTTTTCAAAAAGATAGAGATCATCGGCAGCGACAACCGTCCCACAGAGCACTTTGGAGATCCCACTTGGGTCTATTATCAATACAGACTCGCCAAAAAGGATCTCAGAACCAAAGAAGAAATTTTGGCCGAAGGCCGAAAGATCATCGTCGGGATAGAAGAACGTGGCGTGCCAATCGCTCAGGGTTTCGGAGAAAACGTCTGGGATCTGGATCCCGAATTGGACAGAAAGATCCATTCGTTGTACGACGATGCAAAAAAAAGCCTATGGGCCGAGATGCCGGATTCATTCATCCAGGCGATTCCTGCGGCCGTTCCACTGATCACGCAGAGCAAAGACCGAAAAGACTACGTCTATCATCCCCAAAGCGGCGAAAAACTCGGCAAGAATACTTCTAAGCAATTGAAAGCAATCAAAGAAAACTGGGGAAACAATGCACCTGATGTCCAGATCATCATCTCAGATGGCCTCAATGCCCTAGCGCTGACGGACGAAAATCATTTATTCCCTTTTCTCGAGAACCTGACACTCATCCTCCGATCCAAAGGTTACCATCTCAGTCCTCAGAATCTTGTGTTCACACATGGTCGAGTCAGGGCTGGCTACGCCACAGGAGAAGAACTCTTTGGCAGACTCTCCGATGCCAAGCAGAAAAAAGGCATCATTCACATCATCGGCGAACGACCCGGCTCCGGACACCATGCCTTTTCGGCTTACATCACGGCAGCTCCGGTCAGCCTATGGAGCGAGCAAGGCAAGGTCGACCATGATATCACCAGAGTAGTTTCGGGGATCTCCGACACCTCTCTCCAACCCAAGCTAGCAGCAGAGGAAGTGGCAGAGATCTTTGACGGCCTGTTTAGGAAAAAGGCTCATGCCGCTGGAACGGTTGCTTAGGAAGCCCACAAAGAACAATCTTTGGAAAAAGCGAGAACCTCGGCAGTAAGCTTGAATCTAAAATTCTCTTCCATCTTCGTCCTTTTATGAGGCATATACTCCCTAGAACTCCAAGCTGAAGTTACCGCCCCGGCGAAACTTCCCAAGGTCAAACGGAGGCATTGTGCGGCCGGCAAAGTGGGTTTTCCGCGCGTGACGAAAAAGCGTCTGAATGCTCTCGGCCAGGACACCGCTACCCTTCATTCGCCGCCCAAACTCGCTGTCATTGACCTGACCTCCATGGAGTTCAGAGATCTGGTTCATCACTTTTTGGAATCGATCAGGAAAGTTTTTGCCCAGCCAGTCGGTAAAAACCTCCTCCAACTTCCCGTTGAGCCTAACCACCGTCATCCCGGCACTTAATGCGCCGTGATCGGCAGCGGCTTTGAGAATAGCGGGAGTTTCCTGATTGTTCAGGCCGGGGATGATCGGCGCATTCATCACCGCTACCGGAACTCCGGCCTTTGCCAGAGCCTCGATGGTCTTCAGCCGTTTTTCGCCACTGGCGGTCCGCGGCTCCATCTTCCTTCTTAGACTTTCGTCAAGTGTCGTGATGGAGATATGTACCTGCACCAGATTGTCCTGAGCAAGATCCTGAAGCACATCCAGGTCGCGGAGGATCAGACTGTTTTTGGTGATCATTCCCACGGGATGTCTATATTGGGCAAAGACCTGCAGCAGCTTTCGGGTGATTCCCATCTCTTTTTCCAAAGGCTGATAGCAGTCCGTATTCCCAGAAAGCGAGA
>Ga0079224_100003078_pt1 | contig 20754 bp, 14 predicted proteins | sample Stecom2015_FD_80414 | JGI IMG/M metagenome (GOLD analysis project Ga0079224, IMG submission 80414) | Agricultural soil microbial communities from Utah to study Nitrogen management - Steer compost 2015 | ecosystem: Environmental > Terrestrial > Soil > Agricultural land | place: USA: Utah...
ACAATTGATATCGCCACTGAATCGATTTACAACAACATGTGTAAGTGTATCAATTTCTAAGTTAAACTTATTGTATGACAATCCTAATTCTAAACTAAAACCGTGCTTTAAGTAACGATTAATCGACAAATGAGACGGATAATACATCGCTTTCATCTCCAAACAGCGATGAAAAATATCGGTATAAGCATGTGAATCACCATCAATGAAACTCCAACCTGCACCAATCATCCACGTGTATGGTTTATAAGGTCTAAATTTCAAATAATCCGATTGAGCATAAGTAGTTGAAGTTCCTAATACAAAAACCAAAACAAATAATAGTCGATTCATTTGTTTAATAAATTATGATCCAAATGTATATAAAAAAAACCCGAAATTTACATTCCGGGTTTCCTCATACTATAATCGTAAATTAATTATGCATTCGCTAATGCTAAGAATTCATCATAAGAAACTTCTTTTTCGTTTAACTTAACAGTTTCTTTGAAGTACTTAGTCAACTTAGATTCAGCTAACATATCATAAATTCTATTAACTTCCTCTTTGTTTTGCAATACCTGCATTGCACTCTTCGTCAACTCTTCATCACTTGGAGCAGGCAAACCATACTGAGCATAATTGTTTACCAACAATCCTTTTGTAAAGTCGATTACTTCAGCATTATCCAATTTGATTTCGTTTGCTTTGAAGATTTCACCTTGAATCAACTGCCACTTCAAATTATCAGCATATGCATTGTAATCTGCTTCAATTTGCTCGTCAGTAATTGGTTTTTCGTTCGACATTTTAATCCAACGTTTCATGAAAGCATCTGGCAATTCTACTTTTGTTGATTTCATCAACTCTTCGTAAACGAATTTTGTCAATAAACGGTCAGAATCATTTGCAAACATATTTTTCAAATCTTCTGCAATTCTTTCTTTCAATTCTGCTTCTGTTTTAACAACACCTTCACCAAACAACTTGTTAAACAATTCTTCGTTCAACTCAGCCAATTCAATACGCTTAATTTCAGTAATTGTCAATTGAAATTTGTTTGAAATTGTATCCAACTGCTCTGCTTTTAATCCGAGCATTGCTGCAGTATCCTTACCTCCTCTTGAAACGTTAGCCGGATCTACAACAACTTTATCTCCAACTTTTTTACCTACTAATTCCTTTTTAGTTGCTTTATCTTCAACAAATTCAACAGAGATAGTAGATGAATTCATTACTCCACCTTCTTTGATTGTTTCATCATCGTTTAATTCAACAAATTGACCTAAAATCATATCTGTTTCAGCAACCTGATCAACAGAAATCAATTTACCATAACGACGGCGTAAATCATCAATTTGCTTACCTACTAATTCGTCGTCAACCTTAACCTTGTTATAGTCAAATTTACTTTTAGACGACAATTCCACTTTAATCTCTGGAGACAAACCTATCTCATATTCAAATTCGAAAGTATCTGGATTATCGAAATCACCTTTGACATCAGAACCTTCTTTTGGAATTGGGTTTCCTAAAATGCTAATTTTATTTTCTTGAATGAAAGAGTATAAAGCGTTGTTAACGATTTTGTTCATTTCTTCTGCCAAAACAGCTTTCCCATATTGTTTTTGAATTAATGACATTGGAACTGTTCCTGGACGGAATCCTGGAATTTTAGCTGTTTTTCTGTATTTTTCTAACTGCTTTTTTACCTCAGTTTGGTAATCAGCAGCTTCTATTTGAACTTTTAACACTGCATTTAACGCATCAATATCTTCGCGAACTACTTTCATTTTATTATGAATTTAATTAAATAAAAAATGGCATAAGACCCGCTTACACCATTCAAACATTTTTAAAGTGCGGATGGAGGGACTCGAACCCGCACACCTCACGGTACTAGATCCTAAGTCTAGCGTGTCTACCAATTTCACCACATCCGCATATTCTATGTCAATGATAAAACGCGTTCAGTTTTACCCCCAAATTGCTTCGGGACTGCAAAGATAACATTATTTTAAATAATGCAAATATTTTGAATTATTTTTTTTGATTCATTTATACTTTGTATTTGCATTGTGATTGACATACTCGCATCACTTATTTTCCCGATACAACTAAAATAACTATCTTGAGGCAAATTTTAAAAACTAGAAAATGAGAAAAGTTTTTCAATGGACCATTACTTTACCAATTCTAGCCTGGATACTCTATTTTTCGGGCATTATCAATCAGTCAATCTTTTGGGAATTTTTAGCAGGATTATTATTAATCGGAAGCGTTATGTCCGCAGTTCACCACTCTGAAATAATTGCAGAAAAAGTAGGTGAACCATTTGGGACAATCATTTTGGCAGTGTCCATCACAGTTATAGAAGTTTCAATCATCGTATCGTTGATGATCAGCGAAGGTGAAAATGCTGCTTCCTTAGCTCGCGACACCGTCTATGCAGCTGCCATGCTTATCTTTAATGGTATTATTGGTCTGTGTATCTTTATCGGATCTACACGACATTACGAACAAAAGTTTTCTCCCTACTCAGTCAATATCGCACTCATATCACTCGTTTCCATTATTGTATTCACCTTGGTATTTCCAACCTTTACAAATAGTGTAAAAGGATCCTATTACTCCTACCCTCAATTGATCTTCGCTTCGATAGCATGCATCATTATATATGGGTTCTTTTTGTTTGCTCAAACGAGAAGATATAGACAGTACTTTTTAACTGTTGATGAAAACGAAGATGAAGATAATTGTGAGCCTATTCAAATTCCCAACAAGGAATTCTACACAAGTTTAGTTTTTCTAATTGTCAGCTTACTCATCGTTGTACTCTTAGCAAAAACACTCACCCCAACAATTGAAGATATGATCATCAGCTTCAATCTTCCTAAGTCGCTAGTTGGAGTAATTATCGCTGCGATAATTTTACTTCCAGAAGCTATTGCCGCTATTATTGCTGCAAAAAACAACCGCTTACAGACAAGTCTAAACCTTGCTCTTGGTTCAGCTCTTGCAAGTATTGGATTAACGATACCAGCTGTTTCAATCGTTTGTATCGTATATGACATGCCTATTATTCTAGGACTTGATATAAAATCTATAATCTTATTGATGTTATCAGTAATGACGGTAATGCTTTCATTAAATAGCGGAAAATCAAATGTAGTTTATGGAGTTGTACTTTTGGTAAACTTATTTGCCTTCATCTTTTTAATGATTTATCCATAAAGAAAACTCAATAAAAACGAAAAGCCTTTCTGAATAATCTGAAAGGCTTTTCTTTTATATAAACATCTCATCTTACCCGCTTGTGCGGCAAAGTAGAGATGGAAAAAGAGTCAACATGAGTTGACTCTTTATATTCTTCCGCAAAATGAAAAGTGAATTTCAAATTTGCAATTAATTATTACATCATTCCTGGCATTCCTCCTGGCATTCCATGAGAATGAGCTCCTTCAACTTCTGGCTCATCAGCAATAACTGCTTCAGTAGTCAATAATAAAGAAGCAATAGAGGCAGCATTTTCAATTGCAATACGAGTAACTTTCGTTGGATCAATTACACCAGCTTCATATAAGTTCTCGAATTTATCTGTACGTGCATTGTAACCGAAATCATCTTTACCTTCACGCACTTTTTGAACAATTACAGCTCCTTCGCCTCCTGCATTTGCAACAATTTGGCGTAATGGTTCTTCAATTGCTCTTTTTGCAATTAAAATACCTGTTGTTTCGTCTTCATTTGCTCCTTTCAAGTTTTCAAGTGCATCAATTGCTCTAATCAACGCAACACCTCCTCCAGGAACAATTCCTTCTTCAACAGCGGCTCTTGTTGCTGCCAATGCATCATCAACGCGGTCTTTTTTCTCTTTCATTTCAACCTCTGTTGTAGCACCAACATACAACACTGCAACACCACCAGCTAATTTAGCCAAACGTTCTTGCAATTTCTCACGGTCATAGTCAGAAGTTGTTGACTCGATTTGTGCTTTAATTTGATTAACTCTCAAATCGATATCTTCTTTTTTACCAGAACCGTTTACAATTGTCGTGTTATCCTTGTCAATCTCTACTTTCTCTGCTGTACCCAACATCTCCAAAGTAGCATTTTCCAATGTATAACCTCTTTCTTCTGCGATAACTTGACCACCAGTTAAGATTGCAATATCTTCTAACATTGCTTTTCTTCTATCTCCAAATCCTGGTGCTTTTACTGCAGCAATTTTCAATGCTCCACGGATACGGTTTACAACCAATGTAGCCAAAGCTTCACCGTCAACATCTTCTGCGATAATCAACAATGGTTTCCCTGACTGCGCAACTGGTTCCAAGATTGGAAGCAATTCCTTCATGTTTGAAATTTTCTTATCGTAGATAAGGATGTAAGGACGATCCAATTCTGCAATCATTTTCTCCGTATTTGTTACGAAGTAAGGAGACAAATAACCTCTGTCGAATTGCATTCCTTCAACAGTTTTCACCTCTGTTTCAGTTCCTTTTGCTTCTTCAACAGTGATTACACCTTCGTTACCTACTTTTTTCATTGCTTCGGCAATCAATGCAGCAATTGTCTCATCATTATTTGCTCAGATCGTAGCAATCTGCTTAATTTTATCATTATCAGATCCAACTTCTTTAGAAATTGTCTTTAACGATTTAACTATTTCAGCTACCGCTTTATCAATACCTCTTTTTAAATCCATTGGATTAGCTCCAGCTGCAACATTTTTCAATCCTGCAGTGATGATTGCTTGCGTCAATACTGTTGCTGTAGTTGTTCCATCCCCTGCAATATCCGCTGTTTTTGAAGCAACTTCCTTAACTATTTGCGCTCCAATATTCTCAATTGAATCTTTCAATTCAATTTCTTTAGCAACAGAAACACCATCTTTTGTTACATGAGGAGCTCCAAACTTCTTACCAATAACAACATTTCTTCCTTTTGGACCTAATGTAACTTTTACTGCATTTGCTAAAGCGTCTACTCCTCTTTTCAACTTTTCACGTGCCTCAACATCAAAATATATATCCTTTGCCATGTTTCTTCCTTTTTAAATGTTTAATTAAAAAATACCATAAATATCGGATTCGCGCATAATCAAATATGCCTTACCATCTAATTTAATTTCAGTACCAGAATACTGGCCATACAATACCTCATCACCAACTTTAACTGTCATTGGCTCATCTTTCTTACCATTACCCGCAGCAATCACTTTTCCTTTCAATGGTTTCTCTTTCGCTGTGTCAGGAATGATAATTCCACTTGCTGTTTTTTCTTCTGCTGGCGCCGGCTCCACTAGAACGCGATCTGCCAAAGGTTTAAATGATATTGACATATGAAATTAATTAAATTTAAAATTGTTCGATGACCATTTCACCAATACTATGCCATTGTGCGAAATGAAACATTTTGTCATTTTTAAAGATGGTTTCACTGACAATATGTCGCTCAAACATGGATATTTCATCTCTATCCATCATTTTAGACCATAAAACCATTTTTTTAATTCCTATTTATTTTAAATTTTGCAAATTTGCCCTTGGTTAAAAATCAAACCAAAAAAATTGAAAATCAACATTTTTTATTTTTTTGGCACAATAAATGGATACGCCATCTTAATAATAGATAAACTTATTCTTATGATTCGAAATTTTACTTTGCAAGTTTTTCTACTGCTAATTGCTATCAACTTCAGCTTTTCTCAACGTCTCAACTACGACCGTGTTTCACCTTGGTTCTTGGGAGCAAATGTAGGAGCTACTTGGCAGCATACAGATGTCAACAATCGCACATTTTACGGATGGGGATTGGTTTTCGGTAGAACATTTAATTACAATTACGGCAACATCTTTAGTTATGATTTAAAACTGCGCTATTTAGGTGGTGCTTGGAGAGGTTTGGATTCAAAACCTTCTGGATTTGATGACTACACCAATACAACCTTGAGTCAAAATCCAACAGACTACAAAACGTATTTAGGTTATTCAATAAATAATTTCCAAACTAAGTCGCATGAACTTAATTTGGAATTATCGATTCACCTTAATCGCCTAATTGAACGTACTGGCTGGGATCCATACATTTTTGGCGGTGCTGGACTTAGTTTTTTCAGAGCGAGAGGTGATCTTTTCGACGAGTACGATTATCTGTATAATTACAACTTCTTAGCTGACTATAGTAAAGGTGAAGTTAAAAAGTTCATCAACAACGATTTTGAATCAGACCTAGACTATAGCCATAATCGTATCAATGCCAAATTAATGGGACATTTAGGTGTTGGACTTGGATACTATGTAAGTCCAAATGTTGCTCTTGGAATTGAACACAAAACAACGTTTACAGGAGTTGATTATTTCGACGGAGTGGTTAGTAATAAAGGAAAATATAAAACAGATATTTACCACTATACAAACCTCTATTTAAAAATCTACTTGAATAGAGCAAAATCTCGTGTATACACAGATGAAAATGTGACACATAATCCTGTGATTACAGATCCTGTTAACACGCCATGTGTTAGTCCTAAAATTTCTTTGGTAACAAATTCTAATTCCACTGTCAATGAATCGCTTTTTCAATTAGCGGCAAATCTTCAAAATACAAATAGGGATCAGATTTCACTGACATTGAATGGTATTCAAACAGGAAATTACACATTCAACAACAATCGTCAGCTACGAGCTCAGTTCCAATTACAAACTGGAATCAATACGATTGTAATTACAGCTACAAACGAGTGTGGAAGTGACCAAAAAACTGTTTATGTAAACTATGTACCTGAATGCAATAAACCAGTTGTAGCATTCACTAATCCAAATACAAGTCACACAAATGCGACAAATCCTTCAATTAATGTTCAAGCAAAAATTGACAATTTAGATGGTGGATTAGTACAATTTTACATCAACGGTCAGCAATCAAGCAATTTCAATTACAATACGGTTACGGGAATTTTGACTTCGACTGTTAAATTAAATGATGGAAACAATTCTATTCAAATAATTGCAAACAACAACTGTGGTTCACATACTCAAACGATTTATTTGAACTACAACAGACAATGTCCAACTCCGTATTTATATGTTAATAATAGTCAAAATACTTTTGTAACTACAAACCGATTTGACATAACAGCAACTGTAAACAACATTACAAACGCTAATCAAGTTGAAGTTTATCTAAACGGACAAAAACAAAGTGTTGGGACATATAGCAACAATTTGTTCAAAAAATCGTTGACTCTTTCAAAAGGGAAAAATTCTATTTATATCAGAGCTACAAATAGCTGTGGTACAAGTGACCAAAATTTTGATGTAGAATACGGCCAACCTTGTAATGATCCAATTATCACATTACACAATCCTTCAGGAGCAAGAACAACTTCAAACTCTGAGAATTACACGTTACAAGCAACCGTTTCAAATGTTACTTCTTCGAACAACATTTCTGTTAAACTGAATAATGTATTGATTTCGAATTACAATTATAATTTTAGTACAGGATTATTAACTGCGTCGATTCAACTAGCACAAGGAAGTAATATCATCGAAATCAACGCTTCTAACGAGTGTGGGTATGCTAGTAATTCAGCAACAATTTCTTTCACAAAACCATGTGATAAGCCTACGATCACTTGGAAATCACCAAGTCCTAATAGCACAACTACAACAGCATCGATGAATATTGAAGCACTAATTAATGGTATCAATAACGCTTCTGATGTGGATTTATATGTAAATGGTAATTTAGTAACAAGTGCATCTTATAATAGATCGACAAAACTTTACAAAAAGTCCATCAATCTAACGAAAGGAAATAACGTTATTCAATTAGTGGCTAGTAACAATTGTGGGGAAACTAACTACACAACAAACATCACACTTCAAGATCCTCTAGTGGTGTCTGGAGAAAAACCAAATGTAACGTTTACAAGCAAATGTGGAACAACCATTAATGCAGGATTAGTAAAATTCACAGGAAACATTACAGGAGTTACCGAAACAAGTCAAATACAATTTATTGCACAAGGCACAGTTCAAACAAATGTTGTTTATACAAGAATCAATAATGGGTTCAGTTTTGAATACAGTGTTAGGATGGGATACTCTTCCAATTATTATGTGGAAATTACAGCCAATAATGCATATGGAAGTAAAACAAAATCTTGTCACATTACAACATTAGATCCTCCTGTTGTGGATAATGAAATTGAAATTTGTATTACAGAAAATCGCATTAAGAAAACCATTAAGATTAAAGAGTCTCAATGGCCTAATTACGAAAAAATGGGCGCAACAAAAGGTGCTTGTCCTCCAGTAATAGAAGATAAGAATATCCAAATTTGTTTGAGTCAACGAGGAAAAAATGTCACATTGACAATTAAAGAATCTGAATGGCCTAATTACGAAAAACAAGGGGCTAAAAAAGGTGCTTGTATTGAATCGATTGACAATGAAATTGAAATTTGTGTTCCAAATGGCAACAAAAAAGAAACAAAAATCATCAAAGAATCTCAATGGCCAACTTACCAGAAAATGGGAGCAACATTAGGCAAATGTCCTGAAGTTGTAGATAACGATATCATTGTATGCGTCCCTCAAGGTAGAACGAAAGTTACGATGACCATCAAGGAATCTCAATGGCCAACATATCGCAACATGGGAGCTACATTAGGAGAATGTCCTATCTACGATCCTGAGATTACGATCTGTTACCGAGAAGATGGAATGCTAAAAAGTAAAACAATTAAGCAATCTGAATGGCCTGCATATGAAGCCAAAGGTGCAACATTAGGAAATTGTCCTGAAGTTTCAGACCCAGACTTGATTATCTGTACTCCTGACGGAAAAGGTGGAACTACAACAATCACTATCAAAACATCTCAATGGGAAACCTATAGAGCAAAAGGAGCAAAACTCGGTCCATGCGACACGAGCAGTTCATCTTCAGATGCTCAAGCTTCTTCTGGTACAGTTACAAACTCAGGAGATAAAATGTTAATCTGTGTTCTTGAAAATGGGAATTATGTTACTAAAACCATTGCTGTTGCAGAATGGAAAAAGTATGAAAGATTAGGAGCTACACAAGGAGCTTGTGTTGAAAAAGGTGGAATAATTTCAGCACCAACAATTGAGTTAAACAAAACACCTAAACCATCAATAAAAACGCCTACAGCTCCAATAAAAAAACCTTAAAACAAAAAAATAGTCGGTAAAATTACCGACTATTTTTTTTGAACTAAATAATTCATCAACAATTCCATTTGTTGGGTTGTTTCCCTATTGGAACATGAATAGTTATTGACAATAAAAGCAAAAGCAATGTGATTACCGTTATCAGTATGAATATAACCTGCATATGATTTTGTACGTTTCATTGTACCACTTTTAGCATAAACTTTTCCGTGTGCTGGTTGATTTTTAGCAACATTCTTTAATGTACCACTCAATCCTGCAACTGGCAATGTCTGCAAGTACGTTACTTGGTTTGATGATCCATTCATTAACACCAATAAATCGACAAATGTTTTTGCAGCTACTGCATTTGTTCTTGACAAACCACTACCATCCATCAAATACAGCTTTGAAACATTTAGTCTTGCTTTCCAATACTCCTCCATGTATTTCCTTGCCTCACCATGAAGACCATATTTTTTCTTTTGAAAAGCTGTCAAACGCATCAATCCTTCAGCAAATAAATTAACGCTTTCATGATTTGTTACTTGTGCTATTTCTTCTATCGATCTTCCAAAATATTCATGCAACAATTCTAAATCTACTGCTGATTTTAAATTAGGAGTATTTCGAGTTGTTCTTGCACCTCCTTCTATAATAACACCATTCGCATTTAGTGCTTTTCGAAATTCATTTGCTAAAGTAAACTCTGGATCAGGCAAACTCCCTTTTACGACAAAATCAAGTTGATTAGCTGGCAACGTCCCTCTCGCCTCACGCTCATGATGATAAGGCGCACCATAGATATATACATTATCTCCATTTCTAGAAGATGCCATCACATTGTTTAGAAAGAAGAGTGAATCATACTTTGGGAAAGTGTAGCTCAAACTTGCTTTTCTTCCAACTGCCCCTGTTTTAAAATGATATTCTAATGTATTATCAAAAACCGTCGCTCCACTGAAATGTGCTCCATAATAATTTCCTAAATCTGCCCAAAGCCAATCATCTGGAGCCCCTTCGTAGCCGAAATCGCTACCATCAACAAAAATTGATCCTGTAACTTTTCGAATACCTTTTTCCTTAATTATTGTTATCCAATCCTCTAAAAACTTTGTACGGTTTTCCGATTCGAAATAGCGACTTCCCAAGGAGACATCCCCTCCACCAATCACCCACAAATCACCATAAAGTACACTATCACTAATCGCACCATGCATCATCAGTTTTGTAGAAGGTCGAAACGAAGCTCCTAACTCTTCCAATGCAAAAGCAGTCGAAAACAACTTCACTGTAGAAGCTGGTGTAAGTAAATTTTCTCCATTATAATTTGCTAATACTTCATTAGTTCCAAGATCAATTACATACAAGCCCACCGATGCAGACTTAAATCCACCGTAATTAACAAATTTCCTAAAAATTGAATCAACAAGGTCTTGAGCCAAGGTTGAACATTGATTACCGATAAAGAAAATAACTACTATAATTCTAAAAAATTGATTCATTTTACTTTGTTAATTCCACTTTATTAAAATTCTACACTACTTTTGTCACTAATCTAAAAATAAATTACCATTTTTCAGCGTGAAAAAGATAAAAGTACTACGTATCATCAACCGATTTAATATTGGTGGTCCCACATATAATGCCACTTTTTTAACTCGTTTCATTGGAGATGAATTTGAAACCCTCTTAATCGGTGGACTTCCTGAAGCTGACGAAGCTGATTCCTTGCATATTACAAACCAATATGGTGTAGAGCCACTATTGATTGAAGAAATGCAGCGCATTCCTAATTTTTTCTCCGATAGAAAGGCTTATAAACGTATTCAAAAAATCATTGAGGAATTTCAACCTGATATCGTTCACACCCATGCAGCAAAGGCTGGAGCTCTAGGTCGAAGAGCTGCCAAAGCCGCAGGAGTACCCATTATCATACACACTTATCACGGTCATGTGTTTAAAGGATATTTCAACAAAGTTAAAACAAACATCTACAAAACAATTGAACGAAAATTGGCCAGTTACAGCACAAAAATTATAGCTGTTTCTGAAATTCAAAAACATGAATTGGTTAATGTACACCAAGTTTGTAGTAAAAAACAAACGGTTGTAATCCCACTTGGTTTTGACTTAGAAAAATTTCATGCAAACCGTGATGAAAACCGCATCAAAACTAGGTCCCAGTACAAACTCGACACAGATGAAATTGCGATTGGAATTATTGGACGTCTAGCACCTATTAAGAACCATCTATTTTTCATTGATGTACTCAAAGAACTTTCTACAAAAACGACAAAAAAAATAAGAATCTTCATCGTTGGTGATGGTGACGAAAAAGAGCGGATATTAAATGCAATAAATTCTTTCAATTGGCCACAAAATATTAAATTTGAAATCACATCGTGGATATTAGATATTGCTTCTTTTAATCCAGCAATGGATATTATCTGCTTATGTTCAGTAAATGAAGGAACACCAGTAAGTTTAATTGAAGCACAAGCATCTGGCGTCGCTGTTATTTCAACAGATGTCGGAGGTGTAAAAAATATCATCGATAACAAAAAAACGGGGTTAATTGTAACCTCAAACACCAAAAAGGAGTATATAGATAAGTTGCAATTGTTAATTAATGATGATGATTTAAGAACAAAATTATCTGCAAACGGTTGGACTTTTGTAAAAGATCGGTTTCACTACACTCGATTAACAGAGGATATGCGAAAATTGTATCTAGAATTAATGAAAGAAAAAAATGCTAAAAAATAAGTCGCTTCTAATACTTTTAAGTTTATTCCTGTCCTTCATTTTTGTTAGATGTGGAATAAATTCCAATATTATGTTCAAAGAAGCAAAAGGTGATGTTATTGTTCGCGATTCTATTCCTTTAAAACCTACTCAAGACTACTTAATTTCTATTGATGATAAGATATCGTTCCAACTCTACACAAATGCTGGAGAAGTTCTCTTATTAAACAATGCTGATGTATATCAAAAGAATGTTAGCGGAAAGACAGCTATTGAATATCTAGTCAGAAGAGATGGAACAGTTGAAATACCTAAACTTGGTAGTGTAAAAGTAGAGGGGTTATCTGTTTCTGAATGTGAAGATTTATTAGAGCAACTCTATAGTACTGAATATCAAAATCCATTTGTTCAGGTACAAATTACAAATCAACGAGTTGTTGTATTTCCTGGTAATGGAAGTGATGCCAAAGTAATTGCATTAGAAAACAACAACACAACGTTGATGGAAGCTCTTGCGCAAGCTGGAGGTATTACAGAGAGAGGAAAAGCTAACACTGTAAAAATTATGCGTCGAGTTGGAGGCAAGAGAACAGTATATGTTTTGGATTTGTCGACAATTGAAGGATTACAATATGTTGATATGATTGTTCAAGCAAACGATTATATCTACGTTGAACCAAATCCTCAATTAACCAAAGAAGTAGTTAAAGAGATTGCTCCTGTCATCTCAATTATTTCAAGTTCAATGATTATTCTTACTGTAATCAACAATCTTAAAAAGTAAAAATGGCAGAAAATACTAATAGCTTTATTATTAATAAGACTTATGATCCGTTGTTATTTAGAACGGTAATTAAACGCTATTGGTGGTACATGCCGATAATACTTTCCTTCTTCTTCTTTATTGCAATGATTTATTTGAGGTATACGAAACCTATCTATGAATCAAATCTCATCTTGCAAATTGAAAATGAAGATAATGCTAAAAATATCATTGATATTGAAAATATTAATACAAAGAAAGATATCTTCTATTCAGAAGTTGAGTTACTAAGATCTGAACTCTTATTCAATCAAACGATTAAAAACCTTGGATTTGAAGTTAGTATTTTTTACAAAGGAAAATTTCTTACTGAAGAGAAATATAAATCTGGAAGTTTCAATATTCAAGCTTATGAACTAATGGATTCTAGTTTGGTTGATGTCCCAATTTATATTTCCTATGTTGAGAATAAAATTAACTTGAATTACGAACTAGGAGATAAAAGTTATGAGTTTAAGGAAGAAATTGGTAAACACATCATCACACCACATTTTGATATTGTAATAAAAATAGAGCATCCTGATAATTTCAGAATCGAACTGGAAAACAATCAGGTTTACTTTGTTTTTAACAGCTTACGCAATTTATCTGAAAGACTTTATGGAAATTTAGAGGTTTCACCTTTAGATGAGAGAGCAAGAACCGTTTATATCGGTTTTAGAGGAGATAACCCACGAATCTGCCACGATGTTACGCTTGCATTAGCAAATGAGTTCATCAAAAACTCGGTAAAAATTAAGAAAAAAAGTTCTGAAAGCATCCTGAATTTCATCGACTTACAATTAGACTCACTTTCTTCTGAATTAAAAAAATCGAAGGATAGCCTAATGAACTTTCAAAGAGTGTCTAATATTACGGATCCAGAGAAGGAAGGTATCGAAATGAAAACAGATGTTTCAAAATTCCAAGATGAATTATTCAATTTGGAAGATGAAATCAGAACGTTACAATCCATTTACAGAAAATTACAAGATCAACCAAATCGACTAGATGTCTATCGAATTTTACCTGAATTACTTGGTAAATCATATGAAACTGCAATCTCTAGTCACATTGAATCGCTTCACGCATTAATGGAGGAACGTGAAGATATTTTATTCCGAGTAACAACCGAAAGTTCGGAAATCAAACGCATCGATAAAAAAATTCAAGAAAAAACAAAACAGATTATCCGTAGTATAGACGCTATTGAGACTCGCCTAAAAACAAGAAGCAATGTATTAAAAAATAAAATCAACGAGTTAGAAGGAATATATTCTACATTGCCAGGAAAGCGGATGGAGTATAACAGATTAAAAAACATTCAGGATTTGAATGAAAAATATTTCCAACTATTAACCGAAAAGAAAGTTCAATACGCTATATCTGATGCTGGATTCTCTTCCAATAATCGCATTTTGAAGAATCCATCACTTGATCCTACACCTGTGGAGCCTAAATCTTCGACGGTATACATCAGCTTCTTGTTGCTTGGAATGTTCTTGAGTTTGGGTATTATTTTCATTAAATATGTAAGTTTTAACGAAATCAATCTGATTGAAGACTTACAAAATATTTTGCCATCACACGCAACAATTTTAGGGGGAGTTCCAAACTCTAAGATTGAAATGGAGTATTCTAAGATTGTCGTGACTGATTCTCCAAAATCTATGATTGCCGAAGCATTGAGAAAAATTCGTGTCAACTTAAGCTATATCAAACCGAATTACCAAACAATTGCTATCTCTTCTTCCATTTCTGGAGAGGGAAAAACATTTGTTGCTCTCAACTTAGCTGCAATTATTTCCATGACTGGGAAAAGAACTATCATTCTTGACTTAGACATGAGAAAACCTAAGATCCATTTGGCATTTGGAAAAGATAATTCAAACGGAATGAGCAACTTGATTATTGGTACTACAACATTGGATCAAGTAATCCATAAAGATGTTGACATTAATCTAGATATTATTACTTCGGGTCCAATTCCTCCAAACCCATCAGAACTACTTCTTGGGGATAATTTTAAACAAATAATCAAAGAATTGAAGGAACGATATGATATCATCGTGATCGATAATCCTCCGATTGGTTTGGTATCTGACGGTGTTCAAATCCTTACTGAGGCAGATATTCCAATCTATGTATTTAAGTCTCAATATTCAAAACGTAATTTCGCATATCGTGTAAAAGAGCTTTTTGAAATGCAACAAGTAAAAAACTTAAATATCATATTGAATGGTATTAATCAATCTAAGAATAATATCTACGGGTATGGTTATGGTTATGGTTATGGTTATGGAACATATGAAGGATACCTTGACGAAGAAAAAAATACAAAGCAATCTTTCATAAAAAAATTACTTAATCGTATTTTTGCTCCTTTCAAACGATAAGATGGACATTCAAAAAACTGAAATTGACGGGTTATTAATTTTCACTCCAAGAAAATTCGAGGACGAAAGGGGTTACTTCTTTGAAAGTTTCAATCAAAGAGAATTCAATGAATTGATTGGTCGTGAAGTCATCTTCGTTCAAGACAATGAATCTTGTTCCCATAAAAATGTTTTGAGAGGGTTACATTTTCAATCCGCACCTTTTGAACAGGGTAAATTAGTCCGAGTTGCAAGAGGAGCAGTCATAGATATCGCAGTTGACATTCGCAAAAATTCCAAAACTTTTGGGAAGTGGCACAGCGAACTGTTGAGTGCAGAAAATGGTAAACAAATGTGGATTCCAGAAGGATTTGCTCATGGCTTTATTAGTTTAGAAGACAATACACAGTTTTTATATAAATGCACTAATTATTACTCACCACAACACGAAAATACAATTATCTGGAATGACCAAACGCTCAATATAAATTGGGGAGCAATTGATCATCCTATCATCTCTGAAAAAGATTTACATGGAAAAACAATAGAACTATTCAATTTTTAAACCACAATCCACATGAACGCTATTCTTTTTAAATTCTCCTTGTACTTTCTGGGGGGAATAATCACTTCTTTCATATGCAATATACTTCTATTAAACTTTTCTCAGTCGTTGGGAATTCGCAATAAAAATGATGTTACAATCCGATGGAGTAATCTATCTAAACCATCTTTAGGAGGTATTAGTTTTTTTGCAGTATTCATATTCACAACATTTATCTACGCATTTTTCTCATATGAGAATCTATTTCATGATGTTAAATTCATCGGCTTATTTATAGCAGCAGTATTAGCATTTATCATGGGACTAGCAGATGATGCATACAATACACGTCCATTAATTAAACTTACGGTACAAATACTGTGTGGAGTTGCTCTTTGTTGTACAAATACAATCATCAGCATCACTCCATACGAAACAATCAATTGGGTTGTAACAATTTTCTGGGTAATTCTTCTAATGAATTCATTAAACATGTTAGACAATATGGATGGAATTACTGGTACAGTAGTTTTGATGATTATCATCACATGCCTATGCTCTCAATGGATGACATTCGGTATTACACGAAATTTCTGGAATATTCTTAATTGTGCCATGACTGGTGGACTCATTGGCTTTTTATATTTCAATGTCAATCCATCCAAACTATTCATGGGAGACGCAGGTTCACAATTCATTGGTTTATTCATTGCATTTATCACAATTGATGACCTATGGATGGTAGGAACATCGAATGGGGTATCAAACTGGTATGGTTTGTTGCTCATTGTCATTTGCTTTACAGCTCCTTTTTCTGATACACTTACAGTTGTAATCAATCGATTAAAAAGAGGACAATCACCAATGGTTGGAGGTAAAGACCATACAACACATCATCTAGTTTATAACGGATTAAATGATCGTCAAGTATGGTATGTATTCATGGGAATTGCGACGGTTGCAACAATGTTAACATTAGCTGCTATTTACCTAATAAAGCAAGGTAACTTATTTTTTGCCTCTACCCTACTTTTATTTCCTATAGCTGTTTTTCTTCGTCTTTATCTCATCACTTTGCGCCATCCAAACAAATAATTTTCCAAATATAATTTCTAACTTTAGCAGAAAGATTTGATTCATGAGAAGTTACCTCTTAGTATTCGCTACGATTTTGCCCATACTTTTATTTTCTCAAGAAAAATCTACTCTTATTGGAAAAGTGCTCAGTTTTGATGACAAAGAACCACTTGTCGGAGCAAAAATATTAATTCCAGAACTTCAAATTGGAAGTATCAGTAATACTGAAGGAATTTTTAACCTAGAATTACCTCATGGACAACATACTATTCAGGTAAGCGCAGTTGGTTTTTCAGATGAAAAAAGAACCATTTTTATCAGAAAAGACACAACAATTACCTTTGCTTTAAAAACAATTGGAAAAGAATTTCAAGAAATAGTTGTCGTTGCTAATCAAACAGAAAATGTTTCTTCGGCCAACATGGGGCAAATTGAACTAAAAATTGAAGAAATAAAAAAACTTCCAGCGTTTTTAGGTGAAGTGGATTTAATTAAAGCAATCCAATTACTCCCCGGAGTATCTTCAGCATCAGAAGGTGGTCAAGGATTATATGTGAGAGGTGGTGGGCCTGATCAAAATTTAGTTTTATTAGACGAAGCTGTCATCTACAACGCTTCACATTTATTCGGATTTTTTTCTGTATTCAATCCAGATGCTGTTCAAAGTGTAAACCTCATCAAAGGTGGAATGCCTGCTCATTATGGCGGAAGACTATCTTCTGTTCTAGAAGTCAACATGAATGAAGGAAACAACCAAAAATTTGGAATCAAAGGAGGATTGGGTATTGTTTCCTCACGACTAGCAATTGATGGTCCACTAAAAAAAGATAAAGGTTCCTTTATGATCGCTGGTAGAAGAACTTACGTTGATCTATTAATGAAAGCATTCATTCCAAAATCATCTTCTTTTTATGGCTCAGGATATTATTTCTACGATTTAAATTTCAAAGCAAATTACAAACTTTCAGAAAAAGATCATATATACTTGAGTGGATATTACGGAAAGGATGAATTCATCTATGATAATAAAAAAGATAATTTCATGGTCAAAATGCCATGGCAAAATGGTGCTGCATCCATTCGATGGAAACACTTATTCGGTCGAAAACTAATTATGAATGTAGCCGGAACCTATTCGCATTACAACTTTGCTTTTATTTCCAATGAAGATGAATTAAACCTAAAACTATCTACAGGAATCAATGATATTGGGGGAAAAGTAGATTTTACGTATTTACCTACTAACCCAAGACATACGATTAAATTTGGTGCTCAGTACACGCATCATATCTTCATGCCGAGCAGTGTTTCTGCTGAGCAAGACACAACTATTTTTGACACGGGAGCATCTCAAAAATTATATAGTCACGAAACAGGTTTATATCTACAAGACGACTGGGACATTACGGAGAAATTTAGAGTTCACGTTGGTTTACGTTATTCAACATTTACGCACACAGGACCATTCGAACGATCAATCAAAGGAAATATTTCACAACCGGATTCTTCGATTACCTATAACAAAGGAGACATTGTAGCGTTTTATCAAGGATTAGAACCGCGTTTTTCTTTGAGATATCTTTTGCCCCAAAATAGCTCAATCAAAGCTGGATTTTCATACAATTACCAGTACATTCATCTCGCATCGATTAGTGCTGTCTCTTTGCCTACTGACATTTGGCATCCAACTACAGAAGTAGCAAAACCACAAAGAGGATGGTTAGCTGCAATAGGATATTTCAAAAATTTCAAAGAAAATCAATACGAAGCATCCATTGAACTCTACTATAAACACATGAATAATTTGGTAGAATTCAAGGAAGGATCATTGCCAACTGACAATGTGAAAGATAATACCGACAACTTATTGACTTTTGGTCGAGGGTGGAGTTATGGTACCGAATTATTCATACGTAAAAACAAAGGAAAATTTACGGGGTGGGTTGGTTACACTTGGGCAAAAACAGAACGAAAATTTACAGAACTGAATGAAGGGAAAGTGTTCCCTGCAAAATACGATAGAAGACATGATTTAACTATTGTTGGAAATTACGATCTAACTAAAAGATGGAGTTTTGGTGCTGCCTTCGTGTTTGCTACGGGAAATACAATGACCTTACCGAATGCGTGGTATATGCACAACCAAACACTGCTTTTCCAATATGGAGACAGAAATTCAACCCGAATGGCTCCTTATCATCGTATGGATTTGTCCGTTACTTGGCACATGAAAGACACAAAAGAAAAGAAAGATCCTGCAACAGGAGAGTTGATTACTGTGCAAAAGAAAATCAAAAGCAATTGGGTATTTTCCATTTACAATTTGTATAGTAGGGCAAATCCATTTTTTGTCTATGTTGACGGTGAAGGAAGTTTTACAGAAGGAGATTTTCAAGTAAAAGTGAAGCAAGTGAGTTTATTTCCAATCATCCCAAGTTTAACTTGGAACTTTGAATTTTAATTGAATAGATATGGAAAGATTACAATTCTCAATGAAAAAACTATTCGGAATAAAACTGTGTCTTATACTCTTTCTGCTCATTGTTTTTTCTGCATGTGAAAAGGAAGTAGAAATAGATTTGCCCGGTTTTAAGGAACAACTAGTAGTTGACGGAAGCATTGAAACAGGAATGCCTCCAATTGTCATTCTATCCAAATCCAAAAACATATATTCACCAACAAATTTGCAAGCATTTGTCAACAGTTTTGTCACCAACGCACGTGTTTTTGTAAACGACGGAACAATTGAAGTTGAATTAGATTTAATTTGCTCAAATAATCTACCTCCTGAAGCAAATGATTACATTGCTGGACTACTTGGAGTAGATTTAGAACAATTAGCGGATTTAAACATTTGCGCTTTTACCTCATTCAACCCAGCTATCTGGGGAGAAGTTGGAAAGACCTATACTTTGCGTATTGAACATGAAGGGAATGTGTATTCAGGAGTTACATCAATCCTTACTCCTGTCCCCTTATCACAATTATGGTTTCAACAAGAAAATTCAACTCCCGGGTATGGCTATTCTCACGCAATCTTAACCGACCCAGCAGGAACATATGATGCCTACCAATGGGAAGTGAAAAGAATCAATATGGTTAATGGGAAAACCAAAGATGCATATTTTAAACCTACTTTCAACAGCGCTGTTGATGACATGTTTTTTGATGGAAAAACGTTTGAATTTTACTATGAAAATCCTTGGATGACTGGATATGGAATGGATTCGATTCCTAGCGAACAACGTGCAAAATATGCAATTGGAGATACAGTCGTAATCAAATTTTCTAAAATCGACAAAGGCACGTTCGATTTCTTATACACAAAAACAATGCAACAAATGTCAAGCGGAAATCCATTTGCTTCTTCGTTGAATGTAAAATCGAATCTAACTGGTGGTTGTCTTGGAGTTTGGGCTGGATATTCTCCTACATATGATACGATGATATGTCAATAATAAAGGCGCCTTTCAGCGCCTTTATAATCTTATCTATTCTTCAAAAAATTCACAACATTCGTGTAAATACGTTCTTCAATATTTGAAGTATCTGCTTTTATGAATGACTTACCTGTGATTTTTTCGTATAATTCAATATAACGTTCTGTTACCACTTCTACGAAATCGTCTGGCATTTCAGGCATCTTTTGCCCATCAAGTCCTTGAAAATCGTGCTCAATCAACCATTGACGAACAAATTCTTTTGACAATTGTTTTTGTGGTTCTCCCTTAGTTTGTCTTTCTTCATACCCATCAGCATAGAAATAACGAGATGAATCTGGTGTATGAATTTCATCAATTAGAATTACTTCTCCATTTCGAATGCCAAATTCATATTTTGTATCAACCAAGATTAAACCTCTCTCAGCAGCCATTTCTGTACCTCTTTGAAACAAAGCTCTTGTGTACTTTTCCAACTGCACATAAATTTCTTCTGGTACAATATTTTTCGCGATGATATCCTCTCTAGAAATATCTTCATCATGACCTTCATCTGCTTTCGTTGCAGGTGTGATAATTGGTTCTGGAAATTTGTCATTTTCTTTCA
>Ga0079224_100003079_pt1 | contig 20753 bp, 18 predicted proteins | sample Stecom2015_FD_80414 | JGI IMG/M metagenome (GOLD analysis project Ga0079224, IMG submission 80414) | Agricultural soil microbial communities from Utah to study Nitrogen management - Steer compost 2015 | ecosystem: Environmental > Terrestrial > Soil > Agricultural land | place: USA: Utah...
GGTGAAGCAATTATGACGCACCGTTTCTTAGAATACCAACCATACAAAGGTGAAATTCCTGGACGTATGAATGGTTCATTGATTTCTATGGAACAAGGGACTGCAATTCCTTTCTCATTGTCAAACTTACAAGAACGTGGTATCTTCTTCGTGAATCCAAATGATGAGATTTATGAAGGTCAAGTAATTGGTGAGCATACAAGGTCTAATGACTTAGTTGTCAATGTTACAAAAACTAAAAAGTTGACCAATATGCGCTCTTCTGGTGCTGATGATAAAGTGAAAATTGCACCGCCAAAAGTATTCTCTTTGGAAGAATGTTTGGAATACATACAAGCTGATGAATACGTTGAAGTTACTCCACAAAGTCTACGTATGAGAAAGATTTTGTTGAAGGAAACAGATCGTAAGAGAGCAGGTAAATAGTCTTCTTATAAAAGATAACACTAGAACTTGACAAAATCGGTATTCGTAAGTTGATATTGGTTTTAAAAGTTGTAAATAAATGACTTATAAAATGAACACTCTTTATGGGTGTTCATTTTTTGTTAAAAAAAAGTTTTGAGTCACATAATAAGGGTTCTGTTTTTTATTACATTTATAGTATATTGTGATTTATGTTTGATAGTGAAGATGATGATTTTTTCGATGCAAATCTAAATGAGGATATTGCAAATTTCGAAAACTATTTAAAAGGCGGAACTATGGGATTCGTTGAGAGTGATCGTTTAGAGTTTCTAATTGACCATTACTTAATGAATAGTCTGTACACAAAAGCAAACTTAGCATCTGATTTTGCTAGAGAACAATACCCATACTATCCAGTTTTTACAATTAGAAAAGCACAGGCAATGTCAGCCCTTGGTCAACTCAAGGAAGCGTTGAATTTATTGAATTCGGTTGAAAAGTTAGAAATTGACTCAATGGAATTACTTTTGACCAAAGCTTCTATTTTTAGTCAATTACGTGACCATAAACAAGCAATTAAATATTTCAACGAAGCACTCAATATTGCGGAAGGAGAAGAAGATCGAGATGAAATTTATTTGGATTTATCTTTGGAATACCAAGCTTTGAGAGATTATAATGGAGCGATTCGTGTTTTGAAAGAGGCAATTCGAATCAACTCAGGAAACGAGGGCGCAATTTATGAGCTAGCTTATTGTTATGATCAACTAGGAGATTACAACCAAGCAATTAAATGTTACTTAGACTTTATTGATGAGAATCCATATTCGTTTACTGCATGGTATAATCTTGGAAATGCATATTCAAAATCCGAAGAATACGAAAAAGCCGTTGATGCTTACGGGTATTGTATCGTAATCAATGAAGATTTCGGTCCTGTTTATTTCAATTTAGGCAATGCCTATATGGGATTAGATAATTATGATAAAGCAATTGAATCATTCGAAAAATGCATGGATTTGGATGGCGAAGATCCGATGGCTTTTTGTTATTTGGGAGAATGTTTTGAACAGAAGGGTGAATTGGAATTAGCGGAATCATATTATCGCAAAAGCCTTGATATCTCTCCAATGCTAGCTGATGCATGGTTGGGGTTAGGAATTGTAGCTGATTTGAAAGGAGATACAAACGAAGGACTTTCATTGATTTTGAAAGCTTCTGAATTAGATCCCAAAAATGCTGGTATTTTCCATGTACTTGCAGGTGCGTATGAAAAATTAGAAAATGTTGAAGCTGCTGCATATTGCTACGATAAGTCGTTGAAATTAGATAGCACCGATGAAGATTGTTTACGTGGATTCATCACCTTGCTTCAAAAAGTAGAAACACATACAGAAATACTAGGTTTTCTTGAAAACTTCAATACTGAATACGGAGTAAATGATTCCGTCTCTCTATTGATTGTCAATCAACTTTGGTTGATGGGTAGAAGGGAAGAATCATTAACTTTGTTCAAAAAATGTATAGAAACTGATGCTGAATACGCAAAAGAAATCTATGAAATAAATAGTGAATTGTTGAATGTGGATGATTTTATCCGACTAACTGATATTTAAAAACAAAAACAATGAATTTTGAATTACCTTATATCCCTCAAAGGTCAGCAAAACCAAGAGTGAAGGGGGTTACAATGATGATGGATAAAGGCATGAGTTTAATGGATACGGAATCATTTATCCAAGCAAATGCCGACCTTACTGACTTAGTAAAATTCGGATTTGGTACAGCTTATGTAACAAAAGATTTAGAGAAGAAGTTAGCAATGTACCGTGAGGCAAACATTCGCCCATACTTCGGTGGGACATTGTTTGAAGTTTTCTATGCGAGAGGAAAATTTGAAGATTATCTAAGATTGTTGGATAAATTCAAAATGGACTTAGTGGAAATTTCTGATGGTTCAATTATTATCAATCACGACGAAAAATGTGAGTTGATTGTTCGAATGGCAAAAGAAAGAAGAGTTTTGTCTGAAGTTGGTTCAAAAGATTCTGGTATTTTGATTTCTCCAGCAAGATGGATTAAAATGATGAGTAATGAATTGAAAGCTGGTTCTTGGAAAGTAATTGCTGAAGGAAGAGAGGCTGGAAATGTTGGTGTATTTAGACCTAATGGTACTGCTCATACAATGTTAATCAACAAGATTATAGCTAAGGTTAAACCCGAAGATATATTATGGGAAGCACCGCAGAAGAATCAACAAGTATGGTTCATCAAATTGTTTGGCGCTGAAGTAAACTTAGGAAATATCGCTCCAAATGATATGATTCCATTGGAGTGTTTACGTTTGGGACTTCGTGGTGATACGTTCTTCGATTTCCTACCTGCTGATTATGCAAAACGTTTGAAACAGGTAAATGATGAAAACGAAATCGCTCTTATGGGAGACGATGAAGAATAAATAAAATCATCAAAAGATTTGTAATGTAAAGTGGAAGTTAGAAATAGCTTCCACTTTTTTATTTTAAGAATTTTTCAGCTACTTATTTATTAAGAAATCAACTAATTATGTTGTATTTCAATTTATTTTATATAACAAAAATGAAATTATTCAATTCGTTAAGTATTACAACTTGATGGGGCAAGAAGTTTCTCCTGATACAAAAGGATTAGTTATTGCAGTTGATGCTTTTGGAAATAAACATAAGATCTACAAGTAAACGTTCTCAAAGACGATTCTGAATTACCTTAGAAATGAAATTAAACATTTGATGGGGGAGGAAGGTTCTCCACTCAACATCGTCGAGCTGTCCTCCCATGAAAACATAATGATCTATATTTGCATGTTGCATTTCTCGGCTAACATGAGGATGAAAATTAACAAACGTAACCCAACCATCCTCTATATCATCTATCCATTCTTCGTAATAACTATCATCTGAGGCATGGAAATTTAGCACGTTTTCACCAATTAGAATAAACTTTGTAATTCCCTCTGCGATTAATAAATCAATGATATCACGTTTCAAAGTCATGATATCATTCTCAATCGTATCATTCCATTCACCAATTAATTCAATAATAGAGTAACCATCTTGATAATCTGTAAACAATATTTTGATATACAGCGTGTCTGAACCAATTTCATCCCATTGAGGGTGAATCACATAGTTATAAATACGGTTTGTAAACTCAAACTCACTATAAATCCTTCCATAAAATGGTGAAAGTTCATCATCTTCTGCGGTGTAATAACCTCTCCATCCGAAAAATGGTTCAACTAAATGCATTTCAGTTCTGTTTACTTGAATTAATCCCTGCGATATATCCCGTTGTCCAAGCTGCTTGAAAATTGAATCCACCAGTGATTCCATCAATATCCAAGACTTCACCTGCAAAATACAGACCTCTTACTTTTTTTGATTCCATTGTGCTGAAATCTATTTCAGACAAACTAACTCCTCCAGCAGTTACAAATTCTTCCTTAAACGTCGTTTTCCCAGAAACAGTATATCGATCAAAAAGTAATGCTGTTACGAGTTTATTAATTGATTTCTTTTCTAAGTCCTTCCACCTGATATTTTCAGGTAATTCATATTTATTAAGTAAAAAAGTCCATATTTTATTGGTAATAGGAAAAGGATTCGCGTTACGTAAGTATTTTTCTCCTTGTTCCTTTTTTTGCTTCTCCAAAAAATCCCTTAGTTCATTTTCTTTACACATATCTAGCCAGTTGACAAAAACCGCAAATTGATATTTTTTTTCTTCAAGAATTCTTGCTCCCCATGCAGAAAGTTGGAGAATTGCTGGACCGCTCATTCCCCAATGTGTAATGAGCAATGGACCTCTTCCAACTAACTTTGTTCCTTCAATTTTTACAGTAGTTTTTTCTACGACATTTCCCATTAATTCACAAATGGGATTTTTAGGCATGTTGAATGTAAATAGGGAAGGGACAGGATGAATAATTGTCAACCCAATATTTTCTAACCACGAAAGTCCACTAATTTTGGGTTGACCACCTGTCGTTACGATTACTTTTTTTGCTATGACTGATTCATTATTTGAAGTAATTACAAAGCAATTATCTTGTTTTTCAATGGATTGAATTGAGGATTGTGATTTTAGTTCAATTTTCTTGTCTGAAACTTCTTTTAAGAAACAATCGATAATTACCTGTGAATCATTTGCTAATGGAAAAATACAATTATCGGGATAAGTTTTTAGCATTACACCTCTTGATTCAAACCAGTCTATTGTTGATTTAGCATTGAACTGATGAAAAGCTTTGCGCAATTGTTTTTCTCCTCTCGGATAGTTTTTAGCCAATTCATCGATATCGAATGTTGCGTTTGTAACATTACAACGACCTCCACCTGAAATTTTTACTTTTGAAAGAAATTTGTTCGATTTCTCAAAAATTACAACACGATTAGAGGCTGTTTTAGCATGAATCGCAGCAAAAAATCCTGCTGCACCACCACCAATAACTGCGACATCAATTAATTGATTCCCTTCAAATTGATTCATTTACTTCTTTTTCTTCGTACTTCGCTGAATTTGATCGTCCTCTGCATCTGATGTTGTTGGAGCTCCAAAAGAATATGTCTCATTACCATGTTCATCGTAATGATGATCTTCAATTAATACATTTTTAGAATAAACAGCTAAACGTTTTGGTTTTTGATCTGGATAATATTCCTCAAATTTTCCTTCTTTTTGACCTTTTTTATCATACGTTTCCAACGTTTGAATGTGACCTTGGTAGTAAAACATTTTAAATTCACCCGATTTCACACCGTTATCCCAATTCTCTGTTCGCAACAAAACACCATCGTCATAAAAGAATTTTTGAACACCATGCCGTTTATTTCGGAGGTAATTTGATTCCTCAATAACAACTCCATTTGTGTTGTACATTTTAGATTTTCCATCCAACAAGCCATTGACGTAGTTGATTTCTTTATAAAGTTTTGATCCCTTATAATATTGTTTTCTCAATCCATGTAGAACACCATCCTTGTATGTTTCGTATTTCGTTGTGTCTCCATTAGCATTGAAATAAATTTGAACTCCATGTTTTTGCCCAAGGTAATAATTCATTTCCCAAGCTTTCACTTGTGTTGAATCGTAAAAATACATCCAGGTACCAGATTCAGCTCCTTGGATGTGCGAACGAATGGCTTGGATGCAACCATCTTCGTAATATGTTGTGTCAACACCATGTTCTTTTCCATTCACAAAAGATATACGACGTTCAATCAAACCATTCATAAAGCAAGACTCGCATGTACCTGTAAATGGTTTTCCAGCTCCAGTGCGATTGACATTATCTTTTGCCTTTTTCAAAAATAAATCGGCTTCGTGACTATATTCCAATTCTTCGTTACAATCTACAACACCAGCCAATTTACCACATTCCCAGCTATCAATTGTTTTCTTACGTTGTTCAACAGCTTTCATATAACATGGTTGCTCATTACTTGTATTTTTGAGCGAAGTAATTTGAGCAAGAACACGTGTACCCAACAAGAGAATTGATAAAATAAAAATTAGTTGCTTCATAGTTTATTTTTTGTAAAAATACGGTCAATAATCGTACCTTATTTTATTCCAATTGGAAAGTTTTCCATATTTCGAATATGATATCTCTAAATTGCAAAATAAAAGGTCGCTAGTTATTAGCGACCTTTTCAAATTCGTATGAATATAGATTAATCCTTAAGGATATTTCTAGAAATAACGATTTTTTGAACCTCAGAAGTACCTTCGTAAATTTGAGTAATTTTTGCATCACGCATCAAACGTTCAACATGGTATTCTTTAACGAAACCGTACCCCCCGTGAATTTGAACTGCCTCAACAGTTTGTTCCATTGCAACTTTAGAAGCATACAATTTAGCCATTGCAGACGATTGATCGTAGTTGCGTCCGTTATCTTTATCCAAAGCAGCACGGTAAACTAACAAACGAGCAGCTTCAATTTCAGTAGCCATATCAGCTAATTTGAAAGCAATTGCTTGGTGTTGTCCAATTGTTTTTCCAAATGCTTTTCTTTCTTTAGCATAAGCTGTAGCCAATTCAAATGCTCCAGCAGCAATACCTAAAGCTTGTGAAGCAATACCAATTCTACCTCCAGATAAAACTTTCATTGCGAAAGTAAATCCAAATCCATCTTCACCAATTCTGTTTTCTTTTGGAACTTTTACGTCGTTGAAAAGAAGTGTATGTGTATCACTTCCACGAATTCCCATTTTATCTTCTTTCGCTCCAACAACAAAACCTTCCATTCCTCGTTCAACGATGAATGCGTTAATTCCTTTGTGACCAGCTTCAACGTTAGTTTGAGCGATAACTAAGTAAGTAGAAGCAGAAGAACCATTTGTAATCCAGTTTTTAGTACCGTTCAACAAGTAGTAGTCCCCCATATCAATTGCAGTTGTTCTTTGCGAAGTTGCGTCAGAACCTGCTTCTGGCTCAGATAAACAAAAAGCTCCAATCTTTTCACCTTTTGCTAAAGGAACTAAATATTTTTGTTTTTGCTCCTCTGTACCGTATTTTTCCAATCCCCAACATACAAGAGAGTTGTTAACCGACATACATACAGATGTTGAAGCATCTACTTTTGAAATTTCTTCCATTGCCAAAACGTATGAAAGTGTATCCATTCCACTTCCTCCATATTTTGGATCAACCATCATCCCCATAAAACCAAGTTCACCTAATTGCTTGATTTCTTCTGCAGGGAATTGTTGTTTATTATCGCGTTCAATAACGCCTGGTTTCAATACATTTTGTGCAAAATCTCTTGCAGCAGCTTTTACTGCTAAATGTTCTTCTGATAATTCAAATTTCATAGCTATTTTTATGGTTTCATTCCGAGTACATGCAAAAATAATCAAATATTAAAAAAATGCAATATAAAGAACGCTCAAGCTATAATTTAATTGGATTAATGTCAGGAACATCTTTGGACGGATTAGATATTTGCTATGCCAATTTTCAATTTACAGAAAATAAATGGAGTTACAATGTATTGCATACTGAGACTGTTACATACCCAGAAGTCCTGCTAAACCAACTAAAAAATGCGATGAATTTATCAGGATTAGATTTGTTTTTATTAGATAAGCAAGTAGGAGACTTTTATGGTAAATCCATCAATCAATTCATTGAAAAAAATCAACTTGACAAATCAACAATAGATGCAATTGCTTCGCATGGACAAACAATTTTTCATCAACCAGAAAAAGGTTTAACTGTTCAAATTGGTTGCGGCGAATCGATTGCTGTTACAACTGGTATCAAAACCATTAATGATTTTCGTAAAAAAGATGTGCTTTATGGTGGACAAGGAGCACCGCTCGTTCCAATAGGAGATTTATTATTATTTTCTAAAAATGCAGATGCTTTCTTAAACATTGGAGGTTTTGCAAATTTCTCAAAACTTCAAGTTGATGGTTCTGTTTTGGCTCACGACATTTGTCCTGCTAACATTCTTATCAATTACTTCACAAGACAACTTGGACTAGAATACGATAAGGATGGTGAAATAGCTTCAAAAGGTTCTATCGATCAAGAATTATTAAATCAACTAAATGAATTAGATCTTTATTATCAAAAACAACCTCAATCGTTAGGTTGGGAGTGGATTGAAAAAGAAATGTTACCACTATTATTGCGTTCAACATGTTCCATCGAAGATAAAATTGCAACTGTAACAGAACACGCAGCTATTCAAATCTCCAATCGATTGAATGCTAGTTCAAGTAAATCTGTTTTTATAACTGGGGGAGGGGCTAAAAATCACTTTTTAGTGAATCAAATTAAAACTTACTTCCAAGGAGATGTCATTATCCCACCAATAACAATTATTGATTTCAAAGAGGCTCTCATTTTCGCTTTTTTAGGAGTTCTTTTTTTAGAAAATCACCCCAATTGTGTTCCGTCCGTCACTGGTGCTAGCAAAGCAGTGGTCGGAGGAGTATTACATCAACCATAAAAAAGGCAGTTATAAAACTGCCTTTTTTATTATCTGTATTAGAACTTAAACAATGGTCTGTGTCCCATCAATTCCTTAGCTTCCTTTTTTACTTGTTCGATTACGGCTTCATCAGAGATATTTGTCAAAACGCGATCGATTAAGTCTACGATAGTTGGAATTTCTGTTTCAACAACTCCTCTGGAAGTAATTGCTGCTGTTCCAACACGAATTCCAGATGTAACAAATGGAGATTCGGTATCGAAAGGAACCATGTTTTTGTTAACAGTAATATCCGCTCTTACTAGTGTGTTTTCGGCATCTTTACCAGTAACTCCTTTAGATCTTAAATCAATCAACATTGAGTGATTGTCAGTTCCACCAGAAATGATTGTGTAACCTCTCTTGGTAAACTCATCTGCCATAACAGAAGCATTTTTTTGAACTTGCTTCATGTAGATCTTGTAATTATCTGTAAGTGCTTCACCAAAAGCTACTGCTTTAGCAGCAATAACATGTTCTAATGGTCCACCTTGTATACCTGGGAATACAGCAGCATCCAATAAAGCCGCCATTGATTTCAAGTTGCCGTTATTCCATTTCAATCCAAATGGATTATCAAAATTGTGACGCATCATAATCACACCACCACGTGGACCTCTCAACGTCTTGTGTGTTGTAGAAGTAACAATATGACAATGCTCCAATGGATCAGATAATAATCCCGCAGCGATTAATCCTGCAGGGTGGGAGATATCAGCTAAAACCAACGCTCCAACTTCATCTGCAACTTTTCTAATACGTGCATAATCCCAATCTCTAGAGTATGCTGATGCACCACACACGATTAACTTCGGTCTTTCTGCTCGAGCAACTTGCTCCAACATATCGTAATCAACGCGACCAGTTTCCTTATTTACACCGTAGAAATATGGTTTGTATAATTTTCCTGAGAAGTTAACTGGTGACCCGTGTGTTAAGTGACCTCCGTGAGATAAGTCAAAACCTAAAATTTTATCTCCAGGTTGAAGGCATGCTAAAAAAACTGCAGCATTTGCTTGAGCTCCTGAGTGTGGTTGAACGTTTGCCCAAGTAGCACCAAATAACTTACATAAACGGTCAATAGCCAGTTGTTCTACTTGGTCTACCACCTCACATCCACCATAGTATCTTTTACCAGGTAATCCTTCTGCATATTTATTTGTTAGAACGCTTCCCATTGCGTTCATCACATCTTCACTTACGAAGTTTTCAGATGCAATCAACTCAATACCGTTAATTTGGCGTTGTTTCTCTTGTTCAATAAGGTCAAACACCTCTTTGTCTCTAGCCATTTTACTACTGTTTATAATTAATTGAATATATCTTTTTTAACCCTTCAGTTAAACTAGTGTTCGGTTTATAGTTAGTCAAAGCTAATAATTTATCTGAATTACCAACTCTTCGTTCTACTTCATAATCATACCTTTTCTTAGGTGCTTCGATGTATGAAATTTCAGATTTTGAATTTGTAATCTTTTTAATTTCCTTCGCTAAATCCTCAATACACCATTCTGCTTCGTTAGCTATATTAACTATATGAAACCCTTTCACACTCAACAATCTTACACAAGCCTCAACTGTATCATCAATGTATGTGAAATCCCTTGTCTGTTTTCCACTACCAAAAACGATAATCGGTAAATTACTAATCGCTTGTTCAAAGAAACGTGGAATAACCATTCGATTATCTTGGTTATGTCCATATACATTGAAGAATCTAACTGCAATTATGTCAATTCCTTTTTCCTCATGGTGAGATGCTAGATAAATTTCATTGTAACGCTTCGCCATTGCATAAGAAGTTCTAGGATCGACTAAAATTTCTTCTGTTAACGCGTTTCCAATTGCAGAATGACCATATATACCACTTGTTGAAGCATACATGATTTTCTTTACATTGTTGATCTGAGCAGCTATTGTAACATTACGAGTTCCAATTACTTCGACATCCATTGTTTCTACTGGATTGTCTGCTACGATGTCAACTCCTAGTACCGCAGCGAAATGGATGATTACATCACAGGAACGACTAGCTTGTAAAACAATATCAAGATCTCTAACGTCTCCTTTTATGAATTCAATTTTGTTAAATGTGTCACTATCTAATTTATTTCCTCTCAGTAAATTATCTAACACTACCACAGAGTGGTTTTCATTGATCAATCTTTTAGTGAGATTACTGCCAATGAAACCCGCACCTCCTGTTATTAGTATACGCATGGTTATTTATGGTTATTAAATTTACACAAAGATAAAGTTTAGAATTGAAACATGAATAGAAAGTTATAATCAATTCAAAAAACTATCTTTGTGTAACAAATTGCTTAAACGAAAATCAACGATGGAAAAAATACTCAATTTCATTAATGGGGAATATATAGCGCCAATTAATAGTCAATATATTGATAATTACGAGCCTGCAACAGGACAGGTGTATGGAGCGATTCCAAATTCTGATGACCAAGATGTTGAAATGGCTGTTAAAGCTGCGCAAAATGCGTTTCCAATTTGGTCCAAAATGAGTATTGAAGAAAGAGGGATAATTTTAGGAAAGGTTGCTGCTGGAATTAGAGCGAGAATGCAACAATTTATTGAAGCTGAATCTCGCGATAATGGTAAACCTGTTTCTTTAGCTTCACACGTTGATATTCCTAGAGCCGTTTCTAATTTTGAATTTTATGCTACAGGAATCCAACATTTTGCTAGTGAATCTCATTATATGGAAGGTGTTGGAGTTAATTTTACAACCAGAAAACCAATAGGCATTGTAGGTTGTATTTCTCCATGGAATTTGCCGCTTTACCTGTTTTCGTGGAAAATAGCTCCAGCTTTAGCAGCGGGAAACTGCGTAATTGCAAAACCTTCTGAAATAACTCCATATACAGCATACCTTCTGGGTGAAGTGATTAAAGAATCAGGAATGCCTGCTGGGGTTTTAAACATCTTACATGGTCTAGGTTCTTCAGTTGGTGATGCGATTGTAAAACATCCTAAAATCAAAGCGATCTCATTTACAGGAGGGACCGTAACAGGGGAGTACATTGCCCGTACTGCCGCACCAAGGTTTAAAAAATTAAGTTTGGAATTGGGAGGTAAAAACACTAATATCATTTTCGCTGATTGCGATTTTGATGAAATGATTAAAGTTACTTTACGCTCATCATTTGCAAATCAGGGTCAAATATGCCTTTGTGGGTCACGTATTTTTGTTGAACGTTCAATCTACGATAAATTTAAAACGGTTTTTGTTGAGAAAGTTAGCAAAATGAAGGTTTCTTACCCTTCTGATCCTGAAGCACGTATGGGGGCATTGGTATCTAAACCACATTTAGAAAAAGTGATGTCCTATGTTGAACTAGCTAAACAGGAGGGAGGTATTGTGTTGACAGGGGGTGAATTAGTTCAATTAGATGCTCCGTACAATAATGGATATTACATGCGTCCGACTGTTATCGAAGGACTGGCATATGATTGTAGAACAAACCAAGAAGAAATCTTTGGACCAGTAGTAACAATTACTCCATTTGATACAGAAGAAGAAGTATTGAAAATGGCTAATTCAGTGAAATATGGTTTGAGTGCAACTATTTGGACTAATAACTTACAAAAAGCTCATCGCGTGGCTGATCAGGTAGAAGCTGGATTGGTTTGGATTAATGAATGGTTAATAAGAGACCTTCGCACACCATTTGGAGGAGTAAAAGCTTCTGGTGTTGGTCGTGAAGGAGGATGGGAAGCGCTGCGCTTTTTTACTGAACCGAAAAACATATTTATCAAGTACTAATCTTGGCAGTGTTTTTGAGGTCTTTCGGAAAAAAAGTGTATGAAAATCCTATATAGTTTCCTATTTTGTTTCATTTCAGGATTGGGGATATCCCAAATGAATGTGAAAAACATCTCTTTAAAAGATGACGCTTCGTATCAATTAATCTACAAGGATTACGAAAATCACCTAATTTTCAGTGTACTTCCAGAGGATTCAATACAACTAGTTATAGCAAATGGAGATACATTAATTAATAACCATCGGATTTTTCAATTTATTCCAACAGCAATGGATGAATTGGCTGAGATCCGAATAGAAACACTGAAAGGCTTGGTGCAGGAGTTTCAGCTACCAATCGAAGCTTTACCTCAAGCAAAATTGCATTTAGGAGATAGTTATGGGGGTGAAATTGAATTAGCATATTTGTTACTAAATCCGGGTCTGTTCATCGATTTTGGTTCAAATAGTCAATTACCTTATATATTTCCAATAACAAGTGACTTGACTCTGATTTTTGCTAAAGGGAAATCAAAGAAATTAGCAATTAACGGTAATGCATTCTCACAAAAACAACTCAAGCAATTGCAAAAATTATCAATAGGAGATAAGCTAACGTTCAACAATGTTTTTTCTTCATGTGATTTTTGTTTGACCAATCAAGTTGATGCAACTATTTCGTTTACAATCGTGGAATGATTCAGTTATCAAACTTCTCTTGTTTAAAATAATTTTGTTGGAAAACCGTTTCAAACTTAAAAATCTCTATTTTCATACTCCGTAAACTGTTAACGAATGAAAAACCTTATTTCTCTTTCTGTTTCTGCGCTATTGACATTTTCATCTTGTGGTCAACATTCATATGATCATGAGAAAATCGAAGTAATTCGCAACGAAAACTCATCTGTTTTGATGGATGCTCGTGTGCTATACCAAGAGAATTGGAATGAATTAGCACAACCTATGTTTTGGAAAAAAATCATGCGCCTTTCTCCAGATTCGTGTATCATCAATGTGGCTTCTAATCGTCAAATCATCGAAATTACTTCATACAATTCATGGAGAAGTAAAACGGAAGAGGAAAAACAACGTTTTAAGGACAGTATTCGCATGACTTACAACTTGGATTCAACGGAGAAAATATTTGTCACAACTGGTAAAAATGATTTTTATAAGTTCAACGAAGTTTATCCAAGTTTATCAAAAGGAATCGAAGCATTTGAACGATTCAATGTTGATCCATGGTACGCACAAGCTATTTTATTAATTGAATCTCCAGGGCAATTGAAAAAGTCGTCTGTAGGAGCTTATGGCGCATTTCAGCTGATGCCGGCTGTAGCTAGAAGTCAAGGATTGACAGTTAACAAATATGTTGATGAAAGAAAGGATTTTGACCGTTCAGCTTATGCTGCATCTCGTTTGATTAAAAATGTTTGTATCCCTGAAGCAAAACGTATTTTAAATAGACATCAATTGAGTTTTAATGAGACAGATTTGTGGTTTAGATTATTCGTCTTGCATGTATATCATGCTGGCGCTAACAATGTTGCCGCTGCTGTAGATAAAATCGCTCCTAAAATAGGAGGGAAGGAGTTGATTACACAATTATGGCAAACAACAGCTGCAAGTTTTGGTAATAACTCACAAAATTATTCACAGCTTGCGTTGGCTTCACAATTGATTTTACATGAAATTGTAAGTCAACATTCGGATCATATTCATCCGTGTTTGGTTGGAGATAATTAATGGATATCGATTAAATTCTGACAAGCTGATTGCCAACTGTAATGTTGCTCTACAAAATGCTTTCCTTTTTGACCAACGGTATTGCGTAAATTAGAATCATCTAGTAATTTTCTAAGCAGTGGAATCAATTGTTCTTCCGAATCACAAACAAAAATTGATTCGTTGTCTATCGCTTGAATTGCATTATTTGCTAAAGAAGTAGTAACACAAGGAATTCCTTGCGCCATAGCCTCTAACAGTTTATTTTGCATGCCTGTTCCTGTCTTCATCGGTGCTAAGAAAATATGTGATGAAGAATAAGCTTCACGAATATCATCCATCCAACCCGAGACTACAATTTGTGGGTTTTGTTTGGCCATTTTTTCAATCTTCGGATGTGGATTTGCACCAGCAATCAATAGTTTACTTTCACTAAAATGAGGTAAAATGCGCTTGACAATATACGTCACCGCTTCAATATTCGGAGGGTAGCTCATGTTTCCTACAAAGGCAAAGTCATACTTCTTTTCAATTTGCTGACTTTCAAAAAATGTCGTATCAATTCCATTTGGAGCACAGATAATCTTCGTTTTGTCAGGATGAAAAATGTATTTTTTGTCTTGTTCCGATATAATTGTCTTTTGTTCGTAGTAGTCAAACATGGCACGTTCATATGCCAAAAGTCTGCGATATTCTAATTTAAAAAACCAACGGTTGTACCATTTCGCATCTTTAATTCTTCGCTCCATCCCCTTAGAAAACGCATCCATGTAATCTAAGGTTTTACGACATGCATGATAATCTTTGGTGTATTCGGTTGTGCGAGTCAACTGAGTAAAAATGTAATCAGGTTTAAGACTCTCTAGTGTTTTAGCTATTTTCAGATGGATTAAATAATTGTAAAAGTATCCAACTTGAATAGGTTTATTTCCCAATAGAGCTAAAAAGCTATTAAACAGAATTGATAGCTTAGATAACTTGTGTATTTCTACTGAAACACAGTATTTTTTGAGTTCTTGAATTGAACTTTCAGGAACCCTTTTATCGGAAAGCGCTATCAAGTGTATGTTGTAGTTTTGACAAAGCTCCTTGATTTGATAGTAAGCTCTCAATTTATCTCCTTTTTCCAACGGATATGGAAAACGAGAAACCACAAATACGATATTCGGTTTACTATCCATGTTTTACCACTTGATTATACAAATCGATGTATTTACGTGTTACTGCTTTGTTGTCATATTCTTCAAAGGCCAATTTTTTTGCCTCAGATTCGATTGCTCGTCGTGCAGTTTCATTTTCCAAATAGAAAATGATACGATCTATCCACTCATCTGGGGTGTCAGCAATGACGATATTTTGTTGATCAGTATAGTTAATTCCTTCAGCTCCAATTGTTGTACTGATAATGCATTTTCCCAAAGCCAATCCTTCTACAATTTTAACGCGCATTCCTCCTCCCGAAAGAAGTGGAACCAACATCAATTGATAAGCGTTTTTAAACATTTTTGCATCATCCACAAAGCCATGAATAGTAGCCTGTGGAATGTTGCTGTTTTTCAACCATTCAGGAGTAGATTTTCCTGCAATATGCAAACGAATGGAAGGCTTTTTCGTTATCAAAACAGACCAAACATTATCTAAAAACCATTTCAAACCTTCTATATTTGGCTCCCAATCTAATGCACTAATAATAAAAATACTATCCACTTCTTGCTGAATTAAAAATTCAACCTGACTTGCACTTAAATCGACACCAGCTGGAATAACAGAAATTGGTTTATGCACCCCCATTTCGTTCAATCGTTGTTGATCTTCAGGGGTAATTGCGGCAATTCCATCTGCCAAATTGTAGTATGTCGTTTCAAATCGCTTTAAACGTTTAGCCAAGTGTTTGTAAAACCACTGTTTTAATGGATTCTTCTCATTGATCGCTAATCGTTGCCAGATAACATATTCAATATTATGTGTTCTAACTAGAATAGGAGCAGTGCAATGTTGCTTGATAACGGTGATGTAATGTGCAACAAACGCTCCTTCAACTTGAATAAAATCGTAAGTATTTTCTTGCAACAAGTCAATAAGCGTTTCTTCAACATCCTTGGAAATAAAACGTTCAACGTTGTATGGTGTCTTTCTAAAAAGTACACTTCCCAATAATTTGAATAAAGAAATTGAAGTATCAACAAAAACATCAACTTGTTTGTTTACCACCTGTTTCATTGCATCTTTTGGCTGCGCATGCTTTGGCGTATTGATTGCTACCAAATCAATAGTACAACCATTTTCAGACAAACCTTTGGTAATGTTGTAAATTCCGATTGCGCCACCATCCGTTGGAGGAAATGGCACGCGGTATGTTAACTGTAAAACTCTCATCCAAGTAATTGCGTTTGAATTTCACCCAAAATAGTTGATGGTTCAAGATACTTCATACACGAGACACCATGCTTACATGTTCCAGCAAAATAACATTCACAAGGTTTACTTGGTGAAACAATAACACCCCGATTATACAATTCAAATTCATATGGATTGAAAATGTTGTTCATCAGAATCATTTTCTTCTGAAGTGCAACAGTAATATGCATTGCCATCGTAACCTGAGTCACTACGATATCCATTTGATAAATCAAATTGATAAATTCAGGCAAACTGAAGTACCCCAAATATGTTGCTCCAGCAGCTTGACTCAAACGTTGGTTCTTTTCGTGTTCCTGCTCACCACCAAGCAAAACAGGTTCAAAGCCATTTGCTTTCAATAAATTGATTAGCTCAATCCATTTTTCTTCTGGCCACAAACGCGTTGTCCAACGATCTCCACATCCAGTATTTAGTCCAACTAATTTCTTAGAACGGTCTAAATTCCACTGGTACCCCTTATCTTCATGGTTGTCGAATACATATTCTTCTCCGTTAAATTCCCATCCAACCATTTCGAAGATTTCTTGTACATACGACTTTTGATTTGCTTTACTTACATCATCAAATAAACCAGTTGAATATTTGTGATGCGCCAATTCATTCATTGGGAAAGCAACACCATCTTTCAACGTGTAACCAAATTTTTGTTTTGCTTTGATTGTTGTAGCAAGCGCACAAGAATCTTTGTCTTTATCGAGGTTAAAGAGAATATCAAATTCAGATTGTTGCACATACATCACCGATTGAAAATCGTATTTCAATATTTCCTCAATCTCAGTACGCGGCAAAATCGAAGGAGTATGCGTCAACCAAGTAACTTTCGCATTAGGATATTCTTGGCGAATGCGACGCAATAGTGGAGTGGTACGAATTACATCTCCAATAGCACCAAGTTTCACGATTAATATACGAGTTTTAATTGGCTCGTAAGCAGGACAATTGGCACAGTGATATCCATATTTTTTATGAGGTTGACAAGGTAAGTCACCCTTAAAAAATCGACAGTCAATATGTACATTCAAATCGCCAATTAGTTCCATGTTTGTTAATTTGTGGCCTAAAAATAATATAAATCGGATTATTAGGAGGTCAATTTCTTTGGTTTGCGACGAAAAAACATCGAACGGAAGAAAGATCTCCAAGTATCACGATCAAAAACAGGTGAATCATTAGCTGCTGCATACATCAACAAAATGGCAATAGGAGTGAGGATAATAGAAGGGAACCACATTCCAAAAAATGGTGTAACAGCTTCAGTTTCAACCAAGCTTTCTCCAATCGTATTGAGAACAAAATATAGCATAAATAACAATGCTGCAATTACAACAGGAGCACCAAATCCACCCTTGCGAATAATTGCTCCAAGTGGAGCCCCAACAAAGAATAATACAATAATTGCGTAGGTGAGAGCAAATTTTCGGTGAAATTCAATCCAATATTTATTCATGTTGCGATGATTCCCATCCATGAAAACAATTTGAGATTCAAGACTTGCGATACGTGAATCAATTTTCTGCATTGCATTAATATAGCTCGATTTCTTTTCTTCATTTGTTAACGAATGAAATAAAATAGGAGTTGAAATCGTATCATTACTTGAAATTGCAAGTGAATCAACCAACTGCTTATAATTGAGACCTTGATAATATTCGTGTGTATTCAAATTTGATTTCCCAAAATCAATCAAATATTTTTTGTGTTTTTTTCTGACCGAATCTAGTGCATCATGTAATTGAAATACCGTCAACATTTCAAAATCGTCCTTAAAACTTTCATCGTCTCCACGATTCATTGTAAAACCTACCAAATCAACCTTGTAAGTAGCTTGTTCAAAAGTCGATCTCCTTGTTTCTCGATACATCGAAGCATTCATCACGCGATTTCCATCAGTATCAAAAATAGGAGGGACGGTGTTCAATTCTTCGATAATTATACCATTTTTTAAATTAAAAAAGAGATGTTTTCCATTTTCAGATTTATATAAAACAGCCTTTTCAGCTTTAACCGTTTTTAGCTCATTTTGACGCGTTTTATCGTGGATTGTCAATTTCTCAAAAGATCCATCCTGATTTTTTTTCAATGCTTTGATTGCATATCCATCTATTTCCTTTGTATAAACACCAGGAACGATTATAGATGCGATTTTAGTATTTTGAAAATCATAAATCAGTGAATGCCATTTATAATTGGCAACAGGAATGACATAATTCGCAAATAAAAACGTACATGTAGCGATGATAAGTACAACAACACTTAATGGCCGCAAGATACGATAGAGGGATAATCCGCTAGATTTTAACGCAGTAAGTTCGTTATTTTCAGCCAAATTTCCCATCGTCATAATTGAAGATAATAACATCGCTAATGGTAAAGCCAACGGAATTAAACTCGCAGAAACATAGAATAACAATTCTAGAATGTATATTGTTTCAATTCCTTTGCCCATCAAATCATCGATGTACTTCCAAAAGAATTGCATAATCAATATGAACATCGATATGGCAAACGTGATAATAAACGGACCAATAAATGAGCGAATACTAAAAAGCGATAGTTTCTTCAATGTATGCGTTTTTTGTACAAATTTAATGAAACAAAGGGAATGGAGAAGTAAAAAGTGATTTACAAAATTTATTCCAATTTAACAGCTTCACGAATACTCTATTTAACATAATATTTATTATAAGACAAAATACAACTGCACAATTTCCAACGCTATTTTGTCAGCTATAATGTATATTATGTCTCCGTTTGCACTTCGGGCGATGCCTAAATAGAATTTCGCACGAACCTACCGCACTTTTTTTTCAGCGGTCATTTTATTCGAGGGTTGTCTGTTTTCAATGGTTCTCATGAATCGACTCCGCCTTATTTGTCCTATAATTAGACACTATGTATAAATAGCCACACGGCTCACGCACATTGCAATAAAATTTTTTGCAATCCTGCGGAATTTAGCAAAAAGATTTTATTTGCAATTTTTCCACTGCACGCCAACGCTCAATTTATTCTTTTCTTCCCTCCGCACTTTAAAAAATAATTTTCTTTTTTCGCGTGGGTTTTCTCGTCGAAATCTGAATTTGGTTAATTGAATAACTTATTAAAGGTGCTTTCAAAACCACTATAATCACTTTTTTGGAAATTTGTTTCTTAAATAAGCCAATATATGGGCTGTAAAAAGCAAGCCCATTAAAATTGAAAAAAACAGAAATATTGGCTTTATATACTTACCAATAAAGCTTTCTCCAAAAATCACATTACTTGTAAGGTACAATGCCAAAAATAATATTGTAGAAAATAACGACATTATCATACAAGTATTACACTTTCCTAATTTTTCATTAAGATTTTTTCCACACGAATTACACGCCATATTTTTTTGTTGCAATTTAATAAATTTTATTATATATATTTGTAAATGAGATTTATAAAATACTATTTATGATTATTTGCTACTCTATTTTAATGCCGCTTGTTATACTAATTCAGTATGTTATACCTGTTATTCAGCAAATCATAGCTACTGTTTGTAATTGGGTAAGTTCAGTGGTTCAGGTTGTTATTCAGGTAATGACTCAAGTTTGCGGTTGGTTGCCGTGGCCTTTTAACAGATTATGTCAGTGGGTTGTAAGGCTAGTAACAACATTACAAACTGTGTGGGATTACATTTGTAATACAGTTATACAGACAATCATTACTCTTATTACTTATGTACTTTCCTTGGTTTCTTATATCATACGTTGGATTTGTATCACCATTAATCTGACTGTCAATTGGGTTGCTTATTTATTTTGTTTGATAGGAATGTTTCCGCAACAGAAAATAAGAATCTGTATTAAAGTTCTCACAGATAAGGATGGAAATACAAAAGTTAATAAGGATGCTAGCGATAAAAGTATAGAAACTATGACGAAAATTTACAATCAGTGTTACATTGATGTTGAAGTTGACGGAATAGAATACATTGTCAAACCAGAATACTTGGCAAGCACAGGCTGTGGTTTTGGTGGACTTTTTTCAATGTGGCATTTATGGTTTACCCAAAATGCGTGTAGTTGTTGTAACCAGATAACAGTCTTTTTCGTTGATGATATTACAGACCCTGACCCTACCGTAAACATAGAGGGGTGTGCATTCCCTGGCGATAGTTGGTGCAGAGTAGATGCAGGCATAAATAATAATCCAACAATAATGGCACATGAAGTAGGTCATCTTTTGTTATTGGGACACTCAGATGACCCGAATAATTTTATGGCTGGGCAAGGGGTGGGTTATGAAGTAACAACCAACCAATGCTGTACGATGAAGCGTTCTCCGTTTGTTATGTTTTAGTAGTTGATAATTAATAGAAAATGAAAAATCACATTTTAATTTGTTTAGTTATGTTGTCATTTTGTTTATTTTGTTGTGGTAAGA
>Ga0079224_100003080_pt1 | contig 20751 bp, 19 predicted proteins | sample Stecom2015_FD_80414 | JGI IMG/M metagenome (GOLD analysis project Ga0079224, IMG submission 80414) | Agricultural soil microbial communities from Utah to study Nitrogen management - Steer compost 2015 | ecosystem: Environmental > Terrestrial > Soil > Agricultural land | place: USA: Utah...
AAGCCCGCCCCACCCGGCGACACGGGACGACCGATCATGCCGTCATACCAAAAAAACCGCCCCAGCAACACAACCAGCGTTCAAAGCAACTCCGCGTCAACTCGATGCAAAATCGAGGCTAGGTGTCGCCGGCCCTGGACCGTGCACCCCTGTTCAGGTGATCCGCGAGGTTGGTCAGCGCGTCAATCGCGGTGGCGACGGCGTTCTCGGCTTCCCTGGTCAGCGAAAGCCGTTCGCCTGCCGCGACTTGACTGGCCGCCAGCGCCGGCATGATGAACTGTCGCAATCGGCGTCGTACCGCGTCGTCGGACCGGTCGATGCCCTCGGCGGCCAGATTGATCTGCTCGATGAGGAACGTGATGATCTCGTCGAGTTCGAGGTCGGTGCGTACTTCGCCGTTGCGCTGCCCCTCGGCGATGACCGGCCCCATCGCGTCGATCGTCATCTGGCGGACCATCGGGTGATGCATCGTCGAGCGCTGTGTCATCAGCGCCGAAACCGTTGGATCGCCTGGTAGTTCCCGCGTGGTGTACAGCAGCGCCACCTCGAGTTTGGCGAAGGTACCGCACTTGGCTGCCATGGCGGTCTGCACCGCGGCGACGTACCGGCGCGAACGCAACAGCGCCACCTGGACCAGCATCTCGGCGACCGAGCCGAGTTGCCGGAACGCCGTCGCGCGCGACACCCCGGCCCGTGCCGCGACCGCCTCCATTTGGATGTGCTCGATGCCGCGTTCGGCGATCTCCGCGTCGGCCGCCCGGATCAGCCGCTCTCGGACGGTCGCGTCCGAGGAGCGGGTGACACGACCGGCCCTCATGTGATCGCGCCCGCGACCTTCAGCTCGATGAGCCGTTCGTCGTCGACGCCGAGCTCCCGCATCACCTCATCGGTGTGCTCTGCGAACTGCGGTGCACGGGTGAGTGTTTCGGGCTGACGATCGAAACGAACCGGGTTCGCGACCAGCTTGCGCAGAGATCCTTCCGCGTCGATGACCTCGACGATCCGGCCGTTGGCGATCAGCGCCTCGTCGTTGCCGACCTCCCACGCGTCCTGCACCGGCGCCCACTGCCCGGTGCCACGGCCCAGGCGCTCCTTGCACTCCTGGTAGCTCAGCGAAGCGACCGCGTCACGCACCAGTTCGAAGGCGGTTTCGGAATTCTCCAGCATCGCCTCGAACGTGGAAAACCTTGGGTCTTCAGCGTACTCGTCGAGGCCCATCAGTCGGCAGAACTCCGCCCAGTACCGGGTCGGCTGCAGCATCGACAGTTGGATGAAGCGGCCGTCCTTCGTCCGGTAGCCGCCGGTGAGCGGGTTTCCCGGCGCCTGGGTCTTGCGGTCGATCTTGGGTAGCGGACCGCCGAACAGCAACGCCATGTTCACACTGAACTGGGTGGCCCACGCGCCGACGGCCAGCAGCGACACGTCGATCTCCGTCGACTGCCCGGTGGCGAGGCGGCGGTACAGGGCGGCGGCAACCCCGCCCGCGATCGACATCCCGCCGATGTTGTCGCCGTACGCGCCCGCGGGCATGAACGCGGGTCGGTCGGCGTCCGCGGCCATCACGCCGTCGGCGCTGCCGCCGCGGGCCCAGAAGCCGGTCGCGTCGTAGCCGCCGGTATCGCGGTCCGGGCCGTCCTGCCCGAACCCACTGCCCGCGACGTAGATGATGTCGGGGTTGATCGCCCGGACGTCGTCGAGATCGATCTTCAGTTTTGTTCGGACCGACGGCAGATAGTTGGTCAGAAACACGTCGCTGCGACGGATCAGTTCCTCGAGCAGGGGCCGACCTTCCGGCTTGTCCAGGGCCAGGCCGACGCTGCGCTTGCCGCGGTTGGGGGCCTCCATGATCGGCGCGAACGACGACCCGGGCACTGTGGCCGCCGCGCCGAGCACCCGTACGAGCCCGCGCTGGGCGTCGCCGGTCTCCGGGTGCTCGATCTTGATCACCTCGGCTCCCCAGTCGGCGAGGACCGCGCCCGCGGACGGTACGAACGTGAATTGTGCGACTTCGAGAACCCGAACCCCATCAAGCGGTTTCATGTTCGCCCAACCCCTTCTGCGGTGAACCGTGCGCGGTTCATGTTGCGACGGACCTAATGAGCTAAATATATCACTGATTGGGGGGTGGGTTGGGCGGCTTCAGTCCATGATGTCGCGGACGCGGGTCTTCTCGTGTCCTTTGAGCATCGCCGCACCGGCCGCTTCCATGTGCCGGCGCCAGTGCGTCTCGGCGGCGTCACCCCTGCGTGCCTCCACCAGATCGGCCAGCTTCACGTAGGACTTGTAGAGCTTGGTGTACTCCGCTCTCGGGATTTTGTTGTCCGGGATGCCCGAGATCGCGGCCGCAGTGTGGCGTTCGCTGATCTCCTGCAGCATGCCGGCGACGATTCCGAGCGTGGCGTTGCCGGAGAGCTCGACCATTCGGCGATGGAACTGTGCGGATGTGGCCGCCAGGGTGCCTGCCTCCCAGGAGGCCGGGATCGCCTCGGCCATCTGGCGCAGTTCCGCATGTGCCTCATCGGTGCCGCTTTCGGCGAGCATCTTGGCTGCGGGCGGCTCGATGGCGATCCGGGCGGTCAGCACATCGGCCAGCGTCGCGCCGGACAGCGCCAGTAGCAGGGCTGCCGGCCGGGCGACGATCTCCGGGCCTGGTACGCGGACCCGGGCGCCGGTGCGGGAACCGCGGCGGACATCGACCAGGCGCTCGGACTCCAGTACGCGCACGGCCTCGCGCAGCGTCGGCCGGCTGACGCCGAAGTGTGCGATCAGTTCCGCCTCGTGGGGGAGGAAGTCGCCGTCCTTGAGCTGGCCCTCGACGACCATTCGCCGTAGTGTGCGCGCGACCAGTTCGGCCGTTTTGGGCGACCGCACCGCGCCGGGCGCCGCGTCAGCTGAGATCATCGGAGCCAGCGACTCAGGTCGAGACACTGCGGTCCCTTCGTCGTGGATCAGTTGTACTACTCAGTAAACCATGTGTACCGACGTCGGAGGTCATAACCGCGCCCGTCACGACCGATCAGCCATCAGGCGTAGCCCAGCGGCGTCGTAGCCCGCTCGCCGGCGCGGGCTGACCAGGAAACTCGGAGCGGCCAGTATCGCCGTGTCGGGCAACCGCTTCCGCGCTGCCAGCATCTCGGCGGCCTGGTCGCTGTCACCGCAGACCGCGATCGCCCACAGCATGTCGTCGGTCACATGCCGGGCCATTGAGCGCGGGTCGCCGCTGCGGAACGCGGTGCGGATGGCGCTCACCTGATCCTGCCATCCGTGCAGTTCGACCAGTGAGTCGTAGGTTTTGACGGTCAGGTAGAAGGCGATCTGCAGGCGGGCGTCGGTGATGGCCCGCTGCGGATCCTCGTCGTTGACCGCGGTGATCACCCAGCCCCAGCGTTTCAGATCCTCGGTCCGGCGGCCCGCCGCTGTGGCGCCCGCGGTGATTTCGGGACCCACGACCTCGTCCCACCAGCGGTCGGTGAACAACCCGTGGCCGAGCACACCGTCGGCGACGCGGCCCGCGGTGCGGAGCATGATGCGGTTGAACGCGCCGATGAGGATCGGCACGTCCAGGCGACCGAAGACGGGTGCCCGGATGTCGGCGTCGACGCGGTAGAAGTCGCCGGAGTACCGGATCTTCTCGCCATTCTCCGCGTGCAGGAACAGTCGGATGACCTCGATGAGTTCAGCCATGCGGGGCGCCGGGTGGGAGGAGTCGACGCAGAACCAGTCGCTGTTCATCCGCGCAGTGCCGGCACCCAGGCCGAGGAACACCCGGCCCGGCGCCCGCTTGGAAAGGTGTCGCACCGAGGAGGCGTGTACGAAGGGAGAGCGTGCGAACGCGTAGGCGATGCCGGGGCCGACCATCGCCGACGTTGTCGACAGGGCCATCTCCGCGGCCGTCACATACGCGCTGATATCGGCGAACTCGCCGGCGCAGAACACCGATGCGCCGGCCGCTTCGGCTTCCACCGCCACCTGCTCACCCGGCCATGGCAAACCCCACCGCATGTTGACCCCATTCGTAGATCGCTTACTTAGTAATACAGGTGAAGATACACCGCGCACGACTTCCGGATCTAATTTTTGACTTTTTTGTCAAAAGGTGAGGTAGGGTCCGTGACTGGAAACGTGGTGACACATAGGAGGTTCGATGACTCGGCTGCCGAGCAGTGTGCCGACCGGCTGGTTTCAGGTCGCCTGGAGTGCTGAGATCACTGATCGCGCGGTCGCGCCACTGCGCTATTTCGGGCGCGATCTGGTGGCGTTCCGGCAGGCGGACGGCACCGTCAGCGTGCTCGATGCGCACTGTGAGCACCTTGGGGCCAGCCTCGCGCACGGCGGATGCGTTGTCGACGACGGTATCCAGTGTCCGTTCCACGGCTGGGTCTGGGACGGGCAGGGCCGAAACGTGCGGATTCCCTACGAGAAACGCCCGAATCGCGGCAGGCGTATCCGTTCCTACCCCGTCGTCGAGGCCCATGACACCATCTACATCTGGCACGACGTCTCCGGCGCCGAGCCGCGCTGGCGGTTGCCCGACACTTTCGACGTTCTCGGTGATCATGTCTCGTCGCGTAGCTATTACGAGTTCACTCCCGACTGTCGCACCAGGTTCGAGCGCGTCAAGGTGCACCCGCAGGTCATCGCTGAGAATGCCGTCGACCCACATCATTTCCGGTTCGTGCACGGCACGCCGATCAGCCCGCGGGTGCTGCGTGAGACGCGCGACGAGGCGACTTGGGCGGCCAAGGTCGGATTCGGCAGACGGTGGGCCGACGGACTCGATCGTCCGGAGGACACCCTGAACACCATCGAGATCTATTGGTCGGGCATCGGTGTCTCATTTAACGCCGAGCATCTGCGTGAGGGAGTGCGGGTGATTTCGATCAACGCCACGCCCGTCGACGACACCACCTCGGACATCTTCGCGAGCTACTGGATCAGCGACGAGGGGGCCGACAACTTCGTCGAGCGGCTCGACTCCGCCAAGCTGGCGCTGCCCGACGATATCCGGATCTGGGAGCACCAGCGCTACACGGACAAACCCGCGCTGGCGCCGTCGGAGGCCGACGGTTTCAAGGAGTTGCGGGCATGGGCGCGCGGCTTCTACCCGGAGCCGGTCCATGCCGGCTGACAACGGTACGGCCCGTAAGTCGGATCGCACCCGCTCGACCATCCTCGACGCAGCCCGGGTGGCCTTCGCCCGCAAGGGGTTCTCCGGGGTGACGATCCGTGACATCACCGACCTGGCCGGCGTCACTCGCGCGAACTTCTACTACTACTTCAGCGACAAGACCGAACTGTTCATCGAACTAGGCACTGACACCTATCGCGAGGTGCTCGCCGTGGCTGAGTCGTTCGGCGAGGACATGTCGCGCGCCGGGATCGACGAGTGGGTGGCCCGCTATTTCGCCTATCTCGACCGTAACGGCGCGTTCGTGATCCGGTCAGAGGAGGACATGCCGGACGACGAAGCGTTCCGCGCCACCGTGGCGCGGTCGCACCGGCGCGCGGCGCGGGCGCTGGGGGAGCGGATCGCCAAGGCGGCCGCCAGGCCGGTGTCCACGGACGCGGCGGCCACCGGCCTGGCCGTCATGGCGATGCTCGAGCGGTCCTGGCTGATCCATCACAACGGGGTGTCCGACGTGTCCCTCGCCGAGGTGCTGGGTGCGGTGTCCGAAGTCGTCTGGCGGCTGGTCGAATGACGCCGCGGCCTGCGAAGAACCCCGCCCCGGCGATCGCTGGATGCGAAGGTGCGGTGAGCAACGGAATCCGAGCCGCAGATCTGTGCCGAGATCGGCCACCAGAGTCCCGCGAAGTTTGGGCGCTACGGGATATCCAATTCGCTATATAGATAGATCTTTAGTTTTTTCGCGGTTGTGAAGATTCACCATCGTCGAGTGTGGGCCACGACACAAATGTCCGAGCTTATGCGGATTCTGACAATCCGCCCCATCCGCGCGCGGGTTCTTGATGTCCGAGCCGGGCCCAGGGATGTGCGCCACCTCTGCATCGGCCCTGTAGTAGCGCCGATGAGACGCGTCTCAACGTCGCGGCCGAGTTGATCGACCGACGGGTGACGGTTCCATTCTTGTTGGACGGCGTAAAGTAATTTTGTAATCAGTGATAGCAGTCGAGATTATCGGCTGCATTTATGTTCTTTTGGGCCCGCGTGCAGATCGTTATTGACACAAGGGAAAGAAACTCTTCAAAAATTGCTCGAATTAGTTCCTGTGCATAAAACTCGATCTGCGAACAATATTAGTCAGCAAACGAAACTGTCCCCGGTGGCAATAGCAACTCGGCGCGGTTGGTCGTCGTGGGACCGTGCGCTTGGGTCTTGCGTCCGGCGGTCGACCGCGCGACGAGATAGCCCCTAAACAGGGGGGTAGCCAGTCTAAACATCCTTACCGCCCGCAAGTGGGGCGATCTGCTGTCCAGGTTGCACGACACTGGGGGCGCGGTCGCTCAGTTGGAGTGCTTGGCCGTGCCGGATGAGCAAACCGGCGCGTAAAAGTCGCAAAAATGCGACGCGCGAACCTCGAAAGGTCCGAAAGTGTTGCTCCTGTCGAAAAGCGTGGTGTACGGTTTGGCGGCAGTCGCGTGTGTGTCCAATCACATGGACTTACCTGTCAAAGTTCCGAGCTTGACGGAGAGGGATTTGCAACCGATGGAGTGTGCCGCCGCCGAAGCTCCCCGACCGGCGAACGCGGTGGGTCCGGCTGTGTCCGCAGGTTGTCAGCACGGTGTGAGGTGTCGGCGGTGACCGACGTCAAGCGGCGCGACTACGTCAAGCCGATCCGCAGCCTCGGCGACTTCTTCGCGATGTCCATGGACACCGTGGTGCTGATGTTCAAGCCGCCGTTCGCGTTCCGTGAGTTCGTCGAGCAGACGTGGTTCGTCACCCGGGTTTCGCTGCTGCCGACGATCCTGATGACGATCCCGTTCCTCTGCCTGACGGTCTTCATCCTCAACCTGCTGGTGCTCGAGGTCGGTGCGGCCGACGCCTCCGGTGCGGGTGCCGCACTGGGCGCTGTCCTCTATATCGGCCCCATCGTCACGGTACTGGTGATCTCGGGGGCCGGCGCGACCGCGATGTGCGCAGACCTCGGATCGCGCACCATCCGCGAGGAGATCGACGCGATGCGGGTGCTCGGTCTCAATCCCGTGCACCGCCTTGTCGTACCACGCGTGCTGGCGGCGACGCTGGTCGCGACCATGCTGACCTCGGTGGTGATCGTGGTCGGCCTGTTCTTCGGCTTCCTGTTCTCGGTGTTCCTGCAGGACGTCAACCCGGGCTCCTTCGTGTCGAGCCTGACCCTGCTGGTCGGTGTCCCCGAACTGGTCACCGCGCTGTCCAAGGCGCTGCTGTTCGGCTTCCTCGCCGGCCTGATCGCCAGCTACAAGGGCCTTTCCGTGGGAGGTGGCCCAGCCGGCGTCGGTAACGCGGTGAACGAGACGGTCGTGTTCGTGTTCATCGTGCTGTTCCTGGTCAGCACCATCGTCACCATCGTCGGCGCGAAGGCGACGCTGTGAGCGCGCCCGCCCGCCCGTTCCTTCCGCGGGTGCAGAACTCGACGCGGCCGCTCATCACCGGCTGGAACCGAGTCGGCGAGATCGTCCAGTTCTTCGTCACCACGCTTCTGGGCGCCAAGGATGTGTGGATCTACTACCGGGTCGAGATGCTGCGCCAGATCGCGCAGATGAGCCTCGGCGTCGGGGCGATGGCGCTGATCGGGGGCACGATCGTGGTGGTCGCGTTCCTCAGCTCCCAGGTGGGATCGCTGGTCGCGATCCAGGTGTACGGTTCGCTTGCCAACGTCGGTATCGAGGCGTTGACCGGATTCGCCTCCGCCTATGTCAACACCCGGTTGGCGGGACCGGTGATCGTCGGCATCGCGATGGCGGCCACGATCGGCGCGGGTGCCACCGCCCAGCTTGGTGCGATGCGGGTCAATGAGGAGATCGACGCGCTCGAGGTGATCGGCGTGCGCAGCATCCCGTACCTGTGCTCGACGCGTCTGGTCGCCGGGGTGGTGCTGTCAATTCCGTTGTACTGCTTGGGGATGCTGGCGGCCTGGACCGCGACGAAACTCGGCACCATCCTGTCCTACGGGCAGTCGACCGGTGTCTACGACCACTACTTCAACACCTTCCTCAGCCCGACGGATGTCATGTTGTCCTTCCTCGAGGCGGTCGCGATGGCGACGATGGTGATGCTGATTCACACCTACTACGGCTACAACGCCGCCGGCGGTCCCGCCGGTGTGGGCGCAGCGGTTGGGCGTGCGGTCCGCGCGTCGCTCGTCGCGGTGATCTTCGTGCTGCTGTTCGTCGCAATGGGCATCTACGGGCAGGCCGGTGGCCTGAATATCTCGGGGTGATGGACTGATGGCACGCAAGTTGAGAGCGGGAGAGCACCACCTCCACCCGGGATGGTGGACGTTGATACTGGCCGCGGTCGCCGTCGTGGCGATCGCGGTCGACTGGATGCTGTTCACAGGCAACTACAAGTCCTACATCCCCGTCATGGTCAAGTCGGAACGCACGGGCCTGATCATGGAACCCGGCAACGACGTCAAGTTGCGCGGTGTCACCGTCGGTCGTGTCGACGGTGTCACACCCGACGGCACCGCGTCCCAGCTCCGCATCGAAATCGACTCAGACCAGGCGAAATACATTCCGGCCAACGTCGAGGCCGAGATCAAGGCGACGACGGCGTTCGGCAACAAGTTCGTCGACCTGATCATTCCGGATGAGCCGAGTGCGAAGCGGATCGCGAAGGGCGATGTGCTGGTGGCCCGGAACGTCGCCACCGAGATCAATACGGTTTTCGAGAACCTGGTCGGCGTTCTGGAGCAGATCGACACCGCCAAGCTCAACGCGGTGCTGTCCGCGTTCGCCGACGGCTTCCGCGGTCAGGGCGAGGCCCTCGGTGACGCGATCAGCGCCGGCAACGAGGTGTTTTCGCAACTGAATCCGCGATCGGAGACGATTCGGCAGGACTGGCAGGCACTCAAGAGCGTTGCCGACACCTACAGCTCCGCTGCCGGCGACATCGTCAACGTGCTCGACGCGGTGAGTACCACCAGCGAGACCCTGACCGAACACGAGCAGGAGCTGGACGCGTTACTGCTCGGCGTCATCGGGATGGCCAACAACGGAATCGACGTGCTGGGACCGTCGAAGGACAACCTGGTGCGCACGGTGAACGCGCTGGAGTCCACCACGAGCCTGCTGATGAAGTACAACCCGCTGTTGACGTGCACGATCGTCGGCGGCAAGAACGTCGTGGACTTCGGTTTCGCCGACGTCGCGGGTGGCCACACCGGGTACTCCGTGATCCTGGACGTGGCGTTGCTGCTGGGCGACGACCAGTACAAGTACCCGCAGCATCTGCCGATCATCGGCGCCAAGGGCGGCCCCGGTGGCAAGCCGAGTTGCGGCTCGTTGCCCGACGTTTCGCAGAACTGGCCGATGAGGTACCTGGTCACCAACACCGGTTGGGGCGGTGGCTTGGACGTGCGGCCGAACCCGGGGATCGGGTTCCCGGGCTACGAGAACTTCTTCCCGTACACCCGGGCCAACGGTCAGCCGCCGACGGTCAACCGCATCGGACCGCCCGCGCCGGGCCCGATCCCGTATCCGGGTGCGCCGCCGTACGGCGCCCAGCAGTACGCGCCCGACGGCACCCCGCTCTACCCGGGGCTGCCCCCGGCGCCGCCGCCGGGCCGGCCCAAAGATCCCGGACCGCGGCCGGGTGAGGAGCCGTTCGTGCCGCCGCAGCCGGCGGAGATGCAGCCGGTTCCGGCCGCTGACCCGCCCCCGCGGTGAGGCGTCACTGTGACCGAGACCAATACCAGAAAGCTGACGATGAAGGACCTTCGCGGATATGCCTAGCTTGCGCGGCGTGCTGATACGAATCGGCATATTCATCGTGGCCTGCCTGCTGGCCTGGGCTCTGATGTTCGCCGAGTTCGGCCAAATCCGGTTCGGCGGGGAATCGACCTACAAGGCCGTCTTCTCCAACGCCTCGGGACTGGAGTCCGGCAACTTCGTGCGCATCGCCGGGGTCGAGGTCGGCAAGGTCAAAGACGTTGTGGTGCAAGACGACGGCACAGTCCTTGTCGTCTTCTCCGTTGACAACTCCGTTGTGCTGACCGAAGGTAACCGGGCCGTCATTCAGTACGAGAACCTGGTCGGCGAGCGCTTCATGGCACTTGAGGAGGGGGCAGGCAGCACCAAGAAGATCGCGCCGGGCACAACGATCCCGCTCACCCGGACTCAGCCCGCCCTCGACCTCGACGCTCTGATCGGTGGCTTCCGGCCGCTGTTCAACGCGCTGGACCCCGACGACGTCAACGTGTTGACGGGTCAGATGATGGCCGCCCTGCAGGGGCAGGGGGCGACTATCAGCTCCTTCCTGAACCAGACGGCGGCGTTGACCAATACGCTCGCCGACCGCGACAAGCTCATCGGTGAGGTCATCGTCAACCTCAACACCGTCCTCGGTTCATTGGGCGACCAGCGGGGACAGTTCGTCAAGGCCGTCGACTCGTTGTCCGATCTCGTTGTGGCGCTCCGTAACCGGAAGGCCGACATCGTGAACGGCGTAGCGTACGCCAGCGAGGTCGCCGGTTCGGTGGCCGACCTGATGGCTCAGACCCGGCCGTCGCTGAAGAAGGTTGTCGCCGAGGCGGACCGGGTTGCGGGCATCGTGGTCGCCGACTCCGACTACGTCAACAATCTGATCGAGACTCTCCCCGAGGCGTATCGGATCCTGAACCGCCAGGGGCTCTACGGTGACTTCTTCAGCTTCTATCTCTGCGACATCGTGCTGAAGCTCAACGGTAAGGGCGGGCAGCCGGTCTATGTGAAGATCGCCGGGCAGCAGACAGGAAGGTGCACCCCGCGGTGAAGTCCTTCGAGGAACGCAACCCACTGACCATCGGCATCGTCGGTGTCCTGCTGTGCGTGGGAATCGCCCTGGCGGCGGTGAACTACGACAAGCTCCCCGGTCTGTCCATGGGTAGGGAGTATTCGGCCTACTTCGCCGAGGCAGGTGGCCTACGTTTGGGCGCCGACGTCCGGGTGAGCGGGGTGACCGCGGGCAAGGTAGCGGACGTCAAACTCGCGGGCGATCAGGTGCTGGTGACCTTCAAGGTCCGCGACGATATCCGCATCGGTGACCGCAGTGAGGCCGCGGTGAAGACCAACAGCGTGTTGGGCGCCAAGGTGCTCGACGTGACACCGCGCGGTGACGGCAGGTTGTCGAAACCGATTCCGTTGGAACGCACCACCTCCGCCTATCAGCTTCCGGACGCGATCGGTGATCTCACCACCGCGATCAGCGGTCTGGACACCGACCAGTTGTCCGCGTCGCTGGAGACGCTGGCGGAGACGTTCGCCAACACTCCGCCGGACGTCAAGGCCGCCGTCGAGGGCGTGGGCCGTTTCGCCAAGGTGCTCGCGAATCGTGACGCGGAGCTTCGGGGGCTGTTTTCCAACGCCGAGAAGGCCACTTCGGTGCTCTCCGAGCGCAGCGAGAAGATCGTGACCCTCGTTCGTGACACCAACGAGCTGCTCGCCGCGCTGCGGGAGCAGAGCGCCGCACTGGATCAGTTCTCCGGCAACCTGTCGGCGGTCAGCAGGCAGCTCGGCGGCCTCATCGACGAGAACCGCAAGGAACTCAAGCCGATGCTGGAGAAGCTCAACGGAGTTCTCGCAATCGTCGACAACCATCGCGAGGAGGTCAGAGCCGCTGTCAAGGGCCTGAACCGGTACGCACTCGGTCTGGGCGAGTCGGTGAGCTCGGGACCGTTCTTCAAAGCGTACGTCGCGAACCTGCTGCCCGGTCAGTTCCTGCAGCCGTTCATCGATGCCGCGTTCTCCGATCTCGGCCTGGACCCGAACGTGCTACTGCCCACCGAGCGCACCGATCCGCAGGTCGGCCAGCCCGGTACGCCCGCGCTCCCGGCGCCGTATCCGCGTACCGGTCAGGGTGGTCAACCACGGATGACGCTGCCCGACGCCATCACGGGCAATCCCGGTGACCGGCACTGCGGGCCGCCCGGGGTGCCGTTACCGGGGCCGGGATGCTATCCGTACCGCGAGCCGCTCCCCGCGCCGCCGCCGGGTGGGCCGCCACCAGGACCGCCGGCTCCCCCACCCGCGGGCATGGAGCAGACCCCTGTGCCGCCGACACCGGTGCTCAAGACGGCGCCGGGTGAGCAGACACAGCACGGTCCCAGCGACCACACAGGGGGAGGCCAGTGAACGCACTGAGATCACGGCCGGCCCGGATCGGCCTTGCCGCAGCGCTTGTCGTGCTGCTGGTCGGTGCCCTCGCCATCGTGGCGGTGAACCCGAAGCTCAACCGCTACACGCTCGTCGGCTACTTCAAGAACAGCAACGGCATCTACGTCGGAGACGACGTCGTCGTCCTCGGCGTTCCTGTCGGCACCGTCACGGCGATCGAACCGCAACCGCTGCAGACCAAGATCACGTTCACCGTCGACAAGGACGTCAAAGTACCTGCCGACGCCAAGGCGGTGATCCTCTCGCCCGCGCTGGTGACGGCGCGGTCCATCCAGCTGGTCCCCCCGTACCGGGGTGGACCGGCAATGGGTGACGGCGCCGAGATTCCGTTGAACCGCACCGCGGTTCCGGTGGAGTTCGACGAGTTCCGCCAGCAGTTGGAGCGGTTGGCCGACACCCTGCAACCGACCGGTCCCGGCGGGGTGAGCACCCTGGGGGCATTCGTCAACACCGCCGCCGACAACTTGCGAGGTCAGGGTGCGGGCATCCGCGAAACGCTGATCGAGCTGTCCGAGGCGTTCTCGGCGCTCGGTGACAACAGCAAGAGCTTGTTCGGCACGGTCCGCAACCTCGCGATCCTGGTCAACGCTCTCCAGGACAGCCATGACGTGCTGCGTGACCTCAACGAGAATCTTGCGGGCACAACGCGCCTGGTCGCCAACGACTCCAACGAGGTCGGTGCCGCGGTGCGCGACCTGGCCGAGGTCGCCGCCGACGTCAAGACGTTCCTCGCGGAGAACCGCGACACCCTTGGCACCACGGGGGAGAAGCTGGCGAACGTGTCGGAGATCTTGACCGAGAACCTCGACGACGTGAAGCAGTTGCTGCATGTGGCGCCCAACGCGTTCCAGAACTTCATCAACATCTATCAGCCCGCCCAGGGCGCGCTCACCGGTGCGCTGGCGTTCAACAACATGGCCGATCCGATCTCGTTCCTCTGCGGTGCCGTCCAGGCGGCGTCGCGGCTCGGCGCCGAGCACTCCGCGAAGCTGTGCGTGCAGTACCTCGCACCGATCGTGAAGAACCGGCAGTACAACTTCTTCCCGTTCGGCTTCACCCCGATCGTCGGTGCGACCGCACGGCCCAACGAGATCACCTACAGCGAGGACTGGCTGCGGCCGGACTACATCCCGCCATCCGGTGATACGCAAGCCGGTGAGCAGGCCGATCCACAGTTGCCGCCGCCCGGGAACGTGTTCACCCGTTTCGGCGAGCCGGCCGACCCCTATCACGGTCAGCCCCCGTTCGTCCCGGCGCGTCCGCTGGAGCCGAAGCCGCTGTTCCGCGGTGATGCACCGGTCGTTCCGATCACGACCGATCCCGAGGCCGGGCTGGAGGGCATCATGGTTCCCCACGGAGGTGGCCAGTGAGCAGACCACGTTGCCGTGCAGCGGTTCTGGTGCTTGCCACGGTGGTGGCGGTGATGTTGTCGGGTTGCAGTCAATGGCGCGGGTTGAACTCGCTGGAACTGCCGGGTACCCAGGGCAAGGGGCCGGGTGCGTTCACCATCCAGGCGCAGATGCCGCAGGTGGTGAACCTACGAGCCAACTCCCGTGTGCGCGTCGGCGACGTGACGGTCGGCAACATCACCAAGATCGAACGCCAGGGCTGGCATGCGCTGGTGACGATGAAGCTGAACGGCGATGTGAACCTGCCCGCCAACGTCACGGCGAAGCTGGGGCAGACCAGCCTTCTCGGCTCGCTGCACATTGAGCTCATCCCGCCTACGGATGAGCCACCTCAGGGCAGGCTCCAAGAGGGATCGCTGATTCCGCTGGACCGTGCGGGGAACTATCCGACGACGGAGGAGACGCTCAGTGCACTGTCGCTGGTGCTCAACGGGGGCGGTGTCGCCCGGCTCGGTGAGATCACCCGCGAACTCGGCCAGGCGCTCGACGGCAGGGGTGAGGAGCTGCGCAGCCTGATCACCCAACTTGACACCTTCGTCGCCTACGTCGACAACCAGAAAGACGACATCATCGCGGCAGCTGACAGCCTCAACAACCTCGTCGGTCAGATCGCCGACGACAAGCCGGTCGTCGACCGCGCGCTGAAGACCGTCCCGGAGGCGTTACAGGTTCTGCGGGAGGAGCGCGACGTCATCGTCGATGCGGCGGACCGGATCGGGAAGTTCAGTGCGCTGGCGGCGGATTCAGTCAACCAGACCAAGGAGAACCTGATCAAGGAACTCCGCGATCTCGGCCCGGTGCTGGAGTCGCTGGCCAACGCCGGTCAGGATCTGACCCGGTCGCTGGACTTCTTCGCCACCTTCCCGTTCCCGAAACCCACGCTGCCGAAGTGGTTGCGCGGTGACTATGCCAACCTGACAGCCGTCATCGACCTGACGCTGAGCCGGCTCGATGCCGCCTTCTTCACCGGCACCTTCCTCGAGGGCGAATTGACCGAGCTTGAGCTTCAGTGGGGTCGCACGATCGGCCAGATGCCCAGTCCGTACACGGCCCGCAATCCGCTGGTCGTCCCGTACCACTTCAATCAGGGACCGTAGATGATTCTGACGAGACGGATCTTGATCCAGTTGATCGTCGTCGCGACGATCGCCCTGATCGGTGTGGCGATCATGCTGTTTCCGATCCTTCAGCTGCCGCAACTGCTGTTCGGAGTGGGGCAGTACACGGTGACCGCCATGTTGCCGGAGGCAGGTGGGCTCTACGAGCGGGGCAACGTCACCTACCGCGGCTTTCAGGTCGGCCGGGTGAAATCGGTCGAGTTGACCGACGACGGTGTCAAGGCGGTGCTGACGCTGAACTCCGACGTGACGATTCCGGCGGATGTGGAGGCCGAGGTGCACAGCGTCTCGGCGATCGGTGAGCAATATGTCGACCTGATTCCCCGCTCCGAGGACGGTCCGGCCCTGAAGAACGGTGACGTCATCGGCCGGGACCAGACGTCAGTCCCGCCCAACATCAGCTCGCTGCTGAGCGCCACTAACAAAGGGCTGCAGGCGATTCCGCAGGAGAACCTGAAGACGGTCGTCGACGAGGCCTATGTGGCGTTCGGTGGCCTCGGCCCGGAGATCGGGCGCTTCCTGCGGGGTGCCAGCGCGCTGGCGTCCGACGCCCGTGCCAACATCGACGAGCTCACCACACTGATCGACAAGTCCAAGCCCCTACTGGACACCCAGACGGACACGTCGAGCGCCATCACCGCGTGGGCGTCGAACCTGGCGAACGTCACCGGTCAACTGCGCGACCACGACGCCGATCTCGCCACCGTACTGACCGAAGGGCCGGGGGCCGTCGACGAGGTCAACGGGCTCTTCAGCGACCTGAAGCCGACGTTGCCGGTCATCATGGCCAACCTGGCGTCGGTAGCCGAGGTCGCGCAGGTCTATCAGCCGAACCTCGAACAGCTGCTGGTGCTGCTGCCTCAGGGGGTGGGGATCATTCAGGCGGCCGGCGTCGCGAACCGCGACACCAAGCTCGACTATCCGGGTTCGTTCCTGAGCTTCAACCTGAACATCAACCTGCCGCCGGCGTGCACCACGGGCTTCCTGCCCGCTCAACAGCGTCGCGCGGCCGCGCACGAGGACTATCCCCCGCCACCCGAGGGGGACTTGTACTGCCGGGTGCCGCAGGACGCACCGTTCAATGTGCGCGGCGCCCGCAACACCCCGTGTGTGCAGAAACCGGGCAAGCGTGCTCCGACCGCAAAACTCTGTGAGAGCGACGAGGAATACGTGCCGCTCAACGACGGCTACAACTGGAAGGGCGACCCGAACGCCACGCTGTCCGGGCAGAGCATTCCGGCGCCGCGCGATCCCGCCGCACCGGGAGCTGGGCTGCCGGATCCTGCCCCGGCGGCGGAGCCGGTGTCCGCGCCCGCCCCCGCACCTGAGGCCCCGCCGATCGCTGTCGCCGAGTACAACCCGGCAACCGGGGAGTACGTCGGTCCCGATGGCCGGACGTACCGGCAGTCGGACCTGGCCAAGGACGGCGGACCAACGTCCTGGCAGGAGATGCTGACGCCTCCCAGCGGGAACTGATCCACGCTAAAGGGGTTGATCGTCCGCACAGCGTGCGGGTGATCAACCCCTTCGAGGGTTTTCGGCTGTTAGAAGCTGGCGCTGACCGGACCGGCGGGCCGGCAGGCCGGAATGAACGAGTCAACCGGCTCAGCCCAGCAGACCTCACCCGTGGCGGTGAAGGGGCCGGGCTGGGTCGGGATCATCACCGAGACGTTGTTCCAGCCGGACAACCGCCGGCACTCACTGCGACCGCTGGCCGTTGCCAGACAGATGCGAACGTCAGTCGGCTGTGCGTTCGACGCGCACTTGGCCATCGTCATGCTCGCCCGTACGGCCCTGGTGCCGCCGGGGAGTTCCACCAGTTCCGGTCCTGACATCGCGGGCACGCAGCCGACCTCCGTCTGTGCCGACGCGGCCGGTGCCCCGGTGAGCAGGCCACCGGCGACGACAGCGGCGGACGCGAGCAGTGAACCACGCGTAAACATCATCGGATTCTAGTCCTTCGGGCCTGAGGCAGAACGGGTTTCGCTCCACTCGGCGACGAGGTCGTCGACCGTGGTGAGCTTGCCCAGCACTGCGATCGAGTTGTTCAAGACTTGCTCGGCATAGCTCGACGGCGTCCCACCCACCCCGTCCCGGGGCACGACGAGGTCGAAACCGGCCTGGGTGAGGTGACCCGCCGTGGTCGGCAACGCCAGGTTCAGTGAGACCCCGGTGAGCACCACGGTTTTCACGCCCAGGCCCCGCAGTACGGGCAGCAGTTCGGAATCCAGAGTGGGGAACAGGCCGTGGTGGCGGGGCAGCACCAGGTCGGAGGCGTCGAACAGCTCTGCGACGACTTGGGTTTCCGGCTTTCCGGGCGCCCAGTCGGCGGTGAGCGGTCCGAGCGTGCGCCAGAGTCGTGCGGTGCCCGGATGCCCGCCACCCAACGCGCCCTCATAGGTGGCGTGCACGACCCGCACCCCCGCGGGTCGCGCCGCGTCCAGCAGGCGCCGGAGATTGGCCATCAGCTGTGCGCTGTCGGCGGCCAGCTGTGGCAGCACCGAATCCGGTCCGAGCACGCCGTTCTGGCATTCGACGCACAGAACGGCGATGTCCGCGTGCGTCACTTGACCGCCCGCAGGATCAGCGAGCCGAGGGCGAACGTGTTGGCCGGGAACTCGATCTCCGGGACGCAGCCCGGGGCGATCTCGAACTCCGGCATCCGCTTGAGCCATTCCTCCACGATCAGACGCAACTCCATTCTCGCCAGGTGCGAGCCCAGGCATCGGTGCGGACCGCCGCCGAAGCCCCAGTGCGCGTGCACCTTTCCGTCCATCACGACGTGGTTGGCCGAGATCGCGTCGTACTCGTCGCGGTTGATGGCCGCGATGCACAGCCGCACCTTGGTGCCCGCGGGGATCGTCACGCCGCCGATCGTGACGTCCCTGGTCGCCACACGGGGAAGGAGGGGAGCGGGCGGCTCCAACCGGACGATCTCCTCGACGAAGACACCGATGTCGTCGGGGTTGTCGCGCAGCTGCCGCCGCAGTTGCGGGTTGCGGGCGAGTTCCAGGAGCGCGAAACCCATCGCCGCGGTCACGGTGTCCAATCCGGCGAGTACGAACAGGAAGCTCAGTCCGATGGCCTCGCCGTCGTCGAGCGGGTCGTCGCCGGTGAGCACCTTCGACAGCAGATCGTCGCCGGGATTCTGCCTGCGCTCGTTGATCGCCTCGGTGACGTAGGCGGCGAGCTCCAGCGCCGGGGTGAGGTCGGTGTGCTCGGTCAAAGGCGAGTCCGCCAGCGCGATCACGCTGTCCTTCCATGCGATCAGGCGATCCCGGTCCTCCAAGGGCAGACCGAACAGGGTGAGGAACACCTGGGACGGGTAGGGGATCGCGACGTCGGCCATGACATCGCACTCGCCCCTGGCGGTGGCCTCCTCCACGATCGCGATCGCCTGCCGCTGCAGCGACGGCAGCATGCCCTTGAGGGCGTGCGGGCTGAAGAACGGCTGCAGGATCTTGCGGAACCGCGTGTGCTCGGGCGGATCGAAGGCGATCGGCACCAGCGGAAGGGGGCTGCCGAGCTCATCGAAGGCCTGCTTGGACGAGAACAGTTCCGGATCACGCAGCGCGGCAAGGATGTCCTCGCGCCGGGTGAGGTAGTACCACCCGTCCATCAGCACGACGGGACCGGCGTCGCGTACCGTCTTCCAGCCGACACCGCGGTCGGCGGCCATCGGCAGAGTCGTCCATTTCAGTTCGGGCACACCCTCGATGACGATTTGGCCGGTGCTCATCGTGTCCTCCCTATCGCCTGATGTCCATGCCGGCGTCGACCTTGAGCAGGCTGCCCGTGAACGATCGGCCGAGCTCGGAGATCAGGAACAGGATCGCGTTGCTGACGTCCTTCGGTTCGATCATCGGGAAGTCCGGAAGGGCGGTCTGCATCGCGTTCACCAGGTTCGGCGTTGACTCGATCACCTTGAACAGGGCCGGGTTCTGCGTGACCATCGGCGTCGCGCAGTTGGTCGGCGCCACCGCGTTCACGCGAATACGCTCGGGCGCAAGCATGTTCGCGTAGGCGCGGACCAGGCCCGTGATCGCCAACTTCGCCATGAGGTACGCATCCGAGCCTCCTCGCCCGTCGGTCATGTCGAGCAGCGCCGCCATGGAACTGGTGGCGACCAGGTTGCCGCCCTGACCGCGCCCGCGCAGGTGCGGGATCGCCACCTGGAAGGTGTTCCACACGCCGATCTGCATGATGTCGATGCCCAGGCGCAGCGCCTCGGAGGCGTCGACCTCGTCGACGTTGTTGAGGACGACGCCCGCGTTGGCGATCACGGTGTCGATGTGGCCGAACTTCTCCACACCCGCGTCGAAGGCGGCCTGCAGCGCGGCCTTGTCGCGGACGTCGGCCTGCTGGACCAGCATCTCCTGACCGGTCTTCTCGACCAGCCGTGCAGTCTCATCGAGGTCCTCGATAGTGCTCAGCTTGTAGGGCACCGCGTCGAGGTCGTGGCAGATGTCCACGCCGACGATGTTGGCGCCCTCTTCGGCGAATGTGACCGCGTGCGAGCGGCCCTGTCCGCGTGCCGCCCCGGTGATGAAGATGACCCGGCCGTCCAGTAAGCCCACAGTTGTTCCTCCGTCGCGTGTCCGGGCACGCCGAGGGGCGTGGCGTGCGTCACCGTTGTGATGCTACGACGAGGACGCGTAATCATACAACTATTTAGCAATTTTCCAGGCCGTAAATACCAAACCGCCGAGTGTGCGGCCAGGGCGAAAACCACGCCGGATTTTCGCCATACGCTCACACTCGGCGGCGGTCGAGGGGTCTTACTTCGGGCCGAAGCGCTGCGCGCCGTCGAGGCGCATGACCTCGCCGTTGACGTAACCGTTGGACAGCAGGAACACCGCGGCGTCGGCGAACTCCGCGGGGCTGCCGAGCCGCTTCGGGAACGGCACGTTCGCGGCGAACTTGGCGAGCGCCTCCTCGCCGACCGACTCCATGATCGCGGTCTTCATCGTCCCCGGTGCGATCGTGTTGACCCGGATCCCCGCCGAGCTGAGGTCGCGCGCCGCGGCCAGGGTCAGCCCGATGACACCGGCTTTCGCCGCGGCATACGACGTCTGGCCGATCTGGCCCTCGTACCCGGCGATCGACGCGGTCAGCACCAGCGCACCGCGCTCGCCGTCGGCCTGCGGCTCCGCGGCGGCGACGTTGGCGGCCACTAGGCGGGCCACGTTATAGGTGCCGTTGAGGTACAGGTCGATCGTCTTGGTGAAGCCGGCGAAATCGGCGGGGCTGCCGTCGCGCTGCACAATCCGTTGCGCGACACCGAATCCGCCGTGCGCGACCACCGCGTACCGCAGCCGGCCGAGCGCGTTGGCCTGCTCGATCGCGGCGTTCACGGAGTCCTCGCTCAACACATCGGTGCTGACGAACACGGCACGCTCACCGAGTTCGTCGGCGAGCGCCTTGCCCTTGTCGGCCGCCAGGTCGGCGATCACCACGCCCAGCCCCTCGGCGTGCAGCCGCCGCACCGTGGCCTCGCCGAGGCCGCCGGCACCGCCGCTCACAATCGCCGACGCACCCTTGAACTTCTCGATCGTCACTCAATACTCCTTCAGATGTTGCCGATAACCAGATCCCACGGGTTCGCGGAGTCGAGGGCCAGCCGGCCGAGCCGGCGGGCATAGCCGGCGGTGGTGCCGAACTCGTCGGCCCAGGCCTGGGCGCGCAGCGTCACCGACCACAGCGGATGCTCGGCCGTCACACCGATGGCCCCGTGTAACTGGTGCGCGCTCGTCGTCACCGCGGTGACCGCACGGCCGACCGCCACTCGCGCCGCGGTGATCGCGAATTCGGTTCGCGGCGCGGCGAATCCGTAGTCCGCGGCGGCGGCGACCGCCAGCGACGCGGCCGCCCTGGCGCGTTCGATCTCACCGGCCACCCCGGCCAGTGCGTGC
>Ga0079224_100003081_pt1 | contig 20750 bp, 20 predicted proteins | sample Stecom2015_FD_80414 | JGI IMG/M metagenome (GOLD analysis project Ga0079224, IMG submission 80414) | Agricultural soil microbial communities from Utah to study Nitrogen management - Steer compost 2015 | ecosystem: Environmental > Terrestrial > Soil > Agricultural land | place: USA: Utah...
GCCTCGCGCTGCTCGGCCACCCAGGCGTTGTATTCCTCCTCCGGCACTGCCTCGACCACCACCGGCATGAAGCCGTGATCCTTCCCGCACAGCTCGGTACACTGACCACGGTAAATGCCCGGCTCATCCACCCGGGTCCAGGTTTCATTGATAAACCCGGGGATGGCGTCTTTCTTCACGCCAAACTCCGGCACCCACCAGGAGTGGATCACGTCGTTGGCGGTCAGCAGAAAACGCACTTTCTTGCCGACCGGAATCACCAGCGGGTTGTCCACTTCCAACAGGTAGTTTTCACCCTTGGCCTGGCGGTTCTCGATCTGGTCCCGAGGTGTGGACAGGCTGGAGAAGTAACCGAAGTCTTCATTGATGTACTCGTACTGCCAACGCCACTGGTAGCCGGTAATCTTGATGTCCACCTCGGATTCGCTGGTGTCGTACATTTCGACCAGCGTTGCCGTAGCGGGAATGGCCATGGCCACGAGAATGGCAAACGGAATGATGGTCCAGAGAATCTCGACCACTGTGTTCTCATGAAAATTGGCCGGCTTGGCGCCCTGCGACTTGCGGTGGGCAAAGATAGACCAGAACATGACCCCGAACACCACCACACCAATGGCGACGCAGATCCAGAGAATGGTCATGTGAAGGCTGAAAATCTGATTACTGGTGCCGGTTACACCGGGCGTCATGTTCATGGTCCAGTCGGCCACGACCACAGCCGGTGACAACAGACCAGCGGCTAGGGCTACTGCCCGCTTGGCATGCACGCGCATACTGTGTCTCCACAGAGTGTTATTCTTGTCGGATTTTGCGTCATCCCTCCAAGATTACCGATGGCACTCGCAACCGTCGGAAATCCCCGAGTGAAAGCCTGCTTATGGATACATCAAAATTGAGTATAGACACAGATCAAAAAAAGACTAAAAAATCGTTAAATCCAAATAAGATAAGTGCAGAGTTTTGATAAGCATAAAGAATAAGCAGCGTACGCCCGGCATCATTGACCGACGCCTGTGGGCACTGGCCTGGCCACTGATGCTGACCAATCTCACCGTGCCACTGCTCGGCCTGGTGGATACCGCCGTGCTCGGCCATCTGCACAGTCCGGAATACCTGGGCGCGGTCGCCGTGGGCGCCAATCTGTTCAGCATCCTGTACTGGACCTTCGGCTTCATGCGCATGGGCACCACCGGCCTGGCGGCCCAGGCCTGGGGCAAACGGGATGCCTTTGCCCAGGTCGCGCTGCTATTACGCTCAATCCTGCTGGCCATCGCCATCGGGCTGTTATTGATTCTGTTCCATCAACCGCTGATCCGGATCGGTCTGGAGCTGATGAATCCCAGCCCCGAGGTGGCCACTCTGGCGGCAGAATACGCGGCCATCCGTATCTGGAGTGCGCCAGCGGTGCTGTGCCAGTACACCCTGGTGGGCTGGCTGATCGGCACCCAGTTCCCCCGCGGCCCGATGGTGATGCTGATCATCGCCAACGGTATCAACATTGTGCTGGACGTATTCTTCGTTACGGTACTGGGCTGGAACAGCCGGGGCGTGGCCATGGCCACCGTGATGGCGGAATACGGTGCTGCCCTGATCGGGTTTGCCATCGTGCTCCGGAGGATGCCCGAAGGCCAGCGACTGACCCGCGCGCTGTTCGGGCAGCTGGCAGACTACCTGACCATTCTGCAGGTGAACCGTTACATCATGGTTCGCACCATTGCCCTGCTGCTGGTACTGGCGTTTTTCACCGCCCAGGGTGCCCGGCAGGGCGATGTCATTCTGGCCGCCAACGCCGTGCTGATCACCCTTTTGCTGGTGATTTCCAATGCCCTGGACGGATTCGCCAATGCTGCCGAAGCTTTGGTGGGTGAGGCCATTGGCCAGAACAGCCGGCGCCGGTTCCGGATGGTGTTCCTGAGCGCCCTGCGCTGGTCGATCTGGGGAGCGTTACTGCTGACCGTTGCGTTCGTGGTCGGCGGCCGCTGGCTGATCAGCCTGCTGACCGGGCTAGAGGAGGTACGAACCACCGCCTGGCAATACCTGCCCTGGCTCTGGCTGCTGCCGTTTGCCTCGGTCTGGGGCTTTCTGCTCGATGGTGTGTTTATCGGCGCCACTCGCACCCGTGAAATGCAGAACACCATGCTGTTTTCAGCGCTGGTTGTCTTCCTGCCGGCCTGGTGGCTGACCACCGGTTGGGGCAACCATGGGCTCTGGTTTTCCCTCATTATGCTGATGCTGGCACGAGCAGGGAGCATGGGCTGGCTGTGCTGGCGCTACACCCGCGAGGGCCGATGGTTTGATACTCGCTGATACCGCCTACCCACACCGTAACCGTTAAATTTGCCGGAGCAGGCAGCAAGGCGACAAATCTTGGCTACACTAGTCAGAAACGGCAGGCATGTTGCGGTAGCCAGCCCCTGCTTTCCTGCCTCCGGTTACTCCTTGATAGAACGGGAGGCGCCTTGCGACCTCAAATTGTTCAGACTTCGGCATCTCCTGAAATGACACCACAGGCCGTCCTTGAAATCATCGATCAGGCAAGGCGCCAGGAAGCACGCTCCGGCGCCTTTTTACGCCAGATGAAAGAGAAAGCCGCCCGGCTGCCGGGTTCGGTGGTGGTGGATGGCTATCAACCGGCAACCTCCCTGTTCCAGTTCGCGGTGGAGTACATCGAGATGGCGCCCAGGCTGATCGAATGCGTGGATGCCTGCGCCCGGGAAGCCGGCAAAACCGAGCTGTTCCAGCCCTTCATTGATGCCGCCATCCGCTATTTCACCCAGCCCTCGGTGCTGCTGGTACGCTACGATGGCCTGGACGGGCTGCTTATTCGCGCCTACCTGTGCCACCGGTTAATGGAGGAAATGCACGACAACAACCGCTCGATCCGCGCCAGTGAATTGATCGATCTGGAAGCCACCCGAGCCAATCTGCTGGTACACGAGCTGATTGGCGAACCCTTCGCCAACGAGCTGGACGATGCCATTACCGTTACCGTGCTACAGATTGCCGGCACCCCGGATTACTACAACCTGGATCTCGATCCCTTTGTTGATCAGGTAAACAACCAGGCCTGGGACTGGATGCGACAGTACTGGGAAAACCTGCTGGAGCGGAACCACATCCGCTTCGCCCTCGGGCCGTCGTGCTGAGTTTAATAACAACACGTCACTGAATTGCCTCTGAAAAACCAGTATTCTTACCCTCCCCAACATCACTGAGGAGGCCAAACGTGCTGGACAATGCCGATCTGGGAAAACTGATTGTACGGCTGACACTGGGCGGATTACTGCTGTTCCACGGCATCGCCAAACTGCTCAATGGCATCGGCTTTATCGAGGGCCAGCTGGCCAGCCATGGCCTGCCCACGATCCTGGCCTATGGCGTCTATATCGGGGAAGTCATTGCACCCCTGATGGTGATTCTCGGATACCAGACCCGCATCGGCGCCCTGATCATTGTTTTCAACATGATCGTTGCCATCGCCCTGGTGCATGGCCATCAGCTGTTGACCCTGAGCAGCAATGGCGGCTGGGCGCTGGAACTTCAGGGCTTCTTCCTGTTCACCGCACTGGCGCTGATTTTCCTGGGGCCGGGTCGGTACAAGCTCAAGAACTGAGGTCAGCCGGTGGTGGGGGCAACCGCTTTCGGATGCCAGATCACCACCCGGTTCCGCCCTTCGGCCTTGGCGGCGTAGAGCGCCTCATCGGCGCGGCGAATCAGTTCCTGACAATCGGATTGCCGGTTAGGGGTCAGTGTCGCCACACCAAGACTGATGGTCAGGCTGATGGCCCGTAACTGCTCGTTCGCCTGCTCCAGTTCCTCGGTGCGTCCCCGAACCCGGGATTCCAGGGTCAGGTTGGCCTGGCGCTGAACGTCCAGGGCATGCTCCTGGGCCTGTTGCCGGCGCCGGCGCTCCATGTTAATCCGGTAGGCCAGGGCGAAAGACAGCAGGATCACCTCAACCGCCACCCCGGCCTGGGGCGCCAGCTCGTTAAACGGACTGCGCGGAATCCAGCCCAGTTTGCTGACCGCCAGCACCAGATGCCCCAGCAGCAAGGGCGTCCAGGCCAGAACATAAAAGCCACCCAGAATCTGGCCTTTACGCCAGACATCAATACCGATCATCCAGGCCACCGGGGTGGCAAAAGCCGCTAATGCACTGATCAGCATGATGCCACTCTGATAGGAACCGACAAAGCCGTAGATCAGACCGATGACACTGATGCCCAGCAAGCCCTGAAGTACCCGGTAACCCCAGCGCGAATGGAGACTGACCAGCAGAAATCGCATGGTGAAAACAATGGCGGCAATCAGGGCACAACTGACGATGGGAACGGTGAAGTAGCGGTTGATCCAGGGCAGGTCCGGCCAGAACCATTGGAACAGCAGGCCGTTGAAGTTGAGCTGCACGGCACCGGAAAAGATAACGGCCAGCACATACCAGAGGTAGGTCTGATGGCGGACAATCAGGAACAGAAACAGGTTATACAGCGCCAGGGCGACCACAATACCCAGAAACATGGTCTGCCAGCCGTAGGAAATCTGCTCATTGGCCAGGAATTCGGCGGACGGGGTGACCGCAACCGGAACCTGGACCGAACCCTGGGTCTGCACCCGAATCCAGGCGGTGACCGGCTCGGTATTGGACGGCACCAGAAACACGAAATTCCGGTGTACAATCGGCCGGCTGTCGAACGGCCGGGTATCCCCGGTGTGATGGGATTCGATAATCCGGCCATCCAGCTCCCAGTACACCGACACTTCATCGAGCAGCGGATAGCCCACTTCCAGAACCCGGTTAGCGGGTTGTGTCGGCACCGGTACCTGCAACCAGAATTCGTCGTCACTGAAGCCCTGGTTCAGGGTCTGGCCGGCGGAAACCGTCTGCCACCGGTCAGGCCCGATGGCACGGACCGCCTCGACATCCCTGGCCCCCTGAGGTACTGACAACCATTGGAAGGACACCGGCTCGGCGTGGGCAGCAGTGAAGGCCAAGCACAGCAGCAAGGTAACGAATATGCCTGTTATGCGGGAAATGCGCCCGTTCATTCTTGTCTGTAATTTCCGGCCCGAGGTGCTTGAACTACACTGTTGTGTTCTGATGGGGAACACCATAACCCTAGTGCTTCACAAACAGTGTAGACGGATATCCCGCTCAAGTCCGGCGAAATTAAGGGGTAAGGCCCCGCTACCACCAGAGAGGAAGACATGCCCGAACGCAGACACACGGTTCAGCCCGGCCGCTACCGGCATTACAAAGGCAAGGACTACGAAGTGATCGGCGTGGCCCGCCACAGCGAAACCGAAGAGCCGCTGGTGGTCTATCGCTGCCTGTATGGCGACTATAGTCTATGGGTTCGCCCGCTCCCCATGTTCCAGGAAACCGTCGACGTGGCCGGCGAACAGGTTCCCCGTTTCATGCGGGTTGAGGACGAGTAACGGTTACACAACCATTTTGACTGCGGCAGCCATTTCCTGCACATTAGCGCACTTTTCGTGCTGCCAGCGCCCAAAAGGTGCCGGTATACCCTCGATTCCTATCCGGAGTTTGCCATGAATGCCGTAGTTGCCGCGGTACTGATCATGCTCGTACTGAGCCTGTGCCGCATTCACGTTGTTGTTGCCCTGATCATCGGCGCCATTTCCGGTGGCCTTGTGGCGGGCATGTCCCTTGAAGATACCATCAATGCCTTCAATACCGGCCTGGGCGGCGGTGCCACCGTTGCCTTGTCCTATGCCACCCTGGGCGCGTTTGCCGTCGCCATTGGCAAATCGGGGCTGGCCCATGCCCTGGCCGACAAGGCCCTGGCCATGGTGGGCCGGCAGGATGAAGGAGGCGCTGCCACCGGCATCCGGTTCATGATCATCGGCCTGCTGCTGGCCATTGCCGTGTCGTCCCAGAATATCCTGCCGATTCACATTGCGTTCATTCCACTGGTCGTGCCGCCACTGCTGTATGTGATGGCGAAGCTGAACATGGATCGACGGCTGGTGGCCTGCGTGCTGACCTTCGGGCTGATCACGCCTTACATGTTCCTGCCGGTAGGCTTTGGCGGTATCTATCTGAACGAAATCCTGCTGGCCAATGTGGCCGACAACGGGGTGGATGCCAGCAACCTGAACGTTATGTCTGCCATGGCACTACCGGCCCTGGGCATGCTCCTTGGCCTTCTGGTTGCGGTCTTCTTCAGCTACCGGGGCGGTCGCGGCTATGACCTCAAGCGCATCGAACAGACCGAGCGTGTGGATGTGAAATACAGCCCCAGAACGCTGGTGATGGCGCTGGTCGCCATTGCCGTGGCGTTCGTGGTGCAACTCTGGCTCGGCTCCATGATCCTGGGCGCCCTGGCCGGCTTCGTACTGTTCAATATCTCCGGCGTGGTGAAGTGGAAAGAAGCCGACGATTTGTTTACCGAAGGCATGAAAATGCTGGCCATGATCGGCTTCATCATGATTGCCGCCAACGGCTTTGCGGAAGTGATGCGGGAAACCGGCGAAATCGCCACGCTGGTGGAGGGTTCGGTCGCCGCCATAGGCGAGAACAAGGCGCTGGCAGCATTGCTGATGCTGGTGGTGGGCCTGTTGATCACCATGGGCATCGGGTCATCGTTCTCCACCATCCCCATTATCGCGGCGCTGTATGTGCCACTGGCGCTGCAACTGGGCTTCAGCCCCCTGGCCATCGTGGCCCTGGTGGGTACGGCGGGTGCTCTGGGTGATGCAGGTTCTCCGGCATCAGACTCCACCCTCGGCCCCACCGCCGGCCTGAATGTGGATGGCCAGCACAACCACATCTGGGACACCGTCGTGCCCACGTTCCTGCACTACAACCTGCCACTGCTGGCCTTCGGCTGGCTGGCCGCCATGGTGCTCTGAAGCACCGGCAACGCCCTCGGTTTGCCACCGTCCGGAGACGGCCAGGCAAGCCGGGGGTCAGTCTTCTGAACCGGACTTGAAGAACACCACCTGTTTTACCGTGTGATCGTCCTTGTTGTCGCGCTTGTTCACCCGGGTCTCGATCTCCGGTGCCGCTGGCTGCTCCTGATCGGACATGGCATCGGTAAAGCCGCATGCCACGCATTCGCGCACCTGCTCACCGTCGTCATCGGTAAACATCATGATCTTGTCCATCTCCGCACAACGGGGACAGACAGCACCGGCGATAAAGCGTTTCGGACTCGCCATAATTCAACTCCAGATAAGTCACCCGATGGCCAGTACGACCACCGGGCGTGTTTGTATCAGGCCGCTTCGTCCGTAATGCCGGTCTGCTTCAGCAAGGCATCCACCTCGGGCTCCCGGCCCCGGAACGCCTTGAACAGCTCCATGGGCTCCTGCGAGCCGCCTTTCTCCAGAATGTTGTGCAGGAAGGCCTTGCCGGTTTCCGGGTCAAAAATGCCATTCTCCTCAAACAGCGAGAACGCATCGGCCGCGAGCACTTCCGCCCACTTGTAGCTGTAATAGCCCGCCGCGTAGCCCCCGGCGAAAATGTGGGAGAACGCATTCGGAAAACGATTGAACTCCGGCGCCTGAACCACGGCAATCTCTTCCCGCACGGTCCGGTGCATGTCGAGCGGATTGGTCGGCGCCTGCTCGCTGAATTCCGCGTGCAACCGGAAATCGAACAGCGAGAACTCCAGCTGCCGCACCATAGCCATCCCGGACTGGAAGTTCTTGGCCGCCAGCAGTTTCTGCAGCAGATCTTCCGGCAGCGGTTCGCCGGTTTCATGGTGACTGGCAATCAGCGCCAGCGACTCCGGATTCCAGCACCAGTTCTCCAGGAACTGGCTGGGCAATTCCACCGCATCCCAGGCCACACCGTTAATGCCCGACACATCCATCACCTCGACCTGTGTCAGCATGTGGTGCAGACCATGGCCGAATTCGTGGAACAGGGTGGTGACTTCGTCGTGGGTCAGCAGCGACGGCTTGCCGTCCACCGGCGGCGTGAAGTTGCAGGTCAGGAACGCCACCGGCAACTGCAACCGGCCGCGCAGATCGCGCCAGCGCACCCGGCAGTCCGCCATCCAGGCACCACCGCGCTTGCCCTGGCGGGCATAGAGATCCAGGTAGAACCAGGCAATCGGTTCGCCGTGGCGACTGATGCAGTAGGCCTGGGCATCTTCGTGCCAGGTTTCCACCTCCGGATGGGCTTCAATCTGAACATCAAACAGCTTCTCCGCCACCCGGAACAGGCCCGGCACCACCTTGTCCACCGGGAACCAGGGGCGCAGGGTTTCCGGAGAAATGTCATAACGCTTCTGGCGCAGCTTCTCGCTGTAATAACCCACATCCCAGGCCTGAAGGTCATCAACGCCATATTCGTCCTTCACAAACGCCTTCAGCTCGGCGAACTCCTTCTCCGCCTGGGGCTTGGATTTGGCCGCCAATTGATTCAGGAACTCCATCACCTCATCGACACTGCGGGCCATCTTGGTGGCCAGCGAGCGTTCGGCGTAGTTGTCGAATCCGAGCAACTGGGCGAGGGCATGGCGACGCTTGAGAATCTCAGCCATCACCGGGGTATTGTCCCACTTCGCGGCATCCGGGCCCTGGTCCGACGCCCGGGTCACAAACGCCTCATACACTTCCCGGCGCAGGCTGCGGTTGTCGCCGTAGGTCATCACCGGATAGAAACTGGGAAAATCCAGGGTAATCACATAACCGTCCAGCTCCTTCTGCCGGGCCGCCTGCCTGGCGCCTTCAATGGCCGTCTCCGGCAGGCCGGACAGCTCATCCACATCGGTGATGTGCTTGTACCAGTGCTGGGTGGCGTCCAGCACGTTATCGCTGAACTTGTTGGACAGTTCCGCCAGCTCCCGGGACAGTTCCGCGTAACGCTTTTTCTTGTCCTCGGGCAGATCCACACCACCGAGCCGGAAATCCCGCAGGATGTTGTCGATGGACTTGCGCTGGGATTCGCTCAGATTGTGGAAATCATCGCGGGCGGCCAGTTTTTTATAGGCCTCACACAAGGCACTGTTCTGGCTGACTTCGGTACTGTATTCAGTCAGTTTTTCCAGGCAGTTCTTGTACACTTTGCGCAGGTCATCGTTGTTCATGACACCGTTCAGGTGGGAGATCACCGACCAGGCATTGCTTAGCTTGTTTTCCAGCTCCTGCATGGGCTGAGCCAGGGTTTCCCAACTGGGATCCTCCTGCTGGGCCAGCGTCTGGATCTTCATCCGGTTCTCGCTGAGAATCTGGTCTATGGCCGTTTCCATGTGCTCGGTACGGATATGGCCGAACTTCGGCAACAGATCGTCAGTCAGTAGCGGGTTATTCATAGGTCCCCTTCTCAGCTGTCTAGGTTTAAGTTACTTTCAGGCAACTCCAATCCTTGGGGGAGTCTTTGGGAGGGGGCTTTCCAAAAATTTGCGGAGCCATGGATGGCGGAGCAGAAGCGCCACATGGATGTGCCGCAGGAGCGTTTTTTGGAAAGCCCCCTCCCAAAGACTCCTTGCTCCCAACTCGAGTCCAATCAAAAGGTATATGTAATGGCGAATGTACGAACTCACAAGGGTATCACACCACAATTTGGCGAACGCACCTGGGTAGACGACAGCGCCGTGGTCATCGGAGATGTACAAATGGGGGAGGATTGCTCGGTCTGGCCCATGACCGTAATCCGAGGCGACATGCACAAGATCCGCATCGGCGACCGCTGCAGCATCCAGGACGGCTCGGTACTGCACATCACCCACGCCAGCGACTACAACCCCGGCGGCTGGCCGCTGATCCTGGGCGACGACGTGACCGTTGGCCACAAAGCCCTGCTGCATGGCTGCACCATTGGCAGCCGGGTCCTGGTCGGCATGGGCTGTACCGTGATGGACGGCGCCGTGGTGGAAGACGAAGTCATTATCGGCGCCGGCACCCTGGTACCGCCGGGCAAACGCCTGGAATCCGGTTACCTGTACGTGGGCACCCCGTGCAAGCAAGCCCGCGCCCTGAGCGACAAGGAAAAAACCTTCTTCAAATACACCGCCGCCAACTACGTCAAACTGAAAGACGAATACCTGAATCCCTCAGAATAAAAAGCAGCGGCAAGGCAGCCTTGCCGGGAATCAGTTCCCGGCCGCTGCCTTTTTTAGTGCGCCGGCGTTTTCCAGGGCATGGGCATATTCCGCACTGCGCCGGTGACGAGCAACCCGATCCAGAATGGTTGCCCCGTGCTCGTCTTCAGCATTCAGGTCACGACGGGCTTCAACAAAGAAGTTGATAAAGCGCTCGAAATCCTCGGCCCGCATAGATTCATAAGCCCGACTCAGCACAAAATAGTCGGCATTGATGCTTCGGTCCCAGGGGGTCAGATCGAGATAGCTCTTTACCCGATCGTCGCTCCATTCCTCGCCAATGACTTTCGGTTTGTCCGGTCCGCTCATGCTGGCATCTCCTGCTGTCTGCAATTCAGGGCGCACAGTATAAGGCTTTGAATGGGCAGGGGTTATATGAATCCACTATGAGCATCTTCGCTGCGAGCATAAGACGGGCAGGGCATAGCGGCGGCTCAGGGCAGGATTTCCACCGGCAGGTCTGCGGTGGGCACTTCATCGTTGCATTCGGGGTTGCGGATGGCGATTTCCACCCGGCGGTTGATGGCGCGATTTTCCGGGCTGGTGTTGGGGGCCAGTGGCCGAGTTTCGGCGCGGCCGGCGGCGACGACCCGATCGGCCGGAATGTCCCGATTGAGTACCAGTTCATGCACCACCGAGACCGCCCGGGCAGCGGACAGGTCCCAGTTTGAGCGGTACTGGCTGCTGGAAATCGGGCGATCGTCGGAATGCCCGGAAACCACTACATCCCCGGTACAGGCGGACAGCACACTTACCACACGCTCGATGATCGGGATCATTTCCGGCTTGATGGTGGCGTCGCCAGAGCGGAAGGTCGCTTCCTCCGAGAACCGGATAACCACCTGATCCTCGTCGTAGTTTACATGCAGGGTTTCGGACGCCACTTCCGCCTCCAGCTCCCGAACCAGGCGCTCGGCCAGGTCCAGCACACCGCCGGGTATCTGCCGGGTTTCCGAGCGCTCGGTGCGCTCATCGATAAACTCCGGTTGTTGTTGCAACGATTCCGACGGCTCCGGCAACGACACGGTATCCGATTCCACCAGGGTAATGGGAGAGCCACCCACGTCCTCCGCCACCACGTTGCTGGAACCAAAGGCCAGCGCCATGGAGTTGGCCATGGCCCGGTACTTTTCCACATCCATTTCGGCGAAGGACAGCAGCAGAATAAAGAACGTCAGCAGCAGCGTGGCCAGATCGGCAAACGTCACGATCCAGTCCGGCGTGCCTTTCTTGCGCCGGTTCTTTTTCAGTGGCCGTGCCGGTTGCAAACCTCAGGCCTCCCGCTCGGGTTCGAGGTTAGTGCGATGTTCCGGAGACACATAGGAAGACAGCAGTTCGGTCATTACCCTGGGGTTTTCGCCGCGCATGATGCTCTTGATGGAGGTAATGATCAGCATCTGGTTGCGGGCATCGTCTTCCGCCTTGAGCTGGAGTTTGTCGGCCAGGGGCAACGCCATCAGCTGGGCAATGAACGCGCCGTACAGGGTGGTCAGCAGGGCGATCGCCATGGCCGGACCAATGGAGGAGGGGTCATCAAGGGTATTGAGCATCTGCACCAGCCCCACCAGAGTACCGAGCATGCCGATGGCCGGTGCCGATTCGCCAATGCCGCGAAACACCCTTTCCGCCACCTCGTAGCGTTCTGCAGTCTGCTGGCTGTCCTGCAACAGGGCCTCTTCCACCAGTTCCGGCGGGTGACCATCGACACAGAGGTTGATAGCTTTCTGCAGAAATTCGTCCTGAGTGGCATGATTCTCCAGGCCCAGAATGCCCTCCTTGCGCACCACCCGGGCCAGCACGCCCACTTCCCGAATCAGTTCCGCCGGGCGGGCCAGTCGGTCCGTAAAGGCTGCCCGGAACGCCAGTCGGAAAGCGCTCACCACCGAGGGCATGCGGAATTTGATCAGGGTAACGGCAAAGGTACCGCCCAGGACAATGGCCAGGCCGGGCAGGTTCAGAAAGGTAAGCACCGTTGCATTCGCCAACATGGCGAGCAACACAATCAGGGTTCCGGCTAGCAACCCGACAAGCGTAAGAATATCCATAACTGAACCTTATCGACGGCTCGGCTGCATCGCCTGCCTCAGTCTGTTCTCAGTTCCTCGATGACGGCCGAGGTTTCCGGGCGAATGCCCCGCCACACGAAAAAGGATTCGGCGGCCTGTTCCACCAGCATGCCCAGACCGTCAAATACACGTACGGCACCATGATCCAGAGCCCACTGGTTAAACGTTGTGGTCTGCAGAGAATACATCATGTCGTAGACCACGGTGTCTGCGCCGATCACATCTGCCGTAATGGCTGGCAAGTCGCCCTTCAGACTGGCGCTGGTGCCGTTGATCACCAGATCAAACTGCCCTGCGACCTGTTCAAAACCACAGGCCGAGAGTTCAATGCCACTGTGTCCCCGGCCGAACAGCCGTGCCAGCGCTTCGGCCCTGGCGACAGTACGATTGGCAATAACCAGGCTGGCGGGTTGCTCATCCAGCAGAGGCCCGAGCACACCGCGCACCGCACCACCGGCGCCCAGCACCAGCACGCGCGCGCCCTTGAGAGGCACACCATGGTTGTCCCTCAGGTCGCGAACAATACCCACGCCATCTGTGTTATCGGCCACCAGCTGATCTTCTTGATCGAGATAGAGAGTATTGGCGGCACCGGCCAGCTCAGACCGGTGGGTCCGGTGCTCGGCCAGGGTCCAGGCCTGTTCCTTGAACGGCACCGTGACGTTCAGACCCTTGCCGCCGCGGTCAAAGAAATGGTGAACGGTGCCGGCGAAATCCTCCAGGGGCGCCTGAATCGCCGTGTATTCCACGGCCTCGCCGGTTTGTTGGGCAAACAGGCTGTGGATACGGGGTGATTTGCTGTGGCTGATGGGGTTGCCCACCACGGCATACAGGTCGTTAGTCATTGTCTTCCTCCAGCCAGTCACGACCGGTCAGAAAATACTCCGTCAGCCGCGCTTCCTCACTGCCCGGTTCCGGCCGGCGGTCGTAATCCCAGCGCACCAGCGGCGGTAGCGACATCAGGATAGACTCGGTCCGTCCGCCCGACTGCAGTCCAAACAGCGTGCCCCGGTCATACACCAGGTTAAACTCGACATAGCGGCCCCGGCGGTAGAGCTGGAATTCCCGCTCCCGTTCTCCCCAGGGCTGATCCATACGCCGGCGCACAATCGGCTCGTAGGCCTCAATGTAACTGTCGCCCACCGCCTGCATAAAGGCAAAGTCACGGTCGAAATCGCCGGTGTTGTAGTCATCGAAGAACAGCCCGCCAACGCCCCGTGGCTCCTGCCGGTGTTTGAGGTAGAAATAGTCGTCGCACCAGCGCTTGTAGTCCGCGTAGGCGGAGTCACCGAATGGCTGGCAGGCCTCCTTTGCGGTGCGGTGCCAGTGCACGCAGTCTTCCTCAAATCCATAATAGGGCGTGAGATCATAGCCGCCACCGAACCAGTACACCGGGTCGCTACCTTCCGGCGTGGCAATGAAAAAGCGCACGTTGGCATGAGACGTGGGCACGTAGGGATTGTTCGGATGAATCACCAGCGACACCCCCATGGCCTGCCAGGGTGCGCCCGCCAGGTGAGGGCGGTGAGCCGTGGCAGACGCTGGCATGGTCTCGCCCATCACGTGGGAAAAGTTAACGCCACCCTTCTCAACAACACCACCGTCGGCCAGTACACGGCTGATACCGCCACCGCCTTCCGGCCGCTGCCAACTGTCGCGAATAAACGATGCCCGGCCATCGACCGCTTCCAGCCGCTGGCAAATCCGCTCCTGAAGACCGGTAAGGTAATCTTTGACGGCCTGGATATCCGGCTGCTGTGACATGAATTCTCCTAGCGAAACTGTTGACCGGTAACAATATCAATAATGCGGCTGGGCTTGCGATTGCCGCCCAGTGCACCGGGGACAATACGATCTATGCGGTCACCGAAATAGCGCCGTACCTGCCATATCGCACGGGCCGGCTGCCGCCCCGCGGGATTGCATGAGGTACTGACCAGCGGCATCCCCGTGGCCTCACACAACGCCCGCACCACCGGATGATCACTGACCCGAACGGCGATGGAACTGTGCTTGCCACGAACCCACTCCGGCACCTGCTGATTTACGTCTGGCAACAGACAGGTGACCGGCCCGGGCCAGTGGCGCAGGGCCTCGTTCTGAACGGCTTCGGGCAGCGGATCCAGCAGGAAACGCACCTGTTCAACCGAGGCCGCCACCAGTATCACGCCCTTCTCCATGGGCCGCTGCTTGAGTTCCAGAATGTATTCGACCGCCTCCCGGTTCCAGGGATCGCACCCCAGTCCCCACACAGCTTCCGTAGGGTAAGCGATTACTCCACCTGCCAGTACCGTCTGGCGGGCAAGGGCCAACTGAAGAAAACCCGGAGAAGATGTATTCGCCATCAGATATCGGCGTCCTCACGCAGAACAATGAACAAGGTCCCGACCGGTGCGTTGATAGCCGCCCGGGCAGGCATGGGCCAGGCCCTCAAGCTCCAGAATCAGTAATGCCTGCATCAACTGATCCGCGGGCAAACCCGTGGCGTGGCCCAGGGCATCGGTAGACTGCGGATCATACCCCAAAGCCTCAAGCACCGCGATTTCCCGGCTGTCCAGAAACGACAGGTCTGGCGATTTCTCCGTTGCTTCTGGTTCTGCAGGTTGCGCCTGCATGGACCACCAGGTACCCAGCTCTTCCATCACGTCGTCGGCGGTCTCCACCAGCCGCGCGCCCTGGCGAATCAGCTGATGACAACCCCGGGCCACCGGGCTGTGCACCGAACCCGGAATGGCAAACACCTCCCGCCCCTGCTCGAGGGCGGTTCGGGCGGTAATCAGTGAACCGCTCCGGAGGCTGGCCTCCACCACCAGCACGCCCCGGGCCAGACCGCTGATTATGCGGTTGCGCTGTGGGAAATAGGCGGCCCGGGCCTGGGTGCCCGGCGGATACTCAGACACAATCACGCCGTTCCCGATAATGCGATGGGCCAGCTTACGATGTTGGGCCGGATACAGCCGGTCCAGGCCGCAACCCACCACCGCCAGTGTCGGATAGCCAGCATCCAGGGCGCCGGCGTGGGCTGCACCATCTATTCCCAGGGCCAGACCACTGGTGATCAGCAGCCCTCGCCGGCTGAGTTCCGCCGAAAACTGGCGGGCATGGTCCAGCCCCGCCCGGGTAGCGTTGCGGCTGCCGACCACGCCCAGCTGGTCCCGTTGCAATAACTCAACGTTACCCAGGGTATAGAGCACCAGAGGCGCATTGTGGATATGGCGCAGGCATTCCGGATAGAGCGACTGACCCTGTCCGAGCACGCCAATACCCTGTTCCCGACATTGGCGATAGATATCCAGTGCCCGGGCAATCACGCTCTGGCTGACATCCCCCACCTGCCAGGCGGCAATCGCCTCCACGGCATCGCCGCCAAGCCCCATGGCGCCAAGCGTGGCTGCATTCAGGGGCAAGATATCGGTGAGGGTTTCAACAGAACCCAGGATCCGCTCCCTGAGGGGGATTCCGAACCGGGGCAGGAGTGACAGCACCAGCCACTGACCTGCCGGTGTTCGCAGAAATTCCTGATCTGACATTTTCTCTTCCTTGAAAACAACAATGGCCGGGCATTCCGGCCCGGCCATTTTTTACTGACTCAATGCATCACTACCGGCGCCTCAGGGGTTGGTGACCTTGTCACCCACCGCCAGCGGACGCGTCGCCTGCAGCACCAGGCCATAGCTCATTTTCTCGTAGGCCTGGAACACCATCAGCAGGCCAGCCCGCTCAGAGGGCAATTCAATGGTTTCGCCGGTGACCGGATCACGGACCATATTGCCCGCCTTCAGCACCGCCAGCACATTACCGGCCGCCAGGCCTTCGCGCTCGCCGCGGTTGATGGCAACCACATTGTACTGACCGATCTGGCTGACACCGCCATCGACAGAAATCATCTTGCCTTCGATCTCGCTATCCGGCGAGCTGGGCACGAAACTGGTGGTCAGCCGGCGGTCTTCATTCACCAGCAGCCGGTCACCAATGCGCACTTCTTCACTGGACTTGGTGATACCGACGGTCAGCACATCACCGTTTTCGGCATTGATGTTGCCGCGGGCAATGCTCCGGGCCTCCAGGCCAAGGAACTCTCCGGTATCCGGATCCACAAATTCCTTGCTGCGACGGAAAATACCCACGCGATCAGCTGGCTTCTCGCCGCGAGCGTAGATGCGGTCTCCAGCGCCGGTGATGATGCGGCCATCCTCACCCTCAAGCACATAGGGCGCACCGTTGATTTCTTCCGGAGTGACAATGCGGGTTTCGGTCAGGAAACTGGCGATGGCATCCAGAGGAATAGCCGGAATCGGTGTGTCGATGGCTTCGGAACGAACCTGGGGCGAGAGCTTCACCACATCGCTGGTCGCCACCTTGGTAATCCGGGGCTTGCCATCGATGTACACCAGCGCCAGACGGTCACCCGGATAGATCAGATGTGGGTTGGCAACCTGCGGGTTCACGTGCCAGATTTCCGGCCAGTACCACGGGTTGTTCAGGAATCGCGCTGAAATGTCCCAGAGGGTGTCCCCTTTGACGACAGTGTAACGCTCAGGATGATCAGACCTCAGCTCCGGTTGTGCCTGGGCCCAGGAGGTAAACAGCAGCGCAGAGGCTGCCAGAGCGTACAACAGTTTCCTCATTGTTTATGTCCTTGATCGCGTGCCTTGAATCTTTGCGTTCGGTAATGTCGCCGCAGAATCCCCGCAGCATATTACGTTGTTATTCCCGATACTATAGAAGAAGTCCCGGAATTTGTGATGTTATCTTTTGTTCTTCGAGTGATTTCTGCAGCCATCGGAGCGCATTCGTGAAAGATTTTAACTATTAACTGATCAGTTTGTACTCAATCGGCGAATTATTGGATAATAGGCACCATCAGGCGGAAGTTACTACCTTGAACCCGGGAACTCTGCCAGCATTACAGGTTCAAACTGTCGGAATCCCTGGATTCATCATAGGCAGACCAAGAAAATTTGCGCAGTACGCTGTCGCATTTCGGCAATCGGTTTCACAGCGTTACAAATGGTAAAATTCTGCGCTGGGCAGCCCGTCAAACAGGCTGATATTGAAGATTGCCCGATACACACAGGCCAGAAGCAAGAGCATTATGATTCGAGAAATTCTTGAGTATCCGGACCCACGACTTCGCACCATCGCCAAGCCGGTGGAGGAAGTGACCGATGACATCCGTACGTTAATCGACGACATGTTCGAGACCATGTACGATGCCCGCGGCATTGGCCTGGCCGCGACCCAGGTGGATGTGCACAAGCAGATCATCGTGATGGATCTGTCCGAGGACAAAACTGAGCCGCGGGTGTTCATCAACCCGAAAGTGGAAGTGCTGGATGGCGAGCTCGAAGCCATGCAGGAAGGCTGCCTGTCGGTACCGGGGTTCTATGAAGATGTGAAGCGCATCGAGCACTGCCGGATTACCGCCAAGGATCGCGACGGCAAAGAGTTTGTCCTGGAGGCCGAAGGCCTGCTGGCGGTATGCATCCAGCATGAGATGGATCACCTGAATGGCAAGCTGTTTGTCGATTACCTGAGCCAGCTCAAACGTAATCGCATTCGCAAGAAACTGGAAAAGCTGCATAAGCAGAGCGCCTGAGGCGCTGCCAGCCTAGACCGAATTCAGGACCGGGTTACGACCCGGTTTTTTCGTATCAACGACACAGAGAAGCAACCAACGTGCGCATTGTGTTTGCCGGCACGCCGGATTTCGCCGCCACCGCCCTGAAAACCCTGCTGAATGCCGGTTACGACATCGTCGGCGTTTACACCCAGCCCGATCGCCCCGCCGGCCGGGGCCGAAAACTGATGCCCAGCCCGGTCAAACAGGTCGCTCTGGACGCCGGCATTCCTGTGTTCCAACCGGTCAGCCTGAAGCCCGAAAACGCCCAGCAGGAACTGGCTGCGTTAAAGCCAGATGTGATGATTGTGGCCGCTTACGGCCTGATCCTGCCCAAAGTCGTGCTGGATATCCCCACCCACGGCTGCCTGAACATCCACGCTTCCCTGCTGCCGCGCTGGCGAGGTGCCGCCCCGATCCAGCGGGCCATTGCCGCCGGCGACGACGAAACCGGCATCACCATCATGCAGATGGACGAAGGCCTGGATACCGGCGATATGCTGTTGAAAACCAGCACCCCGATCCACGCCAGCGACACCGGCGGCAGCCTGCACGACCGCCTGGCAGACATAGGCGGCAAAGCTATTGTGGAAGCCCTGGTGCAACTGGCAAACGGCAAACTGACCCCTGAGCCACAGAACGACGCCGAGGCCAACTACGCCCATAAGTTGTCGAAGGAAGAGGGCCACATCGACTGGAGCCGAAGCGCGCAGGAGATAGAACGACTGATTCGCGCCTTCAACCCCTGGCCCGGTACTTTTACCGACCTGGGCGAACAACGTATCCGTATTCACCAGGCCAACGCCCGGGAGCAGGGCAGCGACAAGAGTCCCGGCATCGTACTGAACCGGGAGCGGGACGGTGTAGACGTTGCCTGCGGCACCGGCACGCTCAGAATCACTTCAGTGCAGTTACCAGGCAGCAAGGCCCAGAGCATCAACGACCTGATTAACGGCGGCAAGCAGGTGCTGCTGCCCGGCCAGGAGCTGAACTGACCATGGCCTACCAGCCCCTGCCTTTCCGGGCCATTGCTGCCAACGTATTGCTGGCAGTGGAACAGGGCCAGTCATTATCCCAATGCCTGCCGCCCGCCCTGAATCAGTTACCCCCGGAACAACGGCCACAACTGCAAGCCATCTGCTACGGCACTTGCCGCTGGTTTCATCGGCTTGAGGGCGAACTGAACCAGCGCCTGAAGAAGCCCCTGCGCAAGCCGGACCGGATCATCCACCATCTGATGCTGGTGGCGCTGTTCCAGTTACGTTACAGCGAGCAGGCCACCTACGCGGTGCTGAACGAGACCGTGGAAGCCTGCCGGGCCCTGGACAAGCCACACCTGACTGGCCTGGCCAACGGGGTCCTGCGGGCCGCCGAACGGGAAGGGGCGCCGGAGCCGAAAGACGATAGTGGCCGCTTCAGTCATCCGGTGTGGATGGTGGAAAAACTGCGTCACAACTGGCCTGACGATTGGCAGGCCATCCTTGAAGCCAACAACCAGCAGGCGCCCATGACCCTGCGGGTCAATGCTTTGCGCTTCAAACGCGACGAGTACCTGAAGCTGCTGTCTGAAGCCGGCATCGAAGCCCACGCCACCCGCTTTGCCCCCAACGGAATCCAGCTGGAGCGGCCAGTGCCGGTCGACCGCCTGCCCTGGTTCGAGGACGGTGCGGCCAGTGTTCAGGATGAAGCCGCCCAATTGTGTACGACTTTACTGAACCTGCAGCCCGGCCAGCGGGTACTGGATGCCTGCGCCGCGCCGGGCGGCAAGACCTGCGCCATCCTTGAAGCCTGTGGTGCACTGGACGAAGTGGTGGCCATCGACGAATCCGCCGAGCGCCTGCCCCGGGTTCAGGAAAACCTGGACCGGCTCGACCTGCACGCCACCCTGACCCAGGCCGATGCCGCCGATATCGACAGCTGGTGGGACGGTACGCCCTTCGACCGCATCCTGCTGGACGTTCCCTGCAGTGCTACCGGCGTGATTCGCCGGCACCCGGACATCAAACTGCTGCGCCGGGAATCCGATATTGTGCCGCTGGCCAGTATCCAGCTTGGCCTGCTGGAGGCCATGTGGTCTATCCTGAAACCCGGCGGGCGGCTGGTGTATGCCACCTGTTCGGTGTTTCCACAGGAGAACCACCGTATAATCCAGCGGTTCCTGAAGCAGCAGAATCAGGCAACGTTGAAGTGTATCGAAGCAGACTGGGGCCGGGACATGAACACCGGGCGCCAGCTGCTCCCAGATCCGGACAGCCATGACGGCTTTTTCTACGCCGTGCTGGAGAAACCTGAACCATGAAAATCCTGATTCTCGGCGCCGGCCAGGTCGGCGGCACCCTGGCGGAAAACCTGGCCAATGAAGCCAACGACATTACTGTGGTGGACAACGACAGTGTTCGACTCCGGGAATTGCAGGACCGACTGGACATCCGCACCATGCATGGCCGGGCCTCCTACCCTACGGTACTGAGGCAGGCCGGGGCAGAAGACGCCGATATGGTCATAGCCGTAACCAACAGCGATGAAACCAACATGGTGGCGTGCCAGGTGTCCAAACTACTTTACAAGACGCCCACTACCATCTGCCGGGTACGTGCCGGCGCCTACCTGGCCAAACCCGAACTGTTCTACAACCGCGATACGGTCAAGGATCTGGACAGTCTGAGGGGCTTTCCCCTGGACGTTCTGATCAGCCCTGAACAGCTGGTTACAAAGCACATTACCCGGCTGATTGAATATCCCGGCACTCTGCAGGTACTGGAGTTCTCCAAAGGCCTGGCGCGACTGGTTGCCATCCGTGCCACCCAGGGTGGCCCCCTGGTAGGCAGGGAGCTGTCTTACCTGCGCACCCACATGCCCAAGATCGATACCCGGGTAGCGGCCATCTTCCGCAAAGACCGCGCCATCATGCCCCAGGGCGACACGGTGATCGAAGACGGCGACGAGGTGTTCTTCATTGCCGCCGCCGACCACATCCGCTCGGTGATGAGC
>Ga0079224_100003083_pt1 | contig 20745 bp, 13 predicted proteins | sample Stecom2015_FD_80414 | JGI IMG/M metagenome (GOLD analysis project Ga0079224, IMG submission 80414) | Agricultural soil microbial communities from Utah to study Nitrogen management - Steer compost 2015 | ecosystem: Environmental > Terrestrial > Soil > Agricultural land | place: USA: Utah...
CAGCGGGCAGGCGCGCGAGGTGCCGATCCGCGTCGTCGGCGACCGCCCCGACACCCTGCCGCGCTTCGTCAAGGGCGCCGACTTCGTCGAGTCCTTCGACCTGTCGCCGGCCGGCGAGCGGGCCGTGTTCGGCACCCGCGGCGAGGTGTTCACCGTACCGGCAAGCAACGGCGCGCCGCGCAACGTCAGCCACACGCCGGACGCGCGCGAGATCAGCGTGTCCTGGTCGCCGGACGGCAAGTGGATCGCGTACCTGTCGGACGCCAGCGGCGAGTATGAGGTCTGGGTGCGGCCGCAGGACGGCATCGGCGCCGCGCGCCAGGTCACCCGTGGCGGCGAGGTCTGGCGCTTCCAGCCGGTGTGGTCGCCGGATTCGAAGAAGCTGGCCTTCGGCGACAAGCGCCAGCGGCTCAACATCGTCGACGTGGCCAGCGGCCGGATCACCGTCGCCGACCACAGTCCGAAGGAAGACCTGACCGACTACGCCTGGTCGCCGGACAGCCGCTGGCTGGCCTACGTCAAGACCGGCCAGGGCATCAACAGCTCGATCTGGCTCTACGGCCTGGAACAGGGCCGCGCCAGCCAGCTCACCCCCGACGAGACCAGCGAGACGGCGCCGGCCTGGGACCCGAAGGGCCGCTTCCTGTACTTCCTCTCGAACCGCGACTTCAACCTGGCCTTCAGTGCCTACGAGTTCAACTACCTCTACAACAACGCCACCCGCATCTACGCCGCGGCGCTGGCCGCCGACGGCGCGCCGCCCAGGCCGCCGAAGCAGGACGAGGTCGGCGGCGAGGGCAACGGCAACGGCGAGCAGAAGGACGCGGGCGCGGGCGACCGGCCGCTGGCCATCGACAGCGCCGGCTTCAACCAGCGCGTGGTGGCGCTGGCCGCGCCGTCCGGCAACTACCGCGCGCTCTCGGCCAATGCCGATGGCGTGTTCTACATCGCCCAGAACGGCCCCGGCCAGGGCAGCCTGCAGTTCCTCGGCCTCGAGGCCGACCAGCCGGCCAAGGTGGCGGACGGCGTCGGTCGCTACGCGCTCTCCGCCGACGGCAGCAAGCTGCTGCTGCAGAAGGGCAACGCCTTCGCCATCGTGCCGGCCAAGCCGGAGGCCGACTTCGACAAGGGCAAGCTGGCGCTGGAGCGGATGGAGATCCGGGTCGAGCCGGTGCGCGAGTGGAAGCAGATGTTCACCGACGGCTGGCGGATCCTGCGCGACTGGTTCTACGAGCCGGGCATGCACGGCAACGACTGGCAGGCGATCCACGACAAGTACGCCGCGCTGCTGCCGCACGTCACCACCCGTGCCGAGCTCGACTACCTGTTCGGCGAGATCGCCGGCGAGTTGAACGCCGGCCACGTCTACGTGCAGTCGGGCGACCAGCGCTCGGTCAAGCGCCAGGCGGGCGGCCTGCTGGGCGCCGAGATCGAGGCCCACGCCTCCGGCTACTTCCGTGTCGCCCACGTGTTCCGGGGCGAGAACTGGCACGCCGACTTCCGTTCGCCGCTGTCGACGCCGGGCGTGGACGTGGACGCGGGCGACTTCATCCTCGCCGTGGACCGCGTGCCCACCACCACGGTGGAGAACTTCTACCAGCTGCTGGAGAACAAGGCCGGCCGCCAGGTCGAGCTGCTGGTCAACGACCGGCCCAGCACCGACGGCGCGCGCAGCGTGCTGGTGGAACCGATCGCCAGCGAACAGAACCTGCGCTACCTCGACGCCGTGGCGCAGAAGCGCGCGCTGGTGGAACGCCTGTCCGGCGGCCGCATCGGCTACATCCACGTGCCCAACACCGCGGTGGAGGGCAACCGCGAGCTGTTCCGCGGCATGCTGGCCTATGCGCACAAGGACGCGCTGATCATCGACGACCGCTACAACGGCGGCGGCTTCATCCCCGACCGGATGATCGAGTTGCTCTCGCGCGAGCCGCTGAACTACTGGAAGAGCCGCGGCGTCGAGCCCAACGCCACCCCGCTGCTCAGCCACCGCGGCCCCAAGGCCATGCTGATCAACGGCCTCTCGAGCTCCGGCGGCGATGCGCTGCCGTACTACTTCCGCAAGCTGGGCCTGGGCCCGCTGATCGGCACCCGCACCTGGGGCGGCCTGATCGGCATCTCCGGCAACCCCTCGCTGGCGGACAACGGCAGCATCCTGGCCGCCACCTTCCGCTTCCTCGACACCGACGGCGAATGGGCGGTGGAGAACGAGGGCGTGGCCCCCGACATCGAGGTCGTCGACCGCCCCGAGCTGATCGCCGCCGGCCGCGACCCGTCGATCGAACGTGCCGTGGAGCTGCTGCTCGAGCAACTGGAGCAGGCGCCGCTGGAGCCGGTCACGGTTCCGCCGGCCCCCACCCGGTTCCCGCCGCATTGACCGCCGCGCCGGGGCGGGCCACGGGCCCGCCCCGGCGCAGCCGGAGCAGCGGTCTGCCGCGCATCGCGGTCCACGCGCTCGCGGCATCGTGCCGCGGCGCGATCGCGGCACCACGGCGCATCGTGCGGATTGCGCTGGCCGCAGCACGCAAATGCAGCGACAATCCCGCTGCAAGCCACCGCCCCGGACCGCGACGATGCAGGTGTTCGTCTACCGCAGCCGCCGCCAGGCAGACACCTATGTCTACCTGCGCGAGCGCGACGCCTTCGCCTGCCTGCCGGAAGCGCTGGCCAACCGCCTTGCCCCGTTCGATTTCGCACTCGAGTTCGCCTTGACGCCCGCGCGGCGGCTGGCGCGCGAGGATCCGGCGCTGGTACGGCAGAACCTGCTGGCGCGCGGCTTCCACCTGCAGCTGCCCCCCGGCGAGGACCCGGATGCGCCGCGCTGACCCGGCCGTCGCACCCGCCGCCACCGGCCGGCTCCGGGCCGTCGCCGGTTTCCTGCCCGGCCTGCTGCTGGCTGCTGCCGCGCCGCTGTTGCCGGGGGCGTGGCCGCTGGCGCCCTGGCTGCTCGCCCAGCCGCTGCTGGCGGCCGCCGCGGTGCAGCTGCTCGGCATGCAGTTCGAGTCCGGTTTCGCCCGCTCGGCCTGGCGCCGCGGACTGCCGACGCTGCTGCTCTGGAGCGCCGGCATGGCGCTGGTGGCGCTGCTCGCCGCCTGGCCCTTCCTGCGGGTGGTGGAGACCGCCGCGCTGGCCTGGGTGCTCGGCACCAGCGCCGCGCTGACCATCGCCTGGCTGCTGTTGTGGCGCAGCTGGCCGGCGGCGGCGCTGCCGTTCCTGTGGCAGCCGGCGCTGGCGCTGACCCGCGGCTGGCCGCTCGGCGCGGCCGCCGGCAGCCTGCGCTTCGCCCGCCGCATCCTGCAGGGCGGCGATGCCGGCATGGTCCGCGGCCTGCTGGCGGCGGCGGCGCAACTGCTGCTGCTGGCATTGCCGCTCGGGCTCGCGCTGCTGGCCGCGCGCGGCAGCACCGCGCCCGGCGCGTTGTGGTGGTCGCTGGCGGCGCTGGCGCCGCTGTTGCACCTCGGGCTGGTGGCCGCGAGCGCGCGTGCCCTGACCGGCGAAGCGCCCGGAGCCGACGCCGCGCACGCCCCCGGTCGCGCGGCACCGGCGCCGGACCCCCATGGCGTGTGCGCGGAGACCGACGCCGCCGGCGCCACGGCTGCGGTTGCCGCCGATCCGCTGGAGGCGCTGCACCAGGCCGCGCGGGCGGGGCGCATCGACCAGGCGCTGGCGCTGATCGAGGCGGGCGTCGACGTCCACGCGCTGCCGCCGGCCGGAGCGCGCGACCAGCGCACCCTGCCGATGCTGGCGGCGCTGCACGGCGACCTGCGCCTGCTGCGGGCGCTGATCAGCGCCGGCGTCGACCTCAACCGCGCCCACGCCGGCCTGACGCCGCTGCTCGCCGCCACCCGCGACAGCTGGCACGGACGCCCGGAAGCGGTCACCACGCTGCTCGCCAACGGCGCCGACCCGCGCGCCACCGACGCCGACGGCAACACGCCACTGCACCACGCCGCGCGCAGCGGCGACCCGGCGGTGGCGGCGCAGCTGCTGGATGCCGGTGCCGACCCGGAAGCGATCAACGCCGCCGGGCTCACCCCGCTCGGCGCCGCCTGCGCCTGCGGCAACTGGCGCCTGGCGCGTTTCCTGCTCGACCGTGGCGCGCACGCCGAGTCCGGCCACGGCGTGCCGCCGCTGCTGGCGGCGGCGGGCGGCGAGGACGACGCCATCGGCGTGCAGCTGCTGCTCAAGCACCGCGCCCGGGTCGACAGCCGCGGCCCGGCGGGACGCAGCGCGCTGATGGCGGCCTGCCTGGCCGGCAACGACGAGATCGTGCAGGTGCTGCTCGAAGCCGGCGCCGATCCCAACGCCCGCGACGACCATGGCGTCACGCCCTTGCTGGAAGCGGCGCGCGCCGGTGCCAACGGCGTGCTGCGTGCGCTGGCCGCGCGCAAGGCCGACCCCGCGGCGCGCGACGGCGGCGGACGCAACGCGCTCTCGATCGCCTGCCAGTCGGCGCGCGCCGATGCCGACACCGTGGCCCTGCTGCTGGCCATGGGCGTGGACCGCGACGCGCCGGACGCGGAGGGCCGCAACCCGCTCGAGCGCGCGGTGGCCGGCGGCCGTTGGGCGCTGGTGGCGGCGCTGGACCCCTCCTACCCGCTGCCGGCCACGGTTACCGCGCGGCTCGACCCCGCCGGTACCGACCTGCTGCCGGCGGCGCTGTTGCAGAGCGCGCTCGCCGACGGCGACCTGCCGCGTGCGGCGGAGGCGCTGGCGCTGGGCGTCGATCCGCCGGACTGCGCGCGCGTGTTCGAGAGCCTGGCGCTGGACCAGGCACCGGCGGAGGTGCTGCGCTGGCTGGCGCGGCGCGGCGTGGCGCTGGCGCAGGAGGTCCTTCCACCCCGCGACAGCCTGCTGTTCCGGCTGCTCGACCATGGCGCCGCCGCCGCCTCCGCGATCGGCGTGCTGCTGGAGCAGGGCGCGCCGCCGGCCGGCGCCGGCGGCCTGGCGCGCTACCTGGAAGCCTGCCTCGCCGGCGAGCACACCGCCCGCGCCCACGAACGGCTGGCGCTGTCACTGCTCGAACGCGGCGCCGATCCGTTCGGCGGCGCTCGCAGCGGCGAGGCCCCGCTGCTGCTCGCGGTGCGGCTCGGCTGGCCGCGGCTGGCGCAGGCGCTGCTGGCCGCCGGTGCCGACCCGCACGTGCGCGACGCGCGCGGCGCCACGCCCTTGCACCTCGCCTGCACGCTGGGACTGGAACCGCTGGTCCGCGAGCTGATCCGGCACGGCGCTTGCCCCACCGCCCGCGCACCGGACGGACAAACGCCACAGGGCCTCGCGCTGGCCTGCGGCCGGCGCGATCTCGCCCGCTGGCTGTGCTGGACCGGCTGGCAGCCACCGCCGCGCGCGCTCAGGCCCACCGACGTGGTCGCCGCGGCGCAGATCGGCGATGCCGAGGCGGTGGAACGGCTGGTGGCGCTGGGCCTGCCGCTCGATGCCTGCGACGCGCAGGGCTGCACGCCGCTGCTGCGCGCCTGCGGCGGCGGCCATGCCGGGGTGGTGGACTGGCTGCTGGGGCGCGGCGCCGACGCCGACCACGCCGCCCACACCGGCGCCACCTGCCTGAGTGCCGCGGTGAGCATGGACCACGCCGGCATCGCCCGCGCGCTGCTGGCCCACGGCGCGGCGGTGGACCGGCGCCTGCCCGGCGGCGTCACGCCGCTGCTGGTGGCGGCGGCGCTTGGCCGCCCGGCGATGGTGGCGCTGCTGCTGGAGGCCGGCGCCACCGTCAGCCTGCGCGACGAGCAGGGCAACACCGCGCTGCTGGCGGCGGCGCAGTTCGCCTTCTCCGCGCGTCAGCGCGGCGTCGCCCAGCCCCTGTTCGAGCGGCTGCTGGCCGCCGGTGCCGATGCCGACGCCCGCAACCGCGCCGGCCTGTCGGCGCTGCTGCTGCTGCTCGGCGCCCGTGCCGATGCCGGCGCCGCCTGCGACGAAGACGCACTGCTGCCCTTGCTCGAGCTGCTGCTGGCGCACGGGGCCGCGCTCGACGTGCAGGAGCAGCAGCGCGGCTTCGGTCCGCTGCACCTGGCAGCGCTGCACGGCCTCGGGCGCGTGGTGCAGCGCCTGCTCGCGGCCGGCGCCGACCCGGGCCTGCGCGACCTGCTCAACCGCACCCCGCAGGACATCGCGGTGATGCGCGGTTTCGTGGACATCGCGCAGTCCTTCGGCCCGGCGCAACCGGCACCCTCGCTGGCGCGCTTCCTGCGGCAAACGCCGTCCTGAGGCGCTGCAGGCGCATCCAGCGATACAGTTTGTGACAGGTGGCACGCGGGCGCTTGCACGTCGCCTGCGCCGAGTGCGTACACTGGTAGGCGTGGAAGCCGACCCCCGGGGTGGACGGCTCCGAGCTCCAGGAGAGGGGTCCTGCCGATGTCCGAGTTGCTCCGTCGCGCCAGCGTGCTGGTCGCGCTGCTGTTCGTCGCCCTGTCGGCGCAGGCGCAGTCCTACACCCACCAGGTGTTCGTGGACCGCGACTAGGATCCCGCCACCGGCTGCACCGTGGCCACCGCGGCCGGCAGCGTCACCGGCGTCGAGCTGCGCCTGACGGCGCGCATCGACAGTTATTCCGCCACGGTGTCCGGACTGACGCTGTCGCAGTGCGACGGCGGGGCCTTCGGCGGCGAGACGACGCTGGCCGGCGGCTATCCGGTGGGCTACGACCTCGGCGCCTCGCAGGCCGACGTGATCGAGTTCGCCGCCACGCTGCAGCAGCTCGACGGTAGCCCGCGCAGCGACGACTGGACGCTGTGGTTCGTCTCCACCGCGACCGGCACCGGCGCGGTCGACCTGGCCGGCCCGGTGACCGTCCAGGGCCTGGGCGCGCCGCTGTTGCCGCCGCCCAATCCGCAGCCGGTGGTGATCCCTGCGCTCGACCCCTGGGCGCTGTTGTTCCTGTCGCTGGCGCTCGGCGTGGCGGTCGCCTGGGCCGCGCGCCGCTACCGCGGCCTGTTGCCGGTGCTGCTGGTGGGCGCGGCGCTGTCGCTGACCGGCATCGCCTGGGCCGCCAACTACCTGCTCGACGGCCAGGTCGGCGACTGGGACGTGGCCCCGCTTGCCACCGACCCGGCCGGCGACACCACCAGCTACGACCCCGGCGCCGACCTGCGCCAGGTGTTCGCGGTGCGCACCGGCGAGCGGCTGTTCTTCCGCGCCGACGTCGCCGAGGCGCAGATCGAGCGCCTGATCAGCGGGCTGCTCACCACCAGCTTCGCGGTGGACGAGAACAGCGCCGACGCCACCGTGGTCGGCACCCTGCGCAACGCCAGCAGCGGCCTCGCCGGCCTGCTGCGCTTCCAGCTGCTGGCGCAGCAGCCGGCCGGCGCCTTCGCCGTCGCCACCGACGGCACCCTCAGCGTCGCCGACGGCAGCCTGCTCGACGCCGAGGCCGCCGCCAGCCACGCGCTCGAGGTCGAGGCCAGCATCAACGGCGTCGCCGCGCTCACCATCACCGTCGACGTGACGGTCGCGGTGAACGACGTCAACGAGGCACCGGTGGTAGCGGACCAGGCGCTGGCCGTTGACGAGCTCAGCGCGGCCGGTACCGCCGTTGGCAGCGTTGCCGCCAGCGATCCCGACGGCGACGTGCTCGCCTATGCGCTGGCCACCGGCAATACCGGCGCCGCCTTCGCCCTCGACCCCGCGAGCGGTGCACTGACGGTGGCCGAGCCGAGCGCGGTGGTGCCCGCCAATTCCCCGTTCCTGCTCGAAGTCAGCGTCAGCGACGGCGTGCTGGCCAGCAGCGCGGTGGTCACGGTCACCGTCAACGACCTCAACTTCCCGCCGGAAACCGCCGCCGGCGGCGCGGTGTACGGCGTCGACGAGGACGCAGTGCTGGCGGTGCCGCCGCCCGGGCTGCTGGACGGATTCAGCGATCCGGACGGCGATGCTTTGAGCGTGCTCGCCACGCCGGTGGCCGCGCCGGCGCACGGCGCCGTGGTGCTCGCCGCCGACGGTGGCTTCAGCTACACCCCCGATGCCGATTTCCACGGCGCCGACGGCTTCACCTACACGGTCAGCGACGGCAACGGCGGCAGTGCCGACCGCGTCGTCAACATCACCGTCGCGCCGGTTGCCGACGTTCCCGTGGCCGACGCCCAGGCAGTCGCCACGGACGAGGACGTGGCCGTGCTGATCACCCTCACCGGCAGCGACGCCGACGGCGACGCGCTCAGCTTCGCCATCGCCACCGCCCCGGGCAACGGCACGCTGTCGGCGATCAGCCCGGTCGATGGCGGCAGCGCCCAGGTGACCTACACGCCGGATCCGGACTTCGAGGGCGCCGACAGCTTCAGCTTCACCGTCGACGACGGCAGCGCCGTCTCGACCGCCGCACTGGTGGCGATCACCGTGACCGGCAGCAACGACCTGCCGGTGGCCGACCCGCAGTCGGCCAGCACCGACGAGGACACCCCGCTGCTGCTGACCCTGACCGGCAGCGACATCGAGGGCGACGCGCTCAGTTTCGCCATCGCCAGCGCGCCGGCCCACGGCACGCTGTCCGCGATCACGCCGGTGGATGCCGCCAGTGCCCAGGTGACCTACACGCCGGACGCCGACTTCAACGGCGTCGACAGCTTCAGCTTCACCGTCGACGACGGCAGCGGCAGCTCCGCTCCGGCGACGGTGACGCTCACGGTCGCCGCGGTCGACGATGCGCCGGTGGCCGACGCGCAGGCCGCCAGCACCGACGAGGACACGCCGCTCGCCATCGTCCTGACCGGCAGCGACGTCGAGGGGGCGAGCCTGGTGTTCGCCATCGCCACCGGCCCGGCCAACGGCACGTTGTCGGCGATCACGCCGATCGATGCCGGCAGCGCCCAGCTCACCTACACGCCGGACCCCGACTTCAACGGCGTCGACAGCTTCAGCTTCACCGTGGACGACGGCAGCGGCGCCTCGCCCGCGGCCACCGTGTCGCTCATCGTCAATCCGGTGAACGACGCACCGGTCGCCGACGCCCAGGCGGTGACCACCGACGAGGACGTCGCGGTGCTGGTCACGCTCACCGGCAGCGACGTGGATGGCGACACGCTCAGCTTCGCCATCGCCGGCATGCCGGCCAGCGGCACGCTGTCCACGATCACCCCGATCGACGCCACCAGTGCGCAGGTGACCTACACGCCGGCGGCCGACTTCAACGGTGGCGACAGCTTCAGCTTCACCGTCGCCGACGGCAGCGGCGCCTCCGCGCCGGCCAGCGTGACGGTGACCGTCACCGCCGTCGACGACGCGCCAGTGGCGATTCCGCAGTCGGCCAGTACCGACGAGGACGCGCCCGTGCTGATCACCCTGGTGGGCAGCGACGTCGAAGGCGGCAGCCTGGCGTTCGCCATCGCCACGCCGGCGGGGTTCGGGTCCCTGTCGGCGATCACCCCGATCGACGCGTCCAGCGCGCAGGTCACGTACACGCCCGCCGCCGATTTCAACGGCAGCGACGGCTTCAGCTTCACCGTCGACGACGGCACCACCACGTCGGCGCCGGCGGCGGTCTCGATCATGGTCACCCCGGTCAACGATCCGCCGGTCGCCAATGCCCAGGCGGCCAGCACCGACGAGGACACGCCGCTCCTCATCGTCCTCACCGGCACCGACGTGGACGGCGACAGCCTGGCCTTCGCCCTGGCCACCAGCCCGGCCAATGGCTCGCTCGGCGCCATCGTCGCGACCGGGCCGGCATCGGCGCTGGTGACCTATACCCCGGCCCCCGACTTCAACGGCGTCGACAGCTTCAGCTTCACCGTCGCCGACGCCAGCGGCCCTTCGCCCTCCGCCACCGTGTCGCTGAGCGTGAACCCGGTGAACGACCCGCCGACGGCGACCGACGACAGCGCCGACATCACCGAGGAAGCGCCCAACGACGCCATGGCGGACAACAACCTGGTCGCCGGCAACGTGCTCGCCAACGACACCGACATCGACAGCGTGCTCACCGTGTCGGCGGTCGCCGGCGGTTCCGTGGGCAGTCCGGTGGCCGGCAGCTACGGCGTGCTGACCGTGCTGGCCGATGGCGCCTTCAGCTACGTGCTGGACGATGCCAACCCGCTGGTGAACGCGCTGCTGCCGGGACAGAGCCTCGGCGAAAGCTTCGGCTACACCGCCTCCGACGGCGTCCTCACCAGCGCTGCCACCCTGACCATCACCATCCACGGCGCGGACGATCCGCCGATGCCCGCGGACGAGGCCTTCGACCTGGTCGGCAACACCGAACTGCGCGTCGACCTCGCCACGCCGGGCAGTACGCCACACACGGTCGCCACCACGTCCTCGGGCACCGGCGTGCTCGACAACGACGCCGATCCCGACGGTGGATCGGTGGTCGAGGTGGCCGGGATCGTCGGCTGTGGCGACGCGGCGCCGCCCTTCGACTGCGTGCTCGCGGGCCAGGGCCGCGTGGTGATGGAGGCCGGCGGCGCCTTCCGCTTCATCCCCGAGGCCGGCGACACCGACGCCACTGCCAGCTTCCAGTACCTGCTGGCGGGCAACCCGGCCAACCCGGGCACGGTCACCTTCAACCGCTTCGAGCGCGTGTGGTACGTCGACGGCAACGCCGCCGCCGGCGGCGACGGCACCTCCGCGGCGCCGTTCGACGGCCTGGCCGCGCTCGATGGCGCCGGCGGCGCCGGCGACGTCGATGCCGCGGGCGACTGGATCTTCATCCACGCCGGCAACGTGGCCGGCTCCCTGCCGCTGGAAGGCGGGCAACGCCTGCTCGGCGAAGGCGTGGGCCTGAGCCTGCCGCTGGACCTCAACGGCGTCCCCGGGCCGGTCGAGCTGGTCCCGCCCGGCACCGCGCCGGTGTTCGGCGCGCCGTCGGGAACCGCGGTCAGCATCGCCAACGCGATCCCCGCGCGCATCGCCGGCATCGAATTCACCACCGCCGCCGGCACCGCCATCCGCCTGCAGGCCAACGCTGCGATGACCGGCTCGCCGACGCTGTCGATCGACCACAACGGCTTCGGCCAGGTCGCCGGCGGCGCCGGCATCGACGTCGACCTCGGCGTGGCGGCCATCGGCACCCTGGCGCTGGCCATCACCGACAACGACTGGACCGGCACGGTGTCCGGCAACGGCATCGACGTCGATCGCGACGGCGGCACGCTGGTGCTCGACATCTCGCGCAACACCGGGATCCGCTCCACCGGCGGCAGCGGCATCGTCGTCGACGGCGGGGCGGCGGCGCAGGCCACGGTGACCGGCTTCGCCGGCAACAGCGTGCACGGCGACACCGCCGGTACCGGCATCAGCATGAACCAGGTCACCTTCGACGCAACCGCGGGCGGTGCGTTCCAGGCCGTGGACGGCGGCAGCGTCGCCGTCGGCAGCGCCGGCAACGCCGTCGGCGGCAGCGGCCTGCTGCTCACCAACGTCCGCGGTGCCCTCGCCCTCACCGGCCTCGACGTCTACAACGACAACGGCACCGGGCTCCAGCTCAGCTCGAACGGCGCATTCTCGGGCAGCAGCGGCTTCCAGCTGACGGTGCCGGCCGGCGTCGGCCGCATCGACAGCAACGGCGGCCCGGCGGTGGACGTCAACAATGCCTCGGTCAACCTGCCGCTGGCGCTGCTGGAGTCCACCGGAGCGAACGGCAGCGGCGTGTCGCTGGTGAACGCCTTCGGCGGCTCCGGCCAGACCACGCTCTCCGCCGGCAGCGGCGGCATCTCGGGCAAGAACGGCACTGCGGTCCTGGTCTCGGGCGGCAACGGCAACGTGCTGCTCGGGATCCCGGTCACCAACGGCACCGGAAAGGCGGTCGAGATCACCGGGCGCTCCAGTGGCTCGGTCGAATTCACGGGTCCCGTCAACGAGACGGGCGAGGGCATCCGCATCACCGCCAATAGCGGCACGGCGCAGGTCAGCTTCAGCGCGGGGCTCACGGCCAGCACCGGCGCCAACGACGCCCTGGTCGCGACCGGCGGCGGTACCCTGGCGGTCCGCGGCAGCAACAACACCCTCGCCACCACCACCGGTACCGCGCTCAACCTCGACGGCGTCCAGATCGGCGCCGGCCTGGGCGGCGACGAGTCCGGCCTGCGCTTCCGGTCGATCACCTCCACCGGCGGCACCAGCGTCGGCATCCGCCTGCTCAACACCGGCTCCGCGGGCGGCCTCACGGTGACCGGCACGGGCACTGCCGGCAGCGGCGGCACGATCTCGGGAAAGACCGGCGCCGACGGCAGCACCACCAGCGGCATCGGCATCTACCTGAAGAACACCGCCAACGTCGACCTGCGCCACATGCAGCTCAGCAACTTCGGCAATTTCGCCATCCGCGGCGAGGGCGTGAACAACTTCCGGCTGTCCAGCACGACCATCGGCGGGACCAATGGCAACAACGGTGGTGCCGACGAGGCTGCGGTGGCGTTCGGGACCTTCGATCCCCCGACCACCGGCCTGACCGGCGTCGCCAGCTTCACCGACGTCGAGATCAGCGGCGGCATCGAAGACAACATGCGCATCGTCAACTACTCGGGCGTGCTCAGCCAGCTCACGATCGACGGCGTGACCATCCGCGACAACTCCGCGGTCTCGCCAGGCAACGAGGGCCTGCTGCTGCAGACGGGGGGCACGGCCTCGATCACCGCGAACATCGTTGACAGCCAGTTCCTGCGCAACCGCGCCAACGGCCTGCACCTGATCCACCAGAGCACGGGCACCATGGACGTCGAGGTCGGCGTTGCCGGGGTGGCGGGCAGCGGCGGCGTGTTCGACGACAACAACGTCGGCGTGAACGTCAACGGCAACAGTGCGGGCAGCATGCGCTTCGCGATCCACGAGGCGACCGTGGACGGCCTGCCGGTGGTGCCGCCGGCCATCGGGGCTTCGGCCTCGCCCGTGAACGTCAACCTGGGTACCGCCAGCACCGCCGCCGCGGTGCTCGGCGCGACGCTCTCCGCGGTGGTCGCGACCAACGGCAACTCCGAGACGGGCCCGGGAATGCGCATGGTCGCCAACGGCGCCGGCACGCTGACCTACCTCATGCGGCAGGTGGACGTGTCGCTGGTCGGCAACTACGGCATCGAGACCCTGAGCCGCGACGGCTCGGCGGCGATCAACGCCACCATCGAGAACAGCCGGATCGTCCTCACCGAACCGACGCTGTCGCTGGATGCGATCCGCGCCACCGCCGGTGCCACTGCGAGCAACATCTTCGGCGTGCCCGACAACGGCTCGGTGTGCGCGGACTTCCGGGGCAACACGGCCACCTCCGTGCCTGCGTCCGGGATTCGCGTCCGGCAGCGGTTCTCCACCAGCTACCGCATCGAGGGCTACGCGGGCGCAGCCACCGACGACGGGGCGGTGGCGGTGTACCTTGGCGCCAACAACAACGGCGCCAGCGCACTCGCCGACCACTCCGCGGCCGGAAGCGCCGGCTTCCTCAACAGCCCCGGTTGCCCCACGCCCTGAGGCGGGACACGCATTCGCAGAGGCCAAGACGATGGCAGAACCCTTCCTGTCCGAAATCCGCATCATGAGCTTCGTGTTTGCGCCGAGAGGCTGGGCGCTGTGCAACGGGCAACTGTTGCCGATCAACCAGAACCAGGCGCTGTTCTCGCTGCTGGGCACCACCTTCGGCGGCGACGGCCAGGTCAACTTCGCCCTGCCGGACCTGCGGGGGCGCACGCCGATCCACGTCGGCGGCGGCCACACCCTGGGCCAGCGCGGCGGCGAGCAGGCCCACACGCTGTCGATCGCCGAGCTGCCGACCCACACCCATGCCCTGGTCGCAACCACGGCGGACGGCTCGACGCCGGTGCCGACCAACAACCTGCTGGCCGACTCGCCCAGCCAGCTCTACGCGGCGCCGGCCAACCTGGTCGCACTCCAGCCCGCGAGCGTCACCAGCACCGGGGGGTCGCAGGCGCACCTCAACATGCAGCCGTTCCTGACCCTCAGCTTCTGCATCGCGCTGCAGGGCATCTTCCCCAGCCCGACCTGAGGAGACGAACCGATGGCACAACCCTATGTCGGCGAGATCCGCATGTTCGCGGGCAACTTCGCGCCCGCCGGCTGGATGTTCTGCGAAGGCCAGCTGCTGCCGATTTCGGAGAACGAGACCCTGTTCCAGCTGATCGGCACGACCTACGGCGGCGACGGCGAGAGCACCTTCGCCCTGCCCGACCTGCGCGGGCGCATCCCGATCCACCAGGGCAGCGGCTTCATCCTCGCGGAGACCGGCGGCGCCGAGGAGATCACGCTGACGATCGGCCAGATTCCGGCGCACACGCACCCGTTGCTGGCATCGAGCGACATCGCCAACCAGTCATCGCCCGCCAACGCGGTGCTGGCGCAGTCGTCGCTGGCCGACCTGTACGTCGAGGACACGCCGCTGGTGGGCCTGGCCGCTGCGGCCGTCGGCCCGGTGGGCGGGTCGCAACCGCACACCAACTTCCAGCCGTACCTCTGCGTCAACTTCATCATTTCGCTGTTCGGGATCTTCCCGAGCCCGACCTGAGGCAGCCCCATGGCCGATCCATTCGTCGCGGAAATCCGCATCTTCCCGTTCAACTTCGCCCCCAGGGGCTGGGCCTGGTGCGACGGGCAGTTGCTGCCGCTGTCGCAGAACACCGCCCTGTTCTCGCTGCTCGGTACCACCTACGGCGGCAATGGCAAGTCGAACTTCGCCCTGCCGGACCTGCAGGGGCGGGCGCCGATGCATCCGGGACAGGGCCCTGGCCTGTCCCTCCACGACCTCGGCGAAACCGGCGGCACGGAAACGGTGACGCTGCTGGAGTCGGAAGTTCCGGCGCATTCGCACGCAATGCGCGCGGTTGCGGACCCCGGCGAGCTGCAGGCACCGAGCCCGGCCCGCAGCCTCGCGCGCTCGCAGAACGCCAGCGCCTACGCGCCGTCCGGCCCGAGTGCCTTCATGTCGCCGCAGGCGCTGGCCCCGGCCGGCGGCGACCAGCCGCACAACAACATGATGCCGTACCTGACCTTCTACTTCTGCATCGCGCTGCAGGGCGTGTTCCCGCCGCGCGGATGAGGACCTGGCGATGAAGCGACGCGAATTCCTCAAGCGGTCCGCCGGCGCGGCGCTGCTCGGCGCGGTGCCGGTGGGCGTGGCGGCCGCCGCGCGCGGCCCGCTGCTGGACGACCCGCAGGCCTGGATCGGGGCCCGCTTCGGGCTCGCCGACGGCAGCCTGCTCGAGCTGGCGCGGGTCGAGCCGGTGGCCTTCGACGCGGCCAGCAGCCAGTGGCGCCTGCAGTTCCGCGTGCTCGCGGGTGCGGCACCGCGTGAAGGCCTGCACGCGCTGGCCTGCGGCCTGGGTGGCGAGGAGCTGTTCCTGCAAGCGGGGCGCGAGGGGCCGGTGGCCTGCGTCAACCGCCTGCACCGGATGGCCTGATGCAGGACGCACCCGCGACACCCTACGTGCTCGGCCAGTTCGAGCCGCTCATCGGGCAGGTACTCACCATCGGCGACGGCACCGGCACGCTGGAGGCCACGCTGGTCGAGGCCACCAGCCTGCGCGAGGCGCAGGGGGCCGGCCTGCGCAGCCGGCAGTTCTCGCTGGTGTGGCGCGGGCCGCCGGGTGCGACCTTGCCGCAGCGCATCTATACCGTGTCGCATCCGTCGCTCGGCGCCATGGAGCTGTTCCTGGTGACGATTGGCCCCGACGCCGTGGGCATGCGCTACGAGGCCGTGTTCACGTGAGCGACGCCGCGCCGCCCGGCGCCGCCGCGGCGCTGGCGCTGCCCGCCGGCGTGCGACTCAGGCCGGCCGGCGATGCCGACCTGCCGTTGCTGGAGCGCGTCTACGCCAGCACCCGCACCGAAGAGCTGGCGATGACCGACTGGGACGACGCGAAGAAAGCGGCCTTCCTCGCGTTCCAGTTCCAGGCCCAGCACCACCACTACCGCACCCACTACCACGACGCCGAGTTCCTGGTCATCGCGTGCGGCGGCCAGGATGTCGGCCGCCTGTACCTGCACTGGCGCCGCGCGGAGTTGCGCGTCGTGGACATCGCCCTGTTGCCGGAGGCACGCGGGCGGGGCATCGGCGGCGCGTTGCTGGAGGCGCTGATGGCGGCGGCCTCGGCGCAGGGCAAGGCCGTCAGCATCCACGTCGAGCGCATGAATCCGGCGATGCGCCTGTACACGCGGCTCGGCTTCCGCAAGGCCGGGGAACACGGGGTGTACGACCTGATGGAGTGGCGCGCAGGTGCGTGACCGGGGCGGCCGTCGCAAGGGCGATCGCCGGCACGGCGGATTCCTGCGTGGCTGCGGCGCGGCGCTGCTCTGCGGGCTGGCGCTGGGGCATGCGGTGCCGGCGGCGGCGCAGGACACGCCGGAGATGCTCGAGGCGATGCGCTCGCACCTGCCGCCGGTACCCGCGCTGGTGCCGACGCGCGAGCAGCTGCCGGATGCCGTCCGTGCCGCGCTGCCCGCGTTCCGCCTCGACGTGCACCGCTGGCACGCCGACCCGGCCGAACGCTACGTCAGCATCGACGGCCGCCGCGTCGGCGAGGACGGCGTGGTCGGGCGCGAACTGTGGCTGCGCCGGATCGACCCCGACGGCGTGGTGCTGCAGTTCCGCGACAGCTTCTTCTTCCAGCGCCTCGCGCCATCGGGATAGCGCCCGCTGCGCCGTAGCGGCGGCGCGGCGGGCGCTTGCCCTCAGCTGGCGTCGGCGCGCGCCTCCCAGCGCAGCACGAACAGGTCCGCGCCCTGCAAGCGCTGCTTGGCGGCGTAGACCGTGCCGGTTTCGTCCGACAGCGAGATGCGCGGGTTGGAAAAGCCCTCCGGCACGTCGGCGGCGGTGGTCCAGCGGCCGCCGCCCTCGGCGGGCCAGGGCAGGTAGTCGATGGACTGGCCCCCGAGCAGGCTGGTCGGCCGCACCCGCACCGCGTAGATGCCATCGCGCTGCAGCACCCAGCTGCCGCTTTCCACCAGCGCCAGGTTTTCGCCGGCAATGTCCACCGGGCCTCCGTCCAGGGCGCGGCGGTACAGCCGCGCGTCGCCCTCGCGCATGAAGAACAGGGTGCCGTCGGCGGCGACCGCTCCGAGGGTCGCGCCGGGCACGTCGAGCGGCCGCCACCCGGCGCCGGTGGCGTCCACCAGCCACAGCGACAGGCTGCCGCCGCGGTCGCTGGCCACCACCAGTTCGCCCGAGGGCGTGAAGCGGATCGCGCGCACGCTCTCGCCGTCGTCGCCGATGCGGGTGGCGGTGCGCCGCTCGACGTCCACCACGTAGCCTTCGCTGCGGCCGCTGCCTTGGACCACGTAGGCGATGCTGCGTGCGTCCGCCGACCAGGCCGGCGCCCGCGGGCGCATGCCGGGGTGGCGGGCCAGCTGCACCACCGGCGCACCCGGGGCGGCCACCGCCAGCAACAGCGCCGGGTCGCCGAGCCGGTCGGACACGAACGCCACCGAGCCGCCCACCGGCGCCACCGCCGCATCCCAGTCAGAGCGCGACGACGCCACCTGCGGCGCCGGTGCCTGGCCGTCGGATGCCCCGGCGCGCCGCAACGGCCAGCCGCTCAACTGCAACTCGGTGCTGTAGCGCGCGAACACCAGGGCCTTGCCGCGCGCCGCGGCCGATGGATAGGCGGCGCCGGCCAGCGCTTCGCGCCAGCCCTCGCCGAGCTCGCCGGCGGGTTCGCCGTCGATGCTCACCAGGCGGATGCCGATGCTGCCGTCGTTCACCGACACCACCAGCGTGCGGCTGTCCGGCAGCCAGGTGAAGCCGCGGGTCGGCAGCGCCCAGTCGGTGAGCCGGCGCAGCCCGCTGCCGTCGGCGCGCATCAGGTAGAGGTCGGTGTAGGGATTGGCACCGCGGCGGAACGCGATCCAGCGCCCATCCGGCGACACCCGCGGCTCGACGTCGATCATGCCGGAGGCGCGGGCGTAGACGAGCGCGCGTGGCACGCGGTCGTCGAGCGGCATGGTGTGGATGACCACGCTGAGGCGCTGGTCGGCGTCGCGCTCCGGCACGCTGATGACCAGCGCGCTGCCGTCGCCGGTCCAGGACAGGTGCTGCAGCACGTGGCCGTGGCAGCCGGGCAGCTCGTCCTCGGTGCCGGCGTGCACGTCGGCGACCACGATGTGGCAGGGCGCGTCGTCGGTGCTGCGGTAGCGGAAGAACGCCAGTCGCGTGCCGTCCAGCGACCAGGCCGGCGCCGCCTCGACCAGGCCCGGTTCCTCCAGCGCCGACAGCTGCCGCGATGCCAGCGCGCCGACGCCGCGGATATGGATCCGGTAGGCGTCGCTGCCGGACGGCGCGAAGGCGTAGGCGACCGCGCTGCCGTCGGGCGAGATCGCCGGCAGCGATTCGCGGCCGAGGTCGGCAGTCAGCGGTTCCAGCGTGCCCTGCGCCAGCGGCGCCGGCGGCGCCGACGGTTGCTGCATGGCCGGCCGGCTGCTGGCGCCGACCGCGACCACCACCGCGAACAGGGCGGCGGCGGCCCAGGGCAGCGGATGGCGCAGCCAGCGCCAGGCGCGGCTGCGGGGCGCGGACGGGCTGACGCCAGCCGGCGCCGATGCCAGCACCGGTGCCTGCACCGGCACCGCGGCGCCCGGCGCTGCCGCGGCGACGCTGGCGACGGCCGCGGTCAGCAGCGGCGCGGACGCCGCCCCTGGCTCGACCTCCGGTGCCACCAGCAGCCGATAGCCGAGGCCGTGCACGGTGGCGATGAAGCGCGGCTCGCGGGCGTCGTCGCCGAGCGCGCGCCGCAGTTCCTTGATGGCATGGCTGAGCGCGTCCGGGGTCGGGAAGGAATCCTTCCAGACGGCATCCAGCAGCTCGTCGCGGGTGACGGTGGCGAGTGGACGGGCCGCCAGTTCCAGCAGCACGGCGAGCGCGCGCGGCGGGATGCTGCGGCTGCCGGCGGCGTCGATGGCCTGCAGCCTGCCGCAGTCCACCAGCACCTCGCCCAGCCGCAGCCGGAGCCGCGCTGCGTGCGTGGCGTCACGCTCCATGTGTGATCCATCCATCGAAGGGCCGTCCTTCCCTGGCCAGCCGGCCGGCCACTCTAGCGGTGGCGTCGGTCGCGGGGCAAGTGAATTGCTGTCCCAGGACAGCAGACCGCGGCAACGCGGATGCGGACACTGGCGCGGTCCTCGGGCCAGCCCCGTCCGCGTTCGCGGATTCCAGGACGACACAGCGTGGGCCCGATGCAGGCTCTCCACTCAGACCCGGTTCGGACGGGGCGGCAGGACGCCGCCCCACCCTTTTCCGGGCGGTTCCGGCATGCATGAAGGCGTGCTCGGCAAATCCTCGGCAGTTCTTCATCGCTTCCTCCTGATCCGCGGCGGTCGGCGCGCCTAGTGTCGCGACGGCTGCCGACCGTGCCCCGGCAGTGCAACACGATGCAGCAGCGGCACGTCGATTGCCTGTGCAGGAAGTGTGATGCGGATCGACAACGAATTCCGATGCGACCCCGGCCCGGCCAGCCGCGCCGCGCGCGTGCGCGTGGCGGTGGTGGACGAGCTGCCGGTGGTGCGCGAGGGCGCGCGGGCGCTGCTGGCCGGGGTCCGCGGCATCGAGGCGGTGGCCACCTATCCGTCGCTGGAGGCGCTCCTTGGCAGCGAGGCCCCGCCGCCACACGTGGTGATGCTGGAGCCGCGCCTGCGCGGCATGCGGCTCGGCGCCGCGCTCAAGGCGCTGGCGCGCGCCTTGCCGGGCGCACGGATACTGCTGTGGTACGCGGCGATTTCCGCCCAGGAGCGGCTCGAGGCCGGAAGCCACGGCGTTGCCGGCTTCCTGGCCAAGGAAGCGGGCGCCGGGGAGACCGCGGCCGCCATCACCGAGGCCGCTCAGGGCCCGGTCCGGGCACCCGCCGCGCGCGCCCGCGGCGCCCAGCGCCACGCCTCGCAGCGGCTGACCCCGCGCGAGTTCAGCGTGCTCGGGCTGCTCTGCGAGGGCAAGTCGAACGGCGAGATCGCCGCGGCGCTGCGCATCTCCCACGGCACCACCAAGGTCTACATGAGCCGCGTGCTGGCCAAGCTCGGCGCCCAGGACCGCACCCAGGCGGTGGTGCTGTCGCTGCGTGACCGGCTGGTGGCGCCGCCGGCCTGAGGCCGCACCGCGACCCGTCCGGGTGTTAACCCGGGACAGTATCGGGCGCATGCAGCGCGACGCATGCTGCCAAGGCCGTCCGACTGCCCGCCATGGGCAGTGGGACGTGCGCGGGCGGGACGGAAGCTGCCCGGAGAAGGCAACGACCGGCCGTGGCGTCGCCGCGAGGCAGCGTCGCGTCCGGCAACCAGGAGTCGCGGCGGCAGGATCGGCCCGAACGCACGCCCGTTGGGGGGCTGGGGTTGCGCCTGTCGCCACGGCGAACGCCGGGGAGGAACGCGCCGGCGAGAAGAAAAAGGGTGCGCATGCCCTGTTGCTCCTGCGCGCCACCACCGGATAACGCGTTGACAACGAACGCGCTGACATTGGAGAAGTGAATGAACATCAAGCGTAATCTGCTGAGCGAGGCCGTCCGATACGGCATCGCGGCAGGCACCATCGGCCTGGTCGGCTTCGCCGCGCCGGCCATGGCACAGGACGACGACGCCGCCACCCTCGACCGCATCGAGGTCACCGGCTCGCGCATCCAGCGCGCCGACGTCGAGGGCGCGCTGCCCATCACCGTGATCGACCGCATGGACCTCGAGCTGTCCGGCGAGATCTCGGTGGCCGACTTCCTGCGCACCACCACCTTCAACAGCTTCGGTTCGTTCCGTCCGCAGTCCGGCTCCTCGGCGCAGTCCTTCGCCGAAGTCAGCCTGCGCGGCCTGGGCGGCTCCCGCACCCTGATC
>Ga0079224_100003085_pt1 | contig 20739 bp, 18 predicted proteins | sample Stecom2015_FD_80414 | JGI IMG/M metagenome (GOLD analysis project Ga0079224, IMG submission 80414) | Agricultural soil microbial communities from Utah to study Nitrogen management - Steer compost 2015 | ecosystem: Environmental > Terrestrial > Soil > Agricultural land | place: USA: Utah...
CCCTGATCACGTCGCGCGTCACCCCGACTGAGCTCGAGATCGCGAGGCTGGAAGAGGAGCGCGCCCGTCTGATCGACGAGCTAGACGATCTCCGTGGGAACCAGTTGGAGCTCGAGGTGGACGACATCGCCCGGCCGCGAGTGCAGGTCCTGTCCGACGCCCGCTTGAGCGAAGAGCCGGCCGGACTCACACCGGTCAAGGCGACAGCGCTGGGCGTCGTCGTCGGTGGAATCCTGGCCTCGCTCTGGATAGTGGCTGCCACGCAACTACGCCGCGAGCCATGACGGACTCCACCCTGGGCGCCCCCGCCCGAGGCGCAGCACCACCGCCCACCGATGGCATGGCGGGCGACTCGGTGGCAGTCGCCGGGTGGACATTGGTGAGCAGGGTGACAGGGTTCGTCCGGGTCGCGGTGATCGCGGCCGTTCTGGGGCCGACCTTCTTCGGCAATCTGTTCGAGGCGACCAACCTCTTGCCGAACCTCGCATTCGAACTCCTGACGGGACCACTGATCGCCGCACTGCTCGTGCCGCCGCTCGTGAAGGTCTTCGACGGGAAAGGAGCCAGAGCGGCCGAGCGACTCGCCGGCGGCTTCTTGAGTGTGGTGGCGCTCGTTTTCAGCGCGGCGATCGCCCTCGTCATCCTCGGCGGGCCGCTCGTTCTGGGGCTGCTGACCGTTCTCGTCCCGGACGCATCGGTGCGCGCCGACCAACTCGCGGTCGGCTGGCCCCTCCTCGCCATGTTGATGCCCCAGGCTCTCTTCTATGCCGTCGGGGCGACCGGAGCGGCAGTCCAGAACGCCCGGGGCAGGTTCGCCCTCGCGGCGGCGGCTCCGACATTCGAGAACATCACGATCATCGGCGTCGTCGCGGCTTCCGGACTGATCTTCGGGTCGGGCCTCGAGGTCGACGACATAACGATGCCCCACCTCCTCCTCCTCGGCCTCGGGACCACCGGAGGCGTCATGCTCCATGCCGCCGTCCAGTGGTGGGGGGCGCGCCGCGTCGGTATCAGGTTGCTACCGAGGGGCGGCTGGCGCGATCCGGAGGTGCGGGGAATTCTTCGCCTGTCCGGGCCCTCGGTCGGCTTCGCCGCCATGACCGCGGCCCGCGTGATGGGAGCGCTCGTCGTGGCGGGCAGCATCCCGGGCGGAGTGGTCGCATTCCAGCTGGGGCGCTACTTCTTCAACTTCCCTGTCGCCATCGGCGCGCGTCCGGTGATCGCCGCCCAACTCCCGCGTCTCGCCCGAAGCCACGCCGACGGCGAACGCGACGGCTTCGAAAGCACGTACAGGCGTGGCATAGACCTGATCCTCTTCGTCGTCGTGCCGGCGACTCTGCTGCTCGTGTTCATGGCTGGCCCGATGGCGGGGGCGGCTGCCTACGGCGAGATGTCCACCGCGAGAGGCCTGGCGATGGCCACAGTCGCCATCGCGTCCCAAGCGCCGGGGATCGTCGGCGAGTCGCTCTTCCTGGCATCGACCTCGGCCTTCTACGCGTTGTCGAATGCCCGGCTTCCGGCGATCGCGATGCTGATGCGGCTGGTTTTGACGGCCATCGGTGTCGGCGCCGCCATAGCACTCGACCTCTCCCCCATTCCGCTCCTCGCCGGCCTCGGCCTCAGCCTCGCCCTCTCCGATCTGATCGCCGGCTTCGGGCTGCATCGGATGCTCGAGCGACGAGCGGGCCTGCGGCAACAGCCCCTTTCCCGCCTCTTCGGCACCCTGGTCGTGGCCGGGTTGGCCGTCGCGCTCGGAGGCGTCATACATACGGTTCTGTCCACCTCTCCCGGGCTGGTGGCGGCTGGCGCAGCCGGTGCGACCACGGTCGTCGTCTACCTCGCCGTCCAGAGACTCCGCCGGGCGCCTGAGCTGACCGAACTGCTCGCCGTCTTCTCGGGGAGCGCCAATGGTTGAATGGGCTTGGCACCGGGTCGCGCCTCTGTTGCTCGTGCTGGCCGGCGGCCTCCTGATCGCCGTCTTGGGCACTCTGTCCGTCGGTCTCGTCGCGGCCTTGGCTCTCATGCTGCTCATCGCGACACGCCCGGCGATCGGCGCCTACCTCTACCTGTTCGTGACGCCTCTCGTCGCCGGGATCGACCGTGACATCGCGCTGCCCCCTCTGCGTATCCACGAAGCCCTGCTGGCGCTGATCCTCTGCTCATTGGCGCTCAGAGGCCTCGTACGTATGGCGATGGGCCACCGGTACGTGGTCCGGCTGACAGTCATCGATCGGGCCGCTGTGATCCTCGCCATTGCAGCTTCCTTCGTGTCGCTGCTCTGGCGCTTCAGCCAAGGCGAGCCGATCTCGACAGACGACCTCTTCTACGCCGCGGTCCTCTGGAAGTACCTGGCGTTGTATGCGATGTTCCGGGTCGCGGTGCAGACTCGGGAAGAAGCCGGGATGGCCCTCGGGGTCGCCCTGTTCACCACGGCGATCGTGTCGATCCTCGCCATCTTCCAGGCGTTGGGCCTGTTCGGGGTGCCGGAGCTGCTGTTCCGCTACTACCCGCCGTTCCTAGGCGACACCGTCGACGTGGGGCGGGGAGCCTCCACGCTGGCCCTCACGTTCGCAGTAGCCGACATCTGCCTGATCTGCCTCGCCGCCACCATCGTCTTGTTCCGCCGAACCCCGGGCCGAGGTCGGGTTGCGCTGGGCGGCTTGGCGCTCTTGTACTTCCTCGGGACGGTGGCAGCCGGCCAGTTCTCCGGGTTCATCGGGATCGGAGTGGCGGCCGTCGCCCTCGGATACGCCCTGGGCGAGATCCGAACGGTGATGAAGTTCGGCATTCCCGCCGCCCTGCTCGGAACTATCGGCCTGTGGCCCGTGATAGGCCGCCGCCTGGCGGGCTTCTCCTCCGCCAGCGGCCTCCCCCAGAGCTGGAGCGGTCGCCTGCAGAATCTGACCGACTTCATCCTTCCCGAGTTCGCCAACGGCTGGAACATCTTGTTCGGGGTTCGCCCGGCGGCGCGGGTGCCCGCTCCGGAGGTGTGGCGGGACTGGGTCTTCATCGAGAGCGGCTACGTGTGGCTGCTGTGGACGGGAGGCATACCTCTCCTCCTCGCCTTCGTCCACTTCGTCAGGGTCTGCCTGCGACGGGCGAGAGCCGTGATGTCCTCCACGTCGACCCCGGTGGTGGCCATCGGTACCGGTGTTTTCGTCGGGCTGTGGGTGATCGTCGTCCTGACGATTCTCGATCCCCACCTGACGATGCGGGGCGTGGGCGACCTGGTGTTTCCGATGCTGGCAATGATCCAAATTGGAGGAGCGATGGCCACCCGACCGGGTGTCGTGGGTTCGCCGCCGAGGACGAAAGAGGTGAAGTCATGAGCTCGCGGTCCGAGCGAAGCATTTGCATAGTCCGCCAACAGACCTACTACGAGCTTCCGGTCCGACGTGAGGCCGAGGCGTTCCGGGACGCCGGGTTCGACGTCCACGTCATTCTCCAGGCCGGCGAAGAACGGGTCGGACGCGCCTCGGTCGATGGAGTGACGTTGCATCGGCTGCCCGGGAATCGCGTCCGAGGGGGGACGCTCAGATACCTGTGGGACTACGCCAGCTTCTTCATCATGGTCATGGGCTATCTGCTCTGGCTGAAGGTCCGGCGGGGGCTGAGCGTCGTTCAGGTGAACACCATGCCCGACTCCCTGGTCTTCGCCACGATCTGGGTCCGGCTGCTGGGAACGAAGGTGACCGTGTTCATGAAAGAACCTGTGCCCGAGCTGTTCAGGACCATCTACGGAAAGAACCTCGACCGGGTCCTCATCCCCCTCGAACAGGCTGCCATCCGCTACGCCCAAACCGCCTTCACCGTCACGGACGAGTTGAAGGATGCATACGTCGAACGGGGAGCGGATCCGAACAAGATCTCGGTGGTCCTCAACGGTCCCGACCCGCGAAACCTGCTCGACCTGGCGACTGATCGGGCTCCCGAGCCCAACGATCGATTCGTCATCGCCTGCAATGGGACGATCGAAGACCGGTACGGCCACGACGTCCTCCTCGACGCGGTGGCGATCGCCCGGAAGGTGGAGCCGAGGATCCAGGTCAGGATCAGCGGAAGCGGGACCTTCCTGCCGGTCATCGAGGAACAGGCGAGACGGCTCGATCTGGGCGACTCGGTCGTGTTCCTCGGATGGCTGTCGTGGGAGGACCTGGTCCGAGAGCTGCAGGCAGCCGACGCCGGTGTCGTCCCCATGAAGGCGAACGCCTATTCCCACCTGATCCACACCAACAAGATGTACGACTACACGATCTTCGGAAAGCCCGTCGTCGCCAGCCGGCTTCGATCGATGGAACGCTATTTCGGCAACGACGCCGTCTACTACTTCGAACCCGGCGATCCCGAATCCCTTGCGGAAGCACTTCTGAAAGTCGCCGCCGACCCAGGGGAAGCCGCCCTCAAGGTCAAACGAGCACAGGAGTTGCTGTCCACCCGCTGTGGCTGGGAGCACCAGAAGCAGATCCTCGTGTCCCGAACTCAGCGTCTCCTGGAGGTGAACGGATGATCGCCAACGAATCCCGCGACCACGTGTCGGCGGATCCGTACGGACCGGAATGCCCGGCCGTCACCAGTCGGGCGAAACGGGCAATGGACGTCGTCGTCGCCGGCATCGCCTTGACCGCCTTGGGCCCGTTGATGCTGCTGATCGGGGCGGCAGTGCGACTCACCAGCCGGGGACCGGCCTTGTTCCGCCAAGAACGCGTCGGCTTGAGGGGCGAGCCTTTCACCATGTTGAAGTTCCGGTCCATGGTCGTGGACAACGACGACTCCGCCCACCGGGAGTTGTGCACGCGTCAGCTGCTCGGCGACGAAGACTCTGCCGCAGAGGACGGTGTCTTCAAGCTGGACGACGACCCCCGAGTGACTGCCGTCGGACGATGGCTGAGACGTCTGAGCCTCGACGAGCTCCCGCAACTGATCAACGTCCTCCGCGGAGACATGTCGATCGTCGGCCCCCGGCCTGCTCTGCAGTGGGAAGTCGACCTCTATCCACCACGTCACCTGCGCCGACTCGCCGTCAGGCCGGGGATCACCGGCCTCTGGCAGGTCAGCGGGCGCAACCGCCTCAGCATGCTCGAAATGCTCGACCTGGATGTGCGTTACGTCGACGACTGGAGCCTCTGGGGCGACATCATGATCCTCCTCGCCACTCCCGCCGCCCTCCTCAGAGGGGACGGTGCGAGATGAGCGAACGGTCCGGGCACATACTCTTCATCGTCGAGAACAACGACGTCCCCCAGGACCGACGCGTTTGGCTCGAGGCAACGACGCTGCGAGCAGCCGGCCACGACGTCAGCGTCGTCTGCCCTCGCTCCCGCCGGAACCGTCATTGGATCGAGAAACTCGACGGGGTGCGCATCATCCGGCACCCGCGGCTCGTGGAAGCCGCCCGTCCCTGGCAGTACCTGTTCGAGTACACGAACGCCGTCTTGTGGGAGCTCCTCGTCGCCTTGGTCCTGATGCTCACCCACGACATCGAAGTGGTGCACATAGCCAACCCTCCGGACCTCGCGTTCGTGTTCGTGCCCTTCTTCCGCCTCACCGGGGCCCGGGTGATCTTCGATCAGCACGACATGAGCCCCGAGATCTACGAGGACAAGTTCGGACGACGGGACTTCGTTTGGCGTCTCCTTCGCTGGTGCGAGCGGCAGTCGATCCGGTCCGCGGACCTCGTCATCACCCCGAACGAGTCGATGAAGCAACTGGCCGAGAAACGGGCGGGCAAGCGACCCGACTCGGTTCGTGTGGTCCGCAACGGCCCTCAGCTGACGTCCCCTCCCGAGACGACCGACGAGCCCGCCCTGAGAAACGGACGTGACCATCTCGTGGCCTACATGGGGATCATCGGCGAGCAGGAGGGTCTCGACGGGCTCGTCAGGGTGATCGAGGACGTCGTTCACCGCCGGGGACGCACCGATGTCCAGTTCGCCGTGATCGGCGATGGCACCGGTCTCCCCGCGATACGGGCCGACGTGCACGCCCGGGGCCTCGACGACTTCGTCACATTCACCGGTTTCCTCACCGGCGCGGAGTTCACACGCGCTTTGAACTCTGCCGACGTGTGCATCTGTCCGGAGCCGCCGACCTTCCTCAACCACCATTCCACGCTCATCAAATTGATGGACTACATGGCACTTTCCAAGCCCGTCGTGGCCTATGACCTGCTCGAGGCACGAGTTACGGGAGGGGATTGCGTTCGGTGGGTGGCAGCCGGCGATGAAGATGGCATGGCCGAACAGATCCTCCGCCTGGTCGACGACCCCGACGAGCGGAAGTCGTTGGGCTATCGGGCCGGGGAACGTGCTGCCTCGGTCCTGGCGTGGGACAAGCAGGTACCCCACCTCTTGGACGCCTACGAGTCGCTGATGAGGAGAACCTTGGATGCCTGACACGGCGACAACGAAAGAACTCACGGCCGTCGAAGTGGTCGACCCTTGCACGGATGCGCGGTGGGCGTCGCTCGCCGAACGGCACGGAAGCCTGTTCAACTCGCCGCCGTGGCTGCGAGCGCTCCGGACCACCTACGACTTCGATCTGTCTGCCCTGCTCGTCACTCGGGGCCCTCAGACCGTGGCGGGGCTTCCGTTGGCTCGGCTGCCGAACCCAGAGAGGTTCTCGGTCCTCCCGTTCTCGGACTTCTGCAATCCCATCGATCCCAGCGGGGGCGGATGGCAGCTGCTAGCCGGTCATCTGGATGAGGCCCGTCTGCCGATCGAGCTGCGCTACCTGGGAGAGAGCGAGGGGATCGTCGGAGCATCGCTCACCGAAGTGGGTCACGCCCTGTGGCACGGCATCGACGTGGAGCCGGATGAGACGGCCGCGTTCGCGTCGTTGGCCTCTTCGGCGCGGCGGGCGATCCGCAAGGCGCGCAACGCCGGGCTCGAAGTGAGAGCCGGCTCCGACCGGTCGACGGTTCGAGCCTTCTACGCCCTCCACCTCGGAACCAGGAAACGCAAGTATCGCCTCCTTCCTCAGCCACTCGAGTTCTTCGAGAACCTCTTGGACGAGTTCGGTGAGCGGCTCGTGGTCTTGGGCGCGTGGCGTGGAGACGAGATGGTCGCCGGCGTCCTGTACATCGAGTGGGGGGACACGCTGTACTACAAGTTCAACGCCTCCGCAGCGGACGTCCTCGAGCTCCGCCCGAACGACCTCCTCATGTGGGAAGGCACGCGCTTGGCGGCGGCCCGAGGACTGACCTTGGTCGACCTCGGACGGACCGACGCCGACCACGACTCTCTTGCCCGTTACAAGGAAAAGTACGCCACGAGGCTCGGTCGAATCGCGACGTTGCGCTCGCCTGGCTTCGGACGGGATCCCCTGATCGGGTCGACGCTCGGGCCGCTCACCGAGCTCTTCACCCGGGACGAGATCCCCGACGACATCACGGCGGAAGCCGCGACGTACATGTACCGCCACTTCGCGTGAGGAACTGAGCTTGGAGATCCGGTCAGCCACGCCGGCCGATGTGCCAGAGATCCTCGACGTGCTGCGGGCGGCGCTGGGCGAGCCGCCCGGCCTGCAGCGCACCGAGGCGCTGTGGAACTGGAAGCACGTCGACAACCCGTTCGGCCCCTCGATCGTCCTCGTCGCCGAGAGCGGTGGCCGAATCGCCGGCGTCCGCGCTTTCATGCGCTGGAACCTCGTCACGTCGCAGGGTGAGACGGTGCGATGCGTGAGGGCGGTCGACACCGCCACCCACCCCGACTTCCACCGCCAGGGCATCTTCCGCACCCTCACCCTCTCCGCCGTCGAAGTCGCCGCCGCCGACGGGGTACACATGGTGTTCAACACGCCCAACGCCAAGTCCGGGGCGGGGTACCTGAAGATGGGTTGGTCGGAGGTCGGGCCGGTCCGGGTGATGATCGCTCCCTCGCTGCGAGCGATCCGCCCCCGGCCGGAGTCAGAAGCTCCGCTGGTCGACGCACCCCCAGGGGGACCCACCGGTGAGATCGCCGACCGCGAGCCGCGGGGGCTTCGCACACCCCGGACCCCTGAGTACCTCGACTGGCGATTCGGGGCCCACCCCACCGCCCGCTACCGGACAGTGGCGCGGGACGGCTCCTTCGCGGTGCTGCGTGAGAACCACCGCTTCGGCCGCCCCGAGCTCGTGGTGTCCGAGCTGTTGGGTCATCGACCGGAGAAGCCGCTGCGGATCGCTCGTCGGAACTCCCGAGCGGGATATCTCATCGGCTCGTTTCCTCCGGGCACACCAGAGAGGAGAGCGGCCATGCGAGCCGGTTTGATCCCCGTGCCGCGCATGCAGGCGATGTTGCTCGTCGCCCGGCCGCTGGTCGACATGGGTCCCGTGACCGATCTCTCGGCGTGGGACCTGACAATCGGAGATCTGGAGTTACTGTGATCGGTCGATCGAGGCTGAGGAGCGCACCCAATGACTGACAAGCCCGCCGTCCTGGGCGGAGAACCCGTATTCCCCGAACCGCTTCCGTTCGCCCGCCCCTCGCTGGAGGAGCCGGACAAGGTCGTAGAGCTCGTCCGAGAGGCCCTCGAGTCGGGCATGCTGACGAACGCCAAGCTCGTCGCCCAACTGGAAGAACGGGTCGCCGACTACTTCGGTGTCCGCAACTGCGTGGCGGTCTCGTCCTGCACCATCGGCCTGATGCTCACGGTGCAAGCTCTGTCGGACGGTGGTCCGGTGGCGGTCCCCTCGTTCACGTTCTCGGCCACCGCCCACGCCGTCGAATGGAACCACCTGCCCATCCGCTTCACGGACTGCGCCCCCGACACGTGGCTCGTCCGCCCCGAGGACCTGCCCGAAGACGTGTCGCTGATCATGGCGACCCACGTCTCCGGTGTGCCCTGCGACGTGGAAGGCCTCGAGCGCCGGGCGCAGGAGATCGGCGCCAAGCTGATCTTCGACGCTGCCCACGGTGCCGGCTCGACCGTCACCGTCGGCGACGCGGTGGTGCCGCTCGGACGGTTCGGCGACGCCGAGGTCTTCAGCCTCACCCCCACCAAGGTGCTGAGCGGCGCCGAGGGCGGCTTGGTCACGACCGACGACGACGAGCTGGCGGCCCGGATCCGCCTGGCCCGCGACTACGGCAACCCCGGAGACTACGACCCCCGCTTCGCCGGGCTCAATGCCCGCCTGTCAGAGCTCCACGCCGCTGTGGTCCTCGTCGCTCTCGGTCATCTGGAGGACCGCGTCCAGCGCCGCACCCGCCTCGCCGAACGCTATCGGGAACGCCTGGGAGAGATCCCGGGGGTCGGCTGGCAGGCAGTGCCGGAAGGCTCCCGCTCCTCGTACAAGGACTTCATCATCACCATCGACGCCGACCGGTTCGGCGCCCATCGTGACCGGGTCGTCCCCGCGCTCCACGCCGAGGGTGTGCCCACCCGGCCGTACTACGCGCCTCCGGTGCATCGTCAGCAGGCATATGCCCACGTCGAAACGGGCGAGCTCCCGGTCACCGAATGGCTGGCCGGACGAGTGATCGCCCTTCCCATATGGTCGGACATGACCCTCGACGAGGTCGACGGCGTGGCGGAGGCGCTGACGAGGATCCACGCCCACGCCGACTCCCTCTGAGCGTCGGACTCCTCAGCTGCCGGTCGCGATCGTGACCGGGACCGCCTGGCGGGTGGCTTCCTTGGCGTGGTAGCTGGAACGCACCAGCGGACCCGACTCGACGTGGGGCAGGCCCAGCGACTCGCCGTACTCCTTGTAGCGGGCGAACTCGTCGGGGTGCACGTAGCGGTGGATCGGACGGTGCCGGGCAGTCGGCCGCAGGTACTGGCCTATGGTGACGATGTCGACACCCACCGCCCGCATGTCGGCGAGGGCACCGAGCACTTCTTCTTCCGTCTCGCCCATCCCCACGATGAGACCCGACTTCGTCAGCCCTTCGGGGTGCATCTGCTTCGCCCGCCACAGGAGAGTCAGAGAGCGCCCGTAGTTCGCCGACGTGCGGATGTCGCGCTGGAGGCGCAGCACCGTCTCGGTGTTGTGGTTGAGCACGTCGGGCCGCGCGCTCATCAGGGTGCGCAGCGCCTCGATGTCCCCTTTGAAGTCGGGGATCAGCACCTCGATGTCGGTGCCGGGAGAACGCCGCCGGGATTCGATGATGGTCTGGGCGAAGATGCCCGCTCCCCCGTCCGCCAGGTCGTCGCGGTTGACGCTCGTGATCACGGCATGCGACAGGCCCATCTTGGCGATCGCCTCGGCGGCACGGAATGGCTCGAGGACGTCGAACTCGGTGGGCTTGCCGGTGGTGACGTTGCAGAACGAGCACGCCCGAGTGCAGATGTCACCGAGGATCATGAGCGTGGCGGTCCCCATGCCCCAGCACTCGTAGATGTTGGGACAGTTCGCCTCCTCGCACACCGTGTGGAGATTCAGCTCCCGCATCATCTTCTTGAGCTGGATGTAGTCGCCGTCCATCCGGGCCTTGACCTTCATCCACTCCGGCCGCGGCGGCTCCCCGGGCAGGCGCCCGTTGATCAACACGGGCTCGGGTCCGCTCCGAGGAGAGAACGTCCCTGAGGCGAGCAGGCGATCGACCTCGTGGTCGGGAGCCTTCTTCGCCTGGCGGCGGGTGAAGGCGGCGAGCTGGACCTCCTGGCGGTCGTAGCCGAACTCGGCGGCGAAGGCGGGGACCACCGCCTCGACCGCCTCCTCCAGGGTCACCCGGCGTCCGACCAGCTCGGAGAGGGACGTGACGGGCCGGTCCGTGATCCCGCAGGGGTTCATCATCTGGAAGAACCGCATGTCGGGATCGAGGTTCAGGGCGAAGCCGTGCATGGTCACCTGCTGGGAGACCCGCACGCCGATCGCCGCCACCTTCCCTCTCTCGGTCCACACACCGGTCAGGCCTTCCTCGGCCCAGGCCTCAACACCGAAGCCGGCGAGGGCCCGGATCAAGGCGCGTTCGAGCGTCCGCACGTAGGGAACGATCCGCTTCGGGTCCTCGAGGCGGAGGATCGGGTAGCCGACCAGCTGGCCGGGACCGTGGAACGTGATGTCGCCGCCCCGGTCGACGTCGTACACCTCGGCGCCGGCTTCTGCCACCGCCTGGCGGTCGACCAGGAGGTTGGCCCCGTCGCCGTTGCGCCCGATCGTGAACACCGGTGGGTGCTCGACGAGGAACAAGTAGTCGTCGCTCGTGCGGCCGCGGGTGCGTCCCTCGTGGAACGCTCTCTGCAGATCCCACGCCTCGGCGTACGGCAGTCGACCCAGCCAGCGGACCCGAAGAAGAGGATTGGAGCTCACGGGCTCAACCTATCAGCGGATCGCATCTATCAGGTCAGCTCCTGCTCCCAGTCCCAGTTCTCGATGTTGTGCTTGATCCGGTTGAGGAACAAGACCGCCGTCGACCCGTCGAACGCCCGGTGGTCCCACGTGAGACCCAGGTGCCCGATGTGGCGGATGGCGATCATGTCCTCGCCGTCGGGACCGGTGACCACTGCGGGGCGCTTCGTGATCGTGTCCGTGGAGAGGATCGCCACATTGGGAACGTTGATGATCGGCGCCGACATCAACGACCCGAACGGGCCCGGGTTGGTGATCGTGAAAGTCGCTCCGGTGACGTCGTCGGGCGACAGCTTGTTCGACCGGGCGCGCTGCGCCAGTTCCGAGATCTGGCGGGCTAGACCGACGAGACGCAGCCCGTCGGCTTCGCGGACGCTGGCCACGATCAAGCCTTGCTGGTTCAGGTCGATGGCGACGCCGAGGTTGACCGATCGGTGGTAGATCGCCTTCCGCTCCTCCAGGAAGAACGAGGAGTTGACCACCGGGAACTCCTTCAAGGCGTCGATGGTCGCCCGGGCGATGAACGGCAGGTACGTGAGAGAGAAGCCTTCCCGCTGCTTGAACGCCTCCCGGTGTGCCTGGCGAACCCGTTCGACGCGCTCGAAGTCGACCTCGACCACCGTCCACACGTGGGCGGCGGTGTCCTTCGACATGCGCATGTTCTCGGCGATGCGCACGCGCAGGCGGTCGAGCTCCACCTCCTCGTCGCCCTCGCCGACCGCTGGTGCGGGCGGAGCGGGACGGCGAGCCGGTTCGGGAGCCGGGGCGACCGCCGGGGCCGGCTCGGGGGCGGGAGCCGGTTCGGGGGCGGGGGCCGGCGCTTCCGCCGGAGCCGGAGCGGGCGCTTCGGCAGCCGGAGCCGCCGGGGCTTCGGTGGCCTGCGACTCGATGTAGGCCTCGACGTCGCGGCGGGTGATCCGCCCACCCTGGCCGGTGCCTTCCACCTTCGAGAGATCGACGTTGTGCTCTCGGACGAGCTTGCGCACAACGGGCGACAGGAGGCGCGGCTCGGCGGCGGCCTGGCCGTTTCCGCTCGGAGCCTCGGCGGCCGGTGGGGCGGCCGGTTCGGGAGCCGGGGCCGGAGTCTCCTCGGCAGCCGGCGCGACCTCGGGCGCCGGGGCCGGTTCGGGGGCGGGGGCCTCCGCCGCCGGCGCCGGTTCCGGTTCGGCCGCCGGTGCCTCGACGGCTGGAGCCGGCGCCTCTCCACCGGCCTCGTCCGGCTCGCCGATCACGGCCAGCGCCGTCCCGACCTCGACGGTCTCACCTTCGGGCACGAGGATCTCGAGAACCACACCCGACGCAGGCGAGGGCACCTCCGTGTCCACCTTGTCGGTCGAGATCTCGACGAGCACCTCGTCTTCGGAAATGGTGTCCCCGACGTTCTTCGCCCACCGCAGGATCGTGCCCTCGGTGACCGTCTCTCCCAACTGGGGCATGGTTACGCGCGTCGCCATTGGTTCCTTACCTCTCTCAGTGCAAGCTGCGGCCTGCGGCCGTCAGCAGACTCTCTCCAACCGCTTCGGACAACGTCGGGTGTCCGTGGATGAAGGCCGCCGCCTCCGAGGGCAGCGCCTCCCATCCCACGGCGTACATCAGTTCGTGGATCATCTCGCCCGCCTGCGGCCCGACGATGGACGCACCCACGATCGGGCCGTCCTTTTCCACCACGACTTTCACGGTTCCTTGGTTCTGTCCGATGATGATCGCCCGGCCGACTCCACCGAAGCCATGCGAGTAGGTCTCCACCTCCATGCCCATCTCGGCGGCTTGCTGCTCGTTGAAGCCGACTTCGGCGACCTCGGGATGCGTATAGGTGATCCTCGGTATCGCCCGATAGTCGACCGGGGCAGCCGTCCCAGTGGCGATGTGGGTGACGGCGGCGATGCCTTCGGCGAACCCGGCATGCGCCAGCTGGGGTGTCCCGGCGACCACATCGCCGACGGCGTAGAGCGTCGGGTCGGCGGTCTGCATGGTCGAACGATCCACCACGACGAAACCTCGGTCCAGTTCTGCCTTGGTCGTCTCGAGCCCGACACCTTCGGTGTTGGGTCCTCGACCCACCGCCACCAGCACCACATCGACCTCGACGGACTCCCCGCCGAAAGGCACGACCACCGTCGAGGCGCCGATCTTGGGCGGCTCCACGCTGGTCCCTAGGTGGAACCGGACACCGCGGCGATTGAGCTGGCGTTCCAGCTGGCGGGCGATCGTCGGATCGGTGCCCGGCAGGACCTGGTCCATCACCTCGAAGACGTGGACCTCCGACCCGAAGTCCGCCAACATGGAGGCGAACTCGCAGCCGATCACCCCGGCGCCGATGATCGCCACCCGTCCCGGCCGGCTCGTCCAGTCGAGGGCGTGGTCGGAGGTGACGATCCTCTCGCCGTCGACTTCGTAGCCGGGGATCGAGCGGGCGTGGGAGCCGGCGGCAAAGACGACGCTGCGGCCTTCGACTCGCTCCTCGCCTTGGTCGGTGGACACCACGACCGCGTTGGACCCGTCGAGGCGGCCGAAGCCGTTGACGATCGTCACGTTCCGCTTCTTGAGCAGGCCTTCCAGTCCCCTGACCAAGCCTTCCACGGTCTTGCCCTTGCGCTCGAGCGCGGCCTGCCAGTCGAGCTCGGGGGCGCCGGCGACCACTCCGAAGTCGGAGGCGTGCTGGACTGTCGAATAGACCTCCGCCACCTGGAGCCACTGCTTGGCGGGGATACAGCCGCGGTGGAGGCAGGTGCCGCCGGGCCGTTCGTTCACCACGAGGGCCACATCGAGGCCGAAGTTGTGGGCGTAGAGCGCTGAGGCGTATCCGCCTGGCCCACCACCCAGTACGACGATGTCGTGCACGCTCCTATACCTTTCTCAACGCTGTGGATCGAGACTAGTGGGATCCTGGGACCTCAGGAGTCGGCGGCACGCGGCACGGGAAGCCACTGATCTAACGTCCGTCCTTCGCTGGGAGGCTCATGATCAACGAGGTCGACAACCTACCCCGCCGGCAGATCCAGGTCGCTGGCCACTCCATGTCGCTCGTCGATGTCGGGGACGGACCGCCGGTGTACTTCCTCCACGGCAACGTCACGTACTCGTACACGTGGCGCAACATCATCCCGTTCGTGTCGATGCGGTACCGCTGCCTCGCGCCCGACCGTATCGGTATGGGCGACTCCGAGCTCGAGTTCCCTTCCGGGAGCGGTTCCTACCGGTTCGACGATCAAGTCGAGAGCTTCGAGCTGCTGGTGGAGCTCACCGAGCCCGAGCGCCCGATAGTGCTGGTGGGCCACGAGATGGGAGCGGCGGCCGCCATCCACTACGCCCGCCGCAACCCGCATCGGGTCGCCTCGCTGGTCCTGATAGAGGGGGTGTTCCGGGTCACGAACGACACGACTTTCGACGCCGACGTGCGCGACATGTTGCTTCGGGTGAGGAGCGAGGAGGGCGAGCACCTCGTGTTGGAGGAGAACGTCCTCGTCGAGCGCTATCTGCCCCGTCTGACTCTGCGAGTCCTGACCGCCACCGAGATGGACAACTATCGCCGGCCGTTCACGAAGCCGGGCGAGCCGCGTCGAGCCCTGCTGTCGACGGTGCGTCAACTGCCTCTCCAGTCGACCCCGGGACCGATCGACATGCTGGTCGAGGACAATCGCCTGTGGTGCGCGCAGACCACGATCCCCAAGTTCGTGGTGGGAGGGGTGCCGGGATTCCTGGTCCCGCCGGCGGTTCTCGGGACGGCCGCCCGGTGGAGGAAGGCGGAAGTGGCGTCGGTGCCGGGGCTCCACTTCCTGACGGAAGATTCGCCGGCGCGGATCACGGCGTTGCTGATCGACTGGCTCGACGCGATCGGCTTCTGATTCTCTTCTGTGGGTCGGAATCGGCGCCGCGGGCGCCGATTCCGGACCACAAAACGGTCAGCGGCGCCCGGCGGCGGGGCGGAAGCCGCGGTTGGCGGCCTCGGGCAGGCTGTCGGGGGCGAAGCCCATCAGGAGGTTGCGGCGCAACAGGTCGTCGGCCTCTGCCCGCCGCTCCAGGCGGGCGAACTGCTCGGGATCGTCGCAGTCGTAGACCCGCATCGTGTCCCGTACTCCCACGTAGCGGAAGTCCTCGAACCGCTTCAGCCGCGCCATCAGGCTTCGTCCTCTTCGGGCTCGCTCCGGCCCGTGGGCACCTCGGCCGAGCACATGGGGCAGATGGCCACCGCGATGTCGCCGACGATGAAGCTGAAGCCGCACTCGGGACACTGGATCCGCGGCGACGGGCCTTCGGTGACCGCCGGGTCGCCTTGGCCCGGGGCACCGGTGGGAGGCATGGAGCCCGGCGGTGGCGCTCCTCCCGGCCCGGCCGCTCCGGGACGGCTCCGCACCATGTTGACCGAACCGCACACCGGGCAGGCGAAACGGCCCTCACCGGGGACGTCGAACTGGGTTCGGCATGCGCCGCATCGGACGATCACGCCTCAGTGCCTCCTTGGTCCAACTCGTTGGGGTCCACCGGCTCGCCGACCGCACCGATCGAGAGCAGGTACTCGGCCTCGAGGCGGAGGACCTCAGCTACGTCTTCCCGATCGTAAATCGCTCCGTTCACTTGCGCGATTTGGGTTTGGAAGTAGTCGATCGAGGCGTCGGTGCCACCTGCCACCGTCTCCACGGGATTGCGACGGGACTTCTGGGCGAGACCCTGGAGGTAGTGGACCTCCCACTCGATCACCCGTTTCACCCCGGCTGCCCCCAGGCGCCTCTTCGCTTCCGGGTCGAGACGGCCCACGATGAAGCGGACGGCGTCGTCGATGACGTAGGCGGTCTCCTCTCCTCCGGGACGGCGACGCGCCTCCTGCCACACCATCAGCCCCACGATCAGGCAGAACACGGCGAACAGGATCGCGGCGAGTACGACCGCTCCACTGCCGCTCATTCGAGCCCGAGACGGGTAGCGAGGGCCGCCCGGTGATACCCGGCGTCGCCGAAGAGGAGGGCGGACGACTTGGCTCGCTTCAGGTACAGGTGGGCGTCGTGCTCCCACGTGAACCCGATCCCGCCGTGGATCTGGATCGTGTCCCCGGCGGCCTTCTCGTAGGCCTCGGAGCAGAAAGACTTGGCAACGGGAGCGGCGACCGCCACTTCGGCCGGGTCGTGGTCGACCGCTCCGGCGAGGTGATAGGCAGCGGACCGAGCCGATTCGACCGCCGTCAGCATGTCGGCGCACATGTGCTTGATCGCCTGGAACGACCCGATGGGACGTCCGAACTGATGGCGGACCTTGGCGTACTCCACCGACATGCCGAGACACGCCTGGGCTCCCCCGACCTGTTCCATCGCCAGAGCCGCCACCGCCCGATCGAGTGCCTGGGCGACCACGTCGTCGGCGGACGCCTCCCCCAGCGGGGACGCCTCGACTTCGGTGGCGGTGATCTCGGCCTGGGGGCGGGTGAGGTCCATGACGCTGAGGGGCCGCCGGTCGAGGCCCTCGGCCTTCCCATCGATGAGGAAGAGTCGATTGCCTGCTTCGGTTGCCGCCTCGACCACGATCGTGTGGGCGGTGTGGCCGTCGAGGACGAAGCGGGCATGGCCGGACACGACCCAGTTCGAGCCCTCGCCCCGGGCAGCGAAATCACCCACCGCGGCGGCGCCGGCGGTGACGGCCAGGCGATGTTCGCCGCGGACGAGGGCGGGGAGGATCTCCGATCTCTGTTCCTCGGTGCCGAGTCGTTCGACGAGCCAGGCTCCCAGGACGACAGTCGACAGGAACGGCGACGGGTAGAGGGTGCGGCCCATCTCCTCGGCGAGCACCGCCAGATCCATGAACCCGAAGCCGGAACCTCCGTAGGACTCGCCGACGGCGATCCCCAGCCACCCGAGCTCTCCCAGCTCGGACCAGTGATCTGGGTCGAAACCCTCCGCCGTCTCGGAGATCTTCCGCACCGTCTCCAGGGGTGCCTTCTCGTCGAGCCACTGGCGGGCGTAGCGACGGAGTTCTTCCTGCTCTTCGGTGAAGGCGCCGCTCATGTCGTCGGGCACGGTAACCGCCGTCTCCGCAGACCTCCACCGCGCCGGGGGAGATCGTCAGAAGGCGTCGTCTTCCAGCTCCATCAGCGAGCCGTCTTCCGCTTCCGCAGCCGCCCGGCGGGCCGAGATCTTCGGAGCGACATCCCGCACGAACCAGCGTGCGGACTCGACCTTGCCCCGGTAGAACGGGTCCTCGTCGGCCTTGGGGTGAGCGACCTCGGCATGCCGCAGGAGTTGCCAGGCGATGACCACCTCGGCCATCGACTCGAGCAGCGAGTTGGCGTGCAGGCCGACCTCGTAGATCCGCTTCGCCTCGCCTCCCATGGCGGCCATCAGGTCTTCGACCATCGCCCCGATTTGGCCCTGCACGTCGTCGAGCATCTTGCCGAGGGCGGCCCGCTCCGCCCCAAAGGGGTCGCCGTCCTCACCGGCCTTGACGAACTCGCCGATCTCGGCCGCCACCGCCGCCAGGGTCTGGCCCTGGTCCCGGGCGATCTTCCGGAAGAACAGATCCATCGCCTGGATGCCGGTGGTGCCCTCGTAGACCGTGTCGATCTTCGAGTCCCGGATGTACTGCTCGACCGGGTAGTCCTGGGTGTAGCCGGACCCGCCCAGCACCTGGAGCGACTGGGCCAAGAGGACATACGCCTTCTCGGACGAGTAGCCCTTCACCAACGGCAACAGGAGGTCGCTGCGGCGGTCCCATCCCGCTTCGGGGTCGAGGGCGTGCATGTGCTGGCAATAGGCGGCGTACATCCACAATGCCCGCAGGCCCTCGGCATAGGCCTTCTGCAAGAGGAGCATCCGCCGGACGTCGGGATGGCGGATGATCGGGACCCGCGGGGCGGTCTTGTCGGTCATTTGTGTCATGTCGGCGCCCTGGATCCGCTCCTTGGCGTACTCCAAGGCGTTGAGGTACCCGGTCGACAAGGTGGCGGCCGACTTCGTGCCGATGGTCATGCGGGCATGCTCGATCACCCGGAACATCTGCCGGATCCCGTCGTGGACACCGCCGACCAGGTAGCCGACCGCGGGCTTGTCCATGCCGAACGTCAGCTCGCAGGTCGTGGACCCCTTGAGGCCCATCTTGTCCTCCAAGTTGGTCGCCACGACGCCGTTGCGCTCACCGAGTGAGCCGTCGGGGTTCACCAGGTATTTGGGGACGATGAACAGCGACAGGCCCTTGGTTCCCGGGCCCGCTCCCTCGGGCCGGGCCAAGACCAGGTGGACGATGTTCTCGGCGGCGTCGTGCTCGCCTCCGGTGATGAACCGCTTGACGCCTTCGATGTGATAGGTGTTGCCTTCCACGTGGATCGCCTTGGCGGTCCCCGCCCCCACGTCGGAGCCGGCATCCGGCTCGGTCAGGACCATGGTGCCGGCCCAGTTGCGCTCCACCATGAGCTCGGCGAACTCGCGCTGTTCGGGCGTCCCTTCTTCGAAGATGATCCGCGCGAACAGCGATCCGCTGGCGTAGAAGGCGGCGGTGGGGTTGGCACCCAGCAGCAACTCCTGGGCCGCCCAGAACAGGGTGGGAGGGACCTCCATGCCGCCCAACTCGGCGGTGAGCCCCAGCTTCGTCCACCCCGCCTCCTCGGCTGCGGCCAGGCTGCGCTTCAGGCTCTCCGGCAGGCGCACCTCGCCGTCTTCCAGCCGAGGTGGGTTGCGGTCGGCATCGACGAAGGACTCGGACCACTCCCCCTGGACGAAACGGTCGAGCTCGTTGAGGATGTCTTTCAGCGTGTCGACGTCGAAGTCCGGCCAGGCATCGAGATGATCCTGGATCCGGTGCACCTCGAACAGGTTGAACTCCAGATCCTTGAGGTTCGAGCGGTAATGACTCATGCGCTGCCTTTCCCGGCGATCTTGAGTGTTCATTCTAATTTGATCGTGCACTCAAAGAAACCCCACTAGCGTGGCACCGATGCGCTATCGCGTCGGACTCGAGACCCGCACCCGGATCCTGGAAGCCACCCGCGACCTGGTCGCCGCCCAAGGCTTGGAGAAGACCACGATCAAGGCGATCTGCGAGAAGGCCGGGATCCTCGTCGGGAGCTTCTACAACCTGTTCGATTCGAAGGAGGAAGCGATCCTCACCGTGGTCGCCGACGCCATTCGGGCGGTGGGCCCGGACGGCGACGGCGAGGCGAGCCTGCACGAATTGGTCGACGCCTACGTCGATTTCGTGGAGAACTCGGAGGCGACGGCCCGGGTGTATCTGATGGTCGCCGTCAGCGGTGGACTGACCGACGATGGCATCCGGGCGCGGATGCTCCGCCATCACGAGCAGCGGATCGAGTTGTTCAGCCGGGCGTTGCGCGCCGCCCGCCCCGAGATGGACGAGGAGGAAGTGCGTCGGCGGATGGAGAGCCTCCTCGCCGCCCTGAACGGCATGGCGTTCCACCGCCTCCTCGATCCGTCGTTCGAGTTTCGGAAGTACGCCCGCGGCCTGCTCGAGATCGGTGCATGAGGCCGGTCAGTCGGCGAAGGCGCCGGAGATCCACCCGCCGATCTCTTCGACTGCTGCCACTCCCCGCTCCCATGTCGGCCATCCGAACGTGAGTATCGCCGCCACGTACACGGGTTCACCCGAGGCGTCGTAGACGACACCGACGGAGTTGGCGATCTGGCCGGCGAAGCCGTTCTTCAGCGCCACGGTCCAGCCCGCCGGGACTCCCTGGCTGACACCCCATCGCTGCGACGGGACCACCGAGGTCATGAGGTCGTGCGCCACCTCCCGGTAGCGCTCCCCCATCAGGCCGCCTTCTCCCAGCAGGACCTGGCGCAGGAGCTTGGCCTGGTCGTAGGCGGAGGTGCGGGTTCGGCCCCATATCTGGTGGTGGTCGCCGAGGACGGTGGTCTCGTCGAGCCCGAAGAGCTCCGCCTGTCGAGAGAACCAGGGAGGCCCTCCGAAGGATCTCCACAGATCTCGCACCGGAGAGTTGGCCGACTCGGTGATCATCGAGCGGAGCAGCGACGACTCACGCGGGGTGAGGGCGCGGCCGTCCCGCTGCGCTTCGAGCAGGGTGCCGCCCATCACCATCACCTTGAACACCGACGCCGACTGCTGTCTCGACCCGGGGTCCATGGCGTAGGCGCACCCGGTGCGCAAGTCGTAGACGTAGGCGGTGAAATCGATCCCGGGGTGCGCGCTCTGGAGCGCGGCGACTCGACCGGCGGTGAAGGGGTCGGCGGAACAGAGGTCGGGTTCGAACACGGCCACGACCAGCCGGGCGAACTCGGCCCGGGTCACTGACCGGTAGCCGTCGAACACGCCCGACGAGGCGTCGATGATGCCGGCGAATGCCGCCACCCGAGCTTCTTCCTCGAAGTAGTGGCCGGCGGTGTCGGTCCAGGGCGATGTGTAGGAGTCGGGCGCCTCCAGGTCGAACAACCGCACCACCATCTTCACGATGTGGCCGCGTCGGAGCGTGTCCTGCGGACAGAAGCGACGGTTGTGCGGCGGGTCACAGCCGTGGA
>Ga0079224_100003086_pt1 | contig 20732 bp, 21 predicted proteins | sample Stecom2015_FD_80414 | JGI IMG/M metagenome (GOLD analysis project Ga0079224, IMG submission 80414) | Agricultural soil microbial communities from Utah to study Nitrogen management - Steer compost 2015 | ecosystem: Environmental > Terrestrial > Soil > Agricultural land | place: USA: Utah...
CCATCGTGGGGGACGTCGCCCACAGCCGGGTGGCGCGCTCCACCTCCCTCGCGCTGCTGCGGCGGGGCGCTTCGGTGCGCCTTTGCGGGCCCAAGACCATGCTCCCGCCCGTGGCTTGGAAGGGCTGCGAGATGGTCGCGGATCTGCGGGCGGGCCTGGCCGACGCGGACGCGGTCGTCCTCCTGCGCATCCAGACGGAAAGGATCCACGAAAGCCTCTTTCCCTCGGCCCGCGAGTACGCCCGCTTCTTCGGCCTGTCCCGCCATACCCTCGGCTGGCTGAAGGAGGGTGCCGTCGTCCTCCATCCCGGCCCCATCAACCGCGGCGTGGAGATCGAGCCCGAGGTAGCCGACGGCCCGCGCAGCCTCATCCTCCACCAGGTGGAGAGCGGCGTCGCCGTGCGCATGGCCGTCCTCCTCCGCGCCGTGGGACGACTCGAGGAGACGCTCCATGCGTGAACTGTGGCTCGTTGGCGGCCGGATCCTCGATCCGGCATCGGGGACCGATGCGCCCGGGAGCGTGGTGATCCGCGACGGTAGGGTCGCCGCGATCGAGCAAGGCGAGGGCCGGCCGCCCGAGGGCGTGGACCGCATCGACTGCGCCGGCAAGTGGATCGTCCCCGGTTTCGTCGACCTGCACGTCCACCTCCGCGAGCCGGGCGAGGAATACAAGGAGACGATCGAGACCGGCGCGCGGGCGGCGGTGCGGGGTGGCTTCACCTCCGTGGTGGCCATGCCCAACACCAAGCCGCCCATCGACGACCCGGCGCTGGTGCGCTTCGTGTTGGAGCGGGGGAGAGAGGCCGGCCTGGCCCGCGTCTACACCTCCGGCGCCATTTCGAAGGGGCTGCGCGGCGAGACGCTCGCCGAGATCGGCGGGATGAAGGAGGCCGGCGCGGTCTGCATCACCGACGACGGTCGCCCGGTCATGAACGCCGGGCTGATGCGGCGCGCCCTGGAATACGCTGCCACCTTCGATCTGCCGGTGATGGTGCACGAGGAGGACCTGCACCTTTCCAACGGCGCGGTGATGAACGAGGGCGCGGTCTCGGCACGACTCGGCCTGCCGGGCTTCCCGAACGCGGCCGAGGACGTGATGGTCCTGCGCGACATCGAGCTCGCCGCCCTGACCGGCGCCCACCTGCACATCGCCCACCTCTCCACCGCCGGCGCGGTGCGGGCCGTGCGCGCCGCCAAGGAGCGGGGCCTGAAGGTGACGGCGGAGGCCACGCCCCATCACTTCACGCTCACCGACGAGGCCGTGGCCACCTACGACACGAACGCGAAGATGTGCCCGCCGCTGCGCAGCCGGGCCGACGTGGAAGCGGTGCGGGAAGGGCTGGCCGACGGCACGCTGGACGCCATCGCCACGGACCACGCGCCGCACAGCTCGCTGGAAAAGGACGTCCCCTTCGCCCAGGCGGCGAACGGCATCGTCGGGCTGGAGACGGCGCTGCCGCTCACGCTGCGCCTGGTCGAGGAGGGCGTGCTTTCGCCCATGCGCGCCATCGAGCTTCTGAGCTGGGGGCCGGCGCGGGCCTTCGGCCTTCCCGGCGGGCGCATCGCGGTGGGGGAGCCCGCGGACATCACCGTGGTCGATCCCGCGGTGGAGTGGGTGGTCGACGCCGACGCCTTCGCCTCCAAGGGGCGGAACACCCCCTTCGATGGTTGGAAGGTGCGCGGGCGCGCCACCCACACCATCGTGGGCGGGCGGATCGTCTTCGGCGGGGAGGGCGCTTAGTGTTCGCGCAGCATCTGGAAAAGCTCGCGGCGTGGGCCACCGAGGGGAGGGAGGAGGAGATCCTCCAGGCCCGCCGCGCGTACTTCGAGCGCATCGGGGAGGCCCACGAGGAGGACCGCAGCTTCGAGGCGCGGATGAGCGCCTTCATGGAGCACTTCCTCTTCGACCGGCCGCTGGACGGCGCCGGACGGCCTCCGGTCCGGGTCTACCTCGAGACCCGCGGCGACGATCTGGCGCCCGAGGAGCGCGAAGCCCTCGAGGCCCTCAGCCGGAGCGTCTACGGCGCCTTCGAGGTCACCAAGCTCGGTACCCGGCTGGGCCTGCGCGTGCGCGAGGTGCTCAGCCGCACCGAGTACGACATCCTCGAACGGCGTGAGCTCGTCGCCCTCGCGAAGGGCGACATCCTCAACGCCCGCGTCATTCCGTGGAAGGGCGCCCACGTCTTCAGCGGAAGCTTCATCTACCACCCGCGCGAGGCCACCAAGGCCATCCTCCGCGAGGCGAAGCGGCGCACCAAGAGCGACCTCGACACCACCCCCTCCGATTTCGCCGCCGAGCTCGCCCGCATGGCGCTCAAGCTCGAGCGCTACCGCAACGTCTCCGTCGAAAACATCTACAAGTTCGGCTGAACGCGGGTCGACGACCACCATCGTCGCGGGCAGTCCCCTCCGTCCCGTGGGGGGCTTGGAGAAGAAGAGCGGTGCGGGCAGAGTGGGGCGGTGGCGCTCGCCATACCCCTCGAGCCCGCCTTTCGCGGCCACCTGCGCGTGCGGCCTCCGTTCCGCCTGGATCTCACCGTGGCGGCCCTGCGGCGGCTGCCCACGAATCGAGTCGACCTGGCGGATGCTGGGCACCGACGTGGACCTCGACCCCTTCTACGCGCTGGCCGAGAGGGGGCCGCCGGAGCTCGCGCGCCTCGTCGCGGCCTTTCGCGGGGTGAAGCCGCCGCGCACCGCCTTTCCCGACCTCGACCCCTCCCGCCTCCTCGGCCACCTCGGTCCCTATCGCGGGATGCTCTACTACCACCTCCTCCTCGCCCACGGCGCCGGAGGCTGAGGCCGGCTACAGCCGGTGGATGGTCATGAGGTTGGTGGAGGCGGGCTGGTTGGGCACGCCGCTCGAGATGACCACCGCGTCGCCGCGATTGGCCCAGCCTTCGCGGATAAGGACGTCGGAGACCAGCCGCAGCATCTCCTCCGGGGTCTCGTAGGTGGGGATGAGGACGGGGATCACGCCCCAGTACAGCGCCATGCGGCGCAGGCTCTCCGGCAGCGGGGTCAGGCCGATGATGCGCGCATCGGGGCGGTGCTCGGCCACGAGGCGGGCGGACCGGCCGGTCTGCGTGCAGGCCACGATGGCGTTGAGGCCGAGCTGCTCGGCGGCGGCGCAGCAGGCCCGCGCCACCGCGGAGGCGAAGGAGTCGGAGCGGGCGAGGTTGTGGGGCTTGAGCTCCCGGTAGCGCTGGCTCCGCTCCACGTCGGAGATGATCGCCGCCATCGTCTTGACCGCCTCCACCGGATAGGCGCCGCTGGCGGTCTCCGCGGAGAGCATCACCGCGTCGGCGCCGTCGAGGATGGCGTTGGCCACGTCCGAGACCTCGGCGCGGGTGGGGCGGGGCGAGTGCACCATCGACTCGAGCATCTCCGTGGCGACGATCGCGATCTTGCCGAGCGCGTTCGTCCGCTCGATCAGCATCTTCTGGATCAGCGGAACGCGCTCGAGCGGCATCTCCACGCCGAGATCGCCCCGCGCCACCATCACCCCGTCCGCGATCTCCGCGATCGCATCGATGTTCGCGACCGCCTGGGGCTTCTCGATCTTGGCGATCACCGGAACCGCATCGCCGACGATGCGCCGGATCTCGAGCACGTCGGCGGCGGAGCGCACGAAGGAGAGAGCGACGTAGTCCACGCCGATGGAGAGGCCGAAGGCCAGGTCGGCGCGATCCTTCTCGGTGAGCGAGGGGGCCGACACCTTCGTTCCGGGAAGATTGATCCCCTTGTTGCTCCCGAGCTCACCGCCCTGGACGACGCGGCAGACCACCTCGTTCTTTCGCGGCTTGCGCAGCACGGTCAGAAGGAGGCGTCCGTCGGCGAGGAGGATCTCGTCGCCGACGTTCACGTCGCGGGGGAGGTTCTTGTAGGTGGTGGAGAAGCGCTCGGGGGTCCCGAGCACGTCGTCGGTGGTGATGATCACTTCCGCGTCGTCCTCGAGGACGATCGCGTCGTTTTCCATCTTGCCGGTGCGGATCTTCGGACCTTGGAGGTCCAGCAGGACGGCCACCGGCTTGCCGACCCGCTCCGAGGCCTCGCGGACCCAGCGGAGCCGACGTTCGTGATCGGCGTGGGAGCCGTGCGAGAAGTTCAATCGCGCAACGTCCATCCCCGCCCGGATCAGCGCCTCGATCTTCTCGGGGCTGTCGGTGGCGGGGCCCAGGGTGCAGACGATCTTCGCCTTGCGCATGGACGACTCCTCTCGCCCGGAACGTCGCGCCCGCCTCAGTCGTCCTCGTAGTCCTCGTCTTCGTCCTCGAGGTCCTCGTCCTCCTCCTCGTCTTCGTCCTCGTCCTCGTCCTCGTCTTCGTCGTCCTCGTCGGGCTCCTCGTCATACGGAGGAGGCAGGTCGTCGGCTTCGACGGACAAGGAGACGAGGAAGCGGCTGCGCAGCTCGGCCACCCGGGCGAGGAGATCGTCGAGCGCATTCGCGAACTCTTCGCTCACGCTCGTGGGGGCGCGCTGTCCGCACTCCGGGCAGACGATGGGTTCGCCTTCCATCAGGTCGCCGAAGTCGAGTTCGAAAGAGGCATCGCACTCTTGGCACGTCAGTTCGATCGTCATGGCGGCTAGGTAGCCAGCGGACGGGGATGCGGTCAAGCCTCAAGCGCGTTCCCCAACGCCGCTTTCGCTGGCCCTTCCGGCCGATCGAGTGTGGTATAAGGGCGGCCCACACCCAGGCGAAAGGATTGCGGCCATGGCGCGATTCGAGAAGCTGGTTCCACCCACGGAAGGCGAGAAGATCACCGTGGGGGCCGACGGCACGCTCAACGTTCCCGACAACCCGATCATCCCCTTCATCGAAGGCGACGGCACCGGACCCGACATCTGGCGAGCCACCCGGAAGGTGCTCGACGCCGCGGTGGAGAAGGCCTACGGCGGCAAGCGGAAGATCGTCTGGTTCGAGATCTACGCCGGGGAGAAGGCGAACGAGGTCTACGGGCCCAACACCTGGCTGCCGAACGACACCCTCGAGGCGGTCCGGGAGTACGTGGTCGCCATCAAGGGGCCCCTCACCACCCCCGTGGGGGGAGGCTTCCGCTCCATCAACGTCGCGCTGCGCCAGGAGCTCGATCTCTACGCCTGCATCCGCCCGGTCCGATGGCTGAAGGGCGTGCCCGCGCCGGTCAAGGAGCCGCACAAGCTCGACGTGGTGATCTTCCGCGAGAACACCGAGGACGTCTATTCCGGCATCGAATACGCCTCGGGCAGCGCGGATGCGGAAAAGCTCCGCACTTTCATCAACAACGAGCTGCGGCCCAAGGAGCCGATCCGCGAGCTCTCCGGCATCGGCATCAAGCCCATCTCGCCCTTCGGCACCAAGCGCCTGGTGGAGGCGGCCATCCGCTACGCCATCGCCAACGGCCGCACGGTGGTCACCTTGGTGCACAAGGGCAACATCATGAAGTTCACCGAGGGCGCCTTCCGCGACTGGGGCTACGAGGTCGCCCGCGAGAAGTTCGCGGACCGCATCGTCACCGAGGCGGAGCTCTGGGAGAAGTACGACGGTCGGCTGCCGGAGGGTAAAATCCTCCTCAACGACCGCATCGCCGACAACATGTTCCAGCAGATCCTGCTGCGGCCGGACGAGTACCAGGTCCTGGCCCTGCCGAATCTGAACGGCGACTACCTCTCGGACGCGGCGGCGGCGCAGGTGGGCGGCCTTGGCATCGCCCCCGGTGGCAACGTCGGCGACCGGGCCGCCATCTTCGAGGCCACCCACGGGACGGCGCCCAAGTACGCCAACCAGGACAAGGTCAATCCCGGATCGCTCATCCTCTCCGGGGAGATGATGTTCCGCCACCTGGGATGGAACGAGGCGGCCGACCTCGTGGTGCGCGGCATGGAGCGCGCCGTCCTGGCCAAGACGGTGACCTACGACTTCCACCGGCAGATGGAGGGGGCCACCCTGCTCAAGACTTCCGAATTCGCGGACGCCATCTGCCGAAACATGTAAGCCAATGCGAGGCATCAGTTTCGTTGCCGAGGCTTGCAGGCGCGGCGCCGCCTTCTTTACAGTCGCCGCAAGCCCTCGATAACGGTGTGCTGCGGCGGAGGGGCGCCGTCCCCCCGCCCGGAGGTGATCATGGCTCGCAGGAACAAGATCGCGGTCGTCGGCGCCGGCAACATCGGCGGAAACATCGGCCTTCTCTGCGCCGAGCGTCGGCTGGGTGATGTGGTCCTCTATGACATCGAGCGGGTGCTCGGACCGACCAAGGGCAAGGCGCTCGACATCAACCAGCTCAACGCCGTCCGCGGTCTGGACAGCCGCCTGATCGGCACCTCCGATTTCGCCGACGCCGCCGGCGCCGACGTGGTGATCGTCACCGCCGGCGTGCCGCGCAAGCCGGGGATGAGCCGCGACGACCTCGTCGAGGTGAACCTGAAGATCATCCGCGACGTGGCCGAGAAGGTGAAGCAGTACACGCCCGACGCCTTCGTCATCGTGATCTCGAACCCGCTCGACGCGATGGTGTATGCGCTGCACAAGCTCGCGGGCCTCGAGGATCACATGATTTGCGGCATGGCGGGCGTGCTCGACACGAGCCGCTTCCGCTTCTTCGTCGCCGAGGCGCTCGACGTTTCGATCGAAGACGTGCACGCGATCGTCCTCGGCGGACACGGCGACGACATGGTTCCGCTCACGCGTCTGTGCTCGGTCGGCGGCGTGCCCCTCGAGAGCCTGCTGCCCAAGGAGAAGCTCGACGCGATCGTCGAGCGCACGCGGAAGGGCGGGGGAGAGCTGGTGCAGCTCTACGGCACCGGTTCGGCGTACTTCGCCCCGGCCGAGTCGGCGGTGGCGATGGCGGAGGCCTACCTCCTCGACCGCAAGCGGGTCCTGCCGGTGGCCGCGCGCCTGCACGGCGAGTACGGCATCGACGGCTACTTCTTCGGCGTCCCGGCCCGCATCGGCGGCGGCGGCGTGGAGAAGGTCTACGAGATCGAGCTCCTGCCGCACGAGAAGGAGATGCTCGACAAGAGCTTCGCCGCGGTCCGCTCCGTCGTGGCCGCCTGCAAGCTCTGAGGCGAACGCAACGAAACCAACCGGCGGGGCGTGGGCCCCGCCCCTTCGTTCGGGGAAACTTCGATGAACCCAACCACGAGCACCACGGCTCCCGCAGCCCGGCGGTCGGTCCTCGGCAACTTCGTCCGTTCGTCGATCGGCGCGAAATGGGTGATGGCCGTCACCGGCATCCTCTTCCTGCTCTGGTTGATCGGCCACCTCGTCGGCAACCTGCAGATCTTCGCCGGCGCCCAGATCCTGAACGACTACGCGGCCTTCTTGCGTGCGAACCCGACGCTGCTGTGGGTGGTTCGCATCGGCCTGATCGTGGTGGTGGCGCTGCACGTCTGGGCCGGCATCCGCCTCTCCCAGCTCAACCGGCAGGCGCGGCCGCAGCGCTACGAGGGCTATCGCTTCCGCAAGGCGAGCTGGGCCTCGCGCACGATGATCGTGTCGGGCCTCCTCATCCTCGGCTTCGTGATCTTCCACCTCGCCCACTTCACCTGGGGATGGATCTTCCCCTCCTACTTCCAGCAGGTGGACGCCAAGGGGCAGCACGACGTCTACGGCATGCTCGTGAAAGGGCTGAGCCACCCGGGGATCGCGGTGCTCTACATGGCGGCGATGGTCTTCGTCGGCATGCACCTCTCGCACGCGATCTGGAGCGCCATCCAGACCATGGGCCTGAATGGCCCGCGCTGGACGCCGATCGCGCTGAAGGGCGGGCGCTGGCTCGGCATCCTCATCGCGCTCGGGTTCTTCATCATTCCGCTGGCGGTCCTCCTCGGGATCGTGCGCATCTAGGCCTTCGGCGAAGGACAGGGAGACCCCATGAAACTCGACGCAAAGATTCCCAGCGGCCCCCTGGCGGAGAAGTGGGACAAGCACCGCTTCGAGATGAAGCTGGTCAACCCCGCAAACCGCCGCAAGTTCCGCATCATCGTGGTCGGTAGCGGTCTGGCCGGTGCCTCCGCCGCCGCCACCTTGGCGGAGCAGGGCTACAACGTCGACTGCTTCTGCTATCAGGACAGCCCGCGGCGGGCGCACTCCATCGCGGCCCAGGGCGGCATCAACGCGGCCAAGAACTACCAGAACGACGGCGACAGCGTCTTCCGCCTCTTCTACGACACGATCAAGGGCGGCGACTTCCGCGCCCGCGAGGCGAACGTCTACCGCCTCGCCCAGGTCTCCGCGAACATCATCGATCAGTGCGTGGCGCAGGGCGTTCCCTTCGCCCGGGAGTACGGCGGCCAGCTCGCCAATCGCTCCTTCGGCGGCGCGCAGGTGTCCCGTACCTTCTACGCCCGCGGCCAGACCGGGCAGCAGCTTCTGCTCGGCGCGTACGCGGCGCTCTCGCGTCAGATCGGCGCGGGCCGGGTGCGGATGCATCCCCGCACCGAGATGCTCGACCTCGTGGTGGTCGACGGTCACGCGAAGGGCATCATCACCCGCGACCTGGTCACCGGAAAGATCGAGGCCTGGGCGGGCGATGCGGTGCTGCTCTGCACCGGCGGCTACTCCAACGTCTTCTTCCTCTCCACCAACGCCGCCGGCTGCAACGTGACCGCCACCTACCGCGCCTACAAGCGGGGCGCGGGCTTCGCCAACCCCTGCTTCACCCAGATCCACCCGACTTGCATCCCGGTCCAGGGCGAGCACCAGAGCAAGCTGACCCTGATGTCCGAGAGCCTGCGCAACGACGGGCGCATCTGGGTGCCGAAGAAGGCCGGGGACACCCGTCATCCGAACGACATCCCGGAGGACGAGCGCGACTACTACCTGGAGCGGATGTACCCGAGCTTCGGGAACCTCTGCCCCCGCGACATCGCCTCGCGCGCGGCCAAGCGCGTCTGCGACGAGGGCCGCGGCGTCGGCCCCGGGGGAATGGGCGTCTACCTGGACTTCGCCGACGCCATCCGGCGGCTCGGCAAGGACGTGGTGCGCGACCGCTACGGGAACCTCTTCGACATGTACTACGAGATCACGAACGAGGATCCGTACGAGGTTCCCATGCGCATCTACCCGGCGCCGCACTACACCATGGGCGGCCTCTGGGTGGACTACAGCCTGATGAGCACCATCCCCGGCCTGCACGTGCTCGGCGAGGCGAACTTCTCCGATCACGGCGCGAACCGCCTGGGCGCCTCGGCGCTCATGCAGGGCCTGGCGGACGGATACTTCGTCATCCCCTACACGCTGCCGCACTACCTCGCCGAGCACGGCGGGAGGAAGGTGACCACCGACCACGAGGCCTTCCGTGAGGCCCGCGAGGCGGTGGAGACGCGCATCCGCAAGCTCCTCTCGATCAAGGGCAAGCGCAGCCCCACCTCCTTCCACAAGCAGCTCGGCCGCATGCTCTGGGACAAGTGCGGCATGGCGCGCAACGCCCAGGGGCTGAACGAACTCCTCCAGGAGATCCCGAAGCTCCGCGCGGAGTTCTGGGAGAACGTCAACGTCCCGGGCGAGAACGAGAACCTCAACATCGCCCTCGAGCGCGCGGGCCGTGTGGCCGACTTCCTCGAGTTCGCCGAACTCATGGTCCGCGACGCGCTCGCGCGCGAGGAGTCCTGCGGCGGCCACTTCCGCGAGGAGTACCAGACCCCCGACGGCGAGGCCCTCCGCAACGACGAGAAGTTCGCCCACGTCGCGGTGTGGGAGTACCAGGGCGACGACAAGCCGCCGGTCCGCCACGAGGAGCCGCTGCATTTCGAGTACGTCCAGCTGGCGACGAGGAGCTACAAGTGAAAGCGGGCACCATGAACGTAAAGCTGCGCGTCTGGCGCCAGAAGGATTCCCGGAGCGCCGGTGGGTTCGTCACCTACGAGGTGAAGGACGTCAGCCCCGACATGTCCTTCCTCGAGATGCTCGACAAGGTGAACGAGGACCTGATCGGCCGCGGTGAGGAACCGATCGCCTTCGATCACGACTGCCGCGAAGGCATCTGCGGCATGTGCTCGCTGGTGATCAACGGCTACGCCCACGGTCCCACCGGCCCGGGGGTGACCACCTGCCAGCTCTACATGCGGCACTTCCGCGACGGCGACGAGATCGTCGTGGAGCCCTTCCGGGCCAAGGCGTTCCCCGTCGTCCGCGACTTGGTCGTCGACCGCAGCGCGCTCGATCGCGTGGTGGCGGCCGGCGGCTTCATCTCGGTGAACACGGGCGGTGCGCCCGACGCCAACGCCATCCCGGTGAGCAAGGAGGAGGCCGACGCCTCCATGGACGCAGCCACCTGCATCGGTTGCGGCGCCTGCGTGGCCGCCTGCCCGAACGCGTCCGCCATGCTCTTCGTCGGCGCGCAAGTCTCGAAGTACTTGCACCTGCCGCAGGGCAGGGTGGAGCGCGAGCGCCGGGTCGCCAACATGGTGGCGGCCATGGACGCCCAGGGCTTCGGCAACTGCACCAACCACCGCGAGTGCGAGGCCGTCTGCCCGAAGAACATCCCGGTCAAGGTCATCGCCGAGATGAACCGGGAGTTCATCCGCGCCAAGGCGAAGGGCAAGCGCTGAGCGCGAGCGCCCAAAGGAGCCAACGTGAAAATCCACGAGTATCAGGGGAAGGAAATCTTCCGGAAATTCGGCGTCCCGACCCCTCGGGGCATCGTCGCCTCCTCGCCCAACGAGGTGGAGGCCGCCGCCAAGCAGCTCGGCACCCCCGTGGTCGTGGTCAAGAGCCAGGTCCACGCGGGCGGCCGGGGCAAGGGCACCTTCAAGGATTCCGACGGAGGGCGGGGCGTCCGCCTCGCGCGTTCGCCCGAGGAGGCCCGCACCTTCGCGGAGAACATGCTGGGCAAGACCCTGGTGACCGTGCAGACCGGTCCCGAGGGTGCCCGCGTCAACAAGCTCTACGTCGAGGAAGGCCTCGACATCGAGAAGGAGTTCTTCCTCGGCCTGACCCTCGACCGGCAGACCGGCCGGATGACCATCATGGCCTCCACCGAGGGCGGCATGGAGATCGAGGAGGTCGCCGCGAAGCATCCCGAGAAGATCCTTCGCGTGGCCATCGATCCCGCCGTGGGCTTCCAGGCCTACCAGGGGCGGCAGCTCGCCTTCGGCCTCGGCCTGAGCGGTCCGGCGGTCAACAAGTTCGTGCAGTTCTGCGCGGCGCTGGCCAAGGTGGTCGACGCCACCGACGCCTCGCTCGTCGAGATCAACCCGCTCGTCCTCACCAAGCAGGGCGAGATCCTGGCGCTCGACGCCAAGGTGGACTTCGACGACAACGCGCTCTTCCGCCACCCGGATCTCATCTCCTACCGGGATCCGCTCGAGGAGGATCCACGCGAGCGCCAGGCGAAGGAGTACGACCTCTCGTACATCTCGCTCTCGGGCAACATCGGCTGCATGGTGAACGGCGCCGGCCTCGCCATGGCCACCATGGACATCATCCAGTACTGCGGCGGCATGCCCGCGAACTTCCTGGACGTGGGCGGAGGCGCCGACGAGAAGAAGGTCACGGCCGCCTTCAAGATCATCCTCGCCGATCCCAACGTGAAGGCGATCTTCATCAACATCTTCGGCGGCATCATGAAGTGCGACGTGATCGCCGACGGCGTGATTGCCGCCGCGAAGGAAGTGGGCCTCGACCGACCGCTCGTCGTCCGCCTCGAGGGAACCAACGTCGAGCTCGGCAAGAAGAAGTTCGCCGAGAGCGGCATGAACATCATCACCGCCGACACCATGCTCGAAGGGGCGCAGAAGGCCGTCGCCGCGGCGGAAGGGAAGTGAGCCATGGCCATCTTCGTCGACGAGAACACCAAGGTCCTGGTGCAGGGGATCACCGGCTCCGCCGGTAGCTTCCACGCGAGCCAGATGCTCGCCTACGGCACGCAGGTCGTGGCGGGCGTCACGCCGGGCAAGGGCGGAACGCGCTTCGAGGACAAGGTCCCCGTCTTCGACACCGTGGAGAAGGCGGTGCGCGAGACCGGTGCGGAGGCGAGCGTGATCTTCGTTCCCCCGCCGTTCGCCGCCGACGCGATCCTCGAAGCGGCCGACGCGGGCGTGAAGATCATCGTGGCCATCACCGAGGGCATCCCGGTGCTGGACATGGTGCGCGTCAAGCGCGCGCTGCAGGGCCGGCCGGTCCGCCTCATTGGCCCCAACTGCCCCGGCATCATCACCCCGGGGCGGGGCGAGGGCTCGAAGGGCGGCTGCAAAATCGGCATCATGCCGGGCCACATCCACCGCCGCGGTTCGATCGGCATCGTCTCGCGCTCGGGCACGCTGACCTACGAGGCGGTGCACCAGGTCACGCAGCTCGGCATGGGCCAGTCCACGGCGGTGGGCATCGGCGGCGATCCCGTGAACGGGACCGACTTCATCGATTGTCTGAAGGCCTTCGAGGAGGATCCGGAGACCCGGGCGATCATCATGATCGGCGAGATCGGCGGAAACGCCGAGGAGCGCGCCGCCGCCTTCATCGAGGAGCACGTGACCAAGCCGGTGGTCGGCTTCATCGCGGGCCGCACCGCCCCTCCGGGCAAGCGCATGGGCCACGCGGGCGCGATCATCTCCGGCGGCCAGGGTTCGGCCGAGGACAAGATCCGCGCCATGGAGTCCGCGGGCATCACCGTGGCTCCCAACCCCGCCGTGCTCGGTCTCACCCTCCAGAAAGTTCTGCAGGAGCGGGGTATCCAGGCCTGATTGGCCGAGCGCCCGCTCGCATGGATTCGGAGTTCAACATGGCAGTCGAACGCACCCTTTCCATCCTCAAGCCCGACGCCCTGGAGAAGGGCATCATCGGCAAGATCATCGATCGCTTCGAGACCCGCGGCCTCAAGCCCGTGGCCATGAAGATGAAGCCACTCACCCGCGAGGAGGCGTCGGGCTTTTACGCCGTCCACAAGGATCGCCCCTTTTTCGGGGAGCTGGTGGACTTCATGACCTCGGGGCCCGTCGTCATCATGGTCCTGGAGGATGAGGACGCGATCGCCAAGAACCGGGAGATCATGGGCGCCACCAACCCCAAGGAGGCCGCCCCCGGGACCATCCGCGGCGACTTCGCCGAGAGCATCGACGCCAACACCGTCCACGGTTCCGACGGCCCGGAGACGGCCCGCACCGAGATCGCGTTCTTCTTCTCGGACAACGAGATCGTGCGCTATGATTGGAAGGCCAAGAAGGCCTAGGCTGTTTTCGTGAACGGCGGGTCGACCGACCCGCCAGTGCCCGGGGAGAGCCGTGGGGGGAAAGGCGCCCCGGGCCGGAGTCGATTTGGGTTCAAGTTCCGAAGCCTTTCCAGTCATCTCCTTCGTCGCAGGGCTGACCTTCCTGGTCTCCCTGCTCGCGTCCTCGGCCCAGGCGACCCTCGCCGCGCTCGGTGAGCACCGGCTGGAGGCCCTCGCCGAAAGCCGGGGACGCCTTCGCAAGGGGATCGAGCGCCTGGTCGCTCGCATCGAACGCATCCGGCTCTCCCTGCAGATCCTCGACACCGCGAGCAAGCTTTTGCTCGGCACGGCGGGCATCCTGCTGCTCGGGCGCCTGGGACTGGGTGGATGGACGGCAGCCGTCTGGCTGGTCGGCGCCTTCCTCCTCGTCCTGGCGCAGACGAGCCTGCGGGCGCTGGTCAGCCGCGATCCGGAGCGGCACGTGGTATGGGTCGGCCCGCTGGCCCTCGCCCTGGACGGCCTCGCCCTGCCGATCTCCGGTCCGCTTTCCGCGCTCGCGCGCGCCATCCGGGGGCGGGGCGAGCGTCGGCTCACCGACGCCACGGAGGAGATCGAGTACCTCATCGAGAAGAGCTCGGCCGCGGGCGCCATCGACGAGGAGCAACGCGATCTCCTCGAGTCCGTGATCGAATTCTCCCGGGTTCGCGTGCGCGAGATCATGGTGCCGCGGCCCGCGATCGTCGCGCTCCCTCACGACGCCGACTACGACCAGGTCGTGCGGGTGATCGTCGAGTCGGGCTACTCGCGCATCCCGGTCTTCGAGGAATCGATCGACCAGATCGTGGGCATCCTCTACGCGAAGAAGCTCCTCGAGGAGATCCACCGCAACAACGGCGCGACCAAGGAGGCGTTCCGCCTGGCCGACCACTTGGCGCCTCCCTTCTTCATCCCGGAGACGATGCGGATCAGCCACCTCCTCACGGAGTTTCAGCGGCGCAACCTGCAGCTCGCCGTGGTGGTCGACGAGTTCGGCGGGACGGCGGGTTTGGTCACGCTTGAGGACGTGGTCGAGGAGATCGTGGGCGAGATCCGCGACGAGAGCGATCGGGAGGAGCAGGCGCCCATCCGGTTGCTCGCCGACGGCCTCATCCAGGCGGAGGGCGGGGTGTCCATCCGCGACCTGGAGGATTTCGTCGAGTAACACCTCGAGGATTGGGACCTCGAGTTCCCGGAGGACGGTGACTACGAGACCGTCGGCGGCTTCGTGACCTCCATGGTGGGGCACGTGCCCAAGCCGGGCGAGACGCTCCGCCACGGCGACTTCGTCTTCACCGTGCGCGCCGCCGATCAGCGCCGCGTGGCGCGGGTGGAGATCGCGTGGGATCCCCTCGTGGATCGAGGCGAGGAGAAATCCTCCGCGAAGGAGTTAGAATCGGGCGCCGCCCCCGCGGCCCGTCGGTAGTCGCCTGGAGCGACCGGGGCCGTTCGGCCGCAGGATCCGTTCCCCGATGAGGCCCCCCGAGCGCATGCGGCGCTTCGCCGCGCAGATCAACGACTGGATCCAGGAGTCGCGCGACAACCTCCTGTCGCTCGTCCTCGCCGAGAGCGCGCCGGTCGATCTCCGCCTGGTGGGCCGCGTGCTCACCCAGGCCGCCCTGGTCGGCCTGGTCGCGGGGCTGATGGGCGCCGCCTTCTTCGCGGCCCTCGAGTACGGCCAGTGGTTTCTGCTGGAAGTCCTCGCGGGCTACGAACCGCTGCGCGCGCATGGGGAGCAGATCATCGGCGGCGGGCGCGGTGCACTGCGCCCCTGGCTCCTCGTCCTCCTACCGGCGCTGGGCGGCCTCGGCTGCGGCTTGCTCTCGCGCCTGGCGCCGGAGATCCGAGGTGGGGGAGGGAACGAGGCGATCGCCGCCTTCCACGAGCGGGACGGGCGCATCCGCCGGCGCGTCCTCTGGCTCCGCCCCCTCGCCAGCCTCCTGACCCTCTCCACCGGCGGCGCGGGCGGTCGCGAGGGCCCCACCATGCACATCGGCGGGGCGATCGGATCGTGGGTGGGGGAGCTGCTCGGCGTCGGCCCCCGCGAGCGGCGCATCCTCTTCGTGGCGGGGATCGCGGCCGGCATCTCCGCCGTCTTCCGCACGCCGCTCGGCGCCGCGCTGTTGGCGGTGGAGATCCTCTACCGCGACGGCTTCGAATCGGACGGCCTGATCCCCGCTGTCTTCTCCAGCGTCATCGCCTACTCGGTGGTGATCTCCCTCTTCGGCGAGAGCACGCTCTTCGCGGTGGGCCAGTCCTTTCCCTTCACGCCGCGCCACCTCGTCTACTACGCGGCGCTCGCCATCGTGATCGCGCTCGGCTCGGTGGCCTTCCTCCAGGCCCTCCAGGCGGTCAAACGATTCTCCGTGCGCTTCCCGGGGCCGGAATGGCTCCGCCCCGCCTGGGGCGGCCTCGTCCTCGGATGTCTGGTCACCGCCATCCTCTTCGTGGCCGGCCGCATGGGGATCGACCATGGTCTGGGCCTTCTCGGCGGCGGCTACGGCGCGGTGCAGGCGGCCATCTCGCAGGCCGACTGGTTGGGGGAGGGCTGGCGCGCGGTGGTCCTGCTCGCCCTCATGGCGGTGGGCAAGATCGTGGCGGCCTCGATCACGATCGGCTCGGGCGGGAGCGCCGGCGACTTCGCCCCCTCCCTCGCGATCGGAGGCCTTCTCGGCGGCGCCTTCGGCCTGGGCGCCCAGATCCTCTTCGAGGATCCCACCCTCCAGCCCGCGGCCTTCGTCCTGGTGGGCATGGGGGCCTTCTACGGCGGCATCGCACACGCGCCCCTCGCCACGCTGGTGCTCGTCTGCGAGCTGGCGGGGAACTACGATCTGCTCGTGCCCCTGATGCTCTCGCAGGGCATCGTCTTCGTGGCGCTGCGCAAGCGCGCGCTCTATCCGGCCCAGCCCGCCACGCAGCGGGAATCGCCGGTCTATCAGCAGCACGCCAGCCTGGCGCTGCTCTCCTCGGCCACCGTGCGCGAGGCGATGACGCCCGCGGCGGCGCCCGCGGTCTTCGCGCCCGAGACCACCGCCCGGGAGATGATGCGGCACCACGCGGCCGCGAGCTGGCAGGAGGTCTTCCCGGTCCGCGGCGAGGACGGGCGGCTGGTGGGGATGATCTCCGCCGAGACCCTGCGCCTGCTCGCCAACCAGCCCGACATCCTCGACTGGACCGTCGCCCGCGACATCATGGAGCCCCTCGTCGTCGTCCGACCCACCGACGACCTCCGGATGGCCGCCGAGCGCCTCGTCGCCGCGCGCATCCGCGCCCTGCCGGTGGTCGATCCGGACGGCGCGCTCCTCGGCTTCCTCGATCAGAGCCGCATCGCGGAAACCATCCTCGGCATCGGTCGCCGCGCCCAGGAGGAGGTCGGTCCGGACCCGGCGCAGCGCGCGTCCTGACCCGAGATCACCGCGCCGAAGCGCTGCGGCGCGCGAAGGGGAGGGTGAATCAGCGCAACCAGCCGATGCGCTGCAGGAAGTCGTCCACGAGTTCGCCCACCGAACGGGCGCAGGCGTCAGTGGCCGCGTGCGCGCCGCTGCGCAAGCCCTCGGCCACGCCCCCCGCCTCCAGGCTCGCCTCTCCGCCCTCGATGCGGTAGCGCAGGCGGGTGGTGCAGAAGAAGGGATAGCCGCCGGGATGGTCCATCCGCTGGACGGTGGCATCGAGCTCGCCGCGCAGGCGGAGGCGGGCGCGTTCGCCCTCGGGCGCGCCGCAGCTCTTGGCGTCGATGCCGCGCTCCGCGAGGCGGCCCGCGAAGAGCGCGGCGAGGTCGGCACCTTCCTCCGCCGCGAGGCAGATCTCCCACTCGATCGCCCGCAGGCGCGCATGCAGCGCGTCGCGCTCGCGGTCCATCTCGGCGAGCACGGGTGGCGCCCACGCCTCGCCGGGCGAGAGGGCGGCGAGGAGTCGACGCGCGGACTCGATCGCCTCCCGCTCCTGCTCGAGGAGCTGCAGCGCCTGTGCCTGGGCCAAGAGCCCCGCGTTCTGCCGCGCCCGATCGAGCCCCGCGCGCAGGCCTTCCGCGCGTTCGTCGAGCTCTGCGCGCAGCCTCCGCGCCGCCTTGCGGCGATCGAGGACGGCCACCACCTCCACCATCTCCCCACGGGTCCGGGCGGAGACGACTTCCACCCACTCCATCCGCGCGAAGTCGGTCTCCACTTGGATGTGCTCGCCGATCCGCTCTCGCTCGATGGACTTGTCGCCGGACCGCTCGGATTCGGCCTGGACCCATCCCTCTGCACGCAGGCGTCCGCCGAGCTGGCTCGCGATCTCCGCCGCGGCGCGGCGGCGTGCGAGCTCCATGGTCGGTCCCTCGCCCACGCCCACCAGGTGGTCGGCCGAGGCGACAAAGCGGTGCGCATCGGCGGATGCGGGCTGGCTCCCGCGCCCCGCGGTCGCGCAGGCCGCCGCACACGCGAGGAGCGCCCACGCCCAGCCGATCCTCATCCCTCGTCCGGCTCCTCCGAGAGGGGGGGCCGCACCACCTTCCGCCCCACCCGCAACGACACCGCGCGAGGTGGCTCCCGCGAGACCTCGCCGCCGTCCGCTGCGAATTCCCACGGCGAGAGCACGAGCTTCTCGTCCGGCTCGACCACCTCCCGCCGGTAGGTGCGTCCCCCATCGAGTTCGATCGCCACGTCCCGCCACGGCCGCTCCGACTGGTTGTGCACCAGCAGCGCCCAGCCCATGGCGGAGCGCCGCACGGAAACATAGGCCTGGAGGGGATTGTCCGCCTCGGCGCCGGCGCCCGTGCGCGCGATGCCGATCGCCGCCAAAGCGAGGAGGCCCCAGACGGAGAGCACGGCGATGCGCATGCGGAGGTAGCGGTCCCACGCGCGCACCGAGCGCAGCAAGCGAGCGCCCTCGTCACGCACCCACTCCGCGACCGCCTTCGCGCCGGCCAAGGCCCGTCCCGTCGCCGTCATGGCCGAAGTCTAGCAGAGTTCCACATTCCGCGAGATCACACAGCGACCCCCTCGGCGAAGGCTTGCAGGCGGGGGCCCTTTTCGATACCTACAGCCCGAAACCGGCGGTCGGAATCGCCGATCGGCAGCGAACGGAAAGGCCGGACCTTCCACCGGGCCACTCGATCCGGAAGGTGGTCGCGCCCCCGTCAAGGAGTCGTTTCGATGGCAACGATGATCACCGAGGAGTGCATCAACTGCGGCGCATGTGAGCCCGAGTGTCCCAACAGCGCGATTTCGCAGGGGGAGGACATCTTCGTCATCGACCCGAACCTCTGCACCGAGTGCGTCGGCTTCCACGACGAGGAGGCGTGCGCTTCCGTTTGCCCGGTCGACTGCTGCATTCCGGACCCGAACCGGGTGGAGTCCGAGGAGGTCCTCATCGAGCGCGCCCGCCGGTTGCACCCGGACGTCGACTTCGGTGACGATTTCCCCTCCCGTTTCCGGAAGAAGAGCTAGGTGCGTCGTCGCCTCCTCGTCGAGCTGCATCTCGCCTGCCCGCCGGACCGATTCGTCCGCCTGGGCGCGGGACTTCTCGCAAGGATCGGCGACGATCCCCGGCCTCGCCTCCTCCTCGCCGAGCTCGAGGGCGAGGCCATCCTCCTCGGCCGGCACCAGCGCGCCGCCTCCGCACTCGATCGGAAGTCGGTAGAGGATGCCGGCCTACCGGTTTTCCGGAGGCCGGGCGGGGGCCGCGCGCTCACGGCCGGCACGGGGCGGCTGGGGCTGTACCTCGCCCTGCCGCAGCCGGACGCCCTCCTCGATAGCCCCATCCCCACCGACCGCGTGATCAACCGCTACGTGCGCGGGCTGCTCGCGGGCCTGGCCCGCGCCGGGGCGGAGCAGGGCGCCCACTACTTCGGTCGCGACTTCGTCTCCAGCGAAAGCCGGCAGCTCGCCCGCCTTTCGCAGGAGGGGCGCGCCGACGGCGCCACGCTCTTCGAGGGCGTCGTGGCGGTGACCGAGAGCGTGGAGCTCCCTCCGGCGCTCGGCGGCTATCCCGTGCACAGCGATCCGCGCGCCGAAGGCCCACCTCCTGTCACCCTCGAAGAACTCGGGGGCGCGCCGCCGGCGTTTCCCGCGCTCGTCGAGGCCGTCGTCGGCGGCTACGAGAAGGCCTTCGGCGTGCAGGCGGAGCAGGTCGGCGACGCCACCGAGCCGGCGGCGATCGAGCCGCCGGTCTGGGAGGAGGAGGGCGGTTTCGAGGAGAGCGGGGTGGCGGACATCCCCATCGGCTTCGCCGAAGCCCTGGTCCGCCACGACGGCGAGCGGCTGCGAGCCGTGCGCTTCCGCGGCGATTTCATCGCGCCTTCCTTCACCGTCCGCGCGATGGAGGAGGAACTCGTCGGCCTTCCGCTGAGCTTCCCGGCGCTCGGCGAACGGGTCGACGCCATCTTCCGGCGCCCGGGCGCAGGGATCCTCGGCGTGCGCGGGCTGCGCATCTTCCCGGACGCCGTACTCGCCGCCGCGGGAAAGGTGTGAGCGCCGACCTGCGCGCGCTCTTGGAGAAGTACGAGGCGCTGCTGGCGCTGCGCGAACGCCGCGACGTGCGCGAGCGCGAAGGCTTCCTCCGCTTCGAGCCAGCGGAGGCCGCCGCGCGCAAGAAGGCCTTTCGCAGGCTCGCGCACCGCTTCCCCTCCGCGCTGACCGAGCTCGAATTGCCGACGGAGGAACTCGCCCTCCGCCTCGATCGCGTGCGGCGCTGCCTGGCCGGTGCGGCCACCCCCGAGGAGGTCGCGTGGGCCCGGGCCATGGTGGATCTCCACCTGGCGCTGCGGCTGGTGCTCGCGGCGCGGCGCCATCTGCGGCGGACGGGCGCGGACGCCTCCGCCTTCGACGCCTTCTGCCGACGCTTCGAGGTGCGGGCGCGACGGCGGGGGCTCGAGGGACCGGGCGCCTCGGAGTGGGCCGAGCGGCTGGGCCTCGCCCCCGCGGCGCTCTACGACTTCGTCCGGCGCCCGCCCGAAGGACGCTTTCGCACGCACGTCGCCCGCGCGCTGGGATGGACGGAGACCTTCTCGGCGGGGCAACGGGAGGGAGGCCCGTAGCGCCCTCAGTGCGTGGGGGTCGGCGGGTGCGCCCCAGGCGACGGTCGCTGGGCACCCGGCGCCTCGCCGACCTCGACGAGCGCGGCCGGATGGAGGTGCTCGGCGAGGAACCACACCTGCATCTCGTTGGTGCGGATCACGTCGCTGACCAGCACGTCGTTGGTCCCCTCGTCGCCGTCGTCGGCCGCGCGCTCGGCCGCGGCCCGCGCGAACTCGAGGATGAGCTCGTGCGCTTCGAGTAGGCGCGAGATCTGCACCGCCGGCTCTTCCCGGCCCCGGGGCGGACGCGGGACACGCGTGGTCTCCGCCACGTCGTGCGGCATCGCCAGGCACACGCCGCCCAGCGTCTGGATGCGCTCCGCGACCACGTCCACGAGGCGGACCTGCTCCTCGTGGTGTTTGTCGAAGAGAAGGTGCAGCGAGTAGAACGTCGGCCCCGACACCTGCCAGTGGTGCTTCTTGTACATGTCGCGCAGCACCATCGTGTCGGCGAGCACCTGGTTGAGCGCCTCGCAGCTGCGCGTTCGGACCTCGTCCGAGAGCCCCAGCGGATAGGCG
>Ga0079224_100003088_pt1 | contig 20726 bp, 17 predicted proteins | sample Stecom2015_FD_80414 | JGI IMG/M metagenome (GOLD analysis project Ga0079224, IMG submission 80414) | Agricultural soil microbial communities from Utah to study Nitrogen management - Steer compost 2015 | ecosystem: Environmental > Terrestrial > Soil > Agricultural land | place: USA: Utah...
ACCGAACGCACCGCCAGCGACTGCGGACCGGTGGCGCTGATGGTCAGCCCAAGCGTGACCAGTTGTTCCTTATGGCTTTCCATTACAGCAATGTCGCGTTCGGAACAATGAATCACATAGGGAACCAGCAATTCCTGCTGGGGCAGGGCCTGCTGGTCGAGCAGTGTTTTCAGGCGTTCATAGACCACGCGCTCGTGAGCCGCATGCATATCGACCAGGATCAGCCCGCGGGCATTCTGGGCCAGGATATATATGCCATGAAGCTGCCCCAGCGCCATGCCCAGCGGATAGGGGTCGGCCTCGTCGCCGGTGTCCGGCAAACCATGGCCGGTGCTGGCGTTGCCATTGGTTGCAGGGTGGCCGGCGGCGACCGTGTCGGGCGCGGCAAAAGTGTGTTGTGGTTCGTTCAGGTGCTGTGGCGCAGGCGCCAGCGGCGAGTAGAACTGTTTCCAGTGTTCCGTTGATTGCGGCGCCGCGCTGTGCAAATGCAGGGAGGGCTGATAGCCTGGGGTGATCCTGACCGCCTCCCGGGGTTGCGAATTGTTGACTGCGTTGTCGCCGGCGCGCGCGTTTTCTGCATCCTGTATATAGGTGGACTGTCCGGCCGGCGCCAGACCTGCCGGCAGCCGGGCAGGCAGCGCGTTGGCTGCGGCTGCTTCGCCGCCGACCCCGGCCAGAGCCTGGGTGAGCACCTGGCCCACAAAACGGTGGATGGCGCCGCTGTCCCGAAAGCGCACTTCATGCTTGGCCGGATGCACGTTCACGTCGACCGCAGTGGGGTCGACCTCCAGGAACAACACATAGGCGGGCTGCCGGTCACCGTGCAGGACATCGGCATAGGCCGTGCGAACGGCATGGGTAACCGTGCGATCCCTTACAAATCGACCATTTACATACAGATACTGCCGATCGGCGCGGGCGCGCGCAGCGTTGGGCAGCGTGATCAGGCCGCGCAACCCGGCAGCGGGCAATTGCGCGTCTATGGGGAGGCCGGCCTGGGTAAATTCACTGCCCAGCACATCGCGGATCCGTTGCAATAAATCTACCGGCATCCACTGCTTGTACGCTTTGCCATTATGAAACAGGCGAAAGGCAATGTCTGGATTGGCCAGTGCAATACGCTCGGCTACGGTCAGGCAGTGCCCCAATTCTGTCGGTTCGGATTTCAGAAATTTGCGGCGGGCCGGGACGGCGTCAAAAAGCTGTCTTACATCAGTGGTGGTGCCCGTACTGCCGGCCGCCGGACTGATCTGCAGTGCCGTTCCATCAATCTGCCAGGCATGATCGTCGTTCTCGGTACGGGATGTAAGGGTCAGGCGCGCCACCGAGGCGATGGAAGCCAGGGCTTCGCCGCGAAACCCCATGGAGCTGACCGACTCCAGGTCTCCCAGGCTGTTGATTTTGCTGGTTGCATGACGGGTCAGGGCCAGCGCCAGCTCGTCCCGGGGGATCCCGTGACCGTCATCGGTGATGCAAATACGGCGAATGCCGCCACCGTCGAGCCTGACTTCAATGCTGCGGGCGCCGGCATCCAGTGCGTTCTCCAGCAATTCCTTGAGAACAGAGGCCGGACGTTCAATGACTTCACCGGCCGCGATCTGGCTAATCAGCGTGTCGGGCAGGGGAGCAATATGGCGGCGGTCGGACATGGAGGTGACATCAGGAAAGAAAAGGCAATTATCCATTTTAGCGTGTTTGACGATAGCCGTACACGCAAGTCGGGCCGTGGCAGATCAGTTGCCGGGCAATGCTGCATGCAATAACGCCTTCGAAGGCGAAGGCGTTATGTGGATAAAAGCGCGTCCGTTTATTCCCCGACGGGACCATTTGGCGGCTTCAGCCGACTCTGGCCAGGGGCGGATTGGTGGAGAAATAATCGTTGACGCCAGAGAAAATGGCCCTGGCAATCTGGCGTTGGTTAGCCGGGCTGCGCAGGAAGTTTTCCTCTTGCGGATTGCTGATAAAGGCCGTTTCCACCAGAATGGAAGGAATATCGGGCGCCTTGAGCACGGCAAACCCCGCTTGTTCTACCTTGCGGCTGTGGATGCCGTTGATTTGCGCCAGCGAACCCAGCACGCGGTGGCCGATTTTCAGGGAATCATTGATTTGCGCGGTAGTGGACATATCCAGCAGCACACTGGCCGTCTGGCGGTCGTGGGCGCCGATATCCAGGCCGCCGATCAGATCGGAGGCATTCTCTTTTTTGGCCAGCCAGCGAGCGGCGGCACTGGACGCGCCGTTGCGGGACAGGGCAAATACCGAGGTGCCGCGCGCAGAGCGGTTGGTGAACGCATCGGCGTGGATCGATACGAACAGATCCGCCTTCACCCGACGCGCTTTCTGCACCCGAACATGCAGCGGCACGAAAAAGTCTGACTCGCGCGTCATGTAGGCCCGCATGTTGGGTTGTGAGTTGATGACATCGCGCAACTGGCGTCCGATCGCCAGGACAATGTCTTTTTCGCGTGTCCCGCGCATGCCGATAGCGCCCGGGTCTTCGCCGCCATGACCTGGATCGATGGCCACCAGGATGGGACGATTGGGGTTGGCGCGCGATGGCTGGCGACCGGCCGTGGCAGGGTTGACCTGACCGCTGACCGATGGCACCGGCGCATTGCTATTATTTTGCGCGAGATTGTCCAATACCTGTGCCAGAGGGTCATTTTCCAGATCTCTGGCCAGCGCCAGGATCGGGTCCTTGGCCACTTTGGGATACAGATCCAGCACAAGCCGGTACTGGTAATCGCCAACCGGCTTCAGCGTAAACACCTGTGGCGCAATGTCCTGTTTCAGATCGAACACCAGGCGCACCACATCGGCACGATTCTGTGCCACGCGCACCGCTGCAATATATGGATCATTGGGGCGGATTTTGGAAATCAGCGAATTGAGCGCCTGACTGATGGTCAGGCCCTGAATATCGACTACGAGCCGATTGGGATTGCCCAGCATGAAGTGCTCGGCCCGCAGCGGGGCATTCAGTTCCAGCGTCACCCGGGTATATTCGTCGGCAGGCCAGGTGCGTACGGCCAGAATCTGTCCGCCGGCAGCGGCGGCGACCCTGGAGACGACGGGAAGGGACAGCAGTGTGGCTGACGCGCCCAGAATGCGCCGACGGGTTATTGGTCGCCTGTTGGCATTCTCCTGTGAATGAGCTTTGTTATCCATGTCTTGCCCTTTTCCGAAAAAGCGTTAATTTGTGCCGTTCTTCCAGCCGATTCGTATATCAGGTACAGCTCAAGATCGGGTGTTGGCAACCCGGGTCCTGCTTTATCTGCCCACTCTATAAATACAATTGCGTCTTCACCCAGATTCTCACGAAATCCGGCTTCATGCCATTCTTCGGTATCGTTAAATCTATAAAAATCAAAGTGATACAAGTATAAACTAGAAACTTTATAGGTTTCAAGCAAAGTGTAGGTCGGACTCTTAATTCGTCCCTTGACGCCCATGGCCCTCAGGAAATGCCGGACAAAGGTCGTTTTGCCCGCCCCCAGATCGCCTCTCAGGTACACCTTCGCGTTTTTCCCTGCTTCGGGCTTCGTGGTATTGTCTTCGTAACTATTTGAAAAATAATGAGAAAAAATGTCTGAAAGCGCATTTGCCAGGTGTTCGGTGGCCACTTCATCGGGAAGGTAGAGAGAGGCGCTTGCCAGAGGCTCTGCAGGAAATGTTTGCAAATTGGACATGGAAATGGGGCCGTTCCGGAAAAAGAAACATAATGTAAATTATAAGAAAACCAGCGGAACCGCCTAAAATTTAATGGAAATTAATTGACGATCCGTGGCTAATTTACCAAATTCTGCCCGACGAACAGCCAGAACGGAATCGTGATCACTGAAAATACCGTTCCGATGGAAATGGCGGTGGCGACACAGCGCCCGTCACCGCCCATGCGGGCAGCCAGGATATAGGCAGCCGAGGCAGGCGGCAATGCGGCAAACAGAACGAGAATAGTCGTCTCCAAGGGGGACAGGGCCAGCAGGAATGCCAGTATCAAGGCAAAGACCGGCATGACCATCAGCCTGATGCCCAGAATCCAGGAAATGACGGCGCGATCCTGGCTTCCGCCTGCCAGCGACAAGCTCGCCCCTACGCACAGCAGCCCCAGTGGAATGGCGCTATTGCCCAGTTTGGATAACGTCATATCCACGGTGTTGTCCAGTCCGATGCCGGAAAAATTCAGCAACAGACCAGCCAGCGTAGCCAGAACCAGCGGGTTTTTCAGAATTTCCAGCCACACATTGGACCCCTGGAAACGGGCCAGCGATTTGACGGCCAGTACATTGGCAATCGGCACCGAGAACCCGACCAGCACAGCCATGATGGCCTGACCCTCACTGCCGGCCAGCGCGGCCGCCAGCGAGAATCCAATGTACGTGTTGAAGCGATAGGCGCATTGGGCCAGCGAAGCCAGTGCGATCGGCCGCGGTTTCAGGATCGGGCGGGCCAGCCAGGCAGCCAGATAACCGGCGAGACACAGCAGAATCGAAACCGCGAGCAGCCGGCCGGCAGAGCTGGCGGAAATAGGCGTGAAGGCGATAGATCTGACCAGGAGCGCCGGGAACAGAATGTAGTAGACGAGCTTTTCGGTATTAGTAAAAAATTCGCGGGAGAACTTCAGTTTGTGAAGCAGGACCCAGCCCAGCGCGACAATGAGACAATCTGGGATGACGAGCAGGGCAATATGCATAGGAAAATCGTATTTGAATAAGCAGAATTTAGGCTAGAATCAGATCATAGTTCAGAAAGCAGCAGCGATTTGCCATTATCATTTTTTGTTGTGAATAAATAACCATGCCAGATCAGCACGTCACGCCCGCCCACCAGCAGGCCATTGATCCATTTATTGATGCCCTGTGGCTGGAAGACGGATTGTCGCAGAATACGCTGATGGCCTACCGGCAGGACCTCAAGGGGCTGGCCGATTTTCTGGCAAAGCGAACGCCACCCAAAACCCTGCTGGAGACAACCAGGGATGACATCGAAGCCTGGTTTGCCGCCAGGCATGCCCACAGCAAGGCCACGACGGCCAACCGCCGCCTGGCCACGCTCAAGCGTTATTTTGCGTGGGCCATCCGCACCCATCAGATGAGTGACGATCCCTGTCTTACCTTGCATTCGGCGCGTCAGCCGACACGCTTTCCCAAAACCATGAGCGAGCAGCAGGTGGATCAGTTGCTGGAGGCGCCCAATACCCGCGATGCGCTGGGGCTGCGTGACCGCGCCATGCTCGAGACCCTGTACGCGTCCGGATTGCGGGTTACCGAACTGGTCAGTCTGAAGGTGTTGCATTTGAGCCTGAACGAGAATGTCGTGCGCGTGGTTATGGGCAAGGGGGGCAAGGACCGCCTGGTCCCGGTGGGCGCGCAGGCTGCCTACTGGCTTGAGCGCTATTTGAACGAAGCACGGCCCGATTTGCTGGGACGGCGTCAGTCCGATGATTTGTTTCTGACCCGACGCGCCACCGGCATGACGCGCCAGGCATTCTGGCAACTGATCAGGAAATACGCTCTGCAGGCCGATATCCATATACCGCTGTCGCCGCATACCCTGCGGCACGCGTTTGCCACGCATCTGCTCAATCACGGTGCAGATTTGCGTGTGGTGCAGTTACTGCTTGGACATGCCGATATTTCCACCACTCAAATCTATACTCATGTGGCGCGTGAGCGGCTCAAGCAATTGCACGCGCAACATCATCCGCGGGCATAAACCGAAAGGCCGGGCAGTTGCAGTAGAATATCCGGTTCCATTAACAACGATACAGGTCAGTGAACCGGATATGGCTGCCAGCAAACATGTTTCGGAAACGCCGGCCACTCAAATGTTGAAAAAACATAAAGTGGCCTACACCGAACACACTTATGATTACATTGATCACGGCGGCACCGCAGAGGCGGCGCGGCAATTGGGCGTAGCGTCACATGCTGTGGTCAAGACGCTCATCCTGGAGGATGAACACGCCAAGCCGCACGTGATGCTAATGCATGGTGATTGTGAAGTGTCGATGAAAAATCTGGCACGCCAGGCCGGCGTCAAGAAAATGCAGCCATGCCAGGCGGCGGTGGCGCCCAGGCATTCGGGATACCAGATCGGCGGCACCTCGCCTTTCGGCACACGCAAGCGGATGCCGGTGTGGGTGGAACAGAGTGTGCTGGATTTGCCGCAGATCTATATCAATGGGGGGCGACGCGGTTATTTGCTGGGAATTGACCCGCAGGTGCTGGTGGCGCTGTTGCAGGCGCAACCTGTAAACGTGGCCAACGAGACACGTGCCGCCTGAACTGTTTTTTGCAGTACGCCTCTAAATCCGGGTATTGCAGACGCGCATCTGTAAATGATCAATGAGCTGGCTGGGGGCGGCCTGCGCCGGCGCCGGACGCAGTGAGTGGGCGCATTGATTCGGAGGCGTCGTGCCGCAATTGCTTAATGGGTTCTGATGACAGAGCGCGCATTGATCTCATCCCAGAACGATTTGCCGCAAAGCTTGCAGCGGTCTTCATAGCTGGGATCGCACAAAATTTCGATAATTTCACGCGCATCCGGATACGATTGCGCAACGTCCCCCGCGCATTCATTGCATACCAATGCATTCAGATAATAATCTTCATGTTGCGGCTCTCTGCGCTTGCGGATCGCAAAGTGTTTCATGACAGTTCCCCCGACCGGTCACAACGCCAAATTAATACTACAAACAACAGCCTGTTGAAAAGCAGGGTTTATACTGATCAGGTATGGTCTGAGCGCGGCCAACTTGGCCGTGCTCGCGGAAATAGGGCGGTCGGCAGCTGAAACGGCAGTACGCGTTGCCGATCCTATCCGGAATCCTGTCCATGGGATCGGTGATCTGGTTCAGCGTGGCGTCGACGGCCCGATTCTCCCGACTTATCGTCGCATTTGTCACACTCACTGGTTTTTATTGGGCCGATCAGCGATAGCCAGGTCCATTGCCAGGATGATTTAGCATATAATGCTGGGTGCTTTTAAGCGTTCTCGCCGTAGTTAAATGGATATAACCGACCCCTCCTAAGGGCCAATTACAGGTTCGATTCCTGTCGGCGAGGCCATTAACCCTTATTAAATTTTAGATAACATAAATTATTATAAAAACATGGACGTTATTCGATCATATGTTTTTTCTGTTTTCTATTTCTAAAGAAATCGTAAATAGAACTATCCAAAAATTCGCCAAAATTTCCTGAAAGAATCTACCAGGTCATGGCGAGCTTACAACAACCAGCGACAGGTTATCGAACTCAATACTACAATTGCGGCAGTTTCCTGTCCGTTACTTTCCCGATCCTTAGGGAGTGCAAGAAACAGCTGAAAGAACGAGAGACAGAAAACGCCATTGAGCCGGCCCATCGCATCAGGCTGGGCGAACTGTTGCGCGGATACGGGAAAAAAAGCAACATCAAACAAAAATCGGCTACCGATGAGTCCAGGCGGATCAAGCGATTGAAAGACCGATGCCTTGATCGGATGGGCAAATCGATCGGTGATGTGAACACAAACAATGTGTCTCCTGGCGTGGGCCAGAATGGTCGCTGCGGTCTGGTAAAACAATTTTTCAGTTGCCAGGTATGGGATGGCATTGAATCACGCGTTTGCCATAGATCTATTATCGATTGGGGTTAGTTGCAAAGTGAACCCGTGGACAGGGGGAGGGGCTGACGGGCAATCGTTACGGAGAGCGGTCCATCACTACGGAGAAAGAGAGAAATTGACGAGCGGTAGCGAAGAGGGGGCAATTGACGCCCTCACGAAACGTGGTATTGCTATATTCTAAGGGGGGGCTGGATAGGCGGGCCATATCAATTTGCTTGCCTGGCACCAACTTTACAGTCAATTTGACCGGTAAAGCAAAGCAGCGCAAGGCGCGAGACGCTGAAGCATACGACGGAAGATTCGGCCGATGTATTCTAAATAACTATAATGTCTTACAAATAAATGGCAAATCCGATAGCGCGATTCAGTGTTATTGGCATTATGTATTGCTTAAATAGGAACCAGCTGTACTTCTAAGTAAAACCAGTAAGAGGGACAGATCTGCATGGACAAAAATGAGAATGAAAGCTTAAAAACGTTGGTAGCAACCGCTGGGATTTATTTTTTGCTTTTCTGGCTGAGCGGGGCTTTAATTCCTTTTTTCCCGCTTTGGTTAGACCATCAGGGACTCAGTCCAGATCAGATTGGTATTGTTGTGTCACTGTCTTTTTTACCTAAGTTAATCGGCAATCCACTCATAGCGCACATAGCCGACTCCACCGGCAAAGCCAATAGACTTATCGTAGCCCTGCTGTTGTACTCTGTGACGGTTTATTTATGCTACTTTTTTGCAGACGAATTCGTGGCGATTCTGCTATTAACACTGGCCGCGCATTTCGGAACGTCTCCGTTAGGTCCGCTAATGGACCGCGTGTCTATATCTATCAGGAAAAACGGTCGAGACTTTTATGGAAACATTCGGTTGTGGGGATCGACAGGTTTCGCGTTAAGTGCATTGTGCGCAGGCTACATAGTTTCTGGTCTTGGGGTAGCGTATGTCATGACCATTCCAATAACTATATTGACTATTTCGATTTTTGCATCGCGATACTTGCCGGTAGAGAAAAATACGAAAAAACGTGTCGAGCGACAACATTTAGGTGATCCACCATTAGTACAACTAATCCGTCGACCTGAACTATTGGCGGTCATTGTTGCTAGTGCCATCATCCAGTCAAGCAACGGATTTTTATATTCATTTTCCAGTATCTATTGGCAGCAAAGAGGCTATACGACGTTTGATATTTCCGTATTCTGGGGTGTTGGCATTGGATTTGAGATTATCTTCTTTTTTATCTCAAACCGGGTTGTGGACCGGCTGGGGGCGTTACCTCTGATCATGTTATCGGGAATATTTTCAGGGCTGAGGTGGTTTGTTCTCGGGATGACAGACACCAGAGAATTTATTTTATTAGCCCAGATTTTACAGTGCTTCACTATATCAGGTAACGTCAGCGCCATCATGGCCTATATTAGGCAAAATGCCGGGGCTGGCTATAAAACAACCGCTATTGCAATGTATACAACACTTGCGATGGGTGTGTTTATTTTCGGTTCGATCCAACTTGGAAAGTGGATGTATATTACGCTCGAAATTTCCGGATTTTATGGCATGGCGGTGGTGAGCCTAATTGGCGCCTTGGTGGCGTTCACCGTTATCCTATACAAATTTTATACGCATGAAGGTGTCGCCGCAGAAAATGCTTGATTGCTACTCATCATTGACGGGCTGCTTCTTGCTTCGTATGCCAGTTTACGAATTTTCGTAAACTTGGAAATGCAGCTAGGCTATTCCAGGAAACGCTCTTGAATCAATTGTGCTTAGTTTTCGGCTCGTGCCGCCGCTTGCTTTGCTCACACCAACTTTTGAGCAACGGGCACGCATTTATGTGATGGGAATTGGCATGAATACAACTGCGATTGATGCGCGTGCCGGCGCTTTAGCCTAATTGTGGAAACATTAAGGACAAGACAAGCCCCATGCCTTAAAATGGTACATCGCTAATCACCTGGAGAATGGCACATGAACAACGACACCGACTTTGACACCGCGCTGGATAATATCGATTTTGATGCGATTGAAAAGAAAAATGCCGAGCTGATCAAAAAGATGGATGAAAACTTGCCCGAAGTAGATGACGATTGCGGAGACGCCTGCAAAATCTAGGTGTGCGCAATGCCAGTAAAAAACGACGCTCTGTAGCGTCGTTTTTTTGTGCCTTTATGGCGTATGCCATATGAACTCTTTCCTGTGAAAGGTCCGATTGTAATCATAGACCCAAAAGAACGCCGACGCCGATAATCGCCAGCACCAGCGCTGCAATCGCCGTATAGACGTAGTTGCGTGCGTGTGCGAACATCACCAGCATAAGTGCGACGCGAATAATCGGCAACAGCACAAAAATCACCACGCCAAGCGTGATCAGCGCCTGGCCGGTCTGGACCAGGTTCGGGGCGCCGTCGATTTGCGTCAGGGCGCCAAGCATAATGCCGATCATAATCACTGCTGAAGCGATCAGGGTGCCATACCACAGCAGGCCCGCGATGATGCCATCGTGACGGTCTGGTTTGTTGATCAACGAATTCATGAGCCGGCCCCCCACAGATGGATGCCCAGCGCGCTCATCAACATTTGGATTGCAAGAGCGACAAGAATAACAGCGAACAGAATGCGCAGCTTGTCAGCGGGCAGTTTCATCAGCAGGCGGGCGCCGGCCAGTGCGCCGACCACTGAGCCAAGTGCAACAGGCCCGGCGATGTTCATATCAATGTCGCCGCGAACAAGATAGGCGCCGCCACTTGCCGCTGCCGTGACGCCAATCATAAAGTTGGACGTTGCCGATGACACCTTGATTGGCAGTCGCAAGGCGGTATCCATTGCCGGGATTTTCAGTACGCCGGATCCAATACCCAGCAAGGCCGAGATCACGCCAGCCCCATACATCAGGGAAAGACCCAGGGGAACCCGGGCAACCTGATAGGCCACGTCTTTGCCCAACTGGCGGTCCGGAAAGCTGGAGTGTAAATCCAGGCGACTGGCCAAGCTTTGCGGATCGGACAATATTGCCCGTGCCGGCTCACGCCGCCGCGCCATCATTTGCTGCGCGGATAGAACGAGAATAACGGCGAAAAGCCCATACAGAATCGGCGTTGGAATAATGCCTATCAATAGCACGCCGGTGACTGCGCCGAGCGTGGTCGCGGTTTCCAGGACAATGGCAAGTTTGATGTTAGTGAGGCGTCCTTTCAGAAACGGGGCGGCGCTACCGCAGGAGCAGGCAATCACGGACACGATGCTGGCCGCGATTGCAACGTGAATATCCACGCCGAACGCAATAATGAGGATGGGTACAATGAAAATGCCGCTTGCCATTCCCAGCATGCCGCCGAGCATGCTGGCGCCGAAAGCGGCGGCAAATAACCAGAACAGGGTCGCTATATCCATGTCTGCACCTCTAATCAGCGTGAACGCCGTGACAGCCGGGTGGCAAAGCGGATGGAGTCGCCCCGGTAGTACAGTTTTTCGTAATCGACGGGTTGCTCTCCGGTGCTATACGACGTGCGCTCTATCAGAAAAATCGGGGCGCCGACGGCAATATGCAGGGCCTGCGCGACATGCCTGTCTGCCACTACCGCCTCCAATTGATAACTGGCCTCCACCAATGGCAGGGCATATTTGTTTTCGAGCAGATCGAATATGGGTTCGACGTCCAGATTGTTGCTGACGACTTTGTCGCCGATCTCCAGGGGCAGATAGGTTTCGTCAAACGACATGGGAATACCATCGGCAAGGCGGACCCGCTCAATCCGATAGACCTGCGTACCCGGCGTAAGCTGCAGTGCCCGGGCCGTTTTCTCATCAGCGGTAACGATGCGCTTATCCAGCAGGCGCGAGGTTGGGTGACGACCCAATACCACCATGTCTTCGGCAAAGCCGGTTAGTTCGGTCAGGGCTTGCGTGATCTTGGGGTGTGTCACGAAGGTTCCCTTGCCGCGGCGGATCTCCACCAGCCCGCGGGCCACAAGATTGTCGATGGCTTTGCGGATAGTGGTTCGGCTCATCTGAAAGCGGGCGATCAATTGCTCTTCGGTTGGCAATTGTGTTCCGGCAACAAGTTTGCCGCTGGAAATTTCCGCCGCCAGTGCGGTTTCGATTTTTGCGTATAAAGGGGTATTGCTGGTGTCGGTCAGTTTCATAGTCAACATCATGACATCATGATGTCATGATGTCCAGAAAAAACGATCGAAGTATTTGTTGTGTTTATTTCATGTGTATTAATAACGACATGACTTCTCCAGCTCAGTTGTCGCCTGCCGCCCCAAGCCTGCGTCAAGGAAAAATACAATATGCGAACCGGAGATGCTTATCGGCCGGAGACGGACAGTCAGATTGCGGCGCCCGTTTTCCTTGGCAGGCGACGTTCGACGGGAGATGACTGGATGATGGACGTATTGGTCATTGAATAAGGGATCAATTGGTCAATCAGGCGCTCCAGCCCTTCGATGGAGTCGACATGCGCACGAGCAATAAAGCAATCTTCGCCCGTGACGCGATCACATTCGGCAATTTCAGGGATGTCTTTCAGAAGCTGCGCGACGCGTTGCAACTGGCCCGGGATAGGCCGAATACGCAGCCAGGCCGCGATTGGCAGGCCCAGTGCTCTGGGGTTTATCGTCAGGGTGTAGCCTTCGATCAGACCGGCATCTTCCAGCCTTTTTATTCGCTCCGAAACGCTTGGCGGCGACAGCCCGACAAGACGGGCCAGTTCGGCTGTTGTCGTTCTTGCGTCCTTTACCAGCGCATCGATCAAAATCAAATCCGTGCGGTCAAGCTTTCCATTTTGATATTTAAGGCGTTTCATGAAATAAACCTTCTTTTGTAAAGAAATTGGCCATAGATGACTTTTATTTTGTATTCATTTGATCGCTTCAGTCTCGCATAATAAGGACAAAGGAGCAAACAATGAAGCCACTGCATCTATCACACTTATCATTGACTCAGGTGGCCCGCTTTGTGCCTCCGCCGGCCTGGTTTGGTGTCAGCGCAATCTTTCATTATCTCGGGCCCTCATTTGCAGTGCTTCTGTTTCCGTCCATCGGCGTGCTGGGTATCGCCTGGTTCAGAATTGCGTCGGCGGCGCTCATTTTCGCACCGGTCACACGGCCATGGAAGACCTGGTGGCAGGCTGATGGAAGAACGCGATTATTGCTGATCGGGCTGGGGGTTTGCCTGGCTATAATGAACACGGCCTTTTATCTGGCGCTGGATCGTTTGCCGATGAGCCTTGTTGCCGCCATGGAATTCGCCGGCACGATCGCGGTCGCGCTATATGGCCTGCGATCGCCGCGCAATCTTTCGGCGCTGGTGCTGGCCGTTCTTGGCATCATCATACTGATTGACGTAAAGTGGGCCACCGATTTGCCTGGGCTCTGTTGGGCAGCATTGAATGCGACACTGTTCGTCATTTATATTGTCCTGGGACACAAGGCCGCAGAGGGTGGCGCTAGCAGTGGCGTTGAATATCTTGGTGCAGCAATGGCTATTGCATTTGTCACTGTGATGCCGATTGGCATCATCCAGGCCGTGGCGGCGTTTGGTGCGCCGGAACTTGTACTGGCAGGTATCGCAGTTGGATTGTGCTCTTCAGTGGTTCCTTATGTTGCCGATCAGATGGCGATGTCGCGTTTGCCTCGCGCTACCTTTGCCCTGTATCTGGCTATTCTGCCGGCCACTGCGACCCTTATTGCTGCCATCATGCTTGCACAGGTACCATCATTGCAGGATATCGTTGGCATTGCACTTGTGATGATCGCCGTTGCCATACACAGGCCACTACGATCCGCCGCAGACGTCGGTCGTCATGAGTGACGGGACGGACAGTAACTGCACGACGATGCACTCTTGTCAGAAAAGGGGCGGCGCTGCAGGGGAGCGAGTGGCCGCTCACTGATGCCAGAGGGCAGCCAGCGGTAACATCAGTGGGTGCGCGCACAGCGGCGTGTATTCAAGGGCAGCCCGAAGCTGTCATGCCGGCTTGTTGGTTGTGTTGGCGCTGGTATCGTCGCCAGCATCATAAACGCCGTCAGGGTCGGCAATCAGTTTCTGGAACTGCCCGCCTCGGGCCACCAGCATTTCGAAATGGGCTTTCCCGTCGTGCAGTCGTGGCGTCAGCAGCACGACTTTACCCTGAGTCTTCGCTTCTATATCGCGCACAATTTCAGTCAGGCCCTGCACGGTTTTGCATTTGCGGCGCTGCTCGTCGTCCTGAGTCCCGGCAGCGAGCGCACCATAGCTCAATTGCGCCGCCAGCGAGGACAGTACCAGTTTGAGTAGTACATCTTTCATCTTATTCTCCTTCTGGCAATCCGCGTGAACGGGTATATATTGATCGCAAGCGGTGGCTGTCTGCGTTGAATGGCCTGTGCGCCAGGTAAACGGCGGGATACAACGGCACGATAGGGGCTATCAGGGCGAAGAGTAAACGCCGGGTCATGGGTGCGTTGTCGTCCGCGAGCGCTCAGTTTACCGGCTTGTTCTGCAACGGGCCAGCAAATATTTCAAGTCTGATACGGCTTTTTGTGCTGCAGGGCAATACAAATAAGCTCATCTTTTTGGCAACACAGCAGGAATGGTGACGACTTCCGAATGCTTTTTGTGTGATCGAATTGTCCTGTACTTGCAGGATACCTGGGTATCGTGACAGTGTTATGACCCGTCGCCCGATAGCGTAACAACCGAAATGCTGCGCTGCGACGACAGCAATGCCGATGAATGCCTGTCATAATACCGGTTTGCGATTAAGGCGGGTCGTGGTATGACACGCCAGATTGTTTTTTCGGATGCGTTCTCATGGCATGTTCAATTGACGCGGTAACACCTGACATGGTGGCGTCGCTGGATCCGGATACAACTGTTGTTGTTACCGTCAATAACCGCCTGGTCTGGCGGGTTCACGCGTTGTTGCTCGAGCAGGCCGCTCGCGACAGGGCTGTGATGCAGCTGCCTGCCGCCAGCTCGCTCGCCCATTGGCTGGACCACTTGCACCAGGAACGGCTGTTTTGCGCCGATCCTTCCGTACGCAGTCACCGCCTCAGCGCTTTTGCCGCCCGTCTCCTGTGGGAAGACGTTGTCGCTTCACTGCAGGGCGAGACTCCGCTCATCGATGTCCAGCTGGCTGCTGCGCGCGCTATGGCAGCCAGTCATGACCATGATGAGTGGCAGGTGAAGGTCCAGCCCCAGGAGCAAACTGAGGAATACTTGCGCTTTATGCAGTGGCGCAATCAATACGAACAACGCTGCCGCGAACTAGATGCCCAGGACGACAATCACCTGTATAACACGTTGATCGATTCGATCGCCGCGGGTCGGCTGTTAAGGCTTCCCGCCACGGTGGTTCTGGCCGGCTTTAACGAATATTCGCCCCGTTTGACGCGGCTGTTGCAGGCATGTGCAGATCGCGGCAGCCGGTTGGTGTCGCTGTCCATGCCCAGGCACGAGCAGTCGCAACGCGTATTGTCGGCGCAAAAAGATCGCCCTAATGAGTGGATCGCTGCAGCGCACTGGGCCGCCAGCGAGTTGGCGGCCGATCCGCGGCGCCGCGTGGCCATTGTCTCGCCTGCCATGGAGGCCGATGCGGTGTTCGCCAGACGCATGCTGGATCGTGAGCTGTCGCCCGATCCGTCTGCGCCGGCATATCGTTACAACATGACAGTGGGACGTGCACTTGGCGACTGGCCGGTCGTCCTTGCCGCCTTTCGGTGGCTGTCGCTGATTGCCGGCCTGTGCGATCAGGGCTCGGTCCGGCCTCAGCAGTTTGGTCAGGCGTTGCTCGCCGGGTTTTGCAGCGCCAGCGCTGCCGAACAGTCGGCCATGGCAGTGTTGGATGCGCGCCTGCGTGACGCGCAAAACATTACCTGGAATACCGAACAGGTGTGCGCGCAAATGGATCGGCATGTCCCGGCGTTTTCCTATGTTTTCCGACAGGCGATCGCGCACTGGCGACAGGCCGCGTCGGGGGGGCGGCAGCACACCGAGCACTGGACCCAGACCATACGCGAAACGCTGGCCTTGCTGGGGTTTCCCGGCAGTGCGCTGTCGAGTGCCAACTATCAGGTATGTGCAGCGTTTGACGCGCTCCTGCATACGTTTTCATTACTGAACCTGTATGCGGGGCGTTTGTCGGGCATGCCTGCCGTTGCGCTGTTGCAGCGCATGGCCCGGGAGTCCATGTTTCAGCCGCAGCGCGACCAGGATGTCAGGCTGGATGTCCTGGGCTTTCTTGAAGCTGAGCACGGCCAATGGGACGCGGTCTGGGTGCTTGGTCTCACAGATGACGTTATCCCAGCCAGTCCTGACCCGAATCCGTTTTTGCCTGTCGCCGCGCTGGCCAGGGCAGGCGCGCCGCGCGCCACGCCGGAGCGGGAGAAAGCCTGGGCAATCGATATGCTGCAGGCCTTGTGCGGGGTTGCGCCCCGGGTCGTACTGAGCTACCCGGTCAGTGATGCCGATAGAGCGCTGCGCCCCTCGCCTTTGCTCAGCTTTTTTATCGGCGCGCAAGCGGCCGGACAGGCGACGTCTATGGAAGCCGCAGCGTGCCTGTCACGAAGCCGCGGCCCCGCGTTGCCGCTGGAAACGCTGAACGATAACCGGGGCCTGCCCCTGGCGCGCACGCTGGAAGGGGGGTCGGATCTGCTGGAAACGCAGGCGCTCAATCCGCTTTGGGGGTATGTCCGGTATCGACTGCTGGCCAAAGGGCTCAAACCCTATCCTGAATCGCTCAACGCAGCCATTCGCGGCATGTTTCTGCACAGCATGGCACAAAAAGTATGGGAAATGCTGGGCTCATCCGAACGCCTGTCACAGCTTAACCAGGAGCAGCAAAATGAGCTGGTGGCGCAGGCCGTGGCCATGGCGGCAGATCAGACGCTGGATGGCGTATCGCCAACGCTGGCAGCCATGGAAAAGGAGCGGGGGCATGCAGTCATGATGACATTGCTGGACCTTGAGCGGCAACGGCCATCATTTCACATCGTGGGTGTAGAACAGGCTGCCGGTTGGCAGCATGCCAGCGTAAAGGTCAATTTGCGTGTCGACCGCATTGATGAAACGGCACATGACGCCAAAGTGGTCATGGATTACAAATCCGGGCAGCGCACGCCAGATTTTCAAAAAGACTGGCTGCGGCCACAGCCGATCAATCTGCAACTGCCCTTGTATGCAACGGTGCTGCGGCAGCCGGATGAAGCGGGGCGACGCGGGCAGATAGAAGCCTTGCTGTTTGCAAAATTGAATGCAAGGAAAACCGAATTGAGCGGCCTGGGTGAGAATGGCACAGACATTGCCGGGGTGACGCCCCTGGCCAGGGTGGCGCCGGAGCAGAGCTGGGAGGCACTGCTGGACGGCTGGGAACGCAGCCTGCAGCAACTGGCCTGCGACATCTCGGACGGCGTGGCCGACAACCGCAGCTGGGCGGTGAATGACCTGATCTATTGTGATGTGCTGCCTTTTCTGCGGCTTGCACAGGAGAGTGAAGATGATTGAACGTCGGCCCAGTGATTTCGAGGCGCGGGCGCAGGCGCTGCGCACGGACACATCGTTCATTATTCAGGCGCCGGCCGGGTCGGGTAAAACCGAACTGCTCACTGATCGGATTCTGGCGCTGCTTGGCGGTGTGACCAAGCCCGAAGAGATTCTGGCTATTACCTTTACCCGCAAGGCAGCCGCCGAAATGCATGCGCGGGTATTGCGCAAATTGCGCGTCGGTCTGTCCGACCAGGAGCCCGCGAGCAGCCATGAAAAGACCAGCTGGCGTCTGGCGCGCGCGGCGTTGGCCCGTAATGAGCAGCAAGGCTGGGACCTGCTTAACCATCCGGCGCGCCTGAAGGTTCGTACGATTGATGCTTTCTGCGCGCAATTGGTCCGTTCCATGCCATGGATGTCCGCCATGGGCGGGATGCCGGGCATAGCTGATAATCCCGAGCAGCTATATTTGCAGGCAGCCAGAAGATTGCTGGAGCATGTCGACGACAACGAAAGCGTGCAGCACGTATTGCAGCATATGGATATTGATCTGGGATCGGTGGAACGGCTGATCGTGGACATGCTTGCGCGACGCGACCAGTGGTTGCGGGAAACGGTGGACACCGAGGCGGCCATGACCCAGTTGCGGGTGGCGCTCAGAGAGGTCATGGAGCAGAAACTGGACGCCCTGGCAGAAGCCATGCCGTTTTCCTACGCCAGCGAACTGGCGCCGATCGCGCGTCTGGCGGCTGCCAGTCAGGCCGAAACGGCCGTCTGCGTGCTGGATGCGCTCATGGACTGGGACGGTGTGCCACTGGCCCGTTCTGTCGAGGCTTTGCCGCAATGGCATGCCTTGTCGCGCCTGTTGCTCACCGGTAGCGGTGGCCTGCGCAAGCGCCTGACGGTCAAGGAAGGCTTTCCGGCCAAAAGCGCGCACAAACAGGCCATGCAGGACTGGCTTGATGCCTGGCAGAACGACAGCGAGCGCTGGAGCGGCCAGCTTGCCGAAATCAGTGGCTTACCGCTAGAGGTGTTGAGCGAGCGCCAGGAAAAAATCATCCGTTCCTTGCTGGAAACATTGAAGCTGGCGGCGGCGGAGCTGACACTGGTTTTTCGGGAAGAGAAGCAGGTGGACTTTATCGAAATCGCCCAAAGAGCGGCGCTGGCGCTGGGTTACACCGATGATCCCACAGATATGCTATTAAAGCTGGATGCCCGTATTTCGCATATTCTGATCGACGAGTTTCAGGACACCAGCCAGATCCAGATACAACTGATCGAAAAGCTGACGCTGGGCTGGAGTCCTGGCGATGGCCGCACGTTGTTTCTGGTGGGAGACCCGATGCAGTCCATTTATCGCTTTCGCAAAGCCGACGTGGGTCTGTTTCTGAGCGTTGCCAGCGAGGGGATCAACGGGCTTGAACTGCACAAACTGGTGCTGACGGAGAATTTCCGTTCGCAGGCCGGCGTGGTCAACTGGGTAAACCAGTCTTTTAGTCGTGTGTTTCCGCAAGGCGATGATCTGACGCTGGGCGCGATCAGGTATACGGACTCGGTGGCTTTCAATCCGCCATCGGCAGGTCCTGCCGTGCGTCTGCATCCCGTTTACCACCCGGAAGAGAAAGATGCACAGGCGGTCCAGGCCGAAGCCGAGCAATTGACCCTGGAACTGGTGCGGGCAGCGTTGGCAGCCAATCCGGACAGCGATCATCCGGTTGCCATTCTGGTCAAGGCCCGAACGCATCTGGGCGCGCTGATGCTGCTTATGCAACGTAACGGGATACCGGTGCGAGCGGTCGAGCTTAACCCGATTCGGGCTGAGCAATCGGTAACCGATCTGGTGCAACTGATTCGCGCGCTTGCGCACCCCGCTGATCGCGTAGCCTGGCTGTCTGTTTTGCGTTCGCCGGTATGTGGTCTGACGCTAAAGGCGCTAACGCATCTGTTTGCCGACAACCGAGACACGATTGCCTTTCGGCTGCAAACCGTGTTGGCCTGCGAGGCTGAATTTGCACCGCTGCTGGGCGAAGAGTGGCCGCGTTTGCAGCGTTGCGCACGGATTCTGCTTGATCGCAGTCATCTGACGGCTGATATTGCATTTTCGTCACATGTAGAATCGGTCTGGCGTGCGCTGGGCGGTTACGGCGTGTATGCCAGCGATACGGCGTTCGCCGATTTTCAGGCCGTGTTCGATCTGGTCGACAGACTGGCGCCCTATGGGGATCTGAATCCTGCTGATCTCGAGGATGCGCTGGGCCGGCTGTACTCGGCAACGAGCGCGCAGCAGCGGGCGGTTGAAATCATGACAATGCATAAGTCCAAAGGGCTGGAGTTCGAAGAGGTTATTTTGTACGGACTGCACCGTCGGCCCCGTTCCGATACCGCGCCTTTACTTCGCTTTGAGCGCAACCGGAACCGCCTGCTGATGGGCCCGATCAAGCCCAGGGCAGCCGAGGAAACGGATAAGTTGTCAGCGATGCTGGGGGCGATGGAAAAACGACGCAGCGACTACGAGCTGGATCGCTTGCTCTATGTGGCCGCTACCCGTGCGCGGCAGCGCCTGCATCTGGTTTCCCAGGTCCAGTGCAAGCAGGGGCAGGTCATTGAGCCGCCGCGTGGTTCCTTGTTATCGCGGCTTTTTCCGCTGTTTGATTTTACGCCGCCTGCGCCTCAGGCGCAGCAGGAGGCGACGCCGGCTAATGCCCTGACGCCGGGGATCCAGGGACCACTTCTGAGCCGGATTGCCACGCGAACTCTTGAGCAACTGCCGGTGCTCCCGGACAGGACCGTCATGCCTGGCGCGACGGGCTCGGGCTGGCAGTTCGACGATAAATATGAGGCCAGCATCGGCACGGTGGTGCATGCATGGCTTGCCCGCATCGGTCAGGATCGCATGCGGGGCTGGGATGAAACAAGGCTGCAAGCGGCGCAGGAGGTTATCGTGCGTCAGCTGGAAAACGAAGGATTGCGTCAATCGCAGGCGCGCAGTGGCGCGCAGCGCGTTTACGCGTTGCTTAGCCGCTGTATCGCATCGGAAAAAGGTCGCTGGCTGCTGTCTCATGGTCAGGCCAGGCAGGAACTGCCCTTGACCGCTGCGGATGGAAAGTTGCTGATTGTCGACGTGGCGGTTTCCACCGAAGCGGGGTGGCTGGTGGTGGATTTCAAGACGGGTATGCGCCGGGAGCACGAACCTCAGGATGTTTTTGAAACGCGCATGAGAGACACGTACCGACTGCAGTTGCAAGGGTATTGCGAGCGCTTGTCGCAACTGGACGGTCGTCCCGCCATTGCTGCCATTTTTGCGCTGGATACCGGAGACTGGATCGACGTTGATCCGGCGCTCTTGGTGCAGGAAAGGTAATTTTCCCACAAACAGGGTGAAACTTGCTAAAATGCAAAGCGGTGGGTCCCTTCGCATGGGCCGGCGGTGAAACTGGTCAGGTCGGGAACGAAGCAGCCATAGTCGTTCAGGTTCAGTGCCGAAGTAAGGCTCACCCCCGCATTCTTGAACCAACGTCACCCCTTGTGGTGGCGTTTGTTTTTTCTGGGCTACAATATTTAGTATGAGCTATCTTGTCCTTGCCCGTAAGTGGCGTCCTCGCTCCTTCGAAACGCTTGTCGGCCAGGACCATGTGGTCCGGGCGCTGACCAACGC